>Ga0116143_10000404_pt1 | contig 59621 bp, 35 predicted proteins | sample AD_UKC034_MetaG_FD_89745 | JGI IMG/M metagenome (GOLD analysis project Ga0116143, IMG submission 89745) | Active sludge microbial communities of municipal wastewater-treating anaerobic digesters from USA - AD_UKC034_MetaG | ecosystem: Engineered > Bioreactor > Anaerobic > Digestate | place: USA... | reverse complement strand
TGAGCGGGCCCCTGGTGGTGGCAGGGGGCGGGGTGCTGGTGATGGGAGGCGGCTCGGTGAGCGGTTGGGTGCGGGTCGAGGCGGGGGGCACGCTCGAATCGGTGGGCATCCAGCATGGGAAGACCGTCTTTGGCGGCTTGACCAACGCGGGCACGATCCGACAGAGCGGGTGGGGGTTGCAGATCGGCAATGGAACCACGTCGGTAAACGAGGCGGGTGGGAGGTGGGAGATGACGGACGACAGCCCCGTGTACCACTACTACGGGACGGAGGTGCTCCGGAACGAGGGTCTGTTGGTCAAGAGCGGCGGGACGGGGACGAGCGGTGTTTCCCCGACACTGACCAATCTCGGGACCATCGAGGTCCAGAGCGGGACACTGGGTTTTTACGGGGCTTTCACCCTCAGTGCCGGTTCGATCCGGTTCGGGCTTAGCGCCAACGACCGTTTCGGGCGGATCACAATACCGGGCCAGGCGAACCTCGGGGGCGGCCTGGGGGCGATGCTTCTCGATGGCTACGTGCCCGCGGTCGGGGCCACCTTCGACGTGATGACCTTCGGATCGCGGGAGGGCGATTTCACCGACTACAGCGGCTTGAGTGTGGGGAGTGGCCGGATGTTCAACCCGGTGCTGTCGTCGACCACGGTGAGCTTGGCAGCGGCGGCGACGAACCTGGTCGCCTTGCCGCCGGCGATTGTCAGTCAACCGCGCAACGTGACGGGCGACCACGGCGGCAGCGCCACGTTCAGCGCCACCGTATCCGGCACTCCACCCCTTCAAATCCAGTGGTGGAAGAACACCAGCCCGGTGCCGGGCGCAACCAGCACCGCGCTGACTTTGACGAATCTGACCTTTGCCGATGCCGCCAGCTACACGGTAAGCGTCACCAACTCGACGGGCGTGGTCGTGAGCGGACCGGCCCTTCTCACGGTTGTGCCGGTGGCGCCGGTGTTTGTCCTGCAACCGGTTGGCCAGACGGTGACAACCGGCAGCGACATTGTGTTCCGGGTCGGGGTGATCGGCTCGCCTGAGCCGAGCCTGCAATGGCGACGCGACGGCATGACGCTCACGGACGGGGGACGCATCGCGGGCAGCACGACCAGCGAATTGACGCTGAGGGCTGTCGAACCGGAAGACGCCGGCACGTATACGGCAGTCGCCACGAACGAAGGCGGGGCGGTCGTGAGCCAAGGTGCAGTCTTGATCGTGATGGGGCCGCCAGAGATCACCCGTCAGCCTGCGAGTCGGACCGTGGCAGCAGGTGGCGAGGTGGTATTCGCGGTGATAGCCTCGGGCGCGGAACCGCTGAGCTACCAATGGCGACTTGGCAGCGTGGATCTTGCGGACGGTGCCCGGATCGATGGTGCCATGGGCGCCAGCCTATCGATCACGAACGTCCAATCCTCCGACGCCGGCGACTACACCGTTGTCGTCAGCAACGCCTTTGGCGCCGTCACAAGTCAGGTGGCGGTCCTGTCTGTCAACGCGACAGCCAGTTTGGTTTACAATGGAGACTTCTCGCTGCCGGTGCCGAGCGGGGGTAGCGACAACGGTTGGACTTCATCGAACATCGATTATGCGGGCGGGCACTCGAGCAGCGGTGGAAACCCCGGCGGGTTTTTCATCCTGAACCACGCCGGGGGAACCACCGATCCCACCATTCGTCAGACCGTCAGCGGGCTGATGCCGGGGGTGACCTATCGGCTCGAGGGCGATTACCGGAGTTACTACATAGCCCAGGAGGGCCTCGGTTTCGCCGTGGACGTGGATGGGGTGACGATCGCCCGGCTTGGGCCGACGACGACCTGGGTCCATTTCACCTATGACGTCGTGGCTCAAGGGAACACCCTCGACATCCAGTTCCGGGGCGAGGTCGGGAACGACTCGGACTTCGCCATCGACAACATCGCATTATGGTCCAGCGCGGACGCCGGGCTTCTCATCACCCAAGTGGGGGCCGCGCCCGGCTTAAGCGGTTGCGACATCTCATGGCGCACGGACAAACCCGCAACCGCCATGGTGGAATACGGCACAGGCACTACCCTGGGTCAAACGAGCACCTTCACCTCGCTGCTCAAGACGAACCACCTCATGGTCCTTACGGGGCTGGATCCGGGCACCGTGTACTTCTACCGGGTCCGCTCGACGGACGCGGAGGGCAACACCGCCTTGTACAGTTCTGCCGACACCACCTTTCAGACGCTGCCGGCGGCGGATCTGGTCGTCGAGAACCTCGCGGTGAGTGCGTTTCCGGCGTTGCAAGCTGGCGCGCAGGCGGTGTTGCGGTGGGACATCGCCAATGTGGGCGGGGCCGAAATGGCTGTCGCTTTCCAGGAACGGATTCAGGTGCGCAACACCAGCACCGGCGAATGGCTGGTCGATGTCACGCAACGCTACGACCCGCGGGCGCCCGGCATGGCGCCGCTGGGCCCGGATGAGACGCAGTCGCGGAGCCATGCATTCACTCTGCCCGCAGGGACACGCGGTGCCGGCGAGCTCAGTCTGAGCGTGACGGTGGACATTGCGGATGACGTCTTCGAGTCGCAGGCTGGAGGCGCCGGCGAGTCGAACAACAGCGCCACGCTGACGCGGACGTCAGCCCTTCCGGCGTATCCCGACCTGGCGGTTGCCGATGTGGTTTCGCCTGCGACGGGGCTGCCGGGGAGCACGTTGACCGCAGTCTGGGCGGTGTTGAATTCAGGCACCACGAATGTGGCCGGGGCTTGGACGGAGCGGGTGTTCCTCGTGAATCCGGCGGTGGCGAATGACGTCCGCCTGCTGGGCAGCTTCGTGTTTACGAACACGCTGGCACCGGGTGCGCTCATCACGCGGACGCAGTCGGTGGAAGTTCCGATCTTTGCCAGCGGCACGTTTCTGCTGGCGGTGGAGGTGGACAGCGCGAACGAGTGGTATGAGGTCGACGAGGCCAACAACTACCGCCTGGCGGCGCAGACGCTCACGCTGACGCCGGCCCTGGGGCTGAGCTTCAGCCGGGAGTCGGTGGCCGAGAACGCGGGCAGCGAGGCTCTGAGCCTCACCGTCACCCGCGCGCCGGTGGCGGGCATTGGGCTGGCGGTGGTGCTGGATGGGGCTTTGGCCGGCAAGCTGGTTTTGCCGGGTTCAGTTGTGATTCCGGCGGGGCAGGGGGCTGTGGTGGTTCGCGTCGGTGTGCGCGACGACGCGTTGGCGGGCGGGGATCAGACCCAGACGATCACGGCGAGCGCGTTTGGGCATTCGAGCGGACAGGCGCAGGTTCTGGTGGTCGAGAACGATCCTTTGGCGCTCACGCTGACCCTGAGCACGAACCTCTTCAGCGAAGGAGCAGCGTTCCCGGCGGCCCTTGGGACTGTCACTCGGAACGGCCCGACCGAGGCCTTGCTGGAGGTGGCTCTGATGAGCGATCGTCCGGCCAAGGCTTTCGTGTTGGCCTCGGTGACGATTCCGGCCGGGAGCGCGTCCGCGACTTTTCCGGTGACGGCGGTGGACAATGATCTGCTCGATGGCGTGATCCGGACGACGCTGAGCGCCACGGCGCCTGGTCATCTCTCCGGGAGCGCGGATCTCGAGATTGTGGATGACGACGCTCAGGCTCTGACCCTGACGCTGGCGCCGTTGCAGGTGGTGGAGGGGGCAGCGCCGCCTGCGGCCATCGGCACGGTAAAGCGGAGTCGGGTCAGCAGCCAGGCTCAGTGGGTCCGGTTGCGCAGCGCCGACCCTGCGGTGTCGGTGCCGGTGCAAGTGTTGATTCCGTCGGGTGAGGCGGCGGCCGAATTCGGAGTCGAGGTGCCTGACGACGACGTGAACCAAGGCGGCCGCAGCGTTCGGTTGACTGCGGAAGTGGTGGTGGGCGGAGCGGTGATCTCGGAGGGGATGGCGGAAGCGAACCTCGAAGTGCTGGACAATGATGGGGCGACGCTGACGCTGCTCGCCGACCTCTCGGTGGTGGAGGAAGGCAAGTCGACCGGGGCCATCGTCCGCCGGAGTGTGGCCGGCGGTTCGAGCCTGGTGGTGACGTTGACGAGCAGCGACCCCGGGGAGGCGAGTGTGCCGGCCACGGTGACGATTCCCGCCGGGCAAGTCAGCGCCGGTTTCACCATTGCCGGGGTCGCGGATGGCGTATCGGACGGCGTTCAGGCGGTCTCGATTACCGCCGTCGCCGCGGAACACAACCCGGGGCTGGTCAATCTGACTGTGAGCGATTGGAGCACCCCGGATCTCCGGGTGGCCGCGGTGACTGTACCCGGGGGTGGATTCACGAGCAGCCGTGTGGCGGTGACCTGGTCGGTGGCGAACACCGGTTCGGGGGTGGCCAGCGGCTCCTGGCTGGATCGGGTGTACCTGTCGAGCGACGACCAGGTGGGCGGCGACACGCTGGTGGCTTCGGTTGCGTTCAATGGTTCGGTGCAACCGGGCGAAACGTACAGCCAGACGCGGGAGTTTGCGCTGCCCGACAGGGCCGGTCCGGCCTGGCTGATCGTGGTCACGGATTCAGCGGGCTATCTTGACGAGGCCTCGGACAACAACAACATCCGCGTGTCGGGGGAGCCGGTCCTGGTCTCTCCGGACTACACGGCGACGGTACAAACGGACGTCGAGCTTGTGACCCACGGAAGTCCGGTTGTGGTGTACGGGCAGGCGACGAGTGTTGTCACAGGGCAGCAGGCGGCAAACCGGCCGGTGCGGATCCACGTTCGGGCGAGCGGCACGGAGCGGACGCTGGCGGCGATGTCGGGATCTGACGGGCGGTTCGAGGCGGTTTTCCAGCCGCTGTCGTACGAAGCGGGCTACTACGAGGTCTGGGCAGGCCACCCCGGGGTCTCGGGAGGGGCTGCGCAAGACTCGTTCTGGATACTGGGCATGAAGGCAACGCCGGGGAGCGATTCCTTCCAGCTTGTCCCCGGGGTGCCGTATACGCGGACTGTCACGATCGAGAATCTGGCGAACGTGCCGTTGAGCGGACTGAGGGTTGAAGTGCTGGGCGACGCCCCCGACTTGGAGGTTCAGGCGAGCGTGACCGACCAGCTTGGCCCTCGCGAGGTTGGGACGTTGGAGTTTGCGATCACCGCACCGGACACGGTCCGGGGCCAGGGGCGGCTAATCCTGCACGTGACGAGCGAGGAGGGGGCTGAGGTGTTCGTGCCTTTGGATCTTTGGGTGGTGCCATGGGCGCCCCAATTGGCGTCGTCGCCAGGGTACCTCGAGGTGGGGATGGTGGTAAGAAGCCAGCGCGTGGTCGAGTTCGAGGTGCTGAACCATGGCGGTGCGGCTTCGGGCGACATCGGTGTGGACTTGCCGGAGGCCTCCTGGCTGTCGCTGGTGAGCGCGTCGGTGATCCCGTCGCTCGAGCCGGGCGGCAAGACGACCGTGGCGTTGTTGCTGAGCCCTCCTGGCGATTTGGCCCTTGGGCGATACGACATACACCTGGTGTTTCGCAGTCCGTTGACAGAGCTGGTGGTGCCGGTTCAGGTGCGGGCGGTGTCGGACGCGATAGGGATGGCCCGGGTTACGGTCGCGGACGATTACACGTATCACGTCCAGGGGGCTCCGAAGGTTGCTGAAGCCCGGGTGCGGTTCCGGGATCCCTATGACATGTCACGGGTCACGGCGCAGGGGCTCACAGACACCAACGGGGTGGTGCTGTTCCCGACGATCCCCGAAGGCCGATACGTTCTCGAAGTCGAGGCGGACAAGCACGCCGTCGTGCGGCAGACGGTCAGCATCAATCCCGGGGTGACGAACGACTTCCCGGTATTCGCGGCGCGACAGACGATCACGTATCGGTGGACGGTTGTTCCCACGGAGATCGAGGATCGCTACCGGGTCGCGCTCGAGCCGTTATTCGAGGCGAATGTGCCGGCTCCGGTGGTGACGCTCGAGTTGCCTCCCGTGTTGCCCCTGCTGGCGCCGGGCGAGAGGGCTCAGATCGATGCGACGGTGATCAACCATGGGCTGATAGCGGCCGACCATGCGCATCTCACACTTCCGCAGCACCCGAACTACCGGTTCAGCACGCTGACGGAGGACCTCGGGGTGATTCCGGCCAAGAGTGCGATCACGGTGCCGGTCATCGTGGAAGGGATCCGGCCCCAGGCGCAACTGGCGGGCGCGGAGCCTGCGGGGTTGGACCCGTTCCCGTGTTACGTCCTGTTCTACGTTGCCAGCGCCTACTGGTGCGCCGGGCATGAGATTGTGACTGAGGTATCGACGGTGGTTTGGCTGGAAGAAGCGGACTGCGACGCGCCGGGCGACTGGCAGGAGGATGACCAACGCGACATTGAGCGGCTGGCCCGCCGGCATTTGCGCGGTGGCTTCACACGGGAACAGTGGATCGCCATCGGCATTGGCGCGGAGAGCTTGCTCTCCGTGCTGCCGGCCATCGAGATCGAGGTGCTCTCGTGCAGTGATGTTCCGGGCGCGATGGGCTCTGCGTCGCTGAACGCGTTCCGGACGCACCCGGACCTGCCTCCGGGATCAGCGGCACGAGGGGCTGGGACCGTGGCCGACCCTGAAGCCGCTGACCCTTCCGGCGGTGGCACGCCGGCCCCCCACAGTCGAAGCGGCGTCGGCCTGCTCTCAGTCCCCCCTTCGCCCGAGGAAGGCGTCTGTGCCCGGGTGCGGCTCCGCATTGAACAGGACGCGGTGCTGGTGCGCACCGTGTTTGCCGGGACGCTCGAGATCGAGAATGGGAGTGGTGCGGGGGCCGTCGAAGGGGTGCGCGCAGCTCTGGACATCCGGGATGAATCGGGCAACGAGGCTCGGGACCGGTTTGTGATCACCGGCCCCGAGCTCGAGGGTGTGACGGCAGTGGATGGGACTGGCCGGATCGAGGCGGCGTCAGAGGGTACGGCCCGGTTCACATTCATTCCGACTCGGGACGCGGCGGCGTTGGAGCCGACCGTGTATCGGATCGGCGGCACCCTGCGGTATCTGGATCCTGACAGCGGTTTGGAAGTGTTGACGCCGCTGTTCCCGGCGGTGATCACGGTGTATCCCGATGCGAATCTGGTACTGAAGTACTTCCAGCAGCGTGACGTGTATGGGGACGATCCGTTCACGAGCGGGGTGACCGAGCCGTCGGAACCGTTCTCACTGGGCTTGCTGGTGCAGAACACCGGGCGCGGTGCCGCGCGGGATTTCCGGATCACGTCGGCCCAACCCAGGATCATCGAGAACGAGAAAGGGCTGCTGATCGACTTCAAGATCATCGGCGCCCAGGTCGGCACGGAGGAGATCACCCCGTCGCTGGCGGTCGATCTTGGCACCATCGAGCCTGGGCACAGCCAGGTGGCGCGGTGGCTGATGACCTCGACGCTGCAGGGCAAGTTCATCGAGTACTCGGCGCGTTTCGAGCATTCGGACGAACTGGGTGGCGAGCGGACTTCGCTCATTGAGAACACCGAGGTCCACGAACTCGTTCACGTGGTCCGCGACGACCGCGCTGGAGCGGATGCGCTGATGGACTTTTTGGTGAACGACCTGCCGGATCCGGACAACCTGCCGGACACGCTCCACTTGAGCGACGGCACGCTGGCGACCGTGAGCAGCGTCACCAACGGGGTGGCGGATGCGGTTGTGACGCCCGTCTCCCGGCAGATCCGCGTGACGGCGGCGCTGCCGGCGGGCTGGGTTTATCTGACGCTGCCCGATCCGGGGCCGGGCTATCAGCTGTTCCGGGTGGTGCGATCGGACGGGAAGGAGATCCGTGTGAAGGACAACGCCTGGACCACGGACCGGACCTTCCCGGCCGCGCAGTCGGGTGCGCGGCGGGAGCATCGGTTGCACCTCTTCGACCACGGCAGCACCGGGTCCTACACGCTGTACTATCGGGCGGACGACGCGGAGCCGCCGTCGGTGCTGGCGATCACGGATCCAGGGGTCGCAACTGAGCCGGTGGCCTCGGTGGACGTCACGATGTCCGAGGTGATCGACCCGGCGACGTTCACCGCGCAGGACGTGACCTTGACCCGCAACGGCGGGGCCAACCTGATCGCGGGCGGGGTGGCTGTCACCCCGGTGTCCGATCTTGTCTATCGCGTGAACGGCCTGTCGGCGCTGACGGAACAAGACGGCAATTATGTGCTGACCGTGAGCGCGGCGGGAATACAGGACCTGGGCGGCAACCCGGGGAACAACAGCCTCGCCGTCGAGTGGGCGAAAGGGACGTTGCGCCCTGTGGCGTCGGCCATCGAGGGGTTAGGCGGCCCGCATTTGAGGCAACCGGTGGACGCGCTCGATGTCGTCTTCTCGAAGCCGCTGGACTTTGGCTCGGTCGATGTCACCGACTTCACGCTGACCCGGGACGGCGGCGGGAATCTGCTGGGGGGCGGGGTCGGTGTGATCGCGCTGGGCCCAGCGAGATTCCGGGTGACGGGGCTTGCGGGCGCGACGGGCGTGGCGGGCCGGTATGTGTTCACGGTGATTGGGAGCGGTGTTCGGGACACTGGCGGCAGCGCGGGCGATGGCTCACTGACGCGGGAATGGACTCTGGCGACGGCGGGTCCGCGGATCCTGGGGCTGCAAGCCGTGCGGCCGGACCCGCGCAATTTCCCGATCCTGGCGATTGAGGTGGCCTTTGCGGAACCGATCAATCCGGCCACGTTCGATTTCCGGGATTTGAGCCTGACTCGCGACGGGGGTGCGAACCTGATGACCGGGGCGGCCCGGGTCGAGAGGCTGACCGACCGCCGATTCCGGATTGGCCATCTGCACGAGTTGACGGTGGCCGACGGCAGCTATCGGCTCGAGGTGTCGCTGTCGGCCATCGAGGACATGGCGGGCAACACGGGCGGGGAGAGTGCGAGCACGGCATGGACGATTGATCGGACGCCTCCGGCGGCGCCGAGCGCGGTTCGGGTCCTGCCGGACGGGGGGATCGCGTCGGACGACGGGTTGGTGAGCGTTCCCGATCTGGTCCTGCGGGGCAGTCTGGCGGAGGCGGGCCTGGTTGTCACGGTGCAGGATGAGCTGAGCGGCGAGTATCTGGGCGAGATTGCGCAGGCGGGGACGGCCTTCGAGCTGCCGCTCACGTTCGCCGGGCACGGGGCGCAGCGCCTGCGGATTCGAGCCACGGACACGGCCAACAACACGTCCGAGGCCAGGGTGTTTGACCTGTTCATCGACCGTGCGCCGCCGGTGGCCCGTCTGGGGTCGGTCCTCCCGAGTCCGCGGACGGATCCTGCGGACCGGATCGAGGTGTTCTTTTCCGAGCCGGTGAATCCGGCCACGTTCGACCGCACGGACCTGGTGCTCCGCCGGGATGGCGGGGCGAACCTGGTAAGCGGCGTCGTGCGGGTGCAGCAGCTCTCGAGTTTGCAGTACGCGGTGTCGGGTCTGGCTGAGCTGACGGCGGCACCGGGCCAGTACGAACTGACGTTGAACGCCGCCACGATCGAGGATCACGCCGGCAACGCCGGATTGGGCACGGCGCGGGCGGTCTGGGAAACCGTCAAGCCGAACACCGCGCCGGTTCTCGCGCCGGTGTCCGATCGAATTGTGACCCCGGGGGGGCTGCTGCTGATCACGAATCGGGTGTCCGATCCCGACGTCCCGCCGCAGGAGCTGACCTTCGCGCTGCTTTCCGGGGCGCCGGCGGGCGCCAGGCTGGATCCGGCGACCGGTGTGTTCTCGTGGGTTCCGAACGCCGGGCAGGCACCGAGCACCCACGTGATTCGGTTGCGGGTGAGCGACAACGGCGTGCCGGTTCTGAGCGACGAGATAGCGTTCACGGTGGTGGTCCGGGAAGCGGCATCGGGCCTGGTGATCACCGGTCAGCCGTCGAGTCAGGAATTGCCCGCCGGAGCTGACGCGGTCCTGGCAGTCACCGTGCAAGGATCGCCCCCGATCCGGTACCAGTGGACCTTCAACGGGGTGGCGATCAACGGCGCCACGAACGGGGTGCTGACCCTCACGAACGTTCAGCCTCCCGATTCCGGGGGGTATCGTGTCCGCGTGTCGTCGCCGGAGGGTTCGACGAACAGCGCGCTGGCGACGCTGTTGGTGGCGTCGAACGAAGGGCCGCCGGAGGAAGTGGCGTATGAGAACATGAGCAATCCGCAGGCCGGCGCGTGGGCGAGCGCGAACGAGTGTGGCGACGAGGTCATGCTGGCGGCGAGCCGGACGGGCTGGCTGCTCACGCGACTCGAACTGCTTGTCCAGGTATCGGAGACGGCGAATGGGAACGAGTTGGCCCAGGTGCGATTGTATGCCAACGACGGGCCGACCCTGCCGGGCTTGCCGGACGCGGCGGCACCGGGGACCCTACTGTACGACAGCGGTTTGACGGTGCCTTTGGCGCCTGGGACGAACACGGTTCGGATCTCTGACCTGGGGATCGTCGTGCATGAGCGTTTGACGTGGACCGTTGCGTTCAGCGGGGTGACGGCTGGCGAGAGCGTGGGCCTGTTGCTGTATGAACCGCCGACGGTCGGCGACAGCCCCGATGATCTCTGGGAGAAGACTGGCGCGGTCTGGTCGCTGTCGCACGTGCCGGGCAAGGTGGCGAATTTCGGCGCGAGACTGACCGGGATCCAGGGGCCCGGGGTGCGGCCGGAGATCATGGTTGAGCCCGTGGCGCAGCAGGTCGGGCCTGGGGACCCGGTGGCTTTCGTCGTGGTGGCGGACGGATGGCCGTCGCCGCAGTACCAATGGCGCCACGCCGGGACGAACCTGGTCGATCGGGTGGGTTTGTTGGGCGCCAAGGGGCCGGTGCTCGTGCTGTCGGGTGTCGACGAGGCGGACGCGGGTGTGTACGACGTGATTGTAAGCAACGCGGCCGGGGCGACATCGAGTGCGCCGGCGATGCTCGAGCTTGTCCGCGAGCCGCGGGTGCGGCTCGAATGGGGCACCAACATCGACCACCAGCCAACCCTCGAGGTCCGGAGTACACTCAGCGGGCCGTTCGTGGTCGAGCGATCCGCCGATCTGACTCACTGGGAGCCCGTGTCGTTGGCGGAGGTGAACGTGGCGCTGAACCTCGACCAGGTTGACCCGCATGGGGGGGAGCTGGCGAAGCGTTTCTTCCGCGCCAGGACGGGATCCGGTGCCGGGTTGACGGTAGCGACCCCGGCGCTGCCTGGCGGGACCGTTGGGGCAGCCTACAACGCAACGCTGGCGGTCACGGGCGGCATTCCGCCTTACACGTGGAGCGTGCTGGCGGGATCGCTGCCGGCCGGGATCACGCTGAGCGCGGCGGGAGTGTTGTCGGGAACGCCGACGGCGCAGGGAACCGGCAGCTTCACGGTGCGTGTGAAGGACTCGCTGAACCTGGCGGCGACGAAGGCGTTGGCGATCAACGTCCAGGCCGGATGGCTGCCGGCGGGCACCATGGTGCGGATCGAACCGGGCACGTTCACGATCGGCAGCCCCATCACGGAACAGGACCGGTATGTCTGGGAAGGGCCGACGACGCAGGTGACCCTCTCGAAGGGGTTCTGGATGGGAGCCTACGAAGTGACCCAGGCCGAGTACCAGGCGGTCACGGGAATGAATCCCAGCGCGCATGTCGGCGGCAACCTGCCGGTGGACTCAGTGAGTTGGGTGCAGGCCGTCGACTATTGTGCGCGGCTGACGGCGGCAGAGCGCGCCGCCGGCCGGTGCCCGACGAGCCACGTCTATCGGCTGCCCACGGAAGCGGAGTGGGAGTATGCCTGTCGCGCCGGGACGACCGACCGCTTCAGTCACGGTCAGGATCCGGGCTACGCGTTGCTTCCGCAGCATGCCTGGTTCCTCTCGAACAGCAGTTCAACGAGCCATGCGGTGGGCGGCCGCCTGCCCAACCCATGGGGCCTTTATGACATGCACGGCAACGTGTGGGAGTGGTGTCTTGATTGGCACTCGACCTCCTATCCCGGCGGCAGCGTGACCGATCCGCAGGGCCCCGCCACCGGTTCCACCCGCCGGATCCGGGGAGGGGATCACACGAGCACGGGTGCGTGGTGCCGGTCCGCGACCCGGAATGATGCCTTTCCGGAGTTCGCGCTCTCGACGGTCGGCTTCCGGGTTGTCCTGGCGCCTGTTCCTTAGGGTGCGGGCTTGCCATTGGCGGATTCCGTTTCACGATGGCCGAGTATGTCGGCTGCAGAAAGCCAAGGACGACGTTGCTCGTTCATGAAACGGAGGCGAGGCTCCACGGACGCGAGAGGCGGGGGTCTGCGGAATCGGGGATGGGCTGGGGGCAATTCTCCGTGCGGTGGCGTTGTGTCCCGGGCGGCTGTTCAGTTGGCGGAAGTCCCTTGGTCAGGCTTACCGGCGGAGGGGGATTTTCTGCTGAGTGTTGATGGAGGCGAGGGGTTGGTGGCCGGGGAGTTGGAACGGTGTCGAGGGGAGGTGGTGTTGTCGAGGGTGGCGCCCGGGTTGTTGTCCTGCCCGGGGTGGAGCCTGGTGAGGGCGTTGTTGGCGGGCGCCAGGGATGAGAGGGCATCGGCGGTCCTCGCGGAAGGGGGGCGCGGGTATCCGTTGGTTTTCGCGCGGCAATTGTTGCCGGGGGCGCACAGGGTCTCGATTCCCTCGATTCGAGCCGGAGCGCAGACGTTGTTTGAGGCGATTGCGGGGGGTTTGGGTGAGGGATGTCCGTGGCTGCTGCACGTGGTGCCGCACTACGGCTCGGGCGATGCGGGCGGGAATCGGTGTCGGTTGATTCGTGCGGCGGCGCTGGACCTGCTGCATCGGCGGCGGCGGGGTGTGGAGCGGATGCTGGGGCCGGACGCGGCGCCGTTTACGGCGAGGCATGCCTTGGTGCAGCTGCTGCTGACGACGCCCGACGCGGGTTTGTTGTCGGTGGCGCCGGCGCCGATGCCGCATGGACTGAGGGCGGCGATGTCGCCGTTTCCGAAGGGCAACGTGCCGGTGGCGCGGGATCTTGGAGCGCCTTGTCGGGCTTTTGCGAAGCTGGTCGAGGCGGAGCGCCGTCTGGGACGGTGCATTCGCCTGGGGGAGACATGTGTGGATCTTGGCGCCTCGCCGGGGAGCTGGACGCGTCTGGCCCTCGAGCGGGGTGCGGCGGTGGTGGCGGTGGATCGGGCGCCGTTGCGAGCGGATCTGATGGGAAAGCCCAGGCTGCGATACGTCGAGGGCGACGCGTTTTCGTACCAGCCGGAGCGGTCCGTGGACTGGCTCTTGTGCGACGTGGTGGCGGCTCCGGAGCGGTCGGTCGAGTTGCTGGTGAGATGGGCGCGGGAGGGACTGATGCGGCAGTTTGTGGTGACGGTCAAGTTCAAGGGCGAGGCGGCTTATGGGCAGTTGGAGGTGTTGAAGGAGGCGCTGTGGGCGCTGACGGAGGAGCTGCACGTGCTACGACTCTGCGCCAACAAGAACGAGGCGTGTGCTTTTGGCGTGGTCCGGCAGGGACCAGACTTGGCCTGTTGACCGCATATTCCACAAGTCAAGGGGCTAGCCGGGCGCGAACGATCTTGACGCCTCGGGGAGCGTCGACGCGGGAGCGGAGGGTGCCATCGGGGCGCCGGTCATGGCGGACCCGGATGTCGCCGCGCGGGGTGGGGTAGGAGCCTTCGGCCCAGAGGAGGGATCCGAGGTGGGGTTGGATTCGGACGGTTCGGCAGCCGGGTTCGAGGGGTTGAATGCCGAGCACATGCTGACTGAGCCAGGCGGTGGGGCCTGAGGCCCAGCCGTGGCAGAGGCTGTGTCGGAACCCCTCGTAGCAATAGGCGCCGCGATCGCCGTGGAGGTCCTGACGGCCGGGAGGGACGAGCTCGTCGATCCGGCCGGCGTCTCGGGTCCAGTCGAGGCTGAAATCCTCCCAGAAGGTGGTGGCCCCGGCGTCGAGCATGCCACCCCAGAACTGGCGGATGAAATCGAGAGCCACATCGAAGTCGCCGGCTTTGGCCAGCGCTTGGAGGACGTAGAAGCCGTAGAATGTGGAGAGGCCGCGGGGGCCGTCGCGCTGCAGGACCTCACGGCTGACCTCGCGGGCGTCGCGGAGTCCGGCGAGGGCGAGGAGTGCGGCAGCTTGTTTGACACCGTTGTCCGGGGGCACGTGGCGCCGCAGGCGGTCGGCGGTCTGCCGACAGAGTGCGGCCGTGGCGGGATCGTCGAGGGTGTCCATGAGACGGCTGCCAGTGTCGAGGGTGAGAGTGAGGAGCGCCTGGAGGCCGGCGTGGACTGCGGCCGGGTTTTCGGAGGAGGGCCAATCGAGGAAGCGGGTGCCGTCGAGGGTCTCGCGGCCCTCGGGACCGGCGAAGGCGACGAATCGGCGGAGGAGGGCCTGGAGGTAGGTCTTTTGGGCCTCGAGGTAGGGGCGGTCGCCGTGGTGGCGCCACCAGTCGTCATGGATAAGGACCCACCACATCGAGTAGGAGCTGATGCCATTCATCCACTCGGAGGGGGGTGTGACATCGCGGATCAGGTCGAGACTGCGCGGGACGACGTCGGTATGGCCGAACACGGCATTGATCGTACTGATTTCGGGGTGGAGATCGCCGAGCCAGACGAGACGATCGCGCTTGATGCCGTCCCAGAGGTACTCCTGCATGTTGAGGTGAACGGTGTAAGCGCCGGTCGCCCAGATGCGGTTGAGGCGTTCGTCGTTGCATCGGAACGAGCCGCGGTAGGGGAGGTTGCGGAGGACGAGGACCGCGCGGACCTGGCTGAGGTGGACCGGGTGTTGGGGATCAAGGGCGTCGAGTCGAACGAAGCGGAAGCCGCTGGGGCCGATCGTTTTCTTGCCGAGCCAGGGCAAGGTGACGGTCTGATCGCGCAGCGCGTGATCATTTTGCGCATTCTGCCGGCCCCCGAGTTCGGCCATGGCTTCGGAGGCGGACTCGCCGAAGCGGACGCGCAGCGACGGGGGCGCTTTATCGCCGGTCATCGGGGTGAAAAGCTCGATGTAGCCCTGGAGCTCGACGCCGAAATCGAGGAGGACTGCTGCTGGGGCATCGGCGGTGGCGGCCAGGACGCAGGGTGGCTTCGGTTCCTTCAGGACGGCTTGGCCGGGTTTGGGTTCGAGGAGGGACTCGGGGTGGCTGACGCCGGCTGGGCTGGTCCAGACCAACCGGACGGGGGGCAGGAAGTGGGACTGGAGCGGTGAAGGCTCGGCACGAGAGGCGATGGCGGTCGGGATTCCAGGAGGCAGGCTGGAATCAGCGGCCATGAGGGGGACTGCGGTTCCAAGGAGGGTTGCCAGGAACCGAACGATCAGGCGGGTGGCGACGAGGTCGAGCATCATGGGAGGGACGAGTTTGCGGCTGAGTCTGATGGATCGTGGCGAGCGGGCGATGAGCACCGGATGGGAGGCGGCCACCGTGCCAAGTTCAAGTGGCGGATGGCGGGGAGGAGGTGTACTCGAGAGGAACGACAAGGACGGGGCAAGGAGCTTTGCGGACGATTCTCTCAGCGACCTTGCCGAAGAGGGCGGCTTGGACGCCGCTGCGTCCATGGCGTCCGATCACGATGAGATCGATGCGGTTGGCGGCAGCAAATTCGAGAATGGTGGTGGCCTCGGGTCCGACGCGGAACTCGACTCGAGCGGCGAGGCCGGAGGGCAGGCGGGCGAGGTACGTGTCCGCCATCTTGCGGTCGAGGGTGCGACGCGCTTCGTCGTCGACGTTCTCGATCTCGTAGATGTAGGACTTCCAGAACTGGGCTTCGACTTCGTGGACGACATGGAGCAGGACGAGCGTGCAACCGGGGCGCCGGATGGCGGCGTCGACAGCGAATTCGAACGCGGCGTCGGCGCTATCCGAGAAATCGGTGCAGAACAGGATCCGCTGACAGCGGCTGGGGGAGAGGAGGGGATCCGTCATGGCGGGCAAGGGCGTGGGTTCGGGAGCGGGTTAGGCGTGGCGCAACGCGCGGGGCAGGCATCACGGGACGAGGCTGGGAAGCCATAGGATCATCTGCGGGAACACGGTAAAAAGGATGGCGGCGACGACGAGCGCCCAGAGGAAGGGGAGGCTGCCGCGGAAGACCCGTTCGAGGGGGACATCGCGGGCCATACCGCTGACAACATAGACGTTGACGCCGACCGGCGGGGTGATGACGCCCATTTGGGTGACAACCACGATCATGACGCCGAACCAGATGAGGTCGTAGCCGAGGGCCTGGATCACGGGATAGAAGATGGGGATCGTCAGGATGTCGAGGGCGAGGGCGTCGAGGAAGCAGCCGCCGAGGAGGTAGAAGAGGAGGATGAGGCCGATGACACCCCACGGGGGCAGGGGGAGGGCGGAGAGCCAGGCGGCGAGGTTGGCGGGCACCTGGGTTACGGCGAGGAACTTGCCGAAGATGATGGCGCCCGCGACGATGGTCATGACCATGCACGAGGTCCGGAGCGTCTCGAACAAGCATTGCACGAGTCTGGCCCAGGTGAGTGCCCGCTTGGCCCAACCGATCAGGATGGCGCTGGCGGCGCCCATGGCCGCGGCCTCGGTGGCAGTATAGAGGCCGGCGAACATCCCGCCCATGACGGCGAGGAAGAGCAGGATGGTCTCCCAGACCCCGCGGAGCGACGCGATCTTCTCGCGGAGCGTGAATGGCGGACCCGGCGGCCCGAGGTGGGGCTTCCGCCGGCAGAGGACGCCGATAATGATGCAGAACAGGAGGGCGATGAAGAGCCCGGGGACGATCCCGGCGACGAACAGCTTGCCGATCGAGAGCTCGCAAAGGATGGCGTAGACGATGAACACGATGCTCGGGGGGATGAGCATGCCGAGTCCGCCGCCGGCGGCGACGCAGCCGGTGGCGAGTTCCATATCGTAGCGGTAGCGCCGCATTTCGGGGAGGGCGACCGAGGCGATGGTGGCGGACGTGGCGGGGCCGGAGCCGCAGATGGCGCCGAACGCGGTGCAGGCGCCGACAGTGGACATGGCGAGGCCGCCTGGCAGGCGGCCGATCCAGTGGTAGGCGGCATGGAAGAGGCCGCGGCTGATCCCGGTGTGGAAGCAGACCTGTCCCATCAGGACGAAGAGAGGGATGGTGGTGAGGCTGTAGCTGGAGAACGTGTCGTAGAGGTCGAAGGTGGCCATCGAGAACGCCGCCTCGGGAGAGCGCATGAAGGCGAAGCCGATGATGCCGACAACGGCCATGACGAAGCCGACCGGCATCGACGCGGCCAGCAGGATGAGAAGCAGGGCGAACCCGAGCAGGGCGCCTTCAGTCGGGTTCATGGCTTGATCAGTTCCCGTCCCGGGTGGAGGAGGTGATACAGGGTGATGAGGACGACGAGGCCGCAGGATGCGGCGACGATGTACGGCACCCAGAACACGGGCAGCTGGAGGGTCATACTGACCTCACCCTTGGTTTTGAGGGTGGTTCCGTAGACGACGCATCCCCAGGCGAGGAGAACGAAGAGCAGCATGGTCAGGAGTCGCATGATCGTGTCCACGACCACGCGTCCGCGCCGGCTGAGTTTATGGAAGAAGTACTCGATGGCGACGTGGCCTTTGACGGCGGTGGTGTAAGGGAGCGCCGCGGCGATGGTGATGGCGGTGGCGATGCGGACGAGGTCATAAGCCCCCGGCAGGGCGAGGCGGAACACGCGCAGGACGACGTCCGCGGTGGTCACGGCGACCATGAAGAGCAGGCTGACGCAGGCGACCCCTGCGAGCAGCCGTGCGAGGCGCTCGAGGCAACTGCCGAAGCCGTCGAGGGCCGAAGCGGCTTGGCCGGCCGTCTTCGGAGCGGCATCGGAACTCATCGAGCAGTCGCGGCTCTTGCGAGTTCAGCCTGGATGTCGCTCAGGAAGGTGTCGCCGGGGAGGTTCTTGGCTTTCGCTTGGGTGACGTACTCGTCGAGGACGGGTTTGACGGCGGCCTTCCAGCGTTGCTGTTCAGCCTCGGAGAGGGGGATGAACTCGCGTTTGAGCTCGGTGACAAAGGCGCGGCCGGCGCGGTCCGCTTCATCCCAGGCAACGCCGTGCTTGGGTATCCACTCGCGGCTGACCTCGGTAAACAGGGTCTGGAGGTCCTTGGGGAGCGCGGCCCACTTCTCCTTGTTCATGACGACGAACATGGCGGTGGTGTAGCCGACGCCCGAGGCGTCGATGACATACTGGATGGTCTCGCCCTGCTTCCAGCCTTTGAGGGTTTCGATGGGGCAGAGGGTGGCCTCGACCACGCCCTTCTGGAGGGCTTCATAGGTTTCCGGTTGCGGCATGCCGACAGCGGTGGCGCCCAAGGCGCGGACGATCTTCTCCGAGAGGCCCGTGGCACGGACTTTGAGCCCCTTCAGATCCTCGAGGGACTTCACGGGTTTCTTCGAGGCGAGGATGCCGGGTCCGTGGGCATGCACGTAGAGGAGGTGGACATCGTCGAGTTCCTTGGGTTGGTGCTTGGCGATTACGGCGTTGGCGACGCGGGTGGCGGTGGCGCCGTCCTGGTAGCCGAGCGGGAGGTCGAGTCCCTCCAGCAGGGTGAACCGGCCGCGCGTGTAAGCGAAGCAGCTCATGCCGAGGTCGGAGACGCCCTTGGCGACGCCTTCGTAGCATTGGTCGGCCTTGGTGAGCGATCCCGCCGGGTAGACCGTGATCTTGACCCGTCCGTTGCTGCGCTTCTCGATCTCCTGAGCCCAGTTGGTCGCCGTGATGCACTGGATGTGCGTGGGCGGGAAGAAGATGCTGTAGGTGAAGTTGAAGGTCTGCCCTGGGGCCGTCGGGGCGGCGGCTTCCGACGGGGACTTGGGTTTGCAGCCGACGGCACCGGCCGCAACCGCGGCTGCAGCCAGGACAGCGATCAGGGATTTCATCGGGCGCCTGTTTTCCATAGGACTTCTCTGGGTTGGAGTTGCAGTTCGCGAGGCGCCCACGGGTGTCGCAATCGCTCTTGGACCGCGGGGGTGCCGGGTTTCTTTCTATGATAAATCGAAACGGAACGCAATAGCCGGATGAGGGCCTGCCGGAGATGTGAGCGAGGACTTGGTGTCGGTTCGGTAGCGCCACGCGGAACATGGTTCCCGGGAGGACCTGGGTGACGGTCCCTGTCAGTTCAATCGGTTCTTCCTTCAGCGCGATGGGCCTATCGGGCCATAAGATCCCGGCGAGGCGCGCCTCAGACCGATGAGACATGCAGTCCAAAGGAACCGTGGGGAGGGCAGCGGAGCCCGGTTTCCGGGGACCGGCTGCGGCCGAACCATTGTCAGTGGCCGGGAGGATGGCGACTCCGGCAATCGAGATCAAGCCTCTTGTGGTCTGGATTCCAGGCCGGGATCAGGGTTCAATGGGCCATGGACTGGCTGATCGAGTTGCTCTCGCCGGGCGGCAAGTTCCTGGGGATCGAGTGGCATTTCTGGAAGGTGGTGGGATGGCTCGGGAACGCGACGTTTTTCTCGCGGTTTCTGGTGCAATGGTATGCCACGGAGCGCCACAAGCGGGTGGTCATTCCTCCCGCGTTTTGGTGGCTGAGCCTGACCGGCTCCTTTCTGTTGCTGTCGTACGCCTTGTTCTACCAGCGCGATTCGGTGTTCATCTTCGCCTACGCGTTCACCTGGATCCCGTATGTGCGGAACCTGGTGATCCACCATCGGACCGCGGGTGTCGGGGAGCGGTGTGGGCGGTGTGGACAGCCGCCGCCGCCCGGGGCGAAGTTCTGTCCCGAGTGCGGATGCGCGCTGTGAGGCGGGGCTAACGGCCGGCGGGCTTGGGCGCGGTCGGGGCGGGCGCGTTGGTCGACGCGCGCGGGCGGTTGGTCACAACGGGATAACGGGCCATGACCGGCGCGAATTCGGGGGTTCGCTCTGCGAACTGATGAAGCTCAGTCGAGAGTCGCTGGATCAGAGGAACGCTGTTGGTCTCGTAGTCGCCGACGACCTCGAGCATCTTGACGGCGGTGACCTGCAATTCGTAGGCCTGGATGCGGAGGTTGCGGACTTGGAGCAGGAAGAAGACGTTAAGAACAGCGAGGGCGAGGATTAGGGCAACCAGAGCGATCTGGAACATGGCGCGAAGCGAGCGCACGGAGGAGGCCAGACTCGCGAGGGACTCGACGGCCGGCGGGGGATCGCGCCGGGGAAGAGGCGCTCCGGTGGGCGGGTTCGATGGGTCGGAGTCGATGGGCTCGGCCCAGGATGCCGGGCCAGGTCCCGCGTTCGAGGGGTTGCTGCCCGGGGTCTTGTTGGGGTCAGGGGTTGTCATGGCTAGCGGGGGTTGGGTCGGGTCTGGGCCGGCGAGGTGCTGCGAGGTTTAAGGCCAAGCTGCTCGAGCAAGGGGCCGTGGCGGAGGAGAAGCGCCGCCATGGCCGGACTGCGCTTGCTGTACTCGACGGCGTCCGACGCCATGGCTTGAGCGATCGTGCGGTTGCGGGAGACGAGGACGGTTTGCGCCTGGAGGCGCTGAGCCTGGATCTGGATGCGCTGGGCCACGCTCAGGGTGCGGACGTACCGGTAACAGAGTGCAACGCTCGCGAGCGCGCTCAGCAGCAACACGCCCACCAGCAACCCGGTGAGGGAAATTCTCTTGATCATGTCGCTGCGACTCTAGCGGTTCGTCACCCGGAGTCCAATCCAAAACAGTGTCCCTGACCCCGGTCCCCGGTGAAACGAGCAGGCCGCTGCGGGTGGCGCAGCGGCCTGTCAGAGGGGGAAAAGCGGGTCGCTATCTACTTGCGGCGCGCGATGCCCATCAGGGCGAGGCAGCCCAGGCCAAGGAGGGCCAGAGTCGACGGTTCGGGGACGATGGCGACGGTGACGTCGTCGTAGTAGCCGACGCCATTGGCGCTGCTCAGGCCGGATCCGACCGTGACACGGTCGAAGGTGATGGCGCCGGCCGAGGCGGCGTAGTTCACGTCCGCCATGCCAAGAATGCCGTCGACGTAAAAGTCCACGGTGGTATCGCCGAACACGGCCATGATTTCATGCCAGCCGGTGCTGCGGGTGGGCACGCCTTCGGTATTGAGAATGAACCAGTTGGGTCCCGGGCTGAACGCGACGCGGCAGGCGTAATAGGTGTTGAGGTCGGCGATGGTCACGGACGTTCCGGTGAACAGGTTCTTGGTCGCCGTTGTGTCGTTGTAGGCGCCCACCGCGACGAGTTGTGCGAGCGACGGAGCGTTGTCGCGGATGGTGGCGAACTGGCGCAGGTTGGCCTCCTGGGTCGAGTCGTAGAACCGGAACGACCAGACGAGGGGCTGTGCGTCGGAGCCGGAGACGGGGGTGATGTCATGGCCGCTTGCCTTAGCCGTGAGGTCCTGCTTGATGGACTGGGAGGGACTGAACGCCTGCTCAGTCGACAGAATGGCGCCGCCGCCGGTCAACCCGACACCCCACATAGCGTTGAAGGCGGCCTGGTCGATGTAGCCGTCGAAGTTGTCAGAAAAGATCGTCTGAGCGTTGGCGGCGCTGGCCAGCGCGAGAACTGCAACGTACACGAGCATTTTCTTCATTTCTTATGCCTCCTGATGGTGATCTGACCTGCCATGCGCGAATTTTGCGGGGTGCCCCCGCTTTAATGCATAATTCTTGTCGCGGCTCACCTTCCGAGTCAAGCGCGAAGATTGACAGCGCGAAGATTGACGCGGGAGTTATTCGTGGGGTATGCGGGGGTGATGCAGTCAGCAGGAAGCGACGAATCGGAGCATGGTGCTGTGAGCCGCCGGATGCCATCAGCGCTGTGGTTTCCGCGGGTGCGGCATCTGGCGGTTGCGGGCGTCGGGTTGGTGGTTCTCTCGAGGACGGCGTTGGCGCAGTCTCCGGCCGATCACTTCTATGATCCGGTGGTTGTGCAAACGATCCGTCTCGAGGTGTCGGCGGAGGACGTGGACCGGTTGCAGCGGGCGTTGCCGCGGCGGATCTACGTTCCCGGCACGTTTCGTTGGAACGATCAGTCGGTCTACCCGGTGGGGATCCGGTACAAGGGGAACAGTTCGTCGGCGCCGGAATCGCCCCACAAGCGGTCGTTCCTGATCGCGTTCTCCGAGTACAAGCGGGGCCAGCGGTTCCTGGGCCTGCGGCATGTGGCGCTGGACAACGGGATCCAGTTCGGGAGTCTGTTCAGTGAACCGCTGATCACCGAGGCGCTGCGGGGGCTGGGGGTACGGGCGTCGCGATGCAATTACGCCCGGGTGTTCCTGAACGGGAAACCGGCCGGCGTGTACGTGAACGTCGAACGGATCGACCGTTCGTTTCTCGAGACCCACTTCCCAGCGGCCGACGGCCCCCTGTTCAAGGTGGACGAAGGCGGTCCGGGAGCGAATCTGCAGTATCTCGGGGGCGATGCTGCGCTTTATCAGAAGGCCTTTGAACTGCACTCGGGACGGGAGATCGAGGGCTTCGCAGCCCTGATCGAGTTCATCCGCGCCGTTGACAATCCGGTGGGGACCGGGGCCGCTCTCGAGCGGTGTCTGGATGTCGAGGCATTCCTCAAGACAACGGCGGTGCTGTTGTTTGCGGGTGCGTTCGATCAATACACGGGGTGGGGGGCGCACAACTACTATCTCTATCAGAACCCTGCGGACCGGCGGTGGACGTACATTCCCTGGGACCTGGACGTCGGGTTTGCCGACAACGCGTTCGGTCGGGTGCCGGTGCTGGAAGGATGGCAGGCGGCATGGCCGGCCCCGGTTCCGGATCGACCTTTGATGGAGCGGGTGTTGGCCGATCCGATCTTGCTGGGCAAGTACCGGGAGTTGGCGCGGGGCATCCTCGAGACGTGGTTCCGGCCCGACGTGTTGATCCCTAAACTGCGGGCGTTGTCCGAGCAAATCCGACCAGCGATCGAGGAGGATCCGTACCCGTTGCGTCGGGCGACTGTACCGTCGGATCGGGGGATGGAAGACATTCGGGTGTCGATGGAGGAGTTCATCCGGAAGCGGTACACGCTGGCCCGGGCTCAGTTGGAGGCGCCCGGTGAGCGGCCTGCGGCGCGGCCGATGACGTCGGGCGGGGGGCAGGAAGCGCCAAGGCCCGGGCCGCCTTCGGCGGATTCGCCCAGCGGTTTGAGGGCGGTAAGGGTCAGCGCTGCCGGGGTCGAGTTGCAGTGGGTGGATCGAGCGCACGGAGAGATGGCGCATATCGTGCAGCGGTGCACGGGGGCGGATTGCGCGAACTTCGAGAACGCGATCGGCCAGGGAGGGGAGGATGCGACCGGCGCGACGGACCGGAACGTGCAGCCGGGCACGACCTACCGCTACCGGGTGTACGCGGTGTTGGCGACGTCCTCGGGGCCGCGGGGGACCGGGGTGTCGAATGTCATCACGGTGACGGTGCCTGCGGAAGCTGGAGGCTCGAAATGACGTGTTCCTGGACATTGCGGGGTCGGTTATTGCGCTGGGGTTTGCTGGTGTTGGCGGCGGGTTGCATCAGCGCCCTGGGCGGGCAACCCTCGCTGCCCGAGCCCAAGATGACGTTCCTTGACAACGGCGAGGTCCGGATCGGCATGGACCTGGCCTTGGGCGGGGCTGTCACCCACCTTTCGTGCAAGGAACATCCGGGCAATCTGATCAACAGCGCGGATCTGGGCCGGCAGATCCAGATGTCCCATTACTCGGGTCCCTGGCCCTTCGTGGCGGGCGGGAAGAAGCCGCATCCGGCGTGGGCTGGGTTGGGGTGGAATCCGATCCAGACGGGCGACTGTTACATGAATCCGTCGAAGGTGGTGGAGCACTCGAACGATGGGCGGGAGATCCATATTCAGTGCATTCCGATGCAATGGCCGCTGAACAACGTGCCGGGGGATTGCCTCTTCGAGACGTGGACGACGCTCGAGGGACCCGTTGTTCATATGCGGTATCGGTGCACCAGCCGGCGCGTGGACACGACGCTTTATCGTCCCTGTCCGCAGGAACTGCCGGCGGTCTACACGATCTCGAAGCTCTGGCGGTTGATGTCCTACACGGGGGAGAGGCCCTTCACGGGCGAGGCCCTGACGCATGTGACCAACGACTGGCGGAAGCCGTGGCCCTGGACGCGGTTCGTGGCGACCGAGCGCTGGGCCGCGCTGGTCAATGACGCGGACTGGGGGTTGGGGGTTTTCAAAGACGACGGCGGCGAATTCCACGGGGGCATTCACGGGGACGGACGTTCCGAGGATCCGAAACACGGCTCGACAGCCTACGTCGCCCCGATCCACGTCGAGAACTTCGATCACAACATCGTTTATGACCATCGAACCGAGTTCATGGTTGGCCGGTTGGAGGCGATCCGCCGGCACTTCAACAACGTCGCCACGCGGACGCCGCCGGTCTGGCGTTTCCAGAGGGACCGGCAGCATTGGGTCGTGCGTGACGCGGCGGACCAGGGGTTCCCGTGGCGGGGTGAGTGGCGGATCCGGCTGGGTGCGCGCAAGGCGCGATTGGAGAGCCCCACCCACCCCTGGCGGGCCGAGGGCGCACCGGTGATGAGTCTCGAGATTGCGGTCACCGGGCAGGTAACGGCCGCACGCGTGTTCTGGAAGCGCCTGGGTGAGGCCGGCTTTGACTCGCGCAGGAGCCTCCTGGTGGAGCTGAGACCGGATGGCGTGTATCGCACCTGCCGGCTTGATCTTGCTGCGTCGCCTGAGTACCGCGGCCTGGTGATCGGGCTGGCCATTGAACCGGCGAGTGACTCCGGACCCGGTGATGAGATCGCGATCCGGTCGATCCGGATGTCGCGTGACTGAGATTCGACAACTTCGGGACGGTGCCGGAGCCGTAGCGCGCGGGCATGGCCGCCGTCGGACTGGGCGTGTGGTGCCTGTGCCGGACGCGGCGTAGGCGACGCTGAGGTCGACCCGATCGGGGTCGAAGGCCCGACGGCCTTCATGATGCTCTATTGTAGCTGTATTGACAGCACGGTTCTTTCATCCTACCATCACAGTATGCGCACGACCGTGACCTTGGAACCCGACGTCAGCCGCCGGTTGCGGGAACTGAGCCGGAGCCGGAAGCTGAGCTTCAAGGAGGCCCTCAACGCGGCCTTGCGACACGGCCTCGAACACATGCTGGCCCGGCCGAAAGCCAAGCCGTTTCATACCACGCCCGAGGACATGGGCGTCCTGGCCCATCTGAACTACGACAACATCGGCGACTTGCTCGAACTGACCGAGAACACCCCGCGGAAATGATCCTCATCGACGCCAATCTGCTGCTCTACGCCGTCAACGCGGCGGCCCCGCAGCACAACGCGGCTCGCCGGTGGCTGGATGGGACCCTTTCCGGCACGGAGGAAGTCGGCTTTGCCTGGCCTGTGATCCTGGCCTTCTTGCGGATCGCAACCCACCCCGGCCTATTCCCTCGGCCGCTCTCGGCGAAGACGGCCACCGCCAAATTGGACGCCTGGCTGGCGCAACCCGTCGCCCGGGTTCTCGACCCCAGCACCGAGCATTGGTCGCGGCTGGCCGCGCTGCTGCGGCAAACCCAATGCACCGGCAATCTGATCCAGGACGCCCATCTGGCGGCATTGGCCATCGAGTGCGGCGCCACGCTTTGCTCCACCGACGCGGATTTTTCCCGGTTTCCCGCTTTGAAGTGGCTCAACCCACTCGCGGACCAGGGCGATGCCGCTTGAGAGAGCCATTCGGGTCGCCTTCCGGATCCACGGCGTCCGCCGCCAGGCTCTGCTTAGCGTCGGCGTAATCGACTCCGGCGCGCGCAATGGCCTTGTGGATGGGATCAGCAAGCCAATGCGGACTGCCTCCCACGACGATGATCAGCTTGGCCGTGTCCGAGCCGGTGGCGTCGGCGACGCTGACGGTCCAGGTATTGGTGCTGGTGGCGGTCGCGGGCGGGGGTTCCGGACAGGTCGCCGTTGGGAGCAACGACCAGCCAAGCCGGGCCAAGCCCGCGCGCGAAGGTCAGCGGGTTACCATCCGGGTCCGTGGCCGTTCCCACCAGCGTTCCGACATAGGCCGTATTGGGCAGTGCCTTCGGCCGGAGGACCGGGTCGCTGGTGAATGCGGGCGCTTGGCCGGGGGCGGGCGCCCCGTCCCAGGCGACGGAGAAGGCGACGAGCGGCGCGATGCCGGCGCCGGCGGCATCGACGAGGAGGTCGCTGCGGGGGACGCCCAAGGTGTCGAGGCCCGCCTCGAGGGTCGCCGGGCGCGCCGGACCCGCTGAGGGTCACGCCGTCCGCCTCGTGGGGATTGAGCACGCCGTTCCAGTCCTCGGCGTCGAGACGACAATCGATGCGGCGAGGGCGCGGGCCGTCGTGAATGCGACGGCTGCTGCCAGCAGCAGGGCTTTGGGATTCGGGTTCCTTGGCATGGGGTTCACGGTTCGGGTTGAGACGGCGCGTGGGTCGGGCCGCCGTTGGTTTGCGTTGACGTTCCCCTCGGGCTGGCCGCCTGAGGCGGCTCGGTGACGAGGCTCGTTCCCATATGCGGCTATCGTCACACGCATCCGCCGCCCCTCACCATGTCAGAAACGCCAAAAGCCATGCGAACTGTGACGCTTTCGAGCCAATCCTAGCGAGGCGCCGGCCTCAGGCCTAACGAAGTCCGCGATCCCATGAAGCCTTCCTGCCTCTTCGGACCCTTTCTTCCGCGCCTCGCTAGAGAAGCTCTCCGACCCGCGCAGGCGCCGTTGGCCCGAAGCAGCATCGCGGCTCCGCTGGAAATGACAAAGATACTGTCATTATTCGTATGGCTGCCGGCGCGGCGCTCGGGCATGCTCGCGCCATCATGATGAAACGCGGTTGGAACCTCGTCCTGTTGGCATGCTGGCTCGGATCTGCGACGGCGCACGGGGGCGATCCCCGGCCGGTGGCGGTGACCAACTCGGTGGGCATCGAGTTGGTGGCGATCCCTGCCGGGTCGTTCGTGATGGGAAGCGACCGCGGCGGCGACTGGGACGAGAGCCCGGCTCACACCGTCGCCTTCGCGCGGTCATGGCTGATGTCCGCGAGCGAGATCACTCTGGCGCAGTATCGCCAGTTCGCCCCGGGCCACGAGCTTCAGATCGACGGCAAGGCCACCGGCGTGAGCTGGCACGAAGCGGCGGCCTTCTGTCGCTGGCTCTCCGAGAAGGAAGGGAGGCATTACCGGTTGCCCACCGAAGCGGAATGGGAGTACGCCGCCCGAGCGGGAACAACCACGAAGTACTGGTCCGGCGACCAGGCCCCGGCGGCCGAGGCGCCGAATCCCTGGGGCCTGCGCGGGCTCTGTGATGGCGTGCTGGAATGGTGCCACGACTGGCACGGCCCTTACAGCCCCCAGGCGCAAACCGATCCGGTGGGTCCGGCGGAGGGCCTGACTCGCGTGGTGCGGGGCGGCAAGCCCGACAGCAACGATCGGCTGGGTGGCGAGCGAGGCCGTCAGCCCCAGGATTACCTGGCTTCTGCCAACCGCGCGGGATTGCCGCCCGCGTTCGGCGCTTCGAGCACGGCACCGCGGGAAGCACGCACCTCGACCGTGCCCGACCGCGATCTTCCGGGATTGGTCGGCGTCTTCTATGGCAATTCGGACTTCCGTCGCCCGCTGGAAGTCATTCCTCTCACACGGGCTCGGAATCGCTGGGGCAACGAACGCGGCAGCGATTGGTCCGCGCGCTGGCACGGCTTCCTCGAAGGGCCGACCACCGGCGAGGTGACGTTGGAGGTCACCGCGCGCGATGGCGTCCGATGCACCGTCGGCGAAAAGGTGGTGATCGACGCTCTGGGCACGCCCGGTGAGCACACGGGAACCCTCGCTCTCGAGAAGGGGCGCCGGGTGCCGGTGACAATCGAGTTCGCTTCTCAATCGGGAAACGCAGAACTGAATCTGGCCTGGCGCTGGGGCGACGCGCCGTTCGCACCGATCCCCGAGACGGCGTGGTCCCACCGCGAATCGCAGCGCAGCGAAGCGGAGGGCCTCCTGGTTCGGGAAGGCGGCCTCGCCACACCGGGCGCCCACGCGATTGGCTTCCGCATCGTGCAGGCGCCTTGGCCAGCGAATGCGCCGCAGCCGGCCTGTGTTCCGTTCATTCGTCAGTGCGTGAAGCCGCCTTCCGAAGTCGTGAAGCAGGGCCCCGACCCGAGTCGGGCGCACTTTCGCAAGCGCTTCCTCCTTCCCATCCCTCCGGACAACAGTCCGGACGCGGACATCGCGGCCGTGGGGCTCCATCCGTCGTTCCGCGAGCACAACCACAGTCCCGCCCTGGAAGTCTGTCCTAATGGAGACTTGCTGCTCGTCGTCTATACCTCCTACAGCGAATACGAACCGGGCGTCAGCCTCATGGGGGCGCGGCTCCGATATGGAGCGGACCTGTGGGACATGCCCGAGCCGATGTTCGACATTCCCGATGGGAACGACCACGCGCCGCTGCTGTGGACGGACTGGAGCGGGAGCGGGAAGCTGTTTTTATTCTGGGGATCGCCCGGCATCGAGCGGGGCGGATTCCCGTTCCAATGGACGACTTCAGCCGACAGCGGCGCCACGTGGGAGCCGATTCGCTATCCGACGTTCTTCGGTGCCATCGGCGCCCATTCGCGCCAGCCGATCAACACCGCCTTGCGCGGATCCGACGGCGCCCTCTATGTCGCCAGCGATGCTGCGGGTGCGTCGTCGGTCCTTTGGACCAGCACCGATGACGGCGCGTCCTGGGCGGATCCGGGCGGGCGCAGCGCCGGTCGGCACACGACGTACTGCTGGCGCGGGGATGGCGCCATCCTGGGGTTTGGCGGGAAGAACTCGAACTTCGAGGGCTTCATGCCATTAGCGATCTCGCGAGACGGCGGGCGGAGCTACGAGAAGGCGAGGACGCCCTTTCCACCCCAAACCAACAATCAGCGCCCGAGCGTGCTGCGGTTGGCCAGTGGTCGTCTGTTCTTCGCCGCCGACTTCCAGGATCTGCAGGGGCGAGCGCCCGCCGAGGTCAAAGAGCGGGGCAGCTTCGTGGCGTTGTCCGAGGACGAGGGGAAAAGCTGGCGATTCAAGAAAGTGCCCGGCGCGTTGCCGCACGAGAATCCGAAGAACCTCGGCGGCGCCACGACGTTGGGTTACAGCGCGGCGCGCCAGGCCCCCAACGGGATGATCCACCTCATCACCACCATGAACAACCCCTGCCTCCACTTCGAGTTCAACGAGGCGTGGATCCTGTCGGCCAGCGACCCCGATCCGGGCGCAAGTGACGAGGATCGGATGCGTTCCCGCGCGACGCGGGTCGCCTCCGTTTCGCCTGCCTCTGTGAAGTTCCCGGATGGGGCGGTGCGAGCGTCGTGGAGCGGCGGGGTGGGGGATGACGGCCGGTACCTGCTCGACGGCGGGGAGCACTGGTTCTATCCCAACGGCGCCAAACACTATGAAGTGACGTATCGACTCGGTCGCAAGTCCGGCACCGAAACGCTTTGGCGGGCCGACGGCACGCTCGCCTGGCAATGGGAACACCGGCCCGACGGCGTGAGCGTCTGGACGCAATTCTGGGAGAATGGCGCCAGAAAGTCCGTGTCGACGTGGCAGAACCACCAGGCGCATGGCGCAGCTCGGTGCTGGGATCGGACCGGTAAAGAGATCAGTGCCGTACAGTTCGAGCACGGCAAGCGTCGGTAAACGGCGTGATGAGCGGCTGCGGCTGTCCGTTCTTCAGGCGCCGGCGGATACTCTTAAGGCGCGTCACGGGACGCCTGCCCTCTTGCGGATCTCTTCCCCGGGCAAGGCTTCGCGCGCCAACAAGATCTCGGCCAAAGCGCCCTGAAAGACCTCCGGGCCGCTGTAGTTGGGGTTACAACCGATGCCCACATGGGTCGGCCCCGGCTGGTAACTCGGCGGCACCGAGGCCCGGCCGACCGGCTTGCCGTCGACGTACATCGTCAGTTCCGTGTGCTTCTTGACCACGGCCACGTGATACCACTTGCCGTTCTCGATGCGTCCGCCGGACAACCGGCATCCGCCGCCCGGTTGCTCGATGGCTACCACCAGTTCCATGTCCTGAATCGAGACTCGCAGCGGATCGTTGACCGGCGCGCACCAGGCGGAGACGATCTGGTGCCAGCGGCGGCCATCCACCGCCAAACCTTGCGGGCAGAACCAAGCCGCGAAGGTGTACGTCCGCAAGGGGAATTGCGGTGCGTCGTAGACAAGCTTTGTGGACTTGCCGTTGAAGGCCAGCGCGCCGGCCGCCGCCCCGTGGCGACCGGCCGTTGGGGCCAGATCGATGCTGGTCAGCAGCCGCCCCTCCTGCGGCTCCGGCGCGCCCGCCAACGCCGCTCGGACCACGACGCCATGCAGACTGGTCGGAACGCTGGCGTCCAGGGCAAACGACAGCGGGCTGTTGACTGCGGTAGCCCGGCGGTCGCCGTGCCGCGATTCGACCTGCCAAAAGTACTTCCCGCCCGAATCCGACGGCGCCGTCCAACGGAATTCCGGTTCTTGCAGTTGGCTCTTGTCAAGCAGCACCTTGGTGAACTTCGCGTCGGTTGCGATCCGCAGATCGTAGACCGAGCCGGGCTCGGCCGGGTCCCAGGCCAGGAAGACTTCCTCGACCGGCAACACGGCGTTGGCCTCGGGCTGTTTCAGATGGAACGGCGCCAGCGGTGCGTTGCGCACGGGCAGCCACGAGCGGTACAAGGTGCCGTAAGCGCCGGCGGAGCCGAAATCGCACAGCACCACGCGCTGCCCGTCGGCCACCGGCGTCCGGACGGCCACGATGGGGCCGAACCGCAGGTCTTTCAGCAGTGGATCGTCGGCCGCCAGCAGCGTCAGGGACAGCGCGGCCAGATCCAACTCCGGCAGGTCGGCCGGGTCCATGACGTTGTACTTCTGGTCGAACGTCAGCAGGATCGGGCCGCGGAGCAGCGACGTGTGGAAGCGAACGTGTTGGTCGCCGCGCAAGGCCCGCAACCGGAAGTCGAGTTCCAGGGCGATCCGGTCGCCCGGGTTCCAGGTGCGGTCGAGCGTCAGATAGCTGCCGGCGTTCACAGCCCCGGCCGGGACGCCGTTCACCGCGACCTTGGTCTCCCCGGACCACTCCGGGATTCGGACCCGCAGCGGCAGGGCCGCCGCATGCGGTGGGCGCACCTCGATGTTCACGGTTCCGTTTCGCGGATAGTCGGTCGTCTGGATGAACGTCCAGGTCGAGCCGCCCGCCAGCGTGACGTCGGTCTTGCCCGGTCCGTAGTAATTGAGGTAGAGGCCGTCCTTGCCATCGAGCACCGCCCACTGGCCGATCAGGCCCAGGCCGTTGGGGCCGTTGACGCTGCAGCAGTTCAGTTCGGGCGTGCCGGGCCGCGCCTGGAAGACGATGCTCTGGGCTGAGGCCAACCGCTTGCCGTCCATGGGGGTATCGTAGGTGCACCACCGGCCGCTGGGATGTTCGTGTCCCAGGGCCGCATTCCAGGTCGCATGCTCCAACGCGTCGGCGATCCGGCTGTCGCCGGTCAACCGCAGCGCCTCGACCGACAATGCCATCCACGCCACGGTGCAGCAGGTTTCGATCGCCCCGGGCTGGAACGGGTTGCCAACGGCTTGTTCGTGCGTGCTGAAGCTGCTCGAGTTGTGCACATCGGTGCGGTAGATGCTGCGCCACCAATGGACCAGCGCCTGCCGATAGCTGTCGTCGCCCGAGATACGGAACAGCTCGGCCAGGCCGATCATCGGGTGCAGGCTTTCCCAGCGCGGTTTGGGGGTCTGGTAGAATTCCAGGCCGCGCGACGCCATCCGGTGGTAGTCGCCCGCGGGCGGCTTTTGCCAGTCCTGTTCAATCTCGCGCGCCAGCCGCAGGTAGGTGTCCTTCTTGGTCTGGCGATAGAGCAGGCCGAGGGCATGAATCACCGCCATGTTCATCTCGTGCGAGCCGGCGTCATGCACGCGCTTGCCGGTGTCGAGGAAGGTCGCGCACATCAGGTCTGCTGCGCGGCACGCAGCCTGCAACGCGTCGGTATCCCCCGTGTCCTGATGCCACAGGACCATGGCCAGCATGCAGTGGTAGTGTCCCCATAGATCCCAGCGGTCGAGCAGGCGTTTGTCCGGGAACGGGCCAAGGTAGCCGTCAGCGGCCTGCGTCCGGATCAGGTCCCGCATCACCCGCGCGGTCACCCCGCGGAGTCCCTTGTCGTCCGACAGTCGGCAGAACAGGACGCAGGACGTCAGGTACTTGCCCACGAACTCGCCCGCCCACGGGACAGGATCTTCGTAGGGTGGTTTCCGATCGCGCAGGCGCATCATTTCGAGCATGCCCGGGTTCGCATCCGGAGCCGGGATCAGCCAGTTGCGGATGATGCCGTCTAACCGCTTGCCCATCGCGCCTTCCAGGGTCATATGAAGTCGCGGGACCGCCAGATCGAGCGCAGGCTGCGCGGCGAAGGCGGGTGGCGCAACCCCGGCGGCAAGAAGGAATGTGGCGGCCATCGCTATGCCGCAATGCTGGGCTGTTGTCATCGGATGCCCATGGTCTCAACCGGGGGTGATCGTTTTCGCCGACGCATCATAGCGCTGCCGTTGTCCGGTCCGGAGCGCCTCAGCCGCCATGATGGTGGCCACCGCGTGCTGATGCCCGTATCCGGTCATTGGCGGCAGGAGCGCCCCGCAGGATCTGCGGCATGCTCAGGCCGGCGGTGACCGCGACAGCGGCCGTCTTGAGACCATCCCCGCGGGGGGTGAGTGCGGAAGGCAACGGTGTGGTCTTCATGCCCGGAGCATGCGTCCTTTGGCGACAGGATCAATGCGTTTTCCGTTGTTGCCGTGCGGCGCCGCGCAGCAAGCGGCACCGCTTTCGAGTGTCCATTGTGAGGACCCCGCCCTGGCAAAAATGGCTTGCGACCCCGCGCGATGAGAGTCGCATCGCGACAACGGGCGCGAGAACTCGATTGCACCGTAGCAATCAAGTCAAATGGGGAATCCACGATGAAAACTGCGCGCCCAGTTATGAGGACGATCACGCCCATGAAACGAGATTCTTCCTGCCTCCTTTCGCGGATCCGGTGGTACCACCCTTTACGGAGGCACGCTGAGTGTTTTTGCACAGACCCTTAATGCGTCCTGCGCACCGCCTTTGAGAACGTACAGCCGACCGCGCACGGTAACACTCTGGCCCGGCTCAATTCGGCCAAACCAGGGGAAGAGGTGAAAATAGGCCCAGGAATAGCTCCACATGTAGCCCGCCTGGTTGAAGGGCATCGCCGAAACGCGGCAGGCAACAACGGGAATCGGCTGCCCGTTCACGGCCACCTCGTAATGTTCGCTCCATGTCTCCGACCACGCCGGACTTGCGATGCATCGCGCCAGGAGAAGCCAGGCGGGCGCAAGCCGTCGTTGCAAGCGGGTGCTTCGAGTGCGTTCAGGGGGCGTCTTCATAGGCGACACGTTTTCAGCAGGATCAGGGGACCGAGGGTCATGGTTGAAGCCCTTTCGCAGGCGGTCCCCACACCAACGTCACATCCTTAAACACGTCATCAGTGCGGGCATATTCGCCATCGAGCACCACGGGAACGTCGCACGTTCTCAACTCACCACTTTTGCACACCGCGGAGCCGGAGTCGGCAGAAGAAGCACGAATGCAGGCTGACACGCAAAACCGTGCCCACCTGGGAACGGGGGTGTTCGATTGGCAAAATGTACAAGGGATTTGGCGTTTTTGACATGGATCGCGCGATGCCATCGGCCCAGAGTCGGTTCCGCGTTTCGTTGCGTGCGCAGAAGCCAGGCACAGGAGCTTGCGGTCTGGGCGGCAACCCCGTCCGGACGGCGCGGCCCGCAACACGCGACGGAACGTCCGAAAGACGAAACAACCTGCACTTGCGCCCATGAAACGGACACTGCAACACACCTTCGCTTCGCTGGGGTTGATCCTGGGGCTGGGTCTGCCCCTGGCGGTCGCGCAGAACCTAATCGTCGTCGAGGAGAACTTCGCCGGCGGCCTGGGTCGATTCGACGGATCCTCCAACATGCCCGGTGGCGGCAACGATCTGGCGTGGGCTGCCTTCGACATGGCGGGAGGCCAAAGCGGTGAACTGGCCGGCACCCTGGCCCGCAACACCACCGCCAACGCGTCGTACATCGGCGATGTTACACTCAACGGCTTGGTGAGTTTGGGGGAGAGCTTGGTTCTTCGCGGCAAGTTCCTGGTCTCGAACTTCAACTTCGACGGGTATTTCCTGATCGGGTACGTGAACACGGCCGATCTGAGCCAGTTCCTGGGAGTGCGCGTCTCGGAGCCGGGCGGTGCCTTCGCCCCGAGCTTCCGAGGCGAAGCCGTAGCGGCAGGCGGCACCGCGCCGATATTCGGCATTCCTCAGGATACGTCCGTGGCCTTTGACCTGACTTGGGACCCCGTCGCAGGACGTCTGACGGGGCAGATCGGCGAACAGGCGATCGACTTGCTGCGCGGCCCGGCGACGACGAAGTTCGACGCGTTCGTCGTGGGGACCTGGGGTGTCGGCAGTTCGAATCCGGACCAGCAGCTGCAGATCTATCTCGACGATCTCGCGTACAGCATGTGGGACGCGCCGCCTCCAGTCTCGGTGAAGATCACGACGCCGGTGAGCGGGCGCACAGTCGCTTCCGGCAGTTCGCTGGCCATTGCCGCCGAGGCTTCTGCCGGCATCGGAGCGGTCGCGAAGGTCGAGTTCTTCGCCCGGGAAACCGCCACGGGCACGGAATCGAGTTTGGGTGTGGACACCAGCGCGCCCTACCAAGTCACTTGGGTCAGCGTTCCGGTGGGCAGCTACGAGTTGCGCGCTGTCGCCACGGGCAGCCTCGGCCAAACCGCAACCTCGGACACGGTCCTCGTCACCGCCGTCGTCGTCCTGCCGACCGTCACCGTGACGGAGACGTTTACGGATGGCCTGGCGTGGTGGCCGCTGCAGGTGAACAACGGGCAGAACGGCAGCAGCCTCGCTCCCGCGGACACGACGGAGGCCGGGGGCACCGCGCCGGAACTGGCCGGGACCATCGCCCGCAGCTCCGACGCCGATCCGTTTTATGTTGGCGAGCGCGTCCAGGGGGCGGTGCTCTATCCTGGCGCGCAGGACCTTGCCCTCAAGGGGCGGTTCCTACTGCACGACCTCGGGTTTGACGGACGCTGGTTCATCGGTTACGTCAACACGTCAAACCTGGGTTCCCGGCTCGGCATCGAATTCACCGAGCCGGGCGGCGGACTTGCTGGGTTCCGGGCAAATGTGGTTGCTCCCAACGGCGGATCCCCAATCGTCGAGTGCTTGCCCGAGACGCCGATCGAATTCGACCTGCAGTGGTCCGCCGCAACCGGCACCCTCACCGGCAAGCTCGCGGGCCAGGATGTTCAGTTCCAGGCCGCTGTCGGGGGCGCCGGCTTGGACGCGTTCGTCGTGGGAGCCTGGGGCGTCGGCAGTTCGAATCCGGCGCAGCAGGTCGAGTTGCACCTTGACGACGTCAGCTACACGTTCCCGGCGCGTCCGGCGATCGGAATATGGATGGCCGCACCCGCCTCCGGCACTCGCCTCTTCGAGGGAGAAGATGTCACCCTGACCGCTTCGGCCGCAGCCCAGTCAGGCGCCATCCAGAAAGTCGCGTTCTACGCCCGGAATCTGGCCACCGGCGTCGACACTAAGATCGATGAGGTGACCTCGGCGCCGTACACGATGGTCTGGACGAAGCCGCCGGGCGGCACGTACGATCTGACGGCCCAAGCCTTGACCGACACAGGCGCGTCGGCGACGTCGCCCGCCGTTCTCCTGACGGTGATCCGGCCGGGCGAACCCGTGACGGTCACCGAGAACTTCGACGCCGAAGCGGGCAGGTTCGACCTCGCGCTCAACAACCGCGCCAGTGGCAACGACTTTGGCCATGTCACATCGAATCAGGCCGGCGGCAACTCCGGCGAGATCGGCGGGGTCTTTGCGCGCACGGGCATCGGCCAGCCGGCCTACGTGGGAGATGGCATCCTGGGCGGGGCCATTTACCCCGCCCACCATAACCTCGTTCTGAAAGGCCAGTTGCGTTTGCGCGACATCAACTTCAACGGAAGTCTCTTCATCGGCTACGTCAACACCCAGAATCTCGGCCAACGCTTCGGCATCGCGATCGAAGAACCCGGCGGGGGGATCGAACCCGCCTTCCGGGGGTGGGTGCAGGGGCCGGGAGTGACAACTCCCATGCTCGTCTTGCCGGACGACACCGTCCTGATGTTCGATTTCGAGTGGAACGCGACCGCCAAGCTCATGACGGGCCTCGTGGCGGAACAACCCGTCGAGTTCACCGCCGAGCCCGGTCTGGTTGGCTACGACGCTCTCATCGTGGGCACCTTCTCCAGCGACGGCACCCCGACGATCCAGGCGGAGTTGTTCGTCGATAACCTAACATACACCGTGCTCAAGGTCACCCAGCCGCCCACATTGCAGATCGGCATCGCCGGCAACAGGGTGGTCCTGGGCTGGACCGGAGCGGGATTCAAACTCGAGGAACGTGCAGGGTTCGGACCAGGAACGGCTTGGAGCAGCTCGAACGCCGAGGTGATCCAGGCCGGCGACCGATTCTCTGCCAGCATTGCACCCGTATCTCAGGCGGCATTCTATCGGCTCACCGAGTAACGGCCGCGCAGGCACGCATGGTCGCACCCGTGTGGACCAACCGACGGAGAGTCGTCGCTCTCCGGCACCAGTGTCATGTCTCACGAGCCAACCCATCACATCCATGCCGGGACGTCTGTTGGACCCTTTGACCAGGACTACGCGGGTGCTCGGCGTTCTGACTGTTTCGATCCCAGCCTGCGACCCCGCCCACGCCGCGGGACTGCATCCGAACCTCGGCATGGGCGGCAAGAACCGCGATCGCTGCACCCGCTGCTGATCTTGGCCCTGGCCGCTGACGAGTTCAACAGAACCAAGGCAGGCCATCGCAAGAATGATTCATGCTGGGAGCAGCCCATAGGGACAGGCTCCCCAAATGGCCCTCGATCGGTCCATTGCGAACACAGCCAAGACATAGATGACGCCACCCACAGGCAGGTCGTTGGATCAAACCGGAGAGCGACGGCCCGTTCGCCTTTGGCGGACACGACATCGATCTCGAGCGGCGCGGTTCCAGGACAGCACGGCGTGACGCGACATATTCAGTTGCGGTTCTCCAGCTTCCAAACCGTCGCCGCAATGTGCTGTTGCGGCTGGTCCTTTGTTGCCCAGTAATACAGGGCCACCACTTCACCCCGCTCGTTCGTGGTCAATTGGGGATACCCGAAATCATGGTCGCCGAACTGGTCAGGTTCGAAATCCTCTCGCAGCACCACTTCCGCGCCCCAGGATTTGCCGCCGTCGGCGCTGGCCCGGGCGAAGAGTTTGTCCCGGGTGCGGTCGCCGTAGGCGCAGACCACCCGTCCGTCCTTGAGCACCGTCAGACCCGGGGGATTCCCGTTTTCCGCACCAGTCTGGCCAACCCGGCTCGAGAAGCTCCAAGAACGCCCGTTGTCCCGGGATGCATAGCAGTCCACCCAGCAGGTGGCCTGGTTATTGGCCACGTCACGTCGGCGCAGCGCGGCGATGATCGTTCCGTCGGCCAGCCTGCCCACGGCTGGCATCACCGCCCGGTATGGATCCTCGAGCGGCACGATCCACGCCACGAAGTGGAAGCTTCTCCCCCCGTCGGACGTTTCAGCCACGAAGCTCTTGTCCGTCGCAATCTGGCCCAGGACGCTACCGCTGGGCCGGGCTGACATGAACAGCAGGCAGGAGTTCGGACCAGTCGCCAAATAGCGGGTGCGGGCGGTCAAGGCCATCCCCTCAAGATTGGCGTCCTTCATCAGCGCGCCGAACCGGTAGGGGCCGCGCCACTTCCGCCCCCGATCATTGGAGAAGAAGAACGACCCCGTCGGGTCCTGGGATCCGTGGTAGCCTACGCCAACGACGCGCAGGGCGAAGCCCGGGGCCTCGAAATCGACGCCACCGGGGCACTCGGTCGCCACGCCCTCATCGCCGACGAAGTTCTCTGGATCCTCGACCGCCCAGGTCCGGCCGCCGTCCATGCTGCGCGCCAGGCGGCTCACGATGCCCAAAGTGGCATCGCTCCCGCCCTTGAGGTTGTGCCCTTGCTGTTCAACGTAATCTCCGAAAGAGAAGCCCACCAGGATTTCCCGGCCGTTGTCCCAGCGCCAGATGCCATTGTTGGCCGGCCAGCCGCAGAACTTGCCTGCTTCGCCAGCGACGATGGCGTTCTTCATCGGCTGCGCTTCACGGTTGGCTGAAGGGTGTTTGCAGCCGCCAATCGCAAGAGCGGAGACAAGACCACTCATCAGGACGAGCTTGGTGTTCGGTTGTTTCATGATTTTCGATTTCGATTCCATGGTTCATCTTGGCGCCGGGTCTATTCTCCCACCGTTGCCTCTCCTGATTTCCACCTGGCAATCCGGCCGGGGGCGACCCGTTTGTACATTTCCGCAAATGATTTCTCCTTCGTCTCCGCGACGTGGGTGTTAAGGCAGAGATAGGTCAGGGTCTCATCGCCTGCTTCAGTCGTGTGTGGGGCCTGCCAAGGCACAAAGACAACATCGCCGACACCCACCGAACGGGTTTGTTCACCCACCGTCACTTGGCCTCGACCCGACAGCACAAAAAACGTCTGCTCCTTCTCCGGGTGAGAAACCATCGCGCCTTTGCTGCCCTTGGGCCAACTCACCAAAGTCACCTCAGCACGAACCGCCTCGTTGCGCTCGAGAATCAGCCGCGTCGTGTTCGATCCGAAGTCGAACAAGCGTCCGGCATGAATGTCGGCAACCAACTTGCCGGGCCTGTCGGACACCGCGCGAGCCTCGGCGCCTGCCACCGCAGCTTGTTGAGACTCGGCCTGCTGCCGCCGCACCTCCTTGACCTTCGCGATGTGATCGGCAAACGACGCATGGCCTTCCTTGTTGGCGTCCAGAAATGCGTTGAAGAGGAGGTAGCTCAGTGGGGCATCGCCCCCCACGATAATGTGATGCACTACCGTCGGCGGCACGTAGATCAGGCTGCCGGGTTTGACCGCGTAACGTGCCGGGCCGACCACGACAACGCCTTCGCCGTCGGTAACGTAGAAGATCTGCTCCTTGGCTTCGTGGCTGTGGGGCGGCCCTTCCAGTCCCTTGCGCCAGCGATTCCAGCCGACTTCGGTGAGCTGCGTTTCACTCCGGTCCACAAGCACGGTGACGACGTTGAGTCCGGCAACATCCAGTTGCTGGCCGTTTTGATAGTGACGACAGATCATCTGCGGCGAAGACTCAACGCCAGAGCGCCCAGCCCCAGAAGGGCCAGCGTGGAGGGCTCGGGAATCAGCGTTACCGCAACGCCATCCACCATGGTGCGCGAGCCGTTCAGAACCGTATTCACAGCGCCTTCGCCCACAAATAGCGTGATCTGGCCAGCAACATCGGCGGTCCAGTCGCCAATGTCACAGGCAAAGGAGCCCGTGTAGTAGTAGTAATCCACTCCCCCCACGTTGATCGGTGAACCCGCCCGAGTTTCCCAGAGCAGCGTCCCAGCCGCCGTGTCCGCAAATGTAGTCATCGATCCGGCGCTCGCACCGTAGGAGAAGTCATAGCTGTTGATGCCGATGTCGGGCCTGAGGCCATCCAGCAGGCCGCTCGGATCGCTGACCGGATCCGAACGACGCCCCAACGCCACGACTTGCAGCCCATAGACACCGCCGGGCGTCAAATCGCTGAGGGTGAACGAAAAGGGGTTATAGCTGGTGCCCACGATCGGCTCAACGGGTGTCGTTGTCCCGCTGACAAATCCACTTCGTCGGTTGTTATCCTCGACGCACTGGCCGCCGACAAAGAAGGTGCCGTCGGAGGTATCGTTCAGGCTCCAGTTCACCGAGTTGCCGTTCCGAGGGTCAGTGACGCTCGCCCCCAAGCTCAGCGGGGAGATGGTGAAACCGTTGCGGCTTTCGCTGGTCGTCGTGTCCCTGAAGTTCAGAAACGTCCCGCCGGTAATCGTTTCAACTTCCTCAGGACTGCGTTGCCCGACTGCGGGTGTCACGGCCGCGCACAGCAAGAGGCTCAAAACGGCGCGGGCGGGGAGGATCGACCTGGTCTGGGGAAATGTGGTTTTCATCATGCGGACTCAAGTTGTAAGGATGGTCGGATCAGCCTACCTGCTCACTCGAGCCTTTTGGCCACCCGTGGTATTGAACATGACGGCAGTATTGCCGGCCCCGGGCGGAGATGACATGCGAAGTTCGTCAGAAGCCATTCGAAAGAGCGCAACATTGTCGATGTCAAACTGGCGGGACGGCTCCGGCACGTCGGCATTCGGAAGGCGCGTGGTCAGGAACGGCTCGGTATGCCGCCGGCGAGAGAAGTCGCGCAGCCGAAACTCGCCCGTGCGGAAGACCAACCGCTCCACGGTTGGCGTGGCGTCACGGAAGGAAGCGTTCGTGAGGACATCAACACCATCCACCCTGAGCGTGTAGACCTGACGATTCCCATCCACCAGCAAGTCCAGCCGAATCCACTCGTTCGGCGCGTATTGGCAGACATCCTCCTCTTCGGTCGTCCCGTTCCAGGCGGTGATCTTGCCGCCATTGAGCGCGATGGCCACCGCACGCGTGCCATTGCTCGAGACCACGTCAATCTCGAGGGGTGCGCTCGTGGTCGACTTCTGATGGGCCCGCACCTGGAAGGACAGGTGCGCCAGGGTGTGCTGTGGGAATACCCGCATCACGCTGGCGTAGTCGTAAGGGTCGCGATCCTCCAACCGCACGAATCGGTTCGTCCCTTCCGCGACGACGGCCACGGGTGCCCACTGAGGACTGTAAGTGTTCCACCCCTCGACGCGGCGGCCCGGCGATTGGGCCTGGAAATCGTCACGCACATCGTTGGTCACCTGCCCCACGATGGGGGTGGGCACGCTGGCGACCCAGATGTCCTCCTTGTTCATGCTGTAGGTCAGCCACAGGTCAGTGCCCGGAGGGTCGCCGTTGCCCGGGGTGATGCCGCGGACGTACTGCGGCCCGCAGTTCTTGTCGTCGCCGGGATCGTTTTCGTACCGCTGGGGTGGCATGTCGCCGGCGATCACCAGAAAGGGCGTGTTGAAATGCAGGCCGTCCTCGGAAATCGCCGCCGCCAGCGGCCACCGACGCTGGCCGTCGCCATGGCTCGCGCAGCCGATGAGCGCGTAACGCCCGTCCGAAGTGCGCTCACCCCAGACCTTGGCGCCGGGATGCCAGCGGAACGATTTCACCTGGGTGGGATCGGGCACATGGTCCGGAATCCAGTCGCTGCCTGTGCTGACGGCCATGTAATGGTTCTTCCAGAAGCCGACGATCCGTTGATCGGGCAGACGGTACCAGCAGAAGGCTTTCCATACCCGGTTTCCGCCGTTGGTGCTGACGGTGTAGAAAACCGGATCTTGGTCCTCCTCCTGCCACTGCTGGCGGACGAGCGGATCGTTGCGCAACGCGTCGCAAGCGGCCACGAAACCCGAGTCCGGCGAGGACGCATACCAGGGCCAATGAACATAAGGGCCGGGCCCCAGGTGGTTGGTTTTGACGTTATAGATCGGGCCGTAGGAATCCGGGCCGCCGATTTCGCGAACCAGTCGCACGCCCATGCCCCCGTTTCGAGTTCCCCGATAGTGAGAGGCAAGAAAGCGCCCGTTGGGTGCGACGTAGAACGCCATCCGATGATGGCCTCCGTCGAAGATCGGGGAGGACACGGCGGGGCTCCAGTCCAGGCCGTTGGTGGACCAGGCCAGCCGGCTGGCCGCGCCATCGTGCATCACCCAGAAGAGTCCACCCCAGTAGGCCAGAAACTGGTGGTGGCGATAGATGGTGTCGTGACCGTCGGCAAGACTCGGATTGTTGGCGGCCGAGCGGATCACTTGGACATTTTGGACGCCGACAGCCCAACGCAATTTCCCGTCGTGACTTGAGAGGTCGGGTTGCACCTCCGCGGTGTAGCGTGGCAGTTGCGCACACGCGGTGTGGACTCCCAGAGCCAGCCAGGCGGCGACTGAGAACATCCGGGGTCGTGACGTGGTCATGCTGGCAGGTTTCTCGTGATTCGCTTTGAGACTACTCGCTCACCGACACGTCATCAATGTAGTAGGCCGCTTCGGGCACGGGTTGATCGGCATTGGGGAGGTCCGCGCCGGGTGACTTAGGATCACGCAAAGTCGGCGACGTGCGAAACTCACCGGTCCGAAACGAAATCCGCTCCACCGGAGCCGTGGGGTCGCCGATCTCGGCGCCGGCCAGCAGCGTCTGGCCGTCCAGGATGACGTCGAAAACGCCCCTCTCCAGGTCGAAACGCAGCGCTACGTCATACCATTGGTTCGCGGCGTGGTGCTTGAGCGTGACGATTTCATGTTGATTGCCGTCTTTGGCCAGCATACGGCCCTGTTCGTCAACGATGAGCACCACCGTCGGGCGGTAGCCGTAACGGTCGAGCAGTTCGATCTCAAGGCGGCCGTGATCGGTTTGCCGGGCGAGAACTTTGAAACGCACGGTGGCCCTCTTCATTGCCGGGAGGACGCGCACGGCGCGCGCATAATCAGCAGGCTCGCGGTCGCGCAGTTCGAGGCTGCGATTCGTGGCGCTCGGAAAAGCGGCGAGCCGCACGCCGGCCCAGAGCGGGCTGTGGAGGTTCCAGGGCAGGTCCTCGAGGGCACCGGTGTTGAAATCATCGTGCACGGGCCCGTTGACCGTGGCACGCACAGGCACGGGGATGCGGCTGACCCAGATGTCGTCCTTGTTCATGGACCAGGTAATCCAGAAGGCGTTGCCCGGGGGCTTGCCGTTGCCTTCCACGATGCCGCGGACGTACTGCGGACCGAACGCCTTGTCGAGGCCATTGTAGCGGCGCGGCGGAACTTCACCGACCACGGTCAGCAACTGATCGAAGGTTTCGCCATCGTCGCCCGTGACGAGCGCGAGCGGCCAGCGATGCCGGTTGTCGCGCGTCGGGTTGTACACGAGGGCGTAGCGCCCGTCGGGCGTGCGTTGGCCCCAGACTTTGCCCGAGGCCGTGACGAGCGAAGGCTCCTGAGCGGGCTGACTCCACGTGAGACCGTTGTTGGTCGAAAGTGCTGTCCAGGAGTTTTTCCAAAGGGCGACGGCCGCGCCGTCTTTGCGATGATAGAACGAGAGCGCCTTCAGCACCTGGTCGCCCAGGTCGGGATAGAAGCCGTCCTTGGCCCGGTCTTCCTCCCACCACTGGAGTGTCACGAGTTTGTTGGCGAGCAACGCTTGGCACGCGCGCTTGAACCCTTCATCGGGCGAGGCCGTGTAGAAGGGATGGCTGGTGTTGCTCTCGTTCCAGCCGTTGTGCCGGCTGTAGCGAATGAAGTAGATGGGCCCGAAAGTGCCGTCAGCATAGACCTCGCGCACGGTGCGCCCGATACCGCCCCCTTCATTGGGCTTCCGTTCCGGGCCGTAGAACCCAAGCACGAGCAGCCGGCCGTCGGGCGCCACGTAGAACCCCATGCGCTGGTGCACCTCGAATATCGTATCGTCAGCGGTCCGGTATTCGGGGAAGACAACGCGCGGTTTCTCCCAGTGGATGCCGTTGGTGGACGACATCAACAGCGTGTGCATCGGTCCCCGGTTTTCGTGCACCGGCGCGCTGAGGTACTCGATCCAGAAACGGTTGCGCCCATAGGCGAGCATTGGGGCGTGGTTGTAAGTCCAGCCAAAACCATCCGCCAACTCGGGATGCGAGCGGTTGGCCCGGAGCGCCTGCCAGCTCTTGACGCCAATCGCCCAGCGCAACCCGCCGTCGTGGGTGGTGTCGGCCTGTTCGGGACCGACGAAACGCACGGGTGCGGACTCGTGAGCCAGGCCGAGCCCGGGAAGGTCGGCAGGCCGGGGAGGCTCATTGCCCGTGATCAGGTGCTCATGCGGCGTCCGAATCGTGGGATGCCCCATGAAACCATAGTCGCCCCAATGCTGGTCGTCGGAGATGATCAGGAGAACATCCGGCGGCGCAGCGCAGAGGCCAAACCCAGGCGCGAGAAACAGCAGGGCTGCGACAAGGGGTTTCAGCTTCTGGAGCATGGGGTCAGGGGTTGCCCACGGCGGCGGTTTTCACGTCATCAATATAGTACACACTCAGCGGCACGCGCTGGTCGGCACCCGGCAGGTCTTCGCTCGTGTAGCCCAAGGTCGCATGTTCGCCCTCCACGAAAAGGGCCCGCACATCGCCGCGATAGGGGCCGGTGCGGAAGACCAAGCGCTCGACGGTTCCGGCCGGCTCGGCGAACTTGACCGCGACCCCGACGGTGTTGCCGTTCAAGGCAAGGTCGTAGGTTCCGGCGGTGCAGTTGATGTCCAACCGGAGGGTCAGCCACGTGCGGTCAGGAACCGGAATGGAATTGACCCATCGGGACATCTGGTCCTGAGCCAGCCATGGGCCATCCAACCGCACTTTCAGCGGGCGATGGCCGTGGCGATCCTGCACTTCCGCCTCCAGCACGCCGTGACCCACTCTCTCCGCCAGCGCACGGAACTCGATCCGGACCCGCGAGCTTTCGGGGAACGCGCGCTCGGCCAGCGCATAGTCGTAAGGATCCTCGTCGCGCAGCACGAGGCACCGGTTGCCCGATTGCTGCGGGTCGTCGCCGAAGCCGATGGGTGCCCACTGCGGTGCATACAGATTCCAGGATTCCAGTTGCGCGGTGGACTCCACGCCGTCGAAGGCCTCCTGAACATGGTGCGTGACCATGCCAGTCACGGGCACCCGCGTGCGGGTGACCCAGATATCCTCTTTGTTCATGCTGTAGGTGCTCCAAAGATGAGCCCCGGGCGGCCTGCCGTTGCCTTCCTCGATGCCGCGGACGTATTGCGGGCCGGCGTTCTTGTAAAGGCCGGCAAAGCGCCGGGGCGGCACCTCCCCGTGGAGGCAGAGCATGTCGGCGAAGTCCCGGCAGTCGTCGCTCGTCATCACGACCAGCGGAAAACGGTTGTTGCGCGTGAGCGAGTGATTATAGACGAGCGCGTAACGTCCGTCGCCGGTTCGCTGCACCCAGGTCTTGGCGCCACAGGGCGTCAGGGTTGGTGCTCCAACCAGCCTGGTCCACGACTGGCCCTCGTCGGGGCTGAGTGCGTAATGCGCCTTCCAGACGCCGAGCACCGCGCCATCCGGGCGGTGGACGAAACTCGGCGCCTTGGGCTCCGCCTTGTCCAGTCGGAGCGTGTAGAAGCCATCCGTGGCGCGGTCTTCCTCCCACCATGGCAGCGTCATGAGCTTGTCCTGCAACAGCGCGTCGCAGGCAGCGACGAATCCGGAGTCGGTGCTGCTCTTGTAGAAAGGGAAGGTGGTATTGGTCTCGTTCCAGCCGGCGTGCCGGTTGTAACGAATGAAGTAGATCGGACCGAGAGTGTTGTTCGCGTGGATCTCGCGGACGACCCGGCCCAAACCCTGACCCTTGTTCGGACCGTGTTGCGGGAGCGGCTGCATGCAGAAGCTGTAAAACGCCAGCGTCAGCAAGCGGCCGTTCGGCGCGACATAAAAGCCCATGCGCTGGTGCATGATCGCGGGCGTGCCGGCGGGAAGATGACCCTCGGCATTCGTGATGTCGGGCAGAGCGTATTCCGGGAAGATCACCTGCGGATGGGACCAATGCCGGCCGTCGGTCGAGGTCATGAGCAACGTCCTCCCGGGTGGGACATGTTCTGACTTGGGCGTGCTGAGGTATTGAAGATAGAACCGATCTTGCCAATAGGCCAGATACGGCTGGTGGTTATAGGTCCAGCCGATGGCCCCGCCTTCGGGCGGACAGGCGCGGTTGGCGCGGAGCGCCTGGTAGCAATGGACGCCGACCGCGTGGCGCAGGGCACCGTCGTAGAGGCGCTTGTCCGTTTGCTCCCGGCCGACGTAGCGGACCGGTTCGGCGGCGGAATCGGCGACTGGAGGCGGCAGGGCCGCCTGGGCGCCTGATGTTGCGATGGGAAGGAAGGGGCAGAGCGCCAGCAGAGGCGCGAGCCAGGGCGTTCGGGTTGGCCTGAGTTTCAACGATGGTTTCATGATCTTGTGGCCTTTGAATTCAACGGGGACGCCATGCCGCAGTGCCTTCCGGCCACGGGTAACTCCCCGGCTTGATGGTGAACCGCGTGGCGCTAGCGTCATGCGTCGAAAGCGTGACGATACCGGGCCCAAGTTCGGCGGTTACCTGCAACCGATGCCAACGCATCTGCCGCGCGAGCGCCACCGCGGTGGCACCGCCTTCGGCGAAGACATGGCGGGTTTTGCCGAGGGGGATGACGTGCTGCGCGACACGGACCAGATGCAACGCCAGGCCTTCGGCGATGGCGACGTCGTGCACCGGCGGCAGGCCGACGTGGAGAACAGCCCGCTCTGTTCCGTGCAATGCAGCAACGACTTCGTCCCCGAGCAAGGCCCATTGGGCCGGGCTGACCGAACTGGTCGTGGCCAGTTCCTGCGGCAGCGAGAACACCCGAACCCCCAGTGCTGTCTGCCGCGCAACGAAGTCCCGGGTGACCCGGGTCGCACTGCCGCAGACGAAGAGTTCGCGGCCCTGGGCCGGCTTGGGCAGTGCGCTCGAGACGGGCAACGCGAGGATCGCGCTGAAGAACTCCGCGCCGCCGGCCATCAGCCAGCGATCGTTTCGGAGCGCGGCCCATTGGCGCAGGTCCTTCGGACTGGCAGCGTCACCGATGACGATTCCGCGTGCGGGCAGACCTTCTTCCGCCCGGCGGACGAACAGCGGCAGCGAAGCCGGCTCGGCGATCAACTCGCGCACGCTGGGCGAAGAGCGCGGATGCCTGGGGTCGTGAGCGAACTCAGTTTCGTGGAGCCATTGTCCGCGCACGGAATACTGACCGTCCACGATCTTCCGACCCAGGGAAGGATTGGCGGGGACGAGCAGAGCGCCGTCGAGGCCGAGTGCGGCGACAATGGCTTCGATTTCCGGGGTCACGTTGCCGCGGAGCACGGAGTCGGTCTTCTTGTAGAGCCAACCGGCCCGCCGCTGCCGCAACAGGCGCGCGGCGCGGGTCGCGCGCTCGGCCGCCTCGCCTGGCGCGCACGCGCGCGAATCGGTGTCCAGGCAGAGGAGGTCCGCCTCGCGCGACGGTTCGCCTGCCAGGACGACTTCCGCCTGCAACCCGTGGCGCAGTCCCACTGCGCCTACTTCCGCCGCGCCGGTCAAATCGTCCGCGATCACGCCGATCATGGAACGGGCTTGTTACGTCTGGCGATGGCGAGCTGTGCCGCCAGGCGGGTGGCCGAGTAGAGGCTGGTCGGATTGGCCTTGCCCTGCCAGGCGATGTCGAACGCCGTGCCGTGGTCAACGGACGTGCGAATGATGGGCAGGCCGAGCGTGAGGTTCACTCCCGTGTCGAAGGCGAGCATCTTGAAGGGGATATGCCCCTGGTCATGGTAGAGGCAGACGACCGCGTCGAACTTCTTCCGCATGCCCGCCGTGAATGCCGCATCCGGCACGAGGGGGCCGGCCGCGTCGATGCCGCGCCGCCTGGCTTCGGCCACCGCCGGCGCAACGAAGTTCTCCTCCTCCCCCTGGCCGAACAACCCGTGTTCGCCGGCGTGCGGATTGAGGCCGCACACGCCCAGGCGCGGCGCGCGACCCAGCATCACCGCCATCGCGGTTGCGGTGAGTTCAATGACGGTCAGCACGCGCTCGACGGAAAGTGTCTCGGGCACTGCGTGGTAGCCGATGTGTGTTGTCACCATGCTCACGGCGAGTTTGTCCGAGTAGAGCATCATGCAACTGCGCCGCGCGCCGGTCAGGGCTGTGAAGATCTCCGTGTGGCCCGGATGGGCGACGCCGGAGAGGCGCAGTGCCTCCTTGTGGATCGGGGCGGTGACGACGGCCTCAAGGCTGCCGGCGAGCGCAGCGCGGACGGCCTCCTCGATATAGCGGTAGCCCGCTCGACCCGCCGCGGCGGAGATTTGGCCCGGTTCGATCGCGTCCAGATCGGGGGTGGCGAGATCGACGAGGAGCGGCCCGGTGCAGGTCATGCCTTCGTGCCATTCCGGGAGCGAGACGGTGCGCCAGGGCGAGGCCGCTGTCTTTTCTGTCCCTTCGCGTCCTTCTGTCGCAAGCGACCAGCAGGACTCAAGCGACGAAAGCCTCTGGATAACACGCGCGTCTCCGAACAGCACCGGCACGCACACGGCGAGCACCGAGGGCTCGCGCAAGGCATGCAAACAGATTTCCGGCCCGATGCCCGCCGGATCGCCCATCGTGAGACCAAGAATGGGCTTGGACCTCATGCGAGATGCAGCTTGGCCGCCTCACCGCGCAGCGCTTCAAGTTCGGCGGGCGCGAGCGGCAGCAAAGGCGGGAGAACGGTCGGCGAGCAGAGTCCGCGGAGATGGAGCAGGCACTTGATGGCCGCGAGCGATTGCCCGAGCGTGCGGCCCTTTTGGTAAAGTGCGGCCACGGCGCTCATGCGATCGGCGTGTTGGGTGGCTGCGGTCCAGTTACCGCTCTCGGTTGCAGCGCAGAGTCTGTGGCACACGTCAGGAATCAGATTCCCCACGCTCGGCACGATGCCGTCCATGCCGGACTTCAAGTCCTGCGCCATGAGCGCGCCGACCCCGCAAAAGAGGGAGAAATCCGCCCGCCCGCCGAAGTGCTTCAGCAGATCCGCGTGCCGTTGGGCGTCGTTCTCCGAGTCCTTCAGCCCGACGAACTGTGGATGGCCGATGAGTTCGCCGATGACCTCCAGGGGAATCGAGACCCGCGTGGTCATGGGGATGTTGTACAGGAGCACCGGGCCGGGCGAGGCGTCGAGCAACGCGCGAAACCACGCGGTCAGTTCCGCGGGGCGCGGCGGGTAGTAGAACGGCGGCAACGCGGCCATGGCATCCGCGCCCAGGGAGAAAGACTCTCCTGCGCTGTCCAGGGCGTCGGCCAGGGAGTTTTCGGCCACGTTCACGTAGATCCGCACTCGTTTGCGCGCGGCGGCGACAGCGCGCTCGATGAAGGGGCGCCGCATCGATCGCGGCACGCAAGGGCCTTCGCCGGTCGTGCCCAGCAGGAGCAGGCCCTCGACACCACCGGCGATTTGGAAGGCAATCAGGCGGTCCAACGCGGCGAAATCCAGGCGGCCGTCGCTCGTGATCGGGGTGACCAGCGGCACGACCACGCCTCCGGGTTTGGTGGTGTTGTTCATGTCAGAAAGTGGCTTCGTAAATCGCCGTCGCGTCGGTTTCGGTGACGGGGCGGAGGTTGTTTTTCAGAAGGCGCGTCACGTGCATCGCCGCCTGGGCGAGGGAGGGGATGGCATCGCGCGGGATGTTGACTTCGGTGAGCGTCTGGGGGACGCCGCATCGGCGCGAGAGCTGGGCGAGGAACTCGACGCCGCATTCGGCGGTGGCCGCGGCCGAGCCGGCGGGCCGCACGCCGAGGGCCATGGCGACCTCCGCGTAGCGCTCCGGCGCGGCCGGGGCGTTGAACCGGATGACGTGGGGGAGGAGGAGCGAATTGGCGACGCCGTGGGCGATGTGAAACCGTCCCCCCAGCGGATACGAGAGGGCATGCACCGCGCCGGTGTTGACCGGGCCGAGGCAGAGTCCGCCGTAGAAGCTGCCGAGGGCCAGCGCGGCGCGGGCTTCAAGATCCCGCCCGTTGCGCACGGCGCGCTCGAGATGCGCCGCGATGAGGCGGATGCCCTCGAGGGCGTGGATGTCGACGGCGGGGTGTGCGAACCTGTTGGCGTAGGCTTCGATGCAATGCGTGAGCGCGTCAAGGCCGGTGGCGGCGGTGACGCCGGGCGGCACGGTGAGCGTAAGCAAGGGGTCAATGAACGCCGCATCCGGCACGAGATGGGGACTGACGACGCCCTTCTTCAGCGCCACCGCTTCGTCGAGCAGGATCGCGTTAGGGGAGACTTCGGCGCCCGTGCCGGACGTGGTGGGCAGGCAGACGAGCGGCAGGGCGCGGCCTGCCAGCAAGTTGATTCCGAACACGTCCGTGAGGGTTTGGGTTCCGCGCGTGAGGGCGGCGAGGAGTTTGGCGACATCGATCGCGCTGCCGCCGCCGATGCCGAGCACGGCGTCGATGTTCTCGCGGCGGGCGGCGGCCAGCCTTTCCTCGAACAGGGCGCAGGTGGGCTCGCAGTCCACCGGCGTGGCGGTGACGACCGCGAGATTCGCTTGTTGCAGGGCGTCCCGCACTGCGCCGAGCGTGGGCAGCACCGGCGTTCCGGACACGAGCAGCACACGGCGCACGCCGCGCTGGGCGAGATACTCCGCGCAGTGCGGCGCGCAGCCGTTGCCGAGCACGACGCGCGGCGGTTGGAGAAGCGTGACGAGGTTCACGGTTGTTTTGGCGCTAGAATCCTCGAGTTGTGGGATTCGAGGTCATCAGGTCAAGTCTTGCCATCGAATCGCGGACTTGGATGGATCTGAGGCGCGCCTCATCAGGGTGTTGCGCTTTTCCAGCCAGCCCCAGAGGGTCCACTCGGCCTTGCCGCCGGGCGGGAAGAAGAAGCTCGCCAGGTAGCCGACCCCCAGCACGATAGCGTGGGCGCAGACCCCGATCATCACGCCGGCCCAGGGAAAACTGTAATCCCCAAGGTCCACCATCTTGTTTTTGCCGCTGGTCAGCGTGGCCCACGCGGTGAAGATCAGACTCACGATGATGCCGATCCAGAGGCCCTGCTTGTTGGCGCGGCGGCTGAGAAACGAGAGGATGAACATGCCGGCCAGCCCGCCGGAAATGATCGACGACACGGCATAGTAAAGCGAGAGCACCCTTTCGCTCTTCCAGGCGATGAGCGCGGCAATTCCCACTGCCGCAACGCCGCAAATGCCCACGATGACTTTTCCCACGAACAACCGCCTCGTGTCGGAGGCATCGGGGCGCAGCTTGCGGTAGTAGTCCTCGACCCCGACGGCCGACAGGCAGTTGAGGTCCGAGGCCAGGGTGGACATGCCCGCGGCGAACACGGCCGCCATGAAGAGCCCCGACAGGCCGACCGGAATCTTGGTTACGAGGAAGTGCGGGAAGACCTTGTCGGACATCACCTTGCCGGTTTTGTCCAGCAGCTCGGGAGGGAAGGCCGCGCCGGAGAGCTGGTAGTAGCACCAGAGCAGCGTGCCGATGAGCATGAATAGCGTCCAGAGGGGCACGCACATCAGCGCGCCCAGCGCCACGCCTTTGAGCGCCTCCCGGTCGGACTTCGCCACCAGGTAGCGCTGCACCACGGTCTGGTCGGCGCAGTACTTTTGCAGAAACCAGAAGAAGCCGTAGAGCGTCATGACCCACAGGCTGGTTTTGTCCCCGAAATCCAACTTCGGCGTGCCCAGGCTGAATTTGCCTTGTGCGCTCGCGAGTTCAAACGCCGCGCCGATGCCGCCGGGCATGATGAAGACGAGGATGCCCAGGATGACGAGGACGCCCAGGCACATGATGAAACCCTGGATCACATCCGTCCAGATCACCGCTTCAAGCCCGCCGAACAGGGTGTAGAGCACGGTGAGCGTGCCGGTGATCAGCAACACAACGTAGATGTTCCAGCCGGTCATGCTGCTGGCGGTGAGCGAGAGCAGGTAGAGCACGAAACCCATTTTCGAGAAGTGCCCGGCGCTGAAGGCAAGCCCGCTGTAAGCCCGTGCGCCGTAGCCAAAGCGCTGTCCGAAGTACTCGTAAGCGCTCAGCCCGACCGCGTGCCGGAAGAACGGGACGATGACCTTGCCGACCAACAGCAGCACGATGAGGATCATGAACATCGGATACAGCTCGCTCCAGGTGCCGGCATAAGCGGAGCCCGGATACGCGATGAAGGTGATGCTGCTGATGAGGGTGGCGAACATCGAGACGCCCATCGCCCAGTGGGGGACGGAGCGACGTGCCGCAAAGTAGGTGTCCGTGGTATCCTGCCGGCGCGAAAAGCGAAGGCCGATCCACGCCACCACGGCGAAATACAGAACGACAATGAGGAAATCCAACCAGCGCAGCGTTTCCATGGAGAGTCGCTAGAGTCCTCGACTTGTGGAATATGGAGTCAACAGGTCAAGTTTGGCCCCTGCCGTTCCAGGCCTCGCCACCTTCCGTCGAGGACTCTAGATGAGCAAGGCGCGGAGGCAGGGTGCCCCGCTGCCCCCCCACGGTTCCTTTGGACTGCATGTTTCATCGGTCTGAGGTGCGCCTCGCTAGATTATCAGAATCCCTGGGGCGGTGTTGGCGTCGGCCGGGGCCTGGGAGGTCACGGCTGCCCCCGCATCGGCTGCGGGCAAGTGGGCATCCCGGATCTTAACCACGATCTTCCGCACCACGTCGCCCTCGCCATCGTGGGCGCGCAGACTGGGGGCGTGAGCATCCTGGGGCAAGAACACCGCCACGTCACCCGCAAGGACCAACAACTGCGACTGCGGGGTGTCGCCCATGGGGAAGAACAGATTGCCGTTGGCATCGTAGGCGGTCTTGGAGTCCAGCGCGTGGGGGTTGCAGAACTCGATGCGCTCGCGACCGCTCCAAACATACTGCAGATCCGTGTAGCGGGCGTGCGCCTCGAAACGGCCCTCGCTCCGCCGCTTCGATTCATAGCACTGAAGAAGCACGTAGACCGCATCCCCGTCCACGGTCACCCGTCGCGTTACACCGCGCGGCACGTTGGCAATCTCGCTGACGACGCCCGGGAAGCGGCCCGCCAGACAATCCTGCAGGAACGCCAGCCCCCGCCCCAGCCGGCTCCGCGGGTCCACGACTTCAGCCAGATCCTCGAGTTTTCCCAGCATCGCCATGTTTGGTTCCCTTTCTTTCCCGGAAAGACCCAGGTCGCATGCTTTCCTGGATCAACACGCTCTCCCTGGCGGCCGGGCACGTCCGCGGGCGAGGGCATGATGCCGCACTGCCTGTAGGGTCGCAACCCTGATTCCCCGGCGATCCTGGCTGAAGCCCACGCGCTCACGGTGTTGTGCCGGTCTGCAGCGGATTGAAGAGCGTAAAGGGACAGCCTTGGGGATTGAGCTTCACCGCCACCGAATGGCCGTCGAGGAACGAAAGCGTGGTCGTTCCCGCGTGGCGCTTGTCCTTGGCGTCGATCATGCGGGGATTGGCGTTGGGCTTGGCCTGATAGTTGAACGTGGGGTCGGTGGGCTCCCAGATGTTCCAGCCGGCAAAGTCCATGGGGCCAAACGGCCCGTCAGCATTGATCTCTGCGAAATACGCAATTTCACCGGGTCCGACCGGCAGGCTCGTGATCTTTTGGTAGGCGACGGGCGCATAGACTTTCTGGGCGGCGTACTTGGCAAGATCGATGGAATTGATGGTGTAGTGCAGCGTGTATCGTACCCTGGCGGCCTTCGTCGTGCGGAAGGAGGGGCACTGGTAGACACCGATCGTCGCGTAGTTGGTGTGCATGAAGACGGCATCCATCGCCCGGTTTCCCTCGATCCGGACATGGCTGACGTAGGGGGCCAGCATCGAGGCGAAGAAGTAGCCTTGGCCGAACGTATCGCCGGGCACGCAGTCGTTGTAGTCATTCGCATACAGCTGGGCTGCGAGGCCCAACTGCCGCATGTTGCTGAAGCACTGGGTGGTCTTGGCCTTGGCCTTGGCGCGGCCCAGGGCAGGCAGCAGCATCCCCGCGAGAATGGCGATGATGGCGATGACGACGAGCAGCTCGATCAAAGTGAATCCGCTGTGGATGGGCGGATGGCTCGTTGTGTTGCGTTTCATGATGCTCTACCAGGAAGGGGGCGGATCGGTGAGGGTGGGGGGCGGGTTGCCGGGGATGCCTGGACTCCGGCCCGCCGCCCCACCCAACCGGTTCCCCGATCATTGCGGCCACTTCAGGCGATAGAAGAGGTTGCCTGCACCGATCGCATTCGTGGCGGGATTGGCCGTGCCCGAGGGAGCGGGCACCCAGCCGCTCGGGTTCGTCAGATCGCTGTTCTGCTGGAGCAGGAAGCCGTTGCCGCTCCAGGAGAGGACGATCTGCCCCGGTGCTGCCGAACCCACGAGGAGCGTGGGGCTCGCGGGGGCCACGGGAGGCACCGTTCCGGACCAATCCACGACATAGTTGGCGGCCGGGGCGCCGCCGGTGGTTTGGCTGGCCGAGCGGTTCCTGAACAGGTCGGCGGCAACGGCCCCGTTCTTGATCTGGCCGGCATTGAAGTTGAGCTTGCTGGCCGATGTGATGTCGTTGGCTCCGTTGTTGAGGGTGGCATCGGCCGTGAGTTCGAGGACGACGCTTTCCGTGGTGATGGTGCCCCACGTCGTGTTGGCCTGGGGCGTCGATGCGCGCAGATTGCCGGTGACGGTGATCCAGTGATTGGAGTTGTTGTTCACGCCGTCGGCCGGGTTGAAGTCAGGCGGAGCCAGCGCCCTGAGCGTGATGTTCCCGACGTTCCGGAAGTTGTCGGTGCGGAAGCTGTCCGAGCGGATCGTGTTCACCGTGACGGTCTTGCCGACCACGGTCACGTCACACCCGCCGTCGCCGCCGGTATCCCGATCACTGTTGTCAATCGCGTTGGCGACCTGGACGTGGCCGTGTGCGCGGATCAACAGCGGCCGGCCCCAGTTGTTGGCATTACGGACCTGCACGTTGATGTCGTACAGCGAAACGTCGTTGACATTGGTGATGGTCAGGATTCGGGGTGTATCGTTATTGAAACAGTCAGGGAAGGTGGCCGCATTCACCCGATTGCCGAGGCCCAGGATCCGGCCCTGGCCCACGATGCTATTCGTCCCGTTCAAGTCCAGGATGAGGTTCTTTTGCCCCGCCGGGGCGTTGCGGGCATGGATGGCAGTGACCAAGGCATTGTTCTGGGCATCCATGGTCAGATCGCCTTCGATGGTGAACTTGATGTGCAGGGCGGTGTCCTCGGCTTCCGAAAGGTCACCCAGCGGCTGGCTCGTGTAGATCTGTCCGGAACTGTAGATGTACAAGCCGCGCGGCACCGTATAGGTCGCCGGGTCCTCGGCCGTGCCTGCGCCAGTCAGCGTGACGCCCTCGGCGGCATGCGGATTCTGGACGCCGTCCCAGTATTCGCGGGTCACCACCTCCACCGGCGCGGATTCGACACTGGCGGCCACGTTGATTCGCATCGTGGCTGTGGTGGCGGGGTAAGCATTGGCGGCCGAGACCGTAAACGTGTTGACGCCGGCATCGCCCGCCCCCGGGGTGCCGCTGAGGGACCCGTCCGCGGCAATGATCAGCCAGGCGGGGCCGCTGACTTTGGCCCATTCAAGCGTTGCCGGGTTGTTTGGATCTTGAGGGTCCGTGGCGGCGCCGGCCAGGGTCTGGGTTCTCAGGGCATATTCGTTGCCGACAAAGGACGTGGCGCGGATGAAGGGGTCCAGGGGAAAGGCCGGGCTGCCATTCACGAAGATGTTCAATGTGGCTGGAACAGGCGTCGTGCCGTCGGACACGCTAACGACAAACACGTTGTTCAGGACGTTCGTCGGGCTGGGCGTGCCGGAGAGCTGGCCGTCGGGCGCGACCGTGAGCCAATCCGGTCCGCTGACCTTGGCGAAGGTCAGGGTCTGGGAGCCATAGTAGATGACGTTGGTGGCCAGGGTGTTGGCGTACGGCACATTCTGCTCTGCGTTCTGGTAGGCGAAGTTGGCATCGCCATCGTTCCATCGAGGCGGATTGGCCACGAAGATCTGGAGTGTGGCGGTGTCAAACCTCGTGCCGTCGCTGACCCAAATCGGCCACGTGTTGGTCCCCGAGTCGGTGAGCGCGGGTGTACCCGACAGGGTGCCGTTCGATGCAACCTGCAGCCAGGCCGGTCCGGTGATTGACCGGCCGAAAGTCAGCGTGTCGCCGACATCCGGATCCGTCGCGGTGCCGACGAGTGTCTGCGCATACAGCTGGCCGCCGTTGGCATCGGCGCGCAACACGGGATCGGAACCAAAGGCAGGTTGGCTGCCGGAAGGCGGAGCAAAGGGAGCGGCCCACTGGATGACGTTGGCCGCCGTTTCACCGCTGCTGGAGACATTGACGAACAGATCATCGGCGGAAGCGCCGCCTTGCAGCTCACCCACCTCGAGGGTTTTCACGGCGTCAGGAGGAACCTCGATCACACCCAGGACCAACTGCAGAACCACCCCCTGGAGCGTGACATTGCCATAGAGTGTTCGCTGATCCACCGCCATGGTGCGAATGGCGCCGCGAACAGTCAGCCGGTTTGCGGAAGTGTTGTTGACGCCGTCGTTCGGGTCGTAGTTGCCAAGCGGCGACAGCGCCTGCAGCCAGACGTTGCCGCTGTAGGGAGCCCGGCCGGGCGGATCGTTGCGAAAGCCGCGCGCATCCAGGTTGTTCACGTCGATCGTGCTGGCTCTGATGATGATGTCGCCCGAACCATCGCCGCCACTGTCCCGGTCGGCGTTGTCCACGGTGCCGCTGACATAGACCGCGCCGCTGGCCGTGATCTTGATGGAGCGGAAATCCAAAGGGCCGGTGTTGGCGTTTTCGACGTGCATGTCGATGTCGGCCAGGCTGACGTTCCTGACGTTCTCGATGGTGAGGTCCCGCGGAGTCGAATCGCGATCGGTGATGGGCCCAATCGTGCCGGCGCCGGTGATGCTGTTGATGCCGTCCATGTCGATGATGAACGGCGTCCAGCCGGTGCGGGTCTTGTACCGCTCGATGTTGAGGACCGCGCCCGCGTCCATCTGGAGGTCGCCGCCTGAGATCAGGAACTTGATGGGTTGATCCGGGTGGGAAGCGCTCCAGAGCTTGATCCGGCCGGTGGCGGTGATGTGCATTCCGTTCGGGATGTTGTAGACCCAGGGATCTTCGTCCGTGCCGGAACCGGTGATGGTCACGCCGTCAGCCGCGTGCGGGTTGGCAATGCCGTCCCACTCTTCCGTGGAACTGACGGTGACCAGCGCGGCGCTGGCGCTCGTGACGAGGCACAGCATGACGATCGCGCTGAGAAGTGCGTGAAGGCGAGTTCGCTGTTTCATTGCGGCACCGTAATGGAATGGGGTTTCACAAGACATGACATGATCGTGCGTGCACTCTGCGCCTGCGGTGCTTGGTTCCGACATAGCAGAAACGCCAAAAGACTTGCGAAAATGTTCAGTCGAGGGGTTCGCCTCGCCGTTTTCCGCCAAGGGCATGAAGCATGCCGGTGAGAGCCGGCGATGCGGCGCTTGCGGGAGAGCCTGATCCTGGTTACCGTCGCGAGGCGTCACCGAGACATGAGCGAGAAAGGCAAGCGATGGGTATTGCAGGCGGTGGTTCCGTGCACCAAGGCGCGGAGTCTGCTCTGGCATCTCTTCTCGCTCGACACGGCCTACCTGGAGGTCGCCGACCACCACGAGCCGTTTGAGAAACCGGGCGCGCATTTGTTCTGGGTCCTCTCGGGCCACGGTACGTTGGAAACGGACGGCGACGCCTATCTGCTGCAACCGGGCCATGGCGTCTGGTTTGTGGACATGACCAAGGTGCGAACCTATGCGCCGGCGGCTGGGCAGACCCTGGTCAAGCGCGGCATCCGGTTCGGCGGTCCGGCACTGGAGAACTGGCACAAGGAACTCGGGGGTAGCAAGCAGGCACAGTTCGACTTGAAGGATGCCGCCCCATTGCACCAGGCCTTCCGCGACCTGTGGCGCATCTGCCGCCGCAAGGCGTCGGGATGGGAGTGGAAAGTGCACCTGTTCCTGACCGAGATGCTGGGCACGTTGCTCAACTCGAGAGATGCCCTCTCGCCGAATTCGCCCGACCTGCCCGGGGCCGTGATGCGCGTGCTCAACGCGGTCGACGCGAAACCCCACTACGACTGGCGGGTGAAGGAATTGGCGAGCATTGCCGGTGTGAGTTACTCCGGTTTGCGCACGTTGTTCTTCGAGGTGATGGGGGAAAACCTCCACGCCTATGTCCAGCGCCGACGCCTGGAACACGCGCAGCTGCTGCTTTCAGACCCTGGGCTGTCGGTGAAGCAGGTGGCGGAGCAAATGGACTTTTCCAGCGAGTTCTACTTCAGCCACTTCTTCAAGACCTTGAAAGGCATCAGCCCCCGAGCCTACCGCGAGCGGCAGCGGGGCAGACGCTGACCCCGACGCACGCGCGCCCCGGAGACGTTGGAATTGGCGGCACGTTGACGCCGGGAACAGCAGCCAAAGCAACAGGGAACGCTGGCATTGTTATAGTCTGACACCTCTCCGACCCTCTCCCCTTGCGGTGAACAAGCGGTCGAAGAAGACATCCTTGCGGCACGGAGTTGAGACTGGAGCCAGTGGTCGGGGTCGAACCGACGACCTACGGTTTACGAAACCGTCTATGCCACTTCGCGACGATCGCGCAAACCTGCACGACAACCGCATGAATAGGACTATAAACCGTTTTTGCAGGCATTCTGTCGATTTGCCGTAAAAGCGCACGAAAACGCACTCCGGCTGTTGCATTCTGTTGCACTCTCACCACGCTCGTTCGATTCGCCGTGACGACGCACTACCAGAATGCCCTTTCCCACTCCGCAAATGCGGCCAAAGGCGACTCTGTGATGCAGCGGAGCTCAAACGGTGTGCGGGGTGGGCGCTACGCCACGGGCCATCGTGGGTGCCGAGGCCAACGCGAACGGAGGGCAATGGATTGTTTTGCTGCGGCCCACCGCCCCCGCCCCGGTACCGGCACCCCCCGCAGGGACCCCTCCCACCCCAGCGTTAAAGAAGGGAGTCCCGACGGGAATGGGCACCGTTTTCGGCAAATGCAAAGAAGTGTCGTTCCGGTGCCCCGCCGGTCCTTGTCGCCGATCTGGAGCAATCCGGCGAAGGTCTGAGCGATTCTCCTCGCGAGTGCCCGACAAACGGCGCTCCGAGTGCAGTAGCGCGTCGTGACCGCGCAGCACGGGGACGAGGACTGCGTGGCGTTGGCGGATGGTCGCAGCAAACCGGCGAGACGCTGAGGAGTGTGGCTGCGCGAGGCTGCGGTCGTCGCTCCCTTGGACCGATCCATGTTGGCGGCGGCAGTCTCGGGACAAGTGCACAGCCGGAAACTGAACGCCAGACCTTCAGACGGATAATCCTACGCCCACCGGTTCGCAATCAACCACCGCAACCGACCTTCGTTGATCATCAAGCACTTAAGCCGCTGGCCTTCAGCAGGTTATCCCCGGTTTTGGCACGATTCTTGAATCCGCGCGAGTTTGGGGTGCACTGTGGCGCACTGGGGCGCACTGGGGCGCACAACCAAACAATCGCCAAACATTTCGGCGCCTGGAGAGGCCGGACGTGGCCAGGTTCAAGTCCGGCGGCGAGGACGGCCGATGGCTTCCGTGCGAGGCTGGCTCGAGCGTGGCCGCGACCGACGGGCGGGGTGAGGTCAGACACTGGGGCCGTCACGTCAGTGGTCCGAAGGCGCCACGACGCAAGGCTGTCGCTGATGACCACCTCACAGTTCCAGCTTTGCGCCCCCGCGCCCCTGCGCCCTTGCGTTGAATGCCCTCGCTCGGAAGGAAACGCAATGCCGTATCAGGCGCCACGACGCAAAGGGAAGAGTAAGAGACCTCTGACCTCCGTCCTCTGTCCTCTGTCGTCAGTCCTCGCTCCCCCTTGCGCCCTGGCGTTAACCAAGGAACCACGATTGTCCCTTGACTTCGCCCGGCAGCGGAGCGAAGCAGTACGCAACATCAAAGCCCAAGGCTCGCCGCGGCATCGGCCCGGCCGCGGCCGCCTTTCATCGCCATGAGACCGTTTCTTCTCCCCGCCCTCCTGAGCACGGTGTTCCTGGGCGGGGTGTCCGCGTTCCCACAGCCCAATCCCACGCTCGCCTCCGATCCGGTGCTGGTCGAGGCGGGACCGCATCATCGGCGCTGGAACCAGGTGGTGCGGGTGGTGGGTCTCTCGGGTGCGATCGAGGAGGAGGTGCGTTCCTACGTGGAAGTGGCCACGGGGCTCAACCGGCTGGATCCCGAGCGTGGCGGGTACGTGCCGGCGAAGGCGGAGTTCGAACGGACGGCCGAGGGCTACTTC
>Ga0116143_10000399_pt1 | contig 60058 bp, 56 predicted proteins | sample AD_UKC034_MetaG_FD_89745 | JGI IMG/M metagenome (GOLD analysis project Ga0116143, IMG submission 89745) | Active sludge microbial communities of municipal wastewater-treating anaerobic digesters from USA - AD_UKC034_MetaG | ecosystem: Engineered > Bioreactor > Anaerobic > Digestate | place: USA... | reverse complement strand
GGTCATCAGACAATACGTGCAAAACCAAGGAAAACAGTACAAGCAGATCCATCGGCAGCAACTCAGTCTGTTCGATCTCTAACTCCGTCGATACTCCGCACTTAGAGTGCGGGGTAGTTCATTCTATTATAGAATATTATTTATCTTTTGTACATATGCACGTTCGGTCCTGCTTCGCCGTCATCATCAATGGATGCATGGATTAAGAAAAGGATAGAATTTGGTGTTTTAACGTTTGTCCATCATCTCGATCACGCAGTCGCGCAGTGCTTCAAATGTCGTGTACCCCGATGCCGCATTGAAGTGGCCGGCTCCCTCGATCACGGTGACCGTCGTGTGGAGATGCTGCGCCAACTCCTCCGCTTTCGCCATGGGCAGATACGGATCGTTGTCCGCATGGAAGATGCACGTTTGTGTGCAGTTGCGGCGTATCGCACTCCAATCAAACGGCTGATCGGCCATCGCATGCATGAGTGGGGTAAACTCATTGTTCGTTTCGCCGAACGCAGGCGCCACGAAAAACGCGGCGCGAACCGGGTGCCGCTCCAGAAGTTTGAGCGCAAACGCCGCACCCAGGCTGTGACCGATGAGGATTGTGTCCGGATTGGTCTTCGTCATCAGACACAATACGCTTACCGGCTTTGAGAATTGATCGTGCTGCTTACCGCATCCAATTCGGTCCTAGTCCATATCGTCTGAAGAAGCATGCAACGTTTTGAGAAAAGTAAACAATAATATGATCCTCCCATCTCCCACTCAGGATAGATGCATTGCCTTCATAAGCGTATTGCTCATAGTTCTCGCCGCATCTTTCGACGATGGAATCTTGCACTGCACGACTACCACTTGAGATATCCATCTTGCTTTGCCCCAATATCCTGTCGACTTGTTCCTTTGAGATTGGTGTGCCAGCATTGAAAATTTCTGTATATAATTGTTCTATTGCATTTTCTCTGTTACGATAATTCACCTGCTCTCTCAAGAGGTACACAGCGGCAACCGCTGTCATTATGAACAAGACAATGAGAAAAACAATCAATACTTTTGTAATGATACGGGTCGGTATTTTCTTCGTACAATCTAACATTTGGGATTGTGGGAATATTGTAGCGCATTGGTGAAACGGTCGGATGTCCATGCTGGCGGAGAGGGGGGGATTCGAACCCCCGAGACCCTTGCAGGTCTACACGCTTTCCAAGCGTGCGCACTAGGCCACTATGCGACCTCTCCGTGTGGCGGATGCACAGTATAGGCAAAGAAAGGGGCACCACAAGCGCATGGCTTCATTCCCCGCCTCCCGTGGTGTAGGCTTGGGGGTATCAGAAAAAGCAGAGCACATCTGTACGGCTTGTTCCTCCTTGTTTGCATGGTGCTCATAGCATACGGCTTGCTGCCCATTTATCCGATTCTTTTGCAGGAAACAGGGTTCCTTCTTCACTCTGCAAGGGAAGGGTGCGCAGTCGTTGGCTATCCTGAGTATGAACAGTGTCCTCCATCCCCCAAGGACTAGAGTCTACGACCTCTTGGCTTCATTCCATACAATCCCATGAGTAAAAATTTCCGCATCATTCTTGGTTCGCTCGCGGGCATTTTCATTGTTTCCATTGGCTATATGGGATTTCAGGCTCGCTGGATACTGTGGTATGTATTGATGGAGCCGCCCGTGTGCATGACGGATGCGCACTGTTGGGAGTGGAAATGTCGACAGTATCCGCAAGCACGAGGATGCGTAACCACTTCTCCCGAACAATGATGCGTATATCATTGATCATTCTTGGATTCCTTGTTGCCATTTTTCTCGCTTTTTGCACATGGTTTCTGCTTGGTATTTCCTCTATTCCGTGGGAGTTGATTGGATAATTGTCTCCTCATTTTCTCCACATTCCTGTACCTTTCCTCATATGAAGATCTCCCTCGAATGGCTCAGTGAGTTCATCACCTGGACCGAAACCGATCCGCAGATCATCGCCGACCGGCTGACCTTATGCACGGCGGAGGTGGAGGAGATCGAAGAGCAGGGAGCGCTGCTGCGTGATTGCTGCGTGGGGAAAATTTTGCAATTGAGCAAACATCCCGATGCAGATAGGCTCTCCGTCGTGGAAGTGGAAACGGATCGTGGGAAGAAAACCATTGTCTGTGGCGGCACCAATCTGCGCGAAGGAATGCTCGTCGCGGTGGCGCATCCGGGTGCGACGGTGCGGCATGGAGCAGAGTTGGTGAAGCTTCAACTTGTGAAAATCCGCGGCGTGCAGAGTGAAGGAATGCTTTGTGCGGCGGAAGAGTTGGATCTTGCAGAACTGTTCCCGACGCGGCCGGAAGACGGGGAGAGACCGGTGATCGATTTGGAGAAATGCGAAATGCGAAATGCGAAATGCGAAATGGGTGCGCCGCTTCGCGAGGTGTTGGGGCTGACGGATACGGTGCTGACCATCAACAACACCGCCATCACCATGCGGCCGGATCTGTTCTCGCACTTGGGAATCGCCCGGGAGTGCGTAGCCATCGGACTTGCGACATGGAAAAAGAAGCCCGTCTTCAAAGCGTCCCCATTTCCCGATGAAGCATCGGCGATCACCTTGCATGTCGATGCGCCCGATCTCGTGCCGCGCTACCTTGCTTGCACGCTTTCCCTCACCGGCATGGGCGAGACGCCGCAGTGGATGAAACGGCGTCTGGAAGCCGTCGGTTGGCGGTCGATCACCCTGCCCGTGGATATCACGAATTACGTGGCGACGGAGATCGGCGTGCCGCTCCACAGCTTCGATATGGATGACATCCGCGGAGACGTGCACCTGCGCCTCAGTACCAAGGGTGAACGCATCACCACACTTGATGACGTGGAACGCGTGCTGCCCGACGGTGCGCTGGTCCTCAGTGACGATGCGGGCGTCTTCGATCTGCTCGGCATCATAGGGGGGTTGCGCAGTTCGACGACCGAGCGCACGAGACACATCTATCTGCATGCGGCTTCCCTGGATCCCACGACCATTCGCAAGACGATCCTCGCTACCGGCCATCGCACCGATGCCGCGACCGTCTACGAAAAAGGAGTGCCGCCGATCAGCGCGGAATGGGGATTTTTCCGTGCGTTGCAACTCTTCCTGGATCTCGTTCCGGGCGCACGGATCACGTCGTCCCTCGATACCAAGGGTGGCAACGGCGTTCCTGTTTCCTCGACCCTCTCCCTCGATGCCGTGCGCGCCACGTTGGGCGCCGATATTCCCGGTACCACCATCGAAGGCATTCTCACGGATCTCGGCTGTACCGTGCGCAAGAGCAAGACGCGCGGCGTGTGGTCGGTGCTGCCTCCGCTCTGGCGATTGCGCGATCTCACGGGAGCGCATGATTTCATCGAGGAAGTCGGACGCGTGTATGGGTTCGATGGCATCGAAGGACGGATGCCCGTCGCGGAGGTTCGTCTGTCCAAGCGCGATCATCGTTTGCATCACTTCCGCGATGCCTTGCGAGCGGAAGGTTTCTTCGAACTCGTGCCCCTCTCCTTCCTCAGTGCCGCGCACCTGGCTTCCTGTGAGCTGCCGCCGGAGGATGCGATCACGGTGCACAATCCTCTCGGTGCCGACACGCGCTACCTGCAGCCCTCCACGTTGCCGCGCTTGCTGGAGCATGCCGCCGACAATCTGCCGCGTGCGGACGGGGACCTGCTCACCTTCCAGTGGGGGCACGTCTTCTCCCGTTCGGTTCCCGAGCACATGGAACTGGGATTGCTTCTCACCGCCGCAGAGGAGACGACGCTCCTGCGCGATCCGTTCCTCCGTCTCAAAGCGCATCTGGAAGCGGCGTTTTCCTGCATCGGCATCTCCATATCCGTTCAGAAAAACGCGCATCCCTCGCCGCACATGCATCCGGGGCGCAGCGCACATCTCCTCCTCGGGCAGACGGTCGTCGGGCACCTCTTCGAGTTGCATCCGATCGTGCGGGAGCGCACGGGTCTTCCCTTCCGCTCCGCGGCCGCGCAGATCGATTGCACGCTCCTGTTGGCCATTTCGCCTGCTGCCGTCACGGCGCAATCGGTCCCCGCGTTTCCTTCCGTCACCTACGATGTCACCGTGCCGCGCACCCAACGGGAGCCTCTGCATGATCTGTTGCATCGATTGCATCGCGGCTCCGATCTGCTCGAGAACGTTTCTGTTCAAGATCTGTATGCTCTCAAACATACGTATGATCCGTATCAACTCACTCTTCGCTTCGTTTTCCGTGCGCCGGACCGGACGCTCACGGAGGAGGAGGCGAAGCGGGAGCATGAGAAGGTGCTGAAAGCGGGGGGAATTGGGAATGGATAATTGAGAAATGCGAAATGCGAAATGATTCATTGGGAAGGCGACATCACGGTTCACATTGAATACAACAACGTGGGGGGTCCCGTGCGCCACGGGGTGAAGGGGAAGCCCTGCGGCATCGGCATCATTCATTTTCTTTCCTCCATCCCCCTGCCCCTTCCTCCGGTGGAGGAAGGGGGGATCTTGCTTCGGGATGCGTCACCCCTCCTCCCATGGAGGAGGGGACGGGGGTGGAGGAAATCCAAGGGCATTTCCCATTTTGCATTTCCCATTTTGCATTTATTCTCATGTTCCATGAGCATCGTTACTAAAACCGGCGATCAGGGTGAGACGGGCTTGGTCGGCGGCGCACGCATTTCCAAAGCAGACGCACGCATGCATGCCATCGGCTCGGTCGACGAACTCAATGCGCTCCTGGGGGTTCTGCTCGCAGAACAGTTGCCCGCAGAGATTGCCGCGGGTGTGACGCGCATCCAAAACGAACTCTTCACCTTGGGTGCCGATCTCGCCACCCCGCGTCCTTCCGTGAAGGTTCCCCGCATCACACAGGAGCACATTGCCGGATTGGAAGCATGGATCGCATCGCTGGAATCGGCTTTGCCGCCGCTGCAAGCGTTCATCCTCCCCGGCGGTTCCCGCGCGGGAGCGCTCCTCCACTCCGCTCGCACGGTGTGTCGCCGGGCGGAGCGGTGGGTTGTTTCATTGGACAACACTGTCAGCGAGCAGTCGCGCATCTACTTGAATCGCCTCAGCGATCTCCTCTTCCTCCTCGCAAGAGCGGTCAATCGCGAGAGAGGGGCGGAGGAGAGGGAGGTGGAGTACTGAATCTGTTGCTTGCTGCTTCGTCAAATCCCCTTGACCCCCCCGAGAGTGCTGGGTAGGCTGTCGCGGCTATGCTAGGGAAACTTCGATGGCGTCGGCGTCTCCGTGTACACGGATTTCTGAAGCGTATGTCGACCAAAGATGGTCGCAGGGTCCTTTCGCGCAGGCGTAGCGCGGGGCGAAAGAGGCTGACGGTGCAGAAGAAGACGAAGTAGGAGTATTGGGTATGGAGTATTGGGTATTGGGCGTGTTTTCCTGTTCCCTCCATACTTCATACACAATACTCTATACTCATCCCGTGCTTCGCTACCTCCACTCGCTCTCGGCCATTCTCTTCTACATTCTTGGGGGCAGTTTCTTCGTGGCGTTCGTTTTGCTGCATAACGGCATCGGAGGGCGGTGGCCCGCTCTGTGGATGGAGATCGGGGATTTGCCGCTGCTTTTGGCCGGGGTGCTCTTTGGCGGGGCCAGCGTGGTGCGCAGTTTTCAAGGCGATGCGCCCGTATCCAAGATTCTGGTCATCGTGATCGCACTGCCGCTGCTCACAGTATTCGGCACGGCGACGTATCTGACCTTCTTTCCGTAGAGGAGAGGAGAGGAGACGTTCCGGCGGAACGTCTTTACCCTCACTCCTTCTTTACCTTCCTGCTCTTTCTGCCTTCCCTACCTTCCTGCCCTTCCTGCCCTTCCTCACCTTTCTCCCCTTTCTCCCCTTTCCCCCCTCCATGTACATCCTCTCCACCCTCCCCTCGGGACTGCGCGTCCTCACCGCCCCCGTCGAGGGTACGGCTTCCGTCACCGTCATGGTTTTTGCCGGTGCGGGCTCCCGTTACGAAACTCTAAACGAGCGCGGCATCAGCCACTTTCTGGAGCACATGTTTTTCAAAGGCGGCCACAAGTACCGGAATACGGAGGAGGTGAGCGCGGCGATCGACGGCGTCGGAGGCGATTTCAACGCCTTCACGGGCAAGGAGTACGCCGGGTACTACGTGAAGGTCGCTTCCGAACAGAAGGAACTCGCCTGCGATGTCCTCTCCGATATGCTGCTGCATGCCGGCTTTCCGCCGGAGGAGATCGATAAGGAGCGCGGTGTCATCATGGAGGAGGAGAAGATGTACCAGGATACGCCGATGTACCGCGCGGGGTGGGATTTTGAGGAATTGCTCTTGGGCAATCATCCGTTGGGATGGGATACGATCGGGACGGAACAGGTCATCAGGAGCGTGCAGCAATCGGATTTTCAGCGACACAAAGACGCGCTCTACGGACCCGAGAATTTGGTGCTCACGTTCTCCGGCGCCATTACCGAGTCGGAGGCGATGAAGCTTGCGGAGGAATACTTCGGTGCGTTGAGCGGCGGTGCATCTCGCGCGTTCACCCCCTTCACTCAGTACGGTTCCGATTCCATCTTCCTCCGTGACAAACAGACCGAGCAGGCGCACCTGGTGATCGGCGTGCCGGGAGTCTCGTCGCAGGATGACGATCACTTCACGCACAAGCTGCTGTGCATCGCGTTGGGCGGCAATATGTCGTCGCGCATGTTCCTGCGGATCCGCGAGGCGCGCGGTCTCTGCTACTACATCTCCACCGAATCCGACAGTTACCTGGATGCGGGCGCCCTCTCCACGCGGGCCGGCGTCGATCAATCCCGTTTGGACGAAGCGATCACCACCATCGTGCACGAGTACGATGTCTGCGCGAAGGACGGTATCAGCGCCGCGGAGCTTGCGCGGGCCAAGCAGTATCTGAAGGGGAAGATCACGCTGAACTTGGAGGACAGCGAGGAGCGTGCGCACTTCTACGGCAAGCAAGCGTTGCTCTATCCCAAGATCCGCGATATCAAGGACTTCTTCGCCGCCGTCGATGCCGTGACCAAAGAAAGAATCGATGCGCTCGCCGCGCGCCTCCTCACGCGCGATCAGCTGCGTCTGGTGGTCATCGGCAAAGGTTCCGATACGGCGCGATTTCAGAAGCTGCTTGCCGCCTGAGTGAAAATCCGTAGAATGCGCGCATGCTTCAAACGACTCTCATCCTCCTGAAACCCGATGCCGTGCAGGAAAAGTTTTGCGGCAGAGTGCTCACGCGCTTTGAAAACGCAGGCCTGCGCATCCGCGGCTGCAAGATGATGCGCCTCTCGTCGGACATCTTGCGAGAGCACTACGCGCACATCGCGGACAAGCCCTTCTATCCGGAGGTGGAAGCCTTCATGAGTTCCACGCCGGTCATTGCCCTGGCCATCGAAGGCGAGGATGCCGTCGCAGTCGTGCGTGATATGTTGGGTGTCACCGATTCGACCAAAGCGGCTCCCGGCACCATTCGTGCGGAGTATGGCAAAGACATGATGATCAACGTCGCCCACGCTTCCGATAGCGAAGAGACGGCGGCGAAGGAGATCGCACGTTTCTTTCGCAAGGAGGAGCTGTTTGCGTACTGATCACATCTTCTCCAAATTTTCGTGGGTAACGATGTCGAGGAGGACGATGGCACGTTTCTCTTCGTTGATCCGATAGAGCAGCAAACGATCAAATCCCAGGTGCAGCTCCCGAATGCCGCGCAGATTGCCTTTCAGCGCATGGTCTTTCCAGTGTTCCGCCAATACATAGAGGGATCGTTTGTCATGTGTTGTCAGCAGTGCGACTGCTTCCTTCAGCGAAGCATCACTGTTCCATTTCCCGCTTTGCCGGAGGACATTCAGTTTCTTTCTGCACTGTTTCGACGGTGCGATGCGATACGTCACTCACCAAGTATATCAGCAAACATTTCGTCTGCATTCGCGTACGTTTTCAGTTTGCCTTTTCGAAGCGATTCATCCGCCTCATCCGCCTCTTTCTCCAGTTGCTCGATGTACCCGGGCGGGTAGCGAGTGGGCATCACGCCGATGTGCAGTGATCCGTGCGCGAAGGATGCGGCAAGGATCTGCATGGCTTCACTGAAAGTCATTCCATATGTCTGTGCGGCTTTCACGGCGTCCTGATGAATCTTCGGATCGATGCGGATGGAGACAGGCTTCTTTGGCATATGCATGTATTGTATGTCAAATGTGTGACGAATACAATACACTATCCTTTTACCTCTCTCCCCATGCTCCAGAGCACCTCAAACCAGGTGCGAACAGTGTTCGCAAGGTTGTGATTGTCGATGCGGACGATGGTGCGGTCGGCATCGTAGGCAAAGAACGTGATACTGTCGCCGTAGACGATGGTATCCGTTGTGAAATCAATGTTTTTGGGCAGCAGGCGAATCTGATAGTGTTTCGTCGGGGGGATGTCCGCACAATGTTTTTTCGCGGCGGCGTTATCCACCAGCAAGTCGCGCCCTCTGAGTACCGCATCCGCTCCCAGCAGCATGGTCACGACGTTCTGCCCGAAGGCATCCAGCGATGTCTGTGCGTTATACAGTCCGACGAATTCCTGTGTGAGAATATCGCGGTAGACGTGCTTCATTCCATCCATACCCTTGAGTACGGTGACCCGTGGCGCTCCCAGAAACGCACCGGTCAATGCAGACAGCACGGGGAGCGCACCTTCCACCAATGTGCGCAATTCCCGGCTTTCTCGTTCGCGATCTTTGAGATACCCCAGCAATCGCTCCGGCGGCTCCGCGATAAACCGCGTGATGCTCTGCTCGTCGATCTCCGAGACGAGACCCATCTCTTCCAGCGTGCGCAGGATTACGTACGCGTGGCTGCGTGATTGTCCCGCTGCCTTCGCGATGTCACTGGCTTTGGCGGAATGGAGCGAGAGGAGCGCGAGGTATATTTCGATTTGCTTTCCGTCCAGTCCGATCTTCGCAAGCAGCGGGCGAATGGATGGGGGAAGCAGCTGTGTGTCTTCGGTTGCCACGCAATCAGTATAGCACTGTGTTGTAAATATTTTTAGACAAAATTGGAAAACTACGAGAATTGCTCAATAAAAACAGTATTTCATAAATATTTCCACTGTCTTTTGGTGATGGACAAATAATGTATCAAATCATAATATGTGTGCATGTCAACATCGCACTGTGCGGGTTGACGATGATCATTCAAAGCACCGGAGCACAGCAAAGTTTTTGGAAAAGGAACCTGACAATGATGATGGGAATGCGCATTGGAATGTTTCAAGGTGTGACGGAAGTGGAAGAAGCGAAAGTTACAGTCGAAGTGCGCGGTAAGTGCGGTATCTGCGGAGCGCCGAGCAGGGTGGAAGAAGGTAAGGCTCAAGTGATTTGGCTCTGCGAATGGCAATGTCCGGTGAAGGTCGGCCAGGATTTGAGTAATGCTCTTTACGAGCGGACACACCGTCGCTACATCCGTTGCCCGAAGTGTTGCAGTGGATACTGCTGGACAAACCAAAGCGATTACTTCGAGTGTACAGATTGTCATGTGCAGTTTGTGCGGGAAGGTGGATTTGTGGGCAGCGATGATTGGGAACATCTTCTTCTCTTTGATGAGAAGATTGATGACATTCAAGGATCGCAAATCCACGTGTTGGTTTTGCCGGAAAAAGGGAATAATGAGTTTCCGGTAGAACAGGATTGGCAGCGACGTATCAAAGCTGCACAGAATGCCCGCAAACGCATGGAACGCATGTTGCGGTCGATGCGTAAATGGATTGGATGCCAAGAAATTTATTTCGATGGTTCGAACTTTACGGCACCCGAAGCTCTCGAGGTACATGTTCAGCGATTGCTCATGAAGTACAAGTATACGTTTTCCCTCCATGGATAGTAACTTGCACTTTTGCTCCGGTCCTCCGCCCCAGCCGGCAACGGTTGGGGCTTTTTTGCTTCACAAAAAACCATCGAATGAAATCGACGGAAATACATGAGTGGTTATTGCATTTGTATATCTTTTTATCAGGTTTAGAATGTTTTTGCATTCCATTTATGCCATGCTCACTCCAATCAAATACATCATTGTGTTCACAAGCGGTGCCCTGCTCGTACTTGGGAGCACAGCACTCGCGCAGATCGTGCCAACGATGATGCATGAGTCAGTGATGTTCTCAGATGTTCAGAAAGGAACGTTTTTTGAAAAATCCGTTGCTAAACTCGTGCGTCAAGGTGTGGTGAAGGGCTATGAAAACGGAGAATTTGGTCCGAATGATTCCGTTACCAGGGCTCAGGTCAGTGTTATGATCGATCGGTATGATCAGGAAGTCATTCAAAACCTTCGCGATCAAATAGAAACCATCCGGCAAGGGTCGAACTTGGGTCGGTGCGGCGATGGAATCGTGCAGATCGGAGAGACCTGCGACGATGGAAACAACACCGATGGAGATAATTGCAGCGCAATCTGTCTCATGGAAAAGACTATTCAGCCGGTATCTTCCGGTCAGATCCTCCCTCCCATCGTTGTTCCCGAGGGAAATGCATGCTTTTACCTTGGCAAGAAATACGCAGTCGGTGAAAATTTTCAAGCAATGGATGGATGCAATCATTGCAGTTGTGCACGTGAAGGAAGAATCCTTTGCACATCGTTTGCATGCGTACCGGAAGGTGAATGCGCTCAGGAGAACGAAACTGTATATTTTGATTTCGTTGCCGGACCCGGCCGACCCGTGCAGTGCTGTAATGGCAGTGCAGGCATTCTTCTGCTCTCCACGTTGCTGGATGATGGCAGTTGCACTCCGATTCCGGTTGGTGGAGCAAGAGGAATGTGTTCCATGCTCTGCGGTAACGAGGTTTGTGATTCCGGTGAAAATATCTGCTCGTGCCCCCAGGACTGTAGCGGAGAGTGAGATTCCCTTGTCCACTCATCGGTGCTCTGTTTTGATTTCTGGAAGTCGTGCCGATTCATCCAAATCTGGCGGTAGTAGGTCACTTCCGCCAGCACTTTTGCTTCACTTCGGGTGATGGTTGACCATCGTATTGCTCCCATACTTCACACCCGCGAACGTTCAAATCCCGCCCGCACTTCCTTCGCGATCTCCTCCGCATCGCTATCCAGCAGCCACTCGGGGTGTTCCAGGTACCAGAGAATGGTCTTCTCCAGGCTCTGCTCGAAGGATTTGGGGTAATCAAATCCCATCTCCCTGAGCTTGGTGCCGTCGAGAGCATAGCGCAGATCGTGGCCCGGGCGACTGGAGTGAAAATCGACCATGTCGTAGCGCAGCGGTTTGCCGATCACGGAGGCGATGAACTGCGCGAGCGTGAGATTGTCGACTTCTTTCTCGCCGACGATGTTGTATTTGTCGCCCGATTGATAGCGATCGAGCAGGAAGAGGAGGGCTTCTGCGACGTTGCGCGCATGAATGTAGAAACGGCTTCCTGCTTTGGATTTATCCGCATTGGCATGGATGGTGACAGTTTCGCCTTTGAGCACGCTCTTGATGACCTTGGGAATGAACTTCTCCGGATGCTGCCGCTCGCCGAAGACGTTCATGGTGTGCGTGATGAAGAGAGGGAGCTTGTAGGTATTTTCGTAGGCGAGTGCCAATTCTTCCCCGCCAGCTTTCGTGGCGGAGTAGGGGTTGCCGGCGTGGTAGCGATCCCACTCCTTGTAGGCGGTTCCCACCGGAGCGGGGCCGAACACCTCATCCGTGGAGAAGTAGACGAAGAGCGGCATGACGGGAAGCGAGCGGGCGTAATCGAGCAGATTGCAGGTGGCCACGACGTTGTCCTGCACGAACTCCATGGGATTCTCGATGCTGCGATCCACGTGCGTGCCGGCGGCCAGGTGCAAGATAACATCGATAGGGCCGATCTGCCGTGCGAGGTACTCGTTGACGGGTGCGCGAAGGTTATGGTAGTGAAACGATACCCGCTGCCAGAAAGCGCGGCCGCTGCGCCACTCCTCCATATCGAACAGACGCTGCAGGGAGCTGGCTCCGTCGATGCGCGACAGGCCGACGACCTCCCAATCCGGCTTATCCTTCAGAATGCCCTCCGCGACGTGGTGACCGATGAAGCCGTCGATGCCGGTCAAAAGAACGCGTTTCATAGGCGGACACTCTAGCATATAAAGAATGCATGTCGATATGCGAGCTATGCTCAATATCCTGCGATGTTCTCTATCAGTGCTGTGCAAGAACATTCCTACTTTTTTCTCTCTGCTCCAATGCAATACGTAGCATGGCGGGATATGCTAATGCGTCTGGACAAATTTGTGCAGCTTCTTCAATCGGCATAAAAACAAGTTCAGCGCCATTCTTCGGCTGCCACCTTGAATGGGTATACCAATTCGGATGCTTATTTGCGGGAGTCAAATCAGTGAACGGTACTTGTACGTGATAGGAATGCACCCCTTCATCTTTCTGTGGATTTGCCTGAAAATAGAGACGATTGGAATTGATCGGAACACCAGCCAGCGGGCCGTCATTGGACTGAATAGAAGCCTCTTCCTCTTCCTCTCGTTCTGCAGCTTTTTGATGACTCTCATCAGGTTTTACAAATCCTCCGATCACACAAAGCACATCCCCGCCCATGTTCAACCTTTTTTCCAACAAAAGACCAACGAGCAAATCACCATTCGGAGTAGTGGCCCATGGCATTGTCACTGATCCTCCACCACCCGTCTCTGTCCACAGCCATCCCTTTCGACCATCAGAGCCCCGACCAAATTCTAACTTCCCCCATTTTGATTCTAGTTTCAAAAAACGAACAGTCGATTCTGAGCCATTCACTGTGGCCTTCCATGGATTTTCATCATCGATAGGGGAAAATGTCACTTCTGAGGTCATTGTGAATTGGGGGAAATGCTTTTAATATATCAATTTATTGTATTCTGTCAAGCTATTGTTGGAAGGTATGCATTCATGTTCTTCCAAGTCTCATATGATAGTTCTATATGAAGAATGTTCGCGTCCTCATCTGCATGCCGGCGTATGAACCCAAACGAGAACACATCCGTGCGGCGGTGGAGTCGATTCTCGCACAATCCTTTACCGATTGGACGCTCCTGATCAATGACGACGCGTCGAAACGGGAAGATACGAAAGAGCACATTGCCGATTTTTTGGGGGATTCCCGCATTCATTTCCGCCGCAATGAACGTAACCTCGGCATCGGGGGAAACTGGAATGCCACCTGGAATGCGCTTACTGCCATGAGCAATTCCTCCCACTCTCCCGTTGGAACGTGGTCGGGAGGGAGAGGGGGTCGGGGGGTGAGGGCAACAGAAGCGGACTATCTCGCTTTCCTCTTCCACGATGATCTGTGGGAACCTCTGTTTTTGGAACACACGATCGCCGCGCTCGACGCTCATCCGCACGCAGGGTTCGCCGCCGCTGAGCACGCTTACGTCTGTGAGGGGGAAGTCCGCACATTCCCCCTGTACGACAAAATCCGCAGGTTCAAGGAAGCGCACTTGGCTCCGGGTCTTCATGATCACCACGTATTTCTCCGTTGGTGGCTGGGGCAGGGATTGCATCCCAACGTCATCGGAGAACCGAGCTTCGTCGTGCTGCGCAGAAGCCTGATGGAAAAAGTAGGACCATTCAACGAATCGATGGTGCAGTTTCTGGATATCGAGTACTGGGTGCGCTGTCTCCTGCATGCCGACTGGGTCTATGTGGCAGAGGAATTGGGCGCATTTCGCGTGCACCCTTCGGGCATGAGTGCCGTCAATGAACAATTGGGTCGCGGCGTCTTCGAGCGTCTGCAGACGCTGGAACTGGTTGCGAAACGTCTGCCTTCCGGGGAGAAGCCCCACGCACGCCGCGCCATCGTGCGGGCCGTGAGTGAGATGATCGGCAAGTACCTGGCGCGCAGGAGAGAAGGACGCTCTGTCAGCGCGCATGGATCGGGAGCTCTCAAGCGGTTCGTGCTGCGCCATCCGTTCCTCGTGCTGCGGGCGGGGGTGCGTTGGTTCTTCTCACGCAAGGAAAAGATGGATAGTAGGGTGGGAATTGAGTGATCCGTGCAGAGCAAGCTCACACCCATGATCAGGTCATATCACTTCCAATTGCCCTATTCGTCTCCGACTTGTAAGAGCAGCCTGATCGATATTCTCTCGTACGGTATCTTGATCCACGTCTATCGTATCGTCGAGCAGAATGATGCCTCGTTCCAGGTCCACGGCGAATTCTCCGAGAGGTTGCGAACCTTGCGGACTTCTCTGCAGGTAGATTGATCCGATCAGGACATTGCTCTCTTTGAGAGGGGTGAGACCGATATCGTACTCCTGCATATCAAGCGCGAGCATCTTCGCAATGATCTTTTTCAATTCCCCAAGTTGCTCATCCGAAACGAACACTTCGCTCCCTTTCGGAGCCAAAATGTTCCTCAATTGCACCTGTTGCTCGTCGGTGAACGTATTGGCATTGATCACCTTCCGGTGCTCCTCTCGTGGCAGTGCCAGCAGCGAGTCCAGTTGGTCAAAACCGATTTCTTCAACATTCCCGCCATCGTCACGATAGACGGCAACCGCGCAAACACCGGGAGGCAGCACAAGTGTACAGGGCAACTCGGACGCACTCGGGCCTTTCTCCTCCAGACGAAGCCGCGCCCTACCGTCCTGTTCATTCATCGTGATAGATACGGCCATTTTGTTTTTCCCGCCACGCCGGATCTCCGGCAGAACAATTTTTAAGCAGCCTCCTCGCGCAGGATCCATTCCCTCTATTGTGATAGTTTCACCTTGAAAGGGACCTGGATACACGACCCATTCATTCTTGGTGACTGTAATTGAACGGGGCGATTCAGACTGTTCGAGATCGGCGTATTGACGTTCACTGTTCATAAGATGAGGGGTAAATGCAGGTCGATGCACGTATATTGCATTATAATTTGTTACTTCTTTTGTGTCAATCTAAACACACGCTCCGTACATCATACCGTACCGCTCCGCAATTTGATCCCAATCATACCCCGCTGCATGCGCCTTCCCCGCTTCCGCCAATCGCCGTCGCTTTGCGGGATCTTCCAGTAATCGTCGCATTGCCTCCGCCGCCGCATCCGCATCATCTGGAGGAATCAGGAGCCCCGTGACGCCACTTTCCACGCTGTCGGGGATACCGCCCACCGTTGTCCCGATGACCGCGCAGCCGGCCGCCTGCGCTTCCAAAAAGACATTGCCCAGCGCTTCGGAGCGAGAGAGGCCGCAGAAGATCTCCGCCTGCGCATACTCATCGTAGACATTCGGTACCTTCACCCACCCGACGAACGTCACGCGATCACGAATGCCCAGATCTACTGCCAACTTCTCCAACATCTCCCACTGCGATCCATCGCCGACAATGCGGAGAGACAGTCTTGCGTCTTGCGTCTTGCATCTTGCGTCCTCGTCACTCACCACTCTCAACTCATGACTCATATCTTTTGTCATGGTCACTTCATCTCGCACCAACATCCGGAATGCCCTGAGCAACACATCCACTCCTTTCATCGTTTCCAATCTCCCGACGAACAGTATCCGTCCCGGTACCTTCGGGTGTCCAAGGCACGCACGCTCGATTGCGATGCGATCGATGCCATTGGGGATCAGTGTCGCCTGCGTTCCAAACTGCATAGCACGTCGCTGGAGGACTCGGCTGATCACGGTGATGGTATGGGCGGATCGATGCATCAATCCGAGGAGGAGCGTCGTGTTCGTACTCTGACACGTGAGGATGCGACGGGCACGGGGTACGAGCCAACGACAGCACACGAGTGCCAGTCCCGCGTACGATTCCAACACCGCATGGATGATCTGCGGCTTGCACCGTCGTGCGGCAAACGGCGCGAGGAAGGGGAAGAGGTATTTGTCGATCGGGTGGCCGATACCGACGCGCACGACCCTCACCCCCGACCCCTCTCCCTCCTGCCCGCTTGCCTGCCGGGAGAGGGGAGAGATGTGATCATCGGGCGGAAGCGTTCTCCGAAGTCGCGCGGTCACGATCGTGATGTCGTACCGGTTCTTGAGCCGCAGAGCCACTTCCTCCACTGCGGCTTCCGCGCCGGAACGAAAAGGGGAGAGGAAGGCCGAAAGCAAAACAATGCGTTGCGTCATAGCGATACCGCCGCGTTGGTGGAGCCGAGGGGAATCGAACCCCCGATCCATTGGTTGACGATCCATGGATCGCACCAAGCCGGCCCCATCCAATCGGCGGCAATCGGACGATAGCGCAAAGATATTGACATATCCACCTTACCCGCCTACAATGAACGTACCATTGGTTGACGATCCTGATCGCCCAAGTGGGCAAACGAACCCCCGCCCTTCGGGGGTTTTCGTTAAGCATGTTCTACGAAGAACTCCCGATAGCGTCTTCCAACAACTTCCCAACTGAACGTCTCCTCGATCCTCTTCCGCGCGGCTTCCCCCATCGCCTTGCGCTTGGCCGGATCCTCAATGAGCCTGTGCAGATGACTGCGGAGCGCTTCTCGATCTCCCGGCGGAAACAGGAAGCCGCTGATGCCATTTTGGAGCAGAAAGGAGTTCCCTCCGACATCGCTCGCAATACAGGCGCAACCCGAAGCCATCGCCTCCATCAAGGCATTGCTGAGCCCCTCGCTGTAACTTGGCAGCACAAAGATATCGGTGGCGGCCAGGATTTGCGGAATGTCCTCACGCAGTCCGGCAAAGGTGACACGACGTTCATACTCCTTCACCAACGGATGAGGTTTTGCATACCATCCGACCACCTGCACCCGCACGCGCGGATACTCTTCCGTCAGCGGCGCGGCGGCGGCGAGAAAATCATCGACGCCTTTCACGGATTCCAGACGGCCGAGGTACGTAATGACGAGTTTCGAGTTTCGAGTTTCGAGTTTCGAGGGCAGATCACTCGTCACCGGCAGCCGGTCACTGGTCACTTGTTTCCCAAAGGGAAGCGGATCAATTCCTGTCGGAATCACCCGGCTCTTGCGTGCAATCCCCAATTGCCGCAGAAGGCTGAGTGGCTGCGGATGGAAAAAAACGACGCGGCTTGCGGCGCCAAGGATCAACCAACCGATCGTCCACGCGTAGAGCGCAGCCGCCATGCGGGGCACTCTTCCCCGCGGCCACCACGTCATCCCCACGAGCGCATCCGTCAGGAGCAATACCCGATGCCCCCGCAATCGCAGCGACAACAGCGAGAGAGACGTCCAGAAGAGCACTTTATTGACGACGATATGATCCGGCTTCTCCTGACGCACGATCCGCCGCACCATCCCCGAACATCCAAACGCAATGCCGTAGTTCCAGGGGTCTTTCAGGAAGAAATCCTTCTTCCGATAGATCGTCAGGGTCTCAGACAGCACCTCGACATTCACCCTTCGCCCGATGCTCGCAGTCCTGCGTCCTGCGTTCTGCGCTCCTTCTCCCCCATCCCCCATGCACGCCACGATCACTCGATACCCCAACCGTTGCCACAGCTCCGCCAATTTCACGGAGCTGACCATCCAGCGGTGGGATTCCTTCCAGTAGGGGGAGATGAGGAGGATCGTCTGCATGGCGGAAGTATAGCCACTTTTCTCGTTCCTCGTCGTTCGTCTGCACGCGAGCGACGATCAACTGCATCATCGTTTGTCTTCCGGCACAGCATCCTCCCGCATCCCCGCTTCCCGCAGCGCCATCTCCCGAATGATGCGCGCAAAGCGCTGATGCAGTTCCTCGATGCGAATGATGACGTAGAAGACAAAGAAAAAGAGAATACCGATCGATGTCACGAAGATCGCGTTGACCTGGTCTTTGATGCCCGTTGCCACCGAGAGGTACGAGAGCACGTCGGGCTTCAGCGCGATGAAAGCGATACCGCCCCAAAAGAGCGTCCACAGGAGCGCCTCCCAGATCGTCTTCTTCTGCCGGAGCACCAAATTCCACGCGTACATCAGCGCGAGCAGGGAGAGCAACGGTGCGGCAATTTGGTAGGGAGTCATGGACGGAATGGATAATGGATAATGGATGATGAAAAAGAATCCCGATTGTTCAGCGCAGGAAGGAGCGGAGGAGAATTTTGAACGCGGTCTTCATGCCCGTGGCGAACGACTGTCCCTTGGCCAGCGTGTACGCGGAATACAGGACTTTCACGGGTACTTGCGTGATGCGCCAGCGATGCTGCACCGATTCCCGCACAATCTCCGTGCAGAATTCAAATCCGTTCATCCGCAGTTGGATCTCCTTCACGGCACGCGGCCCGAATGCCTTGAACCCGCACTGACTGTCATGCACCCACCGGCCGGTCGCGAGCAGCGTCACGACGTTGCCGATCGCATTGAAGAAGCGGCGAATGAGGGGAATGGCGTTGCGCAGCGCAAACCGATCGGCGAAGACGACGTCTGCTTCCCCTCGCTCGATGGGGGTGAGGAGCGCCGGCATGTCGTGTGCGTCATGCTGCTCGTCTGCATCCAGGGTGGTGATGACATCGGCCTGCAGCAATCGCGCCGCTTCGATGCCGGTCATGGTCGCGGCGCCCGGTCCGCAATTGTCCATGTGTCGCAGGACGCGCGCACCCGCTTCCGTCGCCTTGTGCCCCGTCGCGTCCGTCGATCCGTCGTCCACGACGATCACTTCGGCTGCGTACGTGCGTGCGGCGCGTACCACGGAGCCGATCCGTGTTTCCTCATTGTAAGCCGGAATGACGGCGATGACGCGCATGAACAAACGGAAGAAATCGTTACGGCAGAAGAATGTAGGCGATGCCTCCCTCGGGGTTGAAGACCGCCACATTGATGCCCAATCCCGGCGTATTCACGAAATCGACGAATGCCTGCACCTTCCGATGCAGGCTGCCGTTGGGATCCGCTTCGATGGTCTGCGTGTTCGTATCAAAAATCATGCCGTTGAAGCCCATTGCCTGCAGACGACGCAGCGTGAGGGCGGGATCGCGCTCCTGATGGAGACAGTTGAACAAGTCCAACTGGGAATCGGAAATGGGCAACACCTCCATGTTCTGCGGAATGAAGTAGGGAATGAAAGTGCCCATGCGGTACGTGTAGGGTCGATCCGGCATCGTCTTCCACCGCTCCTGGATGGAACGCTGAATGTCGTCATAGTCGGGTACCGTCCGTTCGGCGATCAGCTGCGCGGACGCCTTGCCGAGCGGGTACTCGATGAGATTGCGCTGCTGCTCAAATTGCCAAGCGCGCATGGCGAAGGCCGAGAGGAGTGAGAGGCCGATGAAGACCGATGCGACGGTTCTGCTCCATGCGTCCGGCGCCCGGGCGACGAGCGCTTCCAGTCCGATCACCATGCCGAGGAACATCCCCAATCCGTACCACAGGATGCCGTTTGCGAAGAGCATCCACTGCGCGATCATGAAGAGCGTCCCGATGGCAAGCCACAGGAGCCAGCGACCGGAACGCCGCCAGACGAAGGGGAGGAGGAAGAGCAGGGGGAAGAGCAGCAGAGCCGGGAACGTGGTGACGTAGTAGCCGACACTGTCGACGTTCATCACCGAGCGCCACGGAAGCGTCAGATAGTGCGACCATCCCGTACGGTACCCCCAGTAGCGATCGAGTTCTTCCTCGGCAGCGGTCCCTTTGCACTGTGATCGATCGATCTGCAACTCTGCCGGCAGGCGTTTGATTTCCTGGCCGATGTCGCGCACCTCTTCCTCTGCTCCCAACACAAAAGAGGGCGTAAACGTATTCGGCGTCGTCATCAGAATGCGCGGAAGAACGTTGCCCTGCGCGATGTTATTCCACAGCATCCAGGGCGCGATGGTACAGAGAAAAGCCGCGATGAACACGCCGGCTCCGCGCAGCGCGGGAATGATGCGCCGCGGTCGCAGGTAGAAGGCGAGCGCAGTGAGGGCGACGCCGATCACCGCGAGCGCGCCGAGAATGACAGGTTTGTTCAAAACGGTGGGATCCCCGAAGATCCGTTCGGAAATGTCGGAAAGATTGAGTTGCCCCTGAATGCCGTACGTCAGCCAGGCGATGCACATCGTGCCCAGGAATGCCGACCAGTGGACCGCCCATCCAAAGAGCACCGTTCCCATGGCCATGAGCGTCATCACGGACGTCGGCTTCATGGCGAACGCAAATCCGCCCATCACTCCCGCAAGCGCCAACCACCGCAGATCAATGACGTGCAGCGACTCATCATCCTCGTCGTCTGTGTCTTCCTCGTCTTCGTGCGCCGCAGGCGGCGGGAAGAGCGCATGCAATATCGCCAGCACAGTGAGCGTACTTGTGAAGAATACGGCGTTATCCACCTTCATGTCGGCGAAGGAGAAATGACCGACCATGGGGAGCGCGTAGTACAGCAGTGCGGCGAGCAAACCGCGACTTTGCCCCAGATACAGCCGTCCGAACGCGAAGACCGCCAGCGTCGCAAGCAGTCCCGCCCCCCAGTTGATGATCATTGCGAACGTCGCGCCGAAGACTTCTCCCCGGAACGTATCGCCGAATCCGAAGAGCAGGAATCCGAGAGACGTGAGGAATTCCCAGAGGAAACTCCCCATCGCGGGAATCATTGCGCCATAGCTCACGAGCATGCGCGGCTGATTGATGTACTTTCCCAGATCGTCCCACCCGATGGGAAACGGACGGATGACGGAGAGAAAATTGAGCGCGAGGAGCGAGACGAGCAACCATGCAAGCACCGTTGCGGCGCCGTACCACGGCACGTCCACCGACCAGCCGCGTCGCACCAGGCCTCGCAGCCAGTACCAAGCGTCGCGATACAGAATGATTGGAAGGAACAAAAGCAGCACCCACCCGACGGTCGATTGGTAGAAACCCGCATGCGCCAATGCCCAGAGCAGCACAATCAAACCGCAGGCGCCCACACCCATGCTGAAGAGGAATTCCGTGAGCGGAGCCATGTCCGCGAAGCGCGCGAGGCGCAGCAATCCCCGTCCGAGCGTCAGGAAGACAAAGAGGAGACCGAGCAGCAGCAGAGCATGCGGCAGCACCCGTGTGAAGAAGGATGCCTGCACACACCAAGATCGCATGTCGTAGACGCGCGCGCCACTGATCGTCTCGGATGTCTCCTGCAGACAGCCGCGCTCTTGGAGCCGGTCGAAATTGTTCTGCAGAGCGGCAATGCCCTCTTCCGTGGCATTCTGGTAGAGGGAGGGGAGCGGCTCCACGATGCGACCGAAGGGGACATCGCCGTTCCCTCCCATCGAGAACGTCGTGAAGAGAAGCCACAGAGACGCCAGAAAGGAGAGGATGATGACGAGGGGTGTCACGCGGATGCGCAGACGGCTCTCACCGGAGTCCAAGTATTCTTTGAGCAGCAACCCGATGAGGATGAGCACGCTGATGACCGCGTACCACAGGAACGGTGCCAGGCGCGCGAACGTATGCGCGATGAACGGCAGCAGCGCCGTCAGCCCCTTGCAGATGTCTCCGCGTCCCTGACATGCGGTTGCGACCAGTTCCTTTCCCGACTCCGAGAGCAGCACCGATTGGTGCACCGAAACGGCCAGCCACGCAATGAGGCCGGAGCCTCCCACAACGATGAGCAAGGCAAGGAGAAGAATACGCAGGGAGAGGTGGAGTCGATTGCTCATGGTACGAAAAGGAGAAGGACGAAAAACAGTGTAACAGAGGGCGCGCGGAAATACCTCCTTCCGCTATACTTCCCGCCCATGCCATTGGATACCGCCGCCATTCGCCGGCAATTCCCCTTCCTCGCACCGCGCGTGGACGGACAAACGATCGTCTACCTGGATTCCGCCGCCACGGCGCAGAAGCCCTCCTGCGTGATCGATGCGTTGACGGAGGCGATGAAAACGTCGACGGGCGGCGTCCGGCGCGGCATGCACCCGCTCTCGGAACGTGCGACGACACTCTATGAATCTGCGCGTCAGGAAGTCGCTCGTTTCATCGGAGCGCAACCGCAGGAAATCATTTTTACGAAGAACGCCACGGAAAGCATCAACCTTGTCGCCCGCAGTTACGCCGCATCGGTCCTGCGCGAAGGGGACGTCATCGTGCTGACTCTCTTGGAACATCACAGCAATATCGTCCCGTGGCTGCAGCTTTCGGAAGAGAAGGGTATTGCGATACGGTGGATCGACATCGACGATGCGGGACGACTGCGGATGGATGAGATGGAGGAAGCGTTGTCCGATCCGCGCACCAAACTGCTCGCGGTCACGGGACAGAGCAATGTGCTGGGTGTCCGACCGGATCTGGCAACGGTGTTGCCGATGGCAAAAAGCCACGGTGTGCGCACACTCGTCGACGCCGCGCAACGCATCGTGCATACACCGGTGGACGTCCGTGCATTGGATTGTGATTTCCTCGCGTTCTCGGGCCATAAGCTCTTTGGACCCGACGGCATCGGCGTGCTATATGGCAGGGGGGAACTTCTGCGCGACATGCCTCCGTTCCTCGGCGGCGGCTCCATGATCCGCACCGTCGACCGCGCACACTTCCTCCCCGAGGATCCCCCGTATCGCTTCGAAGCGGGTACGCCTCCCGCAGCCGAAGCGCACGCCCTCGCTGCCGCCATTCGCTGGCTGACCGCTCTGCCTCTGCAGGATCGCGAAGCACACGCACACACTCTCCTCTCCCACGCCATCGAACGGTTACGGAGAGTGAAGGGGTTGCATCTTCTCGGGCCGGGTACGGCGGACGAACAGTGCGGATTGATCTCGTTCACGCTCAACGGAGTTCATCCCCACGACTTGACCGATCTGCTGGGACAGCGCGGCATTTGCCTGCGAGCCGGGCACCACTGCGCGCAACCCCTGCACGATCGTCTGGGCATCACCGCTTCCACCCGTCTCTCCGTCGGCCTCTACAATACGATCGAAGAAATCGATACCTGCGTGCATGCGATCGAGGAAATCCAACAGGCGTTTCAGCAATGATGCATGGCGAGTTACCAGTTTCGAGTCATGAGTTGTGAGTTATGAGTTGTGAGTTCCCAATCCCCAATCCCAAATCCCAAATCCCTATCCCCCGTCCCTTATGGATCTCTCCGCCGAACACATTCTCGATCACTATCGGCACCCGCACCATAAGGTTTGGCTCGAGCATCCCACCGTCACGCATGCGGAACAGAACTGGAGTTGCGGTGATGCGCTCATCGTGCAGCTATGCATCGAGGATGACCGCATCGCGGCAATCGGCTGGTCGGGAGAGGGGTGTGCCGTCAGCCAGGCGGCGATGTCCCTGCTCTCCGAATCGTTGGAGGATACGACTCTGACGGAGGCGGAAGCTCTGTCGGCGCGGGATGTCATCGATCTCCTCGCCATCCCCATCGGCGCCAGGCGACTCAAATGCGCACTCCTCGGCCTGCACACGCTGCAGAATGCCATCCGCGCTTTTCGCTCCCTGCCCCCGCTCACCTGGGGCGAAACGGTTGGAAATGCGGAGCAGACACGTTAGGATGGCGACCCGTACGCCGCCGCCGTAGCTCAGTGGTAGAGCACTTCCATGGTAAGGAAGGGGTCACCGGTTCAATCCCGGTCGGCGGCTCCATGTACCAGAGCACCGCAGGCCATGGATCACGATGATCCATGGCGAATTCGCTGCGCTCATGCGGTGCACGGTACATGGCACCGCCACATGCCGAGGATGCTCTGGGACATGCCCTGTAGTCATGCGCAGCATGTACTACGGGGCTACACTCCCGGTATGTACTACATATATGTGCTTCGCAGCATGCAAAACGGACAACTGTACGTTGGCTATACGGAAAATCTTGATCAACGATTGCAGGCTCATAACATCGGTGCAGTCATTTCTACAAAAGCACTCCAACCATGGGAACGGATTTTTTATGAGTCTTACATTCACAAAGCAGATGCGCTTCGTCGCGAAAGGTATTTGAAAACCACCGCTGGCAAGCGAGCACTCAAGCTCATGCTGCGGGAAACGTTGGATGCCATCACCTCCTGATGACCATTCGCATGGATGGATGTCCCTACTTCTTTGCATCATTCCCCGCACGGCAATGCAAAAAAATGCCTCGCAGGGATGCGGGGCATTCTCTCAATCCATGTTCATGTGCCTCAGGTATTGGCCGATGCGGTGAGCGTCACGGTCGTGCTGTAGACACCCGTCGGTTGTGACTTGAGCGCTCCCACCTGTACACGGAATCCCACGCGGATGATGTCACCGAGTAGGCCGCCTTGGGAGGGTGCGGTGCTGGTACGGATCGCCACGGAGGAACCGGTCGCTACACGTGACCACTTTTCCGTGCCTCCGTCCGTTCCGAAATCCATTGCTGTGCTGACAGCGGTACCCGACGAGGTCGAGGAGACGCGCCCGCCCCAGCGCGAGTCATCCGTATTGCCGGCGGGCGTCAGCTGCCACTCGCGCGCGAAGTTGGGGCTGACGGTGGAACTGGTTCCGAAGGCCTGGATGACGTCCTCGTACTGGCTGATCAGATGTCCGGTGGACATGCCGCCGCTCCCGCTGGCCACCAGCCAGGAGACGGTGTATCCCAATACGTTATTGGTGTGCACACGACAGTGCGCCGCGCGGTTGTGACTGTAGGCGCTCGTGTCACCGAAATAGGTGATGGTTCCGAGAGAAACCGTTTCACCCGATCCCACCGTTCCGTCGTAATCGCCGTCGCATGCCATGCCGATCGCACCTTCGATGGTTACCTCCACCTCCACTGTTTCCGTATCAAGCGCGAATGTGCGCAGCGGTTCAGCTACGAGCGCGGCGAGGAAGTAGAGGCTGCATGCCGCGGAGATGCCAACCGTGAAGACGCGGATGCGGCGCTGAGAAGTGAGTGCGGTATTCATAGGCAGTTGAAGTAGGTGTTTGTTATTTGCATAATACATCATTCTTCTATTGTTTGCAAGTGTCAAAATGGATGAATACGTAATAGACGCTTGTTGAAGCTGATTTTTCGGTGGCGCATCGTCAGAAGCCCCACCCCGCAGAGCAGCAGGAGAAGAACGGATAGTTCGAGAGACGAGGAAGAAGTGATGATGGGAAGGAGGGAAGCACCCCACCCTCCGACGGCGGATGCAGGCACCCCGCAATCGACTCCGTAGCGCAGATCCCGTTCCACGCGATCGAGCAGTACGGCCATTTCCGCGCGATTCACGGTGCGGTCCGGTGCGACGAATGACGTGCCTGCGTCGCCCTGCAGGAGGCAGTGATCGGCGGCAGTCTGCACCGCATCGGCGTACCATGCCGCGGAGGGGACATCGGAGAACGCCGGTGCGAGGCCAAGCGGCGTCAGTCCGTACGTCCGCACGACCATCACAGCGGCTTCCGCGCGCGTGGCGGTGTGCAGCGGCTTGGTGAAGCATGGACGCGTACCGTAGCAATCTCCGTATCCGAGCATCCAGCCGTGGCGCGCGGCGTCCTCCACGAACGGATGGTACCATGCGGTCGCGTCGGTATCATCGAAGCTGACGGGGACGGTGGGATCGGGTGTGAGCGTGCTCCGGAGCCGGACGAGCATGGTGGCGAAAGCGGCGCGCACGGCGGGCTCCGTCGCATGGAATCGCGGTTGGGAGGCATCCAGCGCACCCCGGCGCAAGAGGCGTTCCAGCGCTTCTTCGTACCACACGCCGGGCGGGACATCCAGGTAGTGCGTGCGCGTCGCGGCTTCGTGACCGCCGTCAACGTAGCAACGATTGATCCGGCGAGCTTCGGCATCCGGCAAAAGATCTTCGCGCGTCACCGTGCCATCCGCCCCAAACCAGCGACGGACGATCTCCGGCCACGAGCGCGGAGATTCCGCGGGAAGCGTCATCCCGCCGCGATGCCCGCCATTCGGGGAAGGTGTCACAGTCACGGCGGGTTCGGTCACCGTCTCCGCATCCAGATGCAGGAAGGAATAGCGTACGGTCGGCATGATCAACCCGTTGCCATCGGACGCATCGATGATGATGGCATACGGCGTGTTTGTGACGATGGAAGCGGGCAGCGTGATGGTGACGGCGTAATCGGCGGGTGTCCCCGTGACGGTCATCTGCGGGCTTATCGCCGTGAGTGCGCTCTGGATGATGGAGGAGCCTGTTCCGATGAGCTGCACACGTATGCTGCTCACATCGATGCCGTCGCCCGTATCGTGCACGTGGAAGGAAACGGTCGCATCGAGAGGGGCATCGGTGGCGTATCGGCTCGGATCTTCCGTATCCACCCAACACGTGTCGCAGGTGCTTGCGATGGTGAAATCCCACGACGCGGACGCCGCATTGGCGGGAGAGGAGAGGTCGCTCGTGGAAACCGAGACCGTGACATTCTGGTTCCCCGTAAAATTCTCATCCGGATTGATCGTGACGACGTAGTCGCTTTGGTCACCCGTGTACGTGAAGCTTGGGCTTGCGGATGTGTAGGACACGCCCCCGACGACGACCGTCGTCTGGTGGATGTCCACGCCCGCTCCGTCATCGGTGATACGGAAAGATACGTTCGTATCGGCGGGTATCTCGGTGGCGTCGTCTTCGGGAGCATACTCGCTGATGGCGGGCCCGACGGAATCGATGGTCGTGAAAGACGCTGTGTACGTCGACATGACGTTGGGTGGAACATGCAGATCGCCGGCATCCACGGTGACGGTCACGAGGGTATTTTGCGGGAAGTTCGTTGCGGGATTGATGACCACGGCGTAGTCGGCGGAGGTGCCGGTTATGGTGACGCCCGCATCCCCCTTGCGGTACGTGACGGGCGAATCGCTGCCGACGGTGACCGTCACCACGATGGAATCATCATCGACTCCCAATCCGGGGATCACGCCGGCATTGTTTTTGTAGTCGAGTATATGGAAGGAAATGTCGGAAGTGACTGCGACGTTCGTCGCGCCGTCACTCGGCGAGGCGTTCTGGATGTAGGGAGCGTGGACATCGTCCTCGGTCGTAAAAGACCATGCATCGAATCCCTCATTGGGCGTGACGGCCAGGTCGCTTCCCGTCGCCGTCACGGTGTAGAGCGTGAGGTACTGCAGCATTCCCGGATTCACCGCGCCGTTGCACGACGGCCGGCGATTGCTGTTCGTTTCGGTGCAGCTGCTCAGCGTCGGCGCGTACGAGACGCCATTCATGGAAAACTCAAGCGTGCTCTGATCGATGCCTGCACCCGTGTCGGTCCAGACAAACGTCACGGGACTCGTGACGGAAACGCCCGTCGCGCCGTCGAGCGGAACGACCGGTGTGAATGAGGGCGCGTTGACGTCCGGCCGGAACGAAAATGTGACGTTTTCCACGCCATCGAGGACGTCCGTGCCGTCCCCATCGTTTTCCGCCATGTTCGTATCCAGCGTGTTGTACGGACCGTATGTGAAATCGTACGAGAGTGGATAGGCGGGATGCACAGCCATGACTTTCCAGTAGACGTACCCGAGCGATTGATGCGCGGGTGCCGGACCGGTATTCACGGGATCGTTCCCCGAAGGGTCGTACGCCGTGACGCGAATGCGCGTGTCGTTGATGATATTGGCGGGCATCGCGGGAAAGAGTCCCGTCGAAAGAATTTGTGTTGCCGGTGAAGTGCACTCTGCATCGGAGTACGGGAGAACGTACGTCGAGTCGTAGGGAAGTTCGATGTCCACGGAATTGGCATCGAGAGAATCTGTCTGTATCAGAAAATCCATCCGGAAGCAGCGCCCCCCATAGAAGACGAGTCCCTCATCGTACGCCGCCAGTTTGAGGTACTGTCCCGCTGCCGCCTGCGCACGTTCTATGCCGATGCCCGCAGATCCGCCTGCGATCAGCAATGAGAAAAGTGTGACAAGCAGCATTACCCGCATGACAGGCAGACGAGACACTCTCGATCGAAGAGAGCGTTGCATGCCGGCAGGAATGAAAAGATTACGCATCACCCAGAACAAGAAGATTGGCGACGGCATTGGAGAGATCGATGCCGTTGACGAGTCCGTCACGATTCAAGTCGTAACGCTCGGTCGTTCCGAGGAGGTCGCTCACGAGGAGCGAGAGATCGATGCCGTTGACATAGTTGTCGCCATGCTCGAAGTTCACGTCTCCGCTGAGCAGATGGATCGTCCTATCCTCGGAGAAATCCACGCGCGCCCCTTCGAAGATATCCACGAGGGATTTTTTGAGGCGCAGGTGCGAGTACCCCTTGGCAGTGAGATCATAGGTACCGGGCGCAATGCCCGCGAGCAGCGCTCCGCTGTAGCCGCCGTACGCGTTCGTGGTGATCTCCGTCGTAGAGAGCGGCGTTGTCTGGCCCGGCTCTCGCACTTCGATGGTGAGAATCGTGGAATCATTGCCAAACGGCGGAATGCGCTTCTCGGGGATGGCAATGACATCAATGGCGGTCGTGTCCTCCGCGCCGATCACATTGACACTGACGACCACGGATTCACCGTCGACCTGTCCGGCCAATGGCCCCGTGGCAAGCTGCGTACCGAGTAAGGCGAGGAGTGCGAGAACACCGCCCAGGAGAAGGGATCTGCGGGTTCGCGCGCGGTCAGGGAGGGCGTGTGTGTTCAATCCGACAAGTCTACCACAAATCGCTCATTTGATCAATCACCCGTCTTGGTCCTTCCCGTTACTCTTGCGACGGAGCTCAAAGCGCGAGAAGAAGAGCTGCACCAAGAGCGATACGAAGAAGATCAGCAGGAGCAGAACCATTACCGGTACGATGGGAATCACCCAAAACGTCGTGGACACGGGTGGAAGCTCCCTTCCCCCGAAGGCCGTGAGTGTCGTGGAGGCGCGGTAGTATCCCAAAGCAAAGCGGGGGCGCCAGTCGAAGGGTTGCGTCCGGACGGATTCCCGGAGAATCGTCCAGTTGCGTACGGGGACGGCATCCACGGGAATGCCGAACACATTGCGCACGTCGATGGATCCCGTGGGAATCATGTGGACCGTGCCGCGGTTGCTGACCTTCAGACGCATGGTCGCGGGCAGGAACCAGAAAATGCGTTTCGCGGACTCCAGCGCGTCCACGGATCCGTCCTGCACGATGTCACCCTCCACCGTGATGATGAACAGCGCAGCGACGCGTGAAACGATGTTGAACCCCGCAACCGGCTGCGATTCCGTGTCTCGTGTCACGATGAGTGCCGCCTGATGATCGCCCGCGGATGCATTGTCCGGCGCACGGACCGTCACACGGAGGAATGCCCGTTCGCCGTGGCGCAGCTCCAACCTGCGCACCTCCGGTTCTATCCACAAACGAGCGGGATACGGGCCCGCCTCACTCGCCTGATAGAACGTCGGCAATCCCCCCTGCAGCGGATTGGAGGCAAAATCCTCCGTGGATAGATCGAACGCTGCCAGGGAACCCTCTCGATTCGTGATCTCAATCTCCACGGTTTTCTCTCCGCCCGGCGGCAGCGAAACGAAGACGCGCGGCGGTCCCACGATGAAATCACCCACGTCAGGCGTGTCCTCCTGCATGTTGACTCGCAGGAAATCCGGACGATCGGGCGAGGGTTCCCGGGCGAGCGCACGAGAAACGTTGCCGCAACACAAAAGCAGGGTGCTGATGAGAATGGAAGAGAGGAGAGAACGCATCACGGGAGCGCAGCTTACGCGTGTATGATCGGTGATCGCAAGCGTGCTACGATGGTGTCATGAAACGCATCTTCCCTCTTCTCTCCCTCTTCATCCTCACCATCGGCGGTACCGGCGTCGTTCTGTACCGGCAAACATCTCTCACGGAACTCACCCGAGACGCGGAAGATCGAGCGGAAGCAGTCGCACGTGCCTACAGTGATCTCGTGGACACGCAGGTGCGGCCGCTCCTTGCCGAGAATCTCCTCCCGACCCGGCATCCCGCCGTCCCTGTGCTGACCAGTCTCAGCGCCGCACTGCAACAATCTTCCTCTCTCCCGGAACGTTTGGCACGCATCTCGCAACTCCAATTGGCGCTGTGGGATCTGGTGAACAGTGCGGCATCCGCACCGGAAGAAACGACCGGGACGGAGGAGAGCGCAGTGCCTACCGGGGAAGATCCCGTTGCCGCACTCAAAAAGAGCATCGGCAATCGCGGGACGATTGCCGACTTGCTGGAAGCCTACAACAGCGCGGCGATGCGTTGGAATCGCGCGCAGGAACGCCCCTGGTTCTCCCTCCGCGCGCGCCTCTCCGGCACGGAACCTCCTCGACTTCCCTTTCTGCGTTTCGACGGCCGTCAGGAATTCGTGCCGATTATTCAGCTCTGATTCGGCGGGATGTGCGGTGGCGGGCAAAGGTCCACATACCTTCGGACAGAGGATCATGGACAAGTTATGCGGCATCTGCCCGGCGAGAGCCGATTTGATGCATCAAGCGGAAGATAGTGCGTGCATCGGACAATGCGGAGCTGAGGACGAGCGTGCGTGAACCACCTGGACCTTTCATTTGCACAGAAATAACTTTTGTGCTATCATGGCGCGATACGTTCATACGATCTGAGAAACACACACATGCACCTGCCTACCCGACAGCAACTGCACGATGCACTCCGCTCCCCGGAGGCGATGCGGTTGAGTCCGATGGGGCGGGAACGACTCCGATGGATCACGGATTTTGTGGAGCGGAGTTGCTCCGTGACGGAGACTTGTGAGCGCTTCGGCATTGCGCGAGGAACGTTCCTCCGATGGCTCGAACGCTTTGACATGCACAACCTTGAGAGTTTGGAGAACCGGCCCTCGGATCATGCGCCGCGCACGCCCGCCATCGCACCGGGAATCGTCGCACTCATTCGCGCTATCCGGCAGCAGCATCCACTGGAAGGCAAAAGGCAGATCAGCGAACGACTGCGTTATGAGCACGGCGTGACAGTATCGCATTCCACCGTCGGCCGCGTCATCGAGCGAGAGTGTCTGTACTTTGCCGATACGCCTCTGCACTGGCGCAAACGGCAACGCTTCGCGGAGGATGGGAAGGAACATACTGATACACACACTGCATCCGCCGTTCCCCCGGTGTGTCCGTGCGGCTGGTGTCGCTTCACACGGACGTACTGGCCGCAGCTGCGACGCCAGATCGCGTTCATGAGCGTGCTCGCCAATGTTGCGCTGCTCGGTTTCTTCGTCGCAACGATTCTCTGGGAACACTCTCGAACCGACAACGACTCACCGCTCCGAGCTTCCACGCTGGATGCTCCTCCCGCACTCCTCTCTCCCGATGCTCGGTAACCTGCTCCGCCATCGGCAGGCACGGAGCTGCGCTCATCGCGCGGGTACGGATGTGCGTCGTGCGATCGTCCTGTTTTTGTGCACGCTTGCGCTCTGCCGGCAGATGCCGCCCGTTGCCTTCGCCGCCTCCGGCATCTACAAGCCCATCCACTACCAGGGCAAAGTCAGTCAGATCGGAGGAACGGTCATTGATAACGGCAGCTACAACATGCAATTCAAACTGTACGACGCCGCCACGAACGGCACGTTGCTCTGGACGGAAACATGGAACCAAACGACGCAGCGTGTGACCATGACGGGCGGACTCTTCTCCATCGCGCTCGGCACGCATACGGCCATGACGGACGTGGACTTCAACACGGACTCTCTGTACTTGCAGGTGGAATTTGACCCCGGCAACGACGGTACGTACGAAGAAGTCTTCAGTCCGCGTCGTCGCATGGGTTCCGTCCCGTACGCGCACAACGCCGACCGGCTGGACGGACTCGATGGCACGCAGCTGCTCCGTACCGACGCGCGCAACACGACGACCGGATCTCTGTTGGTCAACACCGGTGGTCTCGCCATCCGCACGCCGGGGACGATTTCCGGTTCGGTGGTGCATGCGACGCGCCTGCTTTCCTCCTCCGGCACATTGGTGGTGGAATCTTCCGCGGTCACCGGATTGGGTGCTGCGACCATACTGGCGGCGACATCGCAAACAGGGGCGTACATTTCCGGCGCGGGAGCACCGATCCTCGCGCTGAATGCACGAGAAGCGAGCACGACGCACATCGTCTTCGGCTACGCCGGGACCTTCGATACCAACCTCTACCGCTCCGCAGCAGCAAGACTCACGACGGACGGCTCACTCTACGTGCTGGGCACGCTCTCCGGCGCGTCGCTGTACGGTGCCGGCCTCACCAACTGCGATCCGGTGACGGGCAAACTGACGTGGAGCGACGGACAATTTGTCTGTGGGGAAGACGGCGGAGGCAGCACGCCGGAAGTGGGAACCGCCGCATTCTCCGGCGCCGTGGTCACGCTGGGCAATGCGCGATACGTCCTGCAGGCCGGTGATACGATGACGGGTGCGCTCGTGATTCAGAACGGCAACACGCACAGCCCCACGTCCACGCCGCTCCTCAACGTGCGAGGCACTCTCTCGGGATCCACCCTTGCCATTTCGCGCAATGCGGCCGTTTCCGGTGCTCTGGTCGTTGCCGGCAACGAGACGGTCCGTGGAACGCTCTCCGGCTCCGTCATCCACGCCGAGCGTGCACTCACGTCTTCCGGCGGTGTGATCATCCTGCAAGCCGGTACGAGCAATGGCGTCTTCGTCGATCAGAACGGCAACGGCATCGCTCTGAATATCGACACCGAATCCACCACGGCAAACGGCCTCGACATCCAGGCGGATGTGCTGACGTCCGGAGGCATCATGCGGCTCTACAGCAATTCCACGAGCAGTACCACGCGCAATCTCCTTTCGATCATCAATGACAATACGGCGGCCACGGCTGCCACGACGCTGCACATCCAGCAAGATGCGGCTTCCAAGGGAATCTTCATCGATCAGAACGGCAATGACATCGCCATCGACATCGACAGCGAGGCGACGAGTGCGGCGGGATTGAGAATATCCATGCCCACACAGACGGCATCGGCGAACCCGCACATTCTCTTCGGCTACGCCGATACGTTCGATACGTCGCTCTACCGCGGCGGAGCCAACCTTCTGCAGACGGACGACCAGTTTTCGTTCACCGCGACCGATGCGGAGAATCGGGCGCTCCTGGTGCTGAACACGGAGGAGACAACCACGACGCAGGACGTGCTGGCCGTCACATCGGACGTCTCCACCAACGAGAATCTTGTCTTTCGCATTCAGGCGAACGGACAGGTGTTCTCGGACGGCGCGTACGCCGCCACCGGAGCCGACTATGCGGAGTGGTTCTACGCCGGCACGCCTATCGCCCCGGGCGAAGTCGTCTGCATCGATGTGACGCGGCGCAATACGGTGCGACGCTGCGATCGCGACGGAGATGCCAATGTCATGGGTATCGTTTCCGGCAACCCGGCCTTCATCGGCAACCAACTGACCGGCGCGGAGGGCCTCCCCGTCCCGGGGTACGTGCTCGTCGGTTTGATCGGACAGGTGGCGACCAACGTTACCGACGCAGGCGGACCGATCCGCCCGGGCGACAGTCTGGCGGCAGGCTTCGTGCCGGGCACCGCGCGCAAAGCGGCAGCGGGGGAAAGTACGGTCGGCGTGGCATTGGAAGAACTGCGGGAAGGGACGGGTGTCATCAATGTCCTGATCTCCCGCCGCAATCAATCCCTCACGGTGGAAGCCGTGGAAGAGAAGATCGTCGAACGGATCTCCGCGATGGAAATCGAAGATGAAGTGCGCCTGATGGTTTCCGAAGCACTGGGCGATCTCACGGTGGAGGAGAGCATTGCGGAGGCCGTGCAAGCGCAGATCGACACGCTGCAATTCCGGGATGCCATCGATGCGTTGCGGCAGCGGATCGAAATCCTCGAATCGGGCCTGAACGCATCCGCAACCGGATCCGTCGCGGAGCCGCTCCCGCTCGTGTCTCACACCGGCGGGTCATTGCAGGCGGCATCCCTCGCATTGGATTCGACGCTCATCGTCGGCACGGATGCCCGCGTCGGCGGCGACCTCTATCTTGACGGTTCACTCATCATGGAGAGCCTCTTTGTTCCCGGCTCCATCGACATCGAAGGAGCCGTGCATGCCGGACGCATCGAGGCAGGATCGGGTTCGCACATCGACGGCGCGCTGATTTTGGACGGTGCGCTGCAGATGGGTACCGGATCGATTCGTTTCCAGAGCGGCGCCATCGCCATCGACGATCTGCTGGTGGAACGCTCCGTGTTCATTCTGGGGGATGTCACCGTAGCGGGACTGGCACGTTTCTCCGGCATTGTGGAAGTGAGCGGGGAACTGCGTCTGCCGACCAAGCAGGCGGGACGCACGCGCATCCTTGCGGGAGCAACGCACGTAGACGTTCGTTTCGGCACGGGCTTCGCGGCCGTTCCCATCGTCACCGTCAGTCCGGAGGATTTCGCACCTTCCTCCTGGCGCGTCCATCCCGTCACCGCCACGGGCTTCACCATCGAAATGCAGCGCGAAGCACTCACCGATATCGGCTTTGCGTGGCACGCCTTCGTGACCGTAGATGATGCGCTCATCCCACCCTCCGCATCGGTTGATCCCGACCAACCCATCCCCTTCCCGGTGGATTCGCTCGGTATTCCCGTCAGCAGTGATGCGATCTGGAACGCCTGCATCCGTGGCGTACAAATGACCGATCCCGACGGTCAGATCTTCGACTGCACGCCCTTCCACGACGGCGCAACGTGGCGACATCCCGACTTGCGCATCGCCTTCATTTGGAATGACGATGCCAACCTCGCCGGACCGTTCCTGCAGATCCCCCCGAGATATGTCATCACAGTGACTGACTCTGCGGCGAATGTGGCGGCGGGCTTCACGCGCACAGATCCGGCGGAGGCAACCGAGGGAACCGAAGATTCCGAGGCAACCAAAGAGGGGACGGGCACGACGATTCCACTGTCTGATGATGGCACCGGCACAACGGTAATCGCGCCGCAAGAAACAGAACCGCCACCGGCAGCATCTGCGTCCATGGAATCTTCTTCCACACCGACGGAACCCGCACCGACAGAAACGACTTCCTCCACACCGACACAACCGATCGATCCCCCGCCCGCGATCGATCCCCCGCCCGCAATCGATCCGCCACCGATGACGCCGGCTGAGCCGTCGCCCGCCCTGCAAGAACCGACTGCGTCCGAACCGATGATCGATGTGCCGGCGGCACCATCCGTTGCCGTCCCCGTGCCGACGGAATAATCACGAAAATGGGATCACTGCCGCAAACCCGCTGAGTACCGCCTGCATGATCCCAAAGACCCACGTCGAGAGAATGCGAACGGGGAGAAAGTTTTCGAGGAGAATCAGTCCCAGCAGCACAAAAGGCCCGATGCGCACAAAATCGTCATACCGTTCCTCGTAGCGCAGGGGGATGAACATGCGCAGGACGGAGGATCCGTCCAGCGGGGAGACGGGAAAGAGATTGAATGCCATCAATGCGAGATTCACGAAGAGCGAATCGCGGAGGATCTGCAGGAGGATCGTCAGCGCGGGACTCGCGCTTTCCGCATCGCTCAGCAGCCCGCCGATGGACGCGGGGGACGCTCCGCCGATCAGCGCGATCCCGAGGAAGACGAGGAACGCGAGGAGGAGGTTGCTGATCGGTCCGGCAAACGCCGTGAGCGCCATGTCGCGTTTGGGGAAACGGAAGTGCAGCGGGTTCACCGGCACGGGTTTGGCCCATCCGAACCCCACGAACAGGAACATCAGCGCACCCAGCGGATCGATGTGGGAGAGGGGATTCAAGGTCAATCGTCCCGCTTGCTCCGCCGTGTGATCCCCGAGTCGCCGTGCGCTCCACGCATGCGCGCACTCGTGCACCGCGATGGCGATGAGTACGCTGATGATGTAGGTCGGGGAGAAGAAATGGAGCATGCGTATCAGGATAGCGGAGAATTCGACACATCAAAGGAAGATGTGCGGCAATCGGGACGGCCACCGCCGGCAGTGCATGAGGAGGGAATTCCCGTTTGACGAGACTCGGGTATGATCCCTCCATGCGCCCCGAGGATTTCGTCCACCTTCATTGCCACTCCACCTACTCGCTGCTGGAGGCGTTGCCGAGTCCCGAGGAGATCGTTTTGCGAGCCAAGGAACTGGGTCAGAACGCCGTCGGCATCGCGGACAAGGGGCACATCTACGGTTTGATCGAGTTCTATCAGTATGCCGAAAAACACGGACTGAAACCTATTGTGGGGATGGAAGCGATGGTGGCGGCACGAACCAGAACGGACAAGGAGAGCGGCGTGGATACGAAGAGCTTCCCGCTGACGCTCCTCTGTGAGACGCAGGAGGGATACGAGAATCTGCTGAAACTGGCGACGGCTGCGGCACTGGAAGGCATGTACTACAAACCGCGCGTGGACGGCGAACTGCTGGAACGATTCGGCAAGGGGTTGATAGCGCTCACGGGTCCGATCACGGGCGCCATCGGACAGGCGGCACTGGCGGAAGACGGCGACAGAATCCGGGAGCTCACGCAGCAGTATCGCGGCTGGTTCGGACACGACAACGTCTACTACGAACTGATGGATCTGCCGCAGGTGGCGGGACAAGCGGAAGTCAATCAGCAACTCATTGCGTTTGCCAAAGAACTCGCCGTTCCCCTCGTCGTCACCTGCAACAGTCACTACTGCCGCAGGGAAGATGCGGAAGCGCATGACATTCTCCTCTGCATCCAGAAGGGGGCCAACGTGGCCGATCCCGGGCGCTTCAGCATGCGCGACACCGATTTTTCCATGCGACCGTTCGCGGAGTTGGAAGCGGCGTTCGCCCACGTGCCGGAAGCATTGGAGAACACACGGGTGATCGCCGACCGATGCCAAATGACCATTCAATTCGGCGAAAATCGCATTCCCCGCTTTCCGGTCCCGGGAGGATGCACGGAAGAACAGTATCTCATCGAATTGTGTGAAGCGGGATTCCGGCGGCGGTACAGCCAAGAAACGCACGAACTGCGGCAGCGTTTGGACTATGAACTGAGCGTTATCAAACAAGTGGGATTCGCCGGGTACTTTTTGATCGTGCAGGATTTTGTGAATGAGGCGAAGCGCCGCGGCATCACCGTGGGGCCGGGGCGCGGTTCGGCGGCCGGATCGATGGTGAGCTACTGCCTGGGCATCACCGGCGTCGATCCCATACCGCACGGACTGCTCTTCGAACGGTTCCTCAATCCCGAACGCATCTCCATGCCGGATATCGACCTCGACTTTGCTGACAATCGACGCGATGAAGTACTGCAGTACGTTCGTGAGAAGTATGGCACCGATCATGTCGCGCAGATCTGCACCTTCGGGACGCTGGCGGCGCGCGCAGCCGTAAAGGACGTGGGTCGGGCGTTCGGCATCCCATTCCTGGAGATGAACACGTTGGCCAAGCTCATTCCCGAACGACCGGGTGTGAAACTGAAAGACGCGCTGGAAACGCACGAGCTGAAGGCCGTCTACGAAGGCAACGAACTCTATCGCAAAGTGATTGATAACGCGCTCAAGCTGGAGGGCAAAGCGCGGCACGTCTCGGTGCATGCCTGCGGCGTCATCATTACTCCCGAACCCGCCGCCACCTATACAGCGCTGCAGCGCGCGCCCAAAGATGAGCACACCATCATCACGCAGTACGGCGCGAAACCATTGGAAGCACTCGGTCTCCTGAAGATGGATTTCCTGGGACTCATGAACCTCACCGTCATCCAGACGGCGCTGGAAATCATCAAACGCACGCGTGAGACGACCATCGACATCGCCGCCATTCCCATCGATGACGCAGAGACATTCCGCCTGCTGCAACGCGGCGACACCACCGGTGTCTTCCAGTTGGAATCGGCGGGAATGCGTCGGTATCTTCGTCAACTCAAGCCCACGGAATTCGGTGACATCACTGCCATGGTCTCGCTGTATCGCCCGGGTCCCATGGAGTGGATCGACAGCTTCATCAAGCGCAAGCATGGCCGGGAGAAAGTGCGGTACGTTCACGAAGATCTGCGCCCGATTCTGGAGCCGACATTCGGCATCGGCATCTACCAGGAACAGATTTTGCAGATCGCGCAGGTATTTGCGGGATTCAGCTTGGGCGAAGCGGATCTGCTGCGGCGGGCCATCGGGAAGAAAATCAAGAAGGAACTGGATGCGCAGCGTGACAAGTTCATCAAGGGTGCGATCGAAAATAGCTATCCCCGGAACCTTGCGGAGGAGATCTTTGATGATGTCATCACTCCCTTCGCCGGCTACGGCTTCAACAAATCGCACGCGGTGGGCTACGCACGCATCGCCTACGAAACCGCCTACCTGAAAGCCAATTACTCCGCGGAATTCATGGCGGCGCTGCTGAGTTCCGATGCGCAGGACACCGAGCGCGTGATGATTGAAATCGAGGAGTGTCGCTCGATGGGCATCGAAGTGCTGCCTCCGGATATCAATGAATCCCTGAGTCACTTCACGGTGATCCCGCCTTCGCCGAATGACGGAATGACCAATGACCAAACCCCAATACCCAATACCCAATACGCAATACGTTTCGGCCTCTCCGCCATCAAAGGCATCGGAGAATCCTCGGTGTATTTGATCATTGAAGAACGCGAATCTCACGGAAAATTCGTGTCCATCGAAGATTTTGCACGAAGGCTTCCGGCCAAAATACTCAACAAGAAACTGCTGGAATCCCTCGCCAAATCCGGTGCGCTCGACAGCTTGGGAGAGCGCCGCGCACTCGTGGAACATCAGCAATTCATCGCCGATTACGGGAGAGCGGAGGGAGCTTCGGGAGGATCGCAAACGGACCTCTTCGGCGCGCTGGGGGCGGACGTGGCGATGGCGAAGATCGAATTTCCGGCGCTGCCTCCGGCTACGCCGCAGCAGAAACTCCAGTGGGAGAAAGAGACGTTGGGTTTGTACGTGTCCAGCCATCCGCTTGCCGGCATGCGCGCGTACATCGGGCGCAAGGCGCGGCTCATCGGAGAGATCGTAGCCGCCGATGTCGGCAAGAAGATCACGGTTGCGGGCATCCAGGAAGGCATCAAGAAAATCCGTACGAAGAAAGGGGAAACCATGGCGATCGTCACGCTGGAAGATCCCACCGGCAAAATGGAAGTGACGCTGTTCCCGCGTATCTACGATGAAGTGGGTGCGGTGCTGGAACAGCCCGACACGGTGCTCGTGGTCGGCGGAACGGTGGATCTGCGCATGGGACAACTGCAGATGCGCGCGGATGCGGTGAAACGTTCGTCTCTCTCCGCGATGATCAGGCGCGCCAAAGAGGACGGTGTTTTCGATGAGGAAGAAGCGAAACGCGGTCTCTCAGTCGCGCGAAAGGTCATAGAGGAGGAGGAAGCGGTGGAAGCGGTGGACGAAGAAGGGAATGTCATCGCTGGTGAACGCGTGGTCGTCCGCACGGAGGAGGCGACGGGGGCACCCGGCGAGGAACTTTTTGGTCCGCTGGCGAAGTGGATCGCGGACGGCATGCCACCACCCGTCCTGCCCGGTGCATCACCGGATGCGCCGCGGGGCGCGGGGACGCAGGCGAGACGTTCCGACGGAACGTCTCTACAGGAACATGCTGCGCATACGATCCTCCTCCCGCCCCGCGCCCCGCGCCAACTGCTGCTGGATCTCAAAGACCTCTTCGCGCTGTCGCCGGGCACGGATGCGATCGCACTGCAAATCGGCGGGCAAATCATTCCGCTCCCCGTCACGGTCGACTTCAGCGAAGAATTGCAGGAGAAAGTGGAGGAGGTGATTGGGAAGTACGGGGAGTAACAGAGTAACGGAGTAACGGAGTAACGGAGTAACGGAGTAACGGAGTAACAGAGTAACAGAGTAACGGAGACGAAAATCCTCCTCAGAAAACCCCTGTTATTCTGTTATTCTGATATTCTGTTATTCTCCCCCCATGCAGCAAACCTGCCGCCACTGTCAGCAATCGTTTGAAATTACCGATGATGATCTCGCTTTTTACGAAAAAGTTTCTCCCGTCTTCAATGGCAAGAAAGAGCCGATCCCGCCGCCGACAATGTGTCCGGAGTGCCGCATCCAGCGACATTTCACATGGCGAAACGAACGGAATCTCATTCGGCGCACATGCGACTCCTGCAAGAAATCCGTTGTTTCCATTTACCATGACGATGCATCCTTTCTCATTTACTGTAATGACTGTTGGTGGGGAAACAGTTGGGATGCGATGCATTTCGGAAGAGATGTTGATTTTTCAAAATCGTTTTTTGCACAATTGCGAGAAATCCGCTCGATTGTACCGCGTAATGCTCTTTACCTCAATAATGCCATCAACAGCGATTACTGTAACCATTCTCTTGACCTCAAGGATTGTTATCTCTGTGCATGCGTCGGTAACAACACTCAGAACGGCTATTATTCAAAATGGATTCTCGGTTCGCGAGATTTCAGTGATTGCTACCAGCTCGTCGATAGTGAACTGTGTTACGAATCTCTGTACTCCAATAATTGCTATCACTGCATCAGCGCCATTCGTTCTCAGGAATGCCGTGACAGTGCATTTCTCTATGATTGCATCGGATGTAGCGATTGCTTCCAGTGCTGGAATTTGCGGCACAAACGCTTCCATATTCAGAACGTTGCATACTCCGAAGAAGAATATCGGCGGCGCATGAAAGAGATTTATTTATCCGTTCATGATTCCTTCGCGAACGTACGAAAAGAGTTTTTTACACTCATCGAAACACGCGCCATTCATCAATCTCAATTCAACAAACAATGTGAGGACGTTTCCGGTGATTTTCTTGTTCGATGCAAAAATGTCCATGATTCGTTCGATGTCGAAGATGCACAGGATTGTCGCTACTGTTACGGCTGCGGTGGCATCAAAGATTGTTATGACATCAACGAAGCGGCGATTCATTGCGAACTGCAGTACGATTGCCAGTCTTGCGACAAAGGGCAACGGACGCTCTTCAGCCATACGTCCTATTACGATAGTGACATGATTTTGTGCGATTCCTGCCATAGCTGTTCGAACGTATTTGGCTGTATCGGCATGCGTAACGCTCGATACTGCATCCTCAACAAGCAGTACACGAAAGAGGAGTACAACGATCTCGTTCCCAAGATCATTGCAAAGATGCGAGCGGATGGGGAGTGGGGAGAGTTTTTCCCCGTGACCATGTCTCCGTTTGCGTACAACGAAACGGTTGCACAGGAGTATTTTCCAATGACCAAGGAAGAGGTACTGGCTCGCGGTTGGAAGTGGCGGGATCAGACGGATGAAATGCCAAAAGTCGAGAGAATCATCCCCGCAGTGCAACTGCCCGATTCCATCGACGATATCCCGGACGACATTCTCAATTGGGCAATCGAGTGCGAAGCAACGAAAAGACCGTTCAAAATCATTAAGCAGGAATTGGAATTCTACAGACAGATGCGCCTCCCCGTTCCCCACTTCCATCCCGACGAGCGGCACAGGAGGAGGATGGCACTGAGGAATCCCCGGAAACTCTGGAAGCGCGAGTGCATGAAGTGCGGGAAGGCAATCGAGACGAGTTACAGCCCAGACCGACCGGAGATCGTGTACTGTGAATCCTGCTATCTTGCCGCTGTCTATTGATGGGTTTGTGCAGGATTCACCCTGAGCGACCCCGAGCTTGTCGAGGGGGAGTCGAAGGGTGAGGAGTGTTATTTGAAGGAGGTGTATTGAGGACACTTCCTTCTTTTCTGTCTGCCGCACAGAAAAGAAGCAAAAGAAGCCACCGCGAACCAAAACCCCTCCGGACGTGCCTGCGTGGGGATACTCCATGACGGAACAACACTCTATCGCATCGTTTGTATGCTTGGAAATACCGGGCAACACCTCTTCACCCCCCGTGGTTCGCGGAACCCCTCTGTCACGGAAAAGGATTATTCCCTGCTATCAGAGACCGTCTGCCCTGTTACTCTGTTATTCGGTTACTCTGTTACTCTGTTCTTCGCCATGCATCTCCTCCCCTTCTCCCCATCGGCTCTTGCCGAAGCCCTCGCGATCCTCCGGCAGGGCGGAGTCGTCGCCCATGCGACGGAGACGTGCTACGGACTGGCGTGCGACCTCGGCAATCCCCATGCCGTCGCGACATTGTTTGCAATCAAGCAGCGACCTGCAACCCAGCCGGTCAGCGCGCTCTTCGCCTCAGTCAAACAGGCTGAACAGTATGTACAGTGGAATGAACATGCGGAGGAGCTTGTGGCACGGCACCTCCCGGGTCCGCTGACCCTGATCCTGCCCTTACGAATCGATGCGCCTCTTGCTCTTCACCCCATCCCACAAACCGACAAACGAACTAACGAAATAACGAATCAACGAACAACAACACTCGGAGTCCGCGTTTCCTCCCATCCCCACGCCCAGTCACTGGTCGAAGCGTACGGCAGACCGATCAGTACTACCTCCGCCAATCTGCACGGCCTGGCCAACACGTACTGTGTCGAGGACATCCTCGCGCAATTTGCCGACCGATCCGCCCAACCGGATTTGATACTGGACGGCGGTCTGCTCCCGCCTGTGCCGCCCTCGACGATAGTGGATGTGACCCGAGAGGAGAATCGGATTGTGCGAGAGGGAAGGAGAGAAAGAAAATAATGCGAACGAATTTCGGATGGATGTTCCATTGCATGCGTCAGTATCCGATGCGCGCGCACCGTGCCCCCTCACTCATGCTGGATACTTTCTCGCAGATCGCCATCTTCCTCTTCGGCATCACCTCCATCTTTCTCCTCGGACGAAAGAACAAGTGGGGGATGGTGGCGGGGCTCGCCGCACAACCGTTTTGGTTCATCACCACGTACCTGCATGAACAATGGTGGCTATTTCTGGTCACCATCCTCTACACCGGCGTCTGGATCTCCGGCATCAGGACCTGGTTTGCCGTCAAGGATGCGGCACCCTGAGACATTTTCAACTGTTCCATGTCAACATCCTGGCAGATGCTCATCTTCCTTCCTTCGTCCCTCGTCCTCCGTCCTTAGTCCTTAGTCCTTAGTCCTTAGTCCTTCGTCCCACGTCCTCCTTCCTCCGTATCACCCGCTCCACTTTTCCCTGCACCATCCAGCCCTCGTACGGCGTCCATCCGCACTGCGTACGTAATTCCGCTCCCCGAATGGTCCACTGCTTAGCGGGATCCACAATCACGAGATCCACCGCTTTGTCTTCCTCGATTTCACTGACGCCGAGGTGAAAAATGCGATTGGGATTGACGACGCACAGGCGCACGATGTCTTCGTAGGTGAAGGGAGGGCAGGAGACGTGCGGTTCCGCGGGGTGCGGCCATTTCCCCGCAGCAACCGAAAGCAAGAGCGGCAGCATGGTCTCCACGCCGGGAATACCGCCGGGGGCCTGCAGAGGCTCCGCAACGTTCTTCTCCGCGAGCGTATGCGGCGCGTGATCGGTCACGATGCAGTCGATGACGCCGTCCTTGATCCCCTGCCACAACGCCGTTCTGTGCTTGGGCGAACGGATGGGCGGGTTCACTTTGATGAGAGCACCCAATCGTTCGTAGTCATCCGTGGAGAGGAAGAGGTGGTGCGTGGCCACCTCACACGTGACGGCGATGCCTTCCGCCTTGGCTGCGCGAATGAGTCCCACTCCGCCCTCGGTGGAGAGGTGAGCGATGTGCAGGTGCGTTCCATGGGTCTTGGCCAGTGCCAGCACCGTCTTGATGGCGGACATCTCGCTGTACGAGGGGCGAATGAGTGAGTGTGCCGCGATGTTCATGCGCGTGTTCTGCAGAGCGGATTGCGCATTGATCTCCGGATCTTCACAGTGCGCCACCAGTGTCAATTCATGCGCGGCACAAAACGCAAATACGGCATCGAGCAGAGCGGGATCGACGCGCTGATTGCCCGTGGAGTGATCCAAGTAGATCTTCACGCCGCAGAGATGCGCGCGCAGATGACGTCCCTCCTTCGTATCATCCGCCAGCAAATGCGCCAGTTCCTCCAGGTGCGCGGCCTCCCGCACGCCGAAGAAAAACCGCAGCGCACCATCGGTGACGGATTGCGCCCGCCGCACTTTGTCCGCAAACGCCTCGGTCGTGACGGTGGGCGGATCGGTGTTGGGCATATCGCAGCAGAGTGTCACGCCGCCCGCCCGCGCGGCGAGTGCGCCGCTCTTCATCGTCTCCTTCTCCGGAAATCCCGGTTCACGGAAATGGACGTGACAATCCGCCAGCCCCGGGAATACCCATTTGCCGGAGATGTCGTCCACCGCGTCGTACTCTTCCACAAACCGGTCGATCTCTTCGATCGCGCCATCCCGCAGGAGAATATCGTCTTTCGTGGTGCGATCGCCTGCAACAATCGTTCCACCTTGAAAAAGGAGAGAGCTCATGGGGGAAGGGTAGCATATAAATAGCACCGTGCTCACACTTTTTTATGCACTCAAAGATTTCGTTACTCGTTTCCGGTTATTCGTTATTCGTCTCACTCTTCACAAAAGAGCAACTTGAAACGGGAAACGAACAACCATCAAACCAATCGTAAGAGATGCGCGATCAGCGCCATGCGCATGGGCACCCCGTTGTGCGCTTCACGGAAGAAGGCGGCCGCGGGGAGTGCATCGACGTCTTCGGTGATTTCTCCCACGCGTGGCAGCGGATGCATCACGGTGCACTGCTTCCCCTGCAGCAGATCGGCGGTGAGGATGTAGGCCAATTTGAGGCGCTCGTACTCGGCGGCGTCTGCAAACCGTTCCTTCTGGACGCGCGTCATGTAGAGGACGTCCGCCTGCAGCCCTTCCTTCAGATCCGTCGTTTCGATGTACGCGATTCCCTTTTCCCGGAGGAGATTCGTCACTTTCTCCGGCATGGGAAGCGCAGCCGGTGACACGAACGTGAAACGCACGGAGGGGAAGAGGGAGAGGAGCTGCGTGAGAGAGTGAACCGTACGACCGAATTTCAGATCACCGACCATCGCGATGTGCACTCCTTCGATGCCGCCACGTTCCTTTTGAATCGTATACAAATCAAGAAGCGCCTGTGTGGGATGCTGGCCCGGCCCGTCGCCCGCGTTGATGAAGGGGACCTCACTGACGGCTGCCGCGCGATCCGCCGATCCCATCTGCGGATGGCGCATGGCGATGACATCGGCATAGCCCCCGACGACGCGGATGGTATCTTCGATGGTTTCGCCTTTGCTGATGGAACTGAATTCCACCCCCTCCGCGCTGATGACTTTCCCGCCCAGGCGCAGCATCGCCGTCTCGAAGCTCAGACGCGTGCGCGTACTGGGTTCGTAGAAGAGCGCCGCAAGCACTTTCCCCCCGGCGAGATCCGTCCCGCCGTCTTTTTGGATGGCTGCTTCCATGCGAGCGGCGGTTGCCAGAAGAAGCTCCGCATCCGATCGGTTGATCTGGAGAGCGGACGTGAGGGCGGTGAAGGAGAGGGTCATAGCGCAGTGAGCGTAGTAGAGGAAGGTAAGTTTGTCTACACTCTTCGCATCACGTCGCATGCCACGTTCGTCACCGGCCGTCTCATCGCCTCTTCCACCCTGTGGCAGATTGCCAGCCAAACGGTGATGGCGGCCCTTTCCATCGTCACCATCAAGTTCGTGGCCATCGGACTCAGCACGGAGCTGGCGGGTACGTATCAATCTGCGTACGGATTCCTGCAGATTTTCGGCATTCTGGCGGACTTTGGACTCTACGCGGTGGCCGTGCGCGAAGTGAGCAGACAGCGGGAGGAGGACAGACCGCGCGTGCTGGGAGCCATCATCATGCTGCGCGCACTCATCACTGTGCTGTCACTGGGTACCGCGCTCGTCATCGCCTGGCTGGTGCCCGTCTGGCAGGGAACGCCGTTGCCGCTTTCCATCACGATCGCGGCGTTCGTCCCCTTCTTCACGCTCCTGGCCGGCATCCGACGCACCGTGTTCCAAGTGCACTACCGCATGCGGGGCGTCTTCGTCGCGGAAGTGTCGCAGCGCATCGTCGCGGTATTTCTGATCGGCGCGGTGATCGCGGCGGGCGTACGGGACAGTACCGATCCCGCCATCCTGCAACTCTTCCTGCTTTCCGGGAGCATCGGCGCGCTGATACTGCTTCTCCTCTCCATTTTCCTCTCCCGCAGGTTGCTGATACCGGTGCTGCGATGGGACGGGGCGGAAATCCGACGACTGCTCGCGCTGGCCGCGCCCTACGGCATCGCCTTCCTCTGCACCGCGCTGTACCGCCAGACCGACGTGACGCTCATCGCGCTCCTGCGTCCCGATTACGAATTGCAGAACGCCTACTACGGCTTTGCGATGCGTGCGGTGGAGATGGGCTACCTCATCCCCACGTTTTTGCTGAATTCCACGCTGCCATCCCTCAGCGAGCGCGATGCGCAGGGTCACGACACGCGCGCGTTTCTGGGAAAGATCCTCCTCACGATCCTCCTCACGGGAGCGATCATGGCGCTCTACGCCGCTCTCTGGAGCCGCCCGATCATGCTGCTGCTCACGCGGCCCGAGTTCGTGAGCGGGGGAGAGGTGCTCGCGGGAGCCGATACGGCGCTGCGCCTCCTCGCGCTTCCGCTCTTCCTCAACGGCATTGTGCTCTTTGCGTTTTACAGTCTGCTGACGCGCCACGTCTGGCGACCGCTCGTCGCGATTCTCAGCCTCGGCGCCGTCCTCTCCATTCTCCTCAATGTCCTTCTCATCCCGTCACTCGGGTTCGTCGGAGCGGCCTACACCTCCATGGTGCTGCACGTTTTGCTCGCACTCGTACTCTTCCTCGTCAGCCGCCGCGTGCTCCCCGTTTCGCTTCCCCGTCCCCTCCTCCTGCGTTTCCTGCTGCTGATCGTTCTCTTTGGCATCGTGCTCCTGCTCTTCCAACCCTTCCTCACCTCGAGTCTCCTGACCGTCCTCCTCGGCATCGTTTCCGTCGCAATGCTGGGACTCTTGGTGCGGATCACGGGGATACGAACATTGCTGTAGTCCTCAGTCCCGAAACGCAATCGACTCCAAAAGTACTCGTATCGGATAGGCGATGTACGGATCGGTGCTGGGCGTTTCGACGGTCAATATCGATGTGCGACGCGGGATGATGAGGTGCAGAAACGATCGGTTGGCGTCCGATGTCGTACGGTAGGCGACGATGGTGCGGCCGCTGCCCGATCCGGGATCCTGAAAAGACGTCACCGTGCTGACGATGCGACTGGTGAGCGGGTTGATGCGGATCTGCTCGTACTGGTTTTGCATCGCCTCCTCCATGTCGATGTCTTTGAGAGGATGCACGGTGAGCAGGAGATCAACGGGGTGCAAAGCATCCTCCGGCGTCCCGACGAAAATCGTACGGGAAATATTCCACTCGCCGGCATCCACCTCCCACGAAGGCGGGTAGAGGAAGGACAGTGTGCCGTCCTTGGTGGCGAAGCGCTCCCATCCCCGGGTGAAATCCTCAAGAGTGATGAAGTTGGCGGCGGGATCGAAGAGGGCGGGGATCGCCAGCGGCACCTCCGGCGGAGGCGGTGGCGGAGTGTCCAAGATCTGCGCACGCGTACCGGCGCCGCATCCGGCAAGAAGGAGTGAGAGAAGCAGCAGGGGGAGAGGGCGTGGCATGGGTGGGGGATAGGGACTTGGGATTTGGGATTTGGAATTTGGGACTAGGAACTCATCACTCACAACTCATAACTCACAACTCATAACTCGTCACTCATTCTTCAATCGTCAGTTCCACGCTGTCTTCGCTCGTGTTGCCGGCCAAATCCGTGGCGACAGCCCGCAGTTCGTACGTACCCGGCGCCGCAGTTTGCTCCCACTCCAACGCAAAGGGACTTTTGGGGCGCGTGGTGAGGAGGCGGCGATCGAGGAAGAATTCCACGTACTTGATGCCGCCGTCATCCTCGGCTTTTGCAGCAAGCGAGATGGTGGTGCCGCTGCGCGCGGTGAGCGGTCCCCTCGGAGTGATGAAACGTATGGTCGGATCGGTCTCGTCCTCTTCGAAACGGAACGTCACTTCCTCACGTGCGGTGTTGAAGTACTCATCCGTCAACGTGAGGACCAACGTGTGCGTCCCCCCCTCGCTGATGGAACGCGGGACGCGGATCTGGAGCTCGAACGGCTCCGTGGTGACGGAACCTGCCGGCTTGCCGTCGATGGTCGCGGAGATTTCCCGAATGGAAGAACCGACGACACTTTCATACTGTGGGCGGAAGGAGGGATACGTTGCGGAGCCTCCCTGCGCGGGGGAGAGCAGCGTGAGACGCGGCTGCACGGAGCGGCCGGGCGTGAGCGCAAGGCTGCACGTCTCCACGGGGATCAGCGGCAGCGGCAAACCCGCACCGGAAAATGAACCGGTGAGTGCATCGTAGCTCTCCATCACGCCTCCCGCCCAGGCGAGGACGGCCTGCTGCCACGCGGGAAACCGGTCGGCCATCACTTCCCGAGGGGAGAAGTAACTGCGCTCCTCCGCGGCTTCCGCCGGGCACTCGGGTGATGCGAGGAGTCCCGTGACGCGGTCGACCGATACCCGCACGCAAGCGGGATCCGGTTGAGTGGGTGCGCGCTCCTGCAGGAAGAGATCTCCCGCGCGATGGGAGATCGGCGTGCACTCGGTGGGCAGCTGTCCCGAGAGCAGGGAGATCTGCGGTTGGACCAGGCCGGATGGCTGCGCGAAGGATGCGACAGGTGACTCCAGCAGTTTGTGGGCACGCACCATGAAGTCCTTCCAGAGAGGCGCGGCTTGCGAGAGGGATTCCGCTTTGACGGAGAGCGGAGCGGCATCGGCGTTGCCGATCCACACGCCCGCGACGATGTTCGGCGTGTACCCCATCGTCCACAGGTTATCGGGCTTGCGCTCCGTGCAGTTCCCCCTGTCATCGCGCTTCAGGCATTTGTTGCTGGTGCCCGTCTTGGCCGCCGTCGCCATGCCGGGCACGGAGAGCGTCGCCTGCCAAAATTCGTTGGGCCGGGCGGAGACATCACTGAGGATCGACGTTATCTGGTAGGCGATGCGCGGATCGACGGCCTGCGTCCCCTCTGCGTTCTCATCGGATTCGTAGAGGATGTTCCCGCGACGGTCTTTGATGCGCCGGATGCTGACGAGCGGTTTGAGGATGCCGCCATTGGCGAACGTTGCGTAGGCCTGCGTCATCTCCAGGAGCGGCGTCTCACCGGCACCCAGTGCCAGCGGCCACCCGTAGCTGAAATCGGGATTGCTCTCCAGAAACGCCTGCTTCTGCCGGGCGGGAGAGGGCGCACCCAAACGCGTGGCGATATCGAGGACGCCCTGGTCTTCCCCACCCAGGAAGTAGGCTTTGATGGCGGGGATGTTGCGCGACGCCCCCAGTGCGCGACGGACGGTCGTGAGTCCCCAGAAGCCTCCGTCGAAGTTCTGCGGCGTCTCTTCGCCGATCTTCGTCGGCACGTCAAAGAGCACCGTTCCGGGTCCGTACCCCCGCTCGAAAGCGGCGGCATATACCAGCGGCTTGAAACTGGACCCCGGTTGACGCGGCGCGCGTGCCATGTCGACCTTGCCGTCGTGCTCATCGTCGTTGTAATCGGCGTTCCCCACGTACGCCAGGATGTGATTGGTCCCCGCCTCGGCGGCGACAAGCGCGATGTTGTGTCCCTCATAGAGTCGGCTGATGTCCTCGCGGCGATTGAGGACCACCTGTTCCGCAGCCTGCTGCATCCGCCAGTCGAGCGTCGTTTCGATGATCAGTCCCCCCTGGCTGAGAATGCCCTCTTCGGCGCCACTTGCCAGCAATTCCTCCACTTGCGCCTTCACCCAGAGCACGAAGTGCGGCGCGCGAATGCTCTCGCGGGAGGGGGAGAACGTGATGGTGTGCAACTCCTCCAGCGCGCTGAGACGCTCGGCTTCGGTGATGAACTCGCTGTCCTGCATGTTCCGGAGTACCTGATCGGTGCGGCCTCCCACGTACACCGTCAGACTGCCGGTCCCCACGAATGTGCCCAGCAGGCCGATGGAGACGTCCTCGTCATCGATCTGCGATGCTTTGGTGATGCGTCCGCTCGCGATCTGCCGCAGCACCTCATCGGTGACCGTCGTGCGCACGTGCTTGCCGTACGGGCTGAAGTACGTCGGGCGTTGCGGGAGGGCGGCGAGGATGGCCGACTGCGCGAGGGACAGATCCTGCGCCGCCGCGTTGAAGTACGTACGACTGGCCAGCTCGATGCCGTAGGCATTCTGTCCGAAGGGAATCCAGTTGAGGTAGAGGTTCACGAGTTCGTCCTTGTCGTACCGTGATTCCAGCTGACACCCGAGGACGAGCTCCTTGAGTTTGCGGCTCAGCAGATTCTCCCCCTTGAGATCAAGCGCGTTGCGTGCCAGCTGTCTCGTGAGCGTGGAGGCGCCTCCCGCCTGCCCGAATCGGTAGAAGACGCGGGCGATGGCACGCATGTCCAGGCATCCGCGCTCGTAGAAACGCTCGTCCTCGATGGCGACGATCGCGTTCTTCATGTGCTGTGGGATCTGCTCACCGGGAATGAACGTCCGGTTTTCCTCATCGAAGAGACGGTACAGTTCGGTCTGATTGCGATCGACGATGACCGAGCTCTGCGATGCGATGAGGCTGCGGGGGTCGGAGATATCCGGCAGGGTCCACCACAGGAAGAGGAAGTACAGCGCGCCCCCGCCTATGCAGAGGAGTGCCAACCGCTTGCACCACTGCCGCATGCCGCCGCGTCGCGCCCATGCGCCTGTCATGCGGAATCGGCGTTCGCCGTGAGGACGGCGCGGGGGGGGAGGCGGAGAAGCGCGCATCGGTTCCGACCGCTGTGAAGCCTGCGACGCAGCCAAGCTGCGCATGGAAAAACCGTTGCCCATGGGAGCCCCCAGTGTACGAGCACGCTCGCCCCCGGCGCAACGTGCAGCGGGTGATTTTTTGTGCTATACTGGTCTGATGATGCGAAGGTTTCTTCACCGGACGGCGTTCTTTCTCCTCCTGACGCTTACCGTGCTTCCCGGAGAGACGTACGCACAGTCATCCGCAGGCGGTTACGCACCGCAAACGCTGCACGTGAACGTGGGCACCACTCTCACATTCTGGTCCATCGTGCAAAATATCGTCACCTTTCTCGCCAATTCCATCGTCCTCATCTCCACCGCCATGTTCGTCGTCGGTGCCGTTCTGATGATGGCATCGGGCGTGAAGGAGGATTGGAAGCAGCGCGGCAAAGATTTTCTCATCGGCTCCACTCTTGGTATCATCGTGGTTCTGGGGGCCTACGCTCTCTTCCGGACGGTCAATTGCTTCCTGACACCCGGATGCATCTAGGCGGTAAAAAAACTCGAGAATCCGTTTCCCCTTCCTTGCTCTTCCCCTACACTCCGCGTCATGCACGATGACGACACCGCACTTCCCGGCATTTTGGAACGTCTGGAGCGTGCAGAACAGTACAAGCTCGCCGGTCGGCACGTCGAAGCTCTCGCCATTCTGGAGGAGCTTATCTTGGAAGATCCGTCGAATGTGTCCGCGCTGGAGGAAATTGCCGATAACGAACTGAGCTTGGACCACTTCGATCGGGCCAAGGCGGCCGCCATGCAGGCCGTCGCACTGGACAGAGGCAGTTACACCGGTCACTATATTCTCGGCTTCCTGCACTCCTCTGCGGAGCGATGGGACGAAGCGTTGACTTGCCTGCGTGAAGCCAATCGCCTGCGCGCCAATCACCCGGAGATCCTCCGTTGTCTGGGTTGGGCGCTCTTCCGCAGGGGCCGCCGCCTCCCGGGGCTCGTGACCATCGAACGCGCCCTCAACTTAGACAGCGACAACGCACTCATTCTCTGCGACCTGGGCGTGTGCCATCTGGAACTCCGTCATTTCTCCAAGGCGCGGGCGCTCTTTCGGCGCGCGCTCGATTTGGAACCGGGGAATCCGCGTGCGCGCGCGTGCGTCGATGCCATCACACATCTGGAAGTGCAGGGGAACACTCGGGAGATGAACGTGAAGGGATAGGGTTTGCACGATGTCTCTGGTACACTTCCATGCCATGAGACAGGCGACCGATACGCAGAACGCAGTGCGCCGCGGCATTCGCAGAGGATGTCGGCAGATCGTCCGTGACCGCGGATGGGGAACCACGCTGCTCCTGCTGACGATGCTGCTCCTGCTGATGCAAATTTTTTCGGTCCTCCTCCTGGGACTGGAGGGCGGCAACCGCTTGCTCACCGGGCGGGCCGCGCTGCATTTGGAGATCCGTCCCGATGCGTCGGAATCCGATATGCAGGAGCTCTACGCCGCACTCCGCCAGCAGCCTTCCGTCCGTAGCGTCACCTTCGTGACGCGCGCGGAAGCCCTGCGACGCGAGCAGCTGCGCGACCCGGAACTCATCGCCTTTCTGGAGGAGTACGACCTGGACAATCCCTTCCCGGACACGCTCTCCGTCTTGCTCGTTTCCCTGGATGCGTACGACGATTTCCACTCGTTTATCCGGCAGGATCGTTGGCAGGATGTCATCAATCCCGCGTACCTCTCGTCGGTGACGGGACAGGAGCGCTCCGTGCGCACGCTTTTGCAGGTGACGGGTGCGGTGCGGATGCTGGTGACGCTCTTCATCGGCGCAGGGTTCGTGCTGCTGTGCTTCGTCATTATCGAGTGGGTGATGCGTTCCATGACGCGTCGTCGGCGGGAGATCGAACTGGAGCACGCACTGGGCGCGCCGCCGCTCTCCATCATCATTCCGCCGGTCACGGAGATGTCGGCGCTCCTGCTGCTTTCAGGCGTGCTCTCCATGCTCATCACGGGTGCTCTCCTCGCGAGCGTTCCCCTCCTGGTCCCGGCCATGGCGTCGGAGGAACCCTTCACCGCCTTCACGGCCGAGGCGGTCCCCCTGCTTTGGCAGGTTCTCCCACTCCTCTTCGCCGCGGAACTGCTCCTGCTGCCGCTCCTGGCTTTCGCCGGAACGGTGCTGGGCGTGCGCGCCACCTTCGGTCGATCGTTCGCCGTGCCCGCGTGAGTCCGTTCAAACGTTCGCCGCCGTATGAATCCATCGTGCTGCGCTCCGTCGATATCGGCGAGGCCGACCGTTTCTGCGTGTTCTGGACGCGCGAAGCCGGGCGCGTGACTGCCCGGGCGAGGAGCGTACGAAAAACATCGAGCAGACTGGGCGGATCCCTCCTGCCGTTTCGGCATCTCTCGATGGAACTGGTGGAACGTGACGGACGTTCCCTCGTCGTCTCGGCCACCGACCGGGGCGATCTGACGCCGCCCGGGGACTTCGCCCGGTTGGTGATGGCGGAACGGGGCGTGGAACTGCTGCTCGCGCTGACGGAGGAAGGGGAACCGCTGCCCGCCGTGTTTGACCTGCTGCATCGCTTCATCCTGCTGTGTGCGGATCCCTCTCTCCGGCCGTTGCCCGCTTTCCAACTGCGTCTCCTGCATCTCCTCGGGTTGCTTCCCGCCCATACCGAAGACGAACGCTTCAGCCGCCTCCCGCCCGATACTCGCTCCTTCGTCCTGCTCTGTACCCGCACGAATGACCTCCGTGTCCTCACGGATCTCTGCCCCGCCGACCCCGCGCTGGACGCTTTCCTCCGCACCGTTCAGAGCAGCCATCTCTCCCGTCCGCTGAAATCGGAGGGGGTGGGGGAATAGGGAACCTGTGGAATACCGGCAGTATGTTCATGCAGTACATTGATGACATCATGGGGCAGAGGACGCAGTATGAACTCCTCTTCTCCTCCATCCGACAACACTTCAGATATCGCGATACACTTCCTTGCGATGTTTGATGGAAAGCACATGAAGAATATGCAGCGCGTCGCCACTTACATCGCACACTGCCCGATACTCTCCGATGCGAAAACGGTACGTGCCGCGGGCGGAATTGCGAAGACGCTTGGCAAAGGAGAGAGGATCATCCTGCTGCGCAAACCAAGACATCTTCTGCAGGATACGACGAGAAATGTCCGGAGGAAAACGTACAAGATCCGCCCGTGCTCGTTTTGTGTACTCGATTGTCACATGCCAAGCATCTCCTCCATCTCCTTCTGTGTAAAGACCTCTCCCCGCTTCACCTGTTCCCGTGCTTCTGCAATTTCTTGTTCAAATTCTCGCATAGTCAGACGTTTCGTCTTCAAAGGTGTCACACGCGCCACGGGTTCCGCATGACGCATGACAATGAAGTGCACATTATGCTCTTGGGATTCACGCAGAAATTTGGTCATATTTTCGCGAAAAGAGCGAATACTGACCATGCGAGTGGTGGCAGGTTGCGAAGGCATGCAGAAATAGTGTACAAAATTGTGATCACAATTGCAAGCACTTTTCAGTCCGACAACATCTCCTCCCCCGCAGGCGCATCGGTGAGGCTGCCGGTACCTGATGTCAAAGATGCGACGCCGATCTGCCAGAAGAGCGGACGCGCTTGATAGACGGAATACGTTCCCTCGATGTTCTCCTTGCCATCTTTGCGCAGGATGCGAAACCACGCCACGTCCATGCCGGGGACTGCTTCGCCCACTTTGCGCTGCGTGCCGGGCGCGATCTGCGTCGTCTGTTCCGTGCGGGGCGGCGGCGGACTCTTGTGATTCCAAGTGTACGGACCTGCGACGTGCGCGGTGCGGTTGTCGCGCGTGCCGTAGTACAGGAAGTACGCGCGATGCGTCTCAGGATCCATGTGCGTCTGAATCAGCAGCGCTCCCGGGCTGTCGTTGGAAAATTGCATGTCGACGTACGGCGGATAGACCGTGGCGTCGGTTCCTTGCGGGGCGTAGTAGCTCACGGCGTAACTGTGATTTTTGCGCCGGATGATGGGGAACCCGTACTCCCACACGCCGCGGTAGGCGGTGGAACTCACCTGGCACAGCCCTCCGCCGTAATCGGGAACGGTGCGCTCGCCGATAATGGTGAGCTCCTTGCGGTAACCGGTGGAAGCATCCACTCGTCCCAGGGTTTCAACGAAGGAAAATGTTTCGCCCGGGGCGATGAGGTGGCCGTTGAAACGGCGTAGTCCGACGGAGATGTTATGCACACGGTTGAGCGTGGAACCGGCGAAGTTCGATTCCCCGACGGTCACGAGTGCACGGATGCCCTGCGCACGAAGCGCCGGATCGCGCACGATGACGGCCGGTTGCGTTTCGATGACAGGCAGGATGATATCCGTCGCGCCGCTTTCCAGCGCGGCGACCGTGAGGAGCGAAGCGGCGGCCAGATCCACCGCGCGGCCCGGGAATCCCACCCCTTCAAAGACGATTGCCCCCGACGCGGTGCGGTCGATGCTGACGCTGCCGGGTTCCTGATCGAAATGGTCGGCAATCCTGCGTCGCAGCGTCTCCTCGATGGCGGTGCGATTCCAGGAAGCGCGCAGCGTCCTTTCGTATCCCGTCGGCAACGGCGGCACCGTATCTCCCTCCGCACGCAACTCCTGCGGCGGCATGATCGCGTGTCCTCGAAACGTCCACACTTCTTCCTCCCCGACCCAAGCGCGCATTTCGTACACGGGTACCGTAAAGAGGTGGTGGAGATGACGGTAGGTGAGGGGGGAGGGGGCGGCGTGCGCGATCGGAAGGAAGCCGAAGATGACAAGGCAACTGACGCAACCGACCCGCCCGAACGATCCGACCGTTCGGATCGGGCGGGGGATTCCGAAGAAACCGATGAGGAATCGAGGGGAGAACACAGACTCATTGTGCGGATGATCGACGGAAAACACCATCGGACTCATGGGAAATTATCGATCGTACGGGTTCCGCTGCGACTCGCGGTAGAGATTGCCCGGCAGTTCCCGCGGCGGGGGAATGGAGCGCCGGGTGAAGAGGGGGGGCTGCGCGGACGGTCGCGGGGCATACGGCGGCGCGGGCAATTCATCGAGTGCGCGGTTGACCAGCGCGTCGGCGCGGTAGTTGTCGGCGCGTGGAATGTGTACGAAGACGACGTCCGGAAGGTCCGCGGAGAGTTCGCGGATTTCATCGACGAATGCTTTGAGCGCGGGAATTTTCACCTGGTACTCGCCGTTGAGTTGTCGGACGACGAGCTCGGAATCCAGATGACAGATGAGACGATTGGGTTGAAATTTTCGCGCGGCTCTCAGTCCTTCGATGAGTGCGCGGTACTCCGCCACGTTGTTGGTCTCCACGCCGATGCGCTCTTTCCCCTCCTTCAACACTTCGCCCCGGACGGGATCTTCCAGAATGTACGCGATGGCCGCCTGGCCGGGATTGCCGCGTGAACCGCCGTCGGAAAAGAGATGCAGCGTCCCGCCGATGGCGGACGGCCGGTCGTCTTCCGGAGAAGGCCGCTCTTTCATCGCTTCCTCCAGCACTTCGATGATGAAACGTTCGCGTTCCCGGATGCGCGGGAAGAGTTCCGTGAGCCGGCGCTCGAGAGCGGCGGGGAGGCGCAGCATGACGAGAGTATAGAGTATTGGGTAGGAGGTATTGAGGGAACATGCAAAAAAACCTTGCATCAAACACGCGGCACATACCCAATACTCAATACTCAATACCCAATACCCAATACTGCGCGCAGCGCTTCCTCCATCTGCGGATCACGTTCCGCTTCCGCATCTTCACGCGTGCGGTCGATGACCACATCGGGCGTAATGCCATCTTTTTCAATGATGCGGCCGTCGGGCGTTTTCCATCGTGCGATGGTCACGCGCATGCTGGATCCCCCCGGCAATTCGAACACTTCTTGCACCGTACCCTTGCCGAAGGTCTGCATGCCCACGATGACGGCGCGACCGTGATCCTGCAGTGCACCCGCCACGATTTCGGACGCCGATGCAGACCCTTCATTGACCAGCACCGCGAGCGGAATCGACGGCAGGAGCGGCCTGCCCGATGCATTGTGCGTCACCGTCTCCTCGCGGCCTTCCACATGCACGACCGTCCCGCCGGTCAGAAACATCGAGGAGAGATCCACCGCTCCATCCAGGTATCCGCCGCCGTTGTACCGCAGATCGATGATGAGCGCATCGGGAGGATTCTGCTGCAGGCCCCGAAGGATCGTACGCACTTCGGGCACCGTCTCATCGCCGAATTGATTGATGGAAAGAACGCCGACACTCCCGCCGGTCGCCGTCCGCACCTCGTACTCCGTACTGGGGACGGTGATGTCCTCACGCGTGATCGTCACGGTCAGGACGTCTTGCTCCCCTTCGCGCAGAATGGTCAATGAGACAGTCGTTCCCTTGGGGCCGCGGATCTTGCTGACGACGGTCTGCAAGCTCTGCCCTGCTGTGTCCTCATCGTCGACGGCGAGAATTTCATCACGCGGCTGCAGCCCGGCTGTTTCAGCGGGGGAACCTTTGAGCGGTGCCACGATGATCACTCGTTCACTCTCCAGGGAGAGTTCCGCACCGATGCCCTCCAGATGCCCGCTGAGTCCGTCGCGGAATTCCTGATTTTCCTCCGGGGCCATGAACGCGGTGTACGGATCGCCGATGCCCGCCACCAGCCCGCGTACGGCCCCCAGGACCATCGCGCGTGCATCCAGCGCACCGGGATCGATGTAGTGCGATTGCAGCAGCCGCCACACTCCCCAGAGCACATCAATATTCACTTCCTGTTCGGGGTCGCCCTGCACCGCGCCCGACCCAGAGGGAATCGGCGCAAACGAGCCGTTGAGCGCCGCGTCGGGTGCCTGCTGCGCCGAGAGCCCCAGCTGCCACCCCACGGCGAGCGTGAGGATGGGAAGTATGCCGAGAAAGACGATGCGTCTGCCACAAGACATGGTACGCTGAGGATATGTCAGGAGACGTATCTGCGCCAGTGAGATCACAGGCAATCGGCGCCATCACGCGTGACATGCGCGTGTCGGACATTCTCGCACTGCTCCCCGAGTGTGCATCGTTGCTTGGGCAGTACGGTCTCTCGTGTACGCGGTGCGCCCTCTCGCCGCTGGAAACTCTTGCGGAAGGATGTGCGCTCCACGGCTTTCACGTTGAAGAGATCGCCGATCTTCTCACGGATCTCAATCTGCTCCTCGCAGAACGCCCGTCTCGTCCCGCAGAGATCACGGTGACCAAAGCGGCGGCGGAAATGCTCAAGAAGATCGTGGAACAGGAAGGAAAAGTCGGCTGGACGCTCTCCGTCACCGTGGACGGTCACGGGGGATTCTGCATGGAATTCGTCCAAAAGCCCGACGCGCAGGAGAAGATGTTTTCCCATGAAGCCGTTCCCGACGTGCACGTCTCGGCCTCCCCTCTGACGTTATCGCGCATCGGGGGCGCGACCATCGATGTGCGCGGCGGACGGTTCAAGCTCGATCTTCCCGAGGACGGCTGTACGGGGGACGGGAAATGCGGGAGGGAGTGCGGGTGCCACGGGGAGAGTCCCGCACCGACATCTCCTCCTCCCGGTCCCACTCATCCGCTTGGTGCGGGTCGGGGATATACGTAGCTGTGCAGCGTGGATTTTTCAGTTCTCTAGTTTAGGCTATTTCCGTATTCCATCAGCAAGAATAGCAATCCTCCGCCAACCCAGAGCACCATGATAAGGCCGGATAGAAGCAATTTGAGCGCAACATGTGATTGTCGAAGTGGGGTTTCCATGCAGATCACTCCTGAAAGCAAAGCGGGACAAAGCAGAAAAAGCATTCCAAGAATGTATCCCGTTAGCGTTTTCATTCCCGAGAGAGAACCTGCTTCTTCATGCCAACCGAAGCCATGAATGAAGATAGTATCCCAAATGCCTTTTTCGTAGAGAAGACCCCAGAATATGAGAATAAAAAAGGCAATGGCCGATGAAAGAAACAGGAATGTGTATATTTTCTTTGGTCTGAGAAGCACCCACAACCCAATGAACAGTATCAGTACAGGTAACAGAACTACTCCTGTGTGGGAAAGAGCCTGCAATGTAAAAGTTCTAAAAAAGACTTCCGATACTCTCATAAATTTCCAGAGCGCTGCCATAAGGATCAGGCCATATATTGAAATCAGCACGCACACAATCCGGTGCTCTATTCGCATCACAGAATACTGTTTCTCCAGTGTCCCTAACGCTCGCTCATGAACACCAATCCAGTAGTATCGGTACCACAGACGATGCATTCCATACCCCACGGGGATCAATACAAAATATGCAATAATGAGAAGCAATTTTCCTCCAGCAGGAAAAGTTGGAGACAAGAGCGATACGATCAGCAAGAGAGTCCCCAGACAAAGGGCAAACCACACATATTTCTTTGCCATTGTTCTCAAGAAATACTTACGATCCATACCTCAGCTTCGGGAATACATGCACGAGGATGCATGTGAAAACATGGCACGGGATGGAAAAGATGATCATGATGAATACTGCATCAATCAGTGTTTCTACGTACTGCACACACGATCCACACGGCGCCATTCCACATGGTTTACACACGACGAATATTCCGTTAAGAAAGACAATAAGACCGATCACGAGTACAAAAGTACTCGTCAGAATGATTTCAATGCTTGTTGACTTGAAAAGCATATCGTGAGCTCAACAATATTGAATGAAAAGTCCATGTCGCACAATGTCGCGGCGGTTCTGCTTTACAGACGGCTGATATAATGGCGTCATCAGACGGATTCAAAGCGAACCGCATAGCCCGTGTCATTGGAAGTACAGCCTTTTCCCGACTTCCCCACCTTCGTCCTTCGGACTACAGTGGGCAGGCAAGTAAGCGTAGCTTTTCTTTCGTTATTCCTTGCCATTGTTTTCTGCGAGTAAGAAATTATGTCAAGGGTCTATGATACATCGGAACGATAATCTCTATTTTGAGATTCGATAGATAGATCAAAATTATTGAGAGAAACATTTCTTGCATCCAACTTGTCTCGGATCTTCATCATACGTCGCCTATCGAATGAACCGGGAATACCGGCAAAATAACGGGTTATCCCCAAAGGAAGTTTAATCACATCACTGTTACCTTTCATATGAAGTAACAAATAATTGTTGAAATAAATTTCATTTTGACCAGCCCCTCCCGATGTCATATCTACTCTTCCACTTTTTAGTTCGGCAACCTCAATATCGTTTAAGAGAATTTCCCTGCCCTCATATTTTTTATAAATAATGTATATTTTCTTATCGTCGATAAGAAACAAAGGTTTCAAGTGCAAATGCCGGTATATCAACACAATCAATGGTACCGGCAGCAGTGCCAGTGAAGCATAAAAGAGGGCATTCACCCTTCCCACTGAATACTCATGCCATAAACCAAATGACCATAGACCAACCCATAACAACACCGGAATGATGTTTGAGACTCCAAGATAAACATGCCCGAGATATTTTGTTTTTATAGTCACCGGGTAAATTTTCTCTTGGCGCTTCATCGACTTGAAGTATTGGCATTATTTCAATGAAAAGCAAGTCCCCCCATTGAATACGAAAACAAAAGCGTAGTCTCCCGCCGGAAGGAGGAGGAAATGTATTTCCTATAATGCCGCGGCGGTTCTGCGACTGAAGACGGCTGATATACTCGTAGGATCAGCCGGATTTATCGCAGAAGCGCCAGTTTGGCGATGTCGCGAGCCCGAAGCGGTCTGAGGAGTGAGCGAT
>Ga0116143_10000391_pt1 | contig 60378 bp, 46 predicted proteins | sample AD_UKC034_MetaG_FD_89745 | JGI IMG/M metagenome (GOLD analysis project Ga0116143, IMG submission 89745) | Active sludge microbial communities of municipal wastewater-treating anaerobic digesters from USA - AD_UKC034_MetaG | ecosystem: Engineered > Bioreactor > Anaerobic > Digestate | place: USA... | reverse complement strand
TCTCGACGTTGACCTCGCCGTCGGAGAAGCGCCCGACCATCGCGCGACCGAGCTCGATGCCCAGGTGCGAGGCGATCTCCTGCGCCAGCACCGGGTTGGCGTTGCCGGTGAAGAGCACGGTATTGAAGAGCACGATGGGTTCTCCGCTGGCTGGCAAGGCGTGCGGCCCCACCCAGGCCGACGAGGCCGGCGGCCTCGTCAAGGTCTCGTCAAGGTGTCTGGCAGGGGAGGAAGGATTCGAACCCTCGCATGTCGGAATCAAAATCCGATGCCTTAACCAACTTGGCTACTCCCCTACACGGGACCCGGATCGCTCCGCGTCCTCTTAGCAAACCGTCTCAGCCGGCCCAGTCCGCGAGCGGATGCCGTGCCAGGCTGCGGCACATGCGACCTTCCCATCCCGGCGGAAGCTCGTCCGCCGCGAACGCAGCCAGGGGCTGGTCGCCGGTGCCGGCTCTCGCGAACACGGCGCTGCCCGAGCCCGTCATGCGGCTGTTGCCGTGACGCTGCTGCAGCCAGGCGGCGGCTTGCCGGACCTCGTTGCAGCCGTCTTCGGCGGCGACTTGCAGGTCGTTGCGGCCGAAACCCTCGACGACCTGCTGCAGCCAATCACCCGCAACCGGCTCGGGCGCTTCCGCCCCCTTCGGACCCCAGGGAAGACCCTGGCCCTTGGACGCGTACGCGCTCACGAAAGAGCCCGCAACTATAGCAGCTTCTTCGCTGCGCTGAAGCAGCGGGCTGCGAAAGATCGCTGCGGTCGACAGCGATGCCGACGGCTTGACGACGGCATACCAGGCCCGCGGCAGCGCCACCGGGGTCAGGCGCTCGCCGATGCCTTCGACGAAGGCGTTCTCTCCGCCGATGAAGAAGGGCAGGTCGGCGCCGAGCCCGAGCGCCAGCTCGAGCAGGCGCTCGCGCGGCCAGCGCAAGCCCCAGAGCCGGTTGAGCCCGAGCAGCGTCGTGGCCGCATCCGAGCTGCCACCGCCCAGCCCCGCACCCCAGGGCACACGCTTCTCGAGCCCGATGTCCACGCCCAGCGTCGTGCCGCTGGCCCGCTGCAGCGCGCGCGCGGCGCGCAGGCAAAGGTCGTCGGCCGGCAGCGCCCGGAGCCGATCCGGCTCCCCGCCGGAGACCGGGCCAGGGGCCAGGTCATGGCGCAGCAGGCACCCGTCCTCACGGCGCTCGAGATGCAGCACATCGGCCCAGTCGAGCAGCGCGAAGACCGACTGCAGCAGGTGGTAGCCGTCGGCGCGACGCCCGACGACGTGCAGGAACAGGTTGAGCTTGGCCGGCGCCGGCAGGTCGTAGAGCGCGCGCAGGGAGGCCATCGGACGTCAGCGACCGCGACGACTACGGCTGCTGCGGCTGCACGCGCCGCACGCGCACCGACACGCGTGGCGGCTGCTCGCGCAGCGCGTCGATGCGACCCTGGTCGAAGGCGCCGAGCAGGACCTGCCAGCCCAGCTGTTCGAAGCCATCGGCCTGCATTCGCGCCTGCGCCCCCGGCCACGGGCGGCCGGCGAGCCAGTCCGGCAGCGCCTGCAGCGGCAGCACCTCGCCCAGCGCGGCGCGCGAGAGGCTCGCGAGATCGGGGTAGCGCACCGGCCCTTGTCCAAGGTCGAGCACCGCTTCGCCGGCGCGCCAGTGCGTGCTCGCCAGCCGCGTACCCAGCGTCGAGCTCAGCCGCAGCTCGCCCTGCCCGCTGTCACCGCGCAGGTCGAAGTCCGCATCCAGGCCGCGCGCAGCCTGGCCCGCGTATTCGGCAACGCGCACCGAGAGCCGGCCGCTGATCCACGGGTGGGCTTCGTCGGCGGGCGGCCGCGTCGCGCAGCCGGCCAGCCCCAGCGTCAGGGCCGCGGCGGCGACGCCGCCGGCTGCGCGCAGGCATCGCCGCATCAGAGCTCGACCTTCAGCCGCGCCAGGGTTTCCCGAAGGACGTCGTTGCCCGCGTCACGGCCCCTGGACTCGGTCCAGACGCGGCGCGCCTCGTCGCGCCGACCCAGCGCCCAGAGCACCTCGCCCAGGTGCGCGCCGATCTCGGCGTCGGGCCGCGACGCATAGGCCTGGCGCAGCAGGCGCAGCGCTTCTTCCAGGTTCCCCTGGCGGTACTCGACCCAGCCCAGGCTGTCGGTGATGAAGGGATCGCCCGGCGCGAGCTCCAGTGCGCGCTGCACGAGCCTGCGCGCCTCGGGCAGGCGCAGGCCGCGGTCGGCAAGCGAATAGCCGAGCGCGTTGTGCGCGTGCGCGTTGTCGGGCTTGATCTCGATGACCCGCCGCAGGAGCTGCTCCATCTCGTCGGTGCGGCCCAGCTTCTCGGCCATCATCGCCTGCTCGTAGAGCAGGTCCGGGTCGTCCGGGAAACGCGCGGCCGCGTCGCCGAGCACCTGGAAGGCCTCCTCCCAGCGCCGCGCATCGCGCAGCAGCGAGGCTTCGGTCAGCAGCTTGATGCGCGCGTCGGACGCATCGCGCTCCGGCGCGTCGTGCAGCAGCGTGCGCGCCTGGTCGAGCCGCCCCTGCCGCGCCAGCAGCGAGGCGCGGCGCGACTGCACCTCGAGCGCGCGCTGCGGGTCGCTCACATGCGCAAGCCAGGCCTCGGCGGCGTCGTACTGGCCGAGCTGCTCGGCCGCCTGCGACAGCATCAGCCAGGCCTGCGTGCGCCCCTGCGCAACGCGCTCGTCGCCGTCCGGCGCCTCCTCCTCGTCCGTCTGCGTCGGATCGCCAGCGGACCGACGTTCGCCCTCGACCAGCTCCAGATAGCGCTGCAAGGTCGCCTGGGCCGCCTGCGGCTGACGCAGCTCGAGCTGCAGCGCGCCCAGCGCCAGTCGTGGCGGCGCGGCGTCGGGACGGTCGCGGATCGCCTGCTCGAGCTCGGCCGCGGCGTCGGCCAGGCGCTGCGAACCCATCAGCGCGCGCGCGTAGGCCATGCGCAGCGCCGGATCGGCGTTTCCGGCCTGCAGATACGCGCGCACGAGTTCCTCGGCCTGCGGCCGCTGCGCCATCAGCTCGAGCGCCAGCAGCGCCGGTCCCGGGGCTTGCGGCTCGGCCACCTGCGCCCGGCGCACCTGCGCCAGCGCCTCGTCGGCGTCGTCGGCCAGCAGCCAGGCGCGGCCCGAGGCGACGAGCGCCGCCACGCGCGTGCCCTCACGCTCGGCGTAGGGCGCGAGCACCGCATCCAGCGTCTGCGCGCTGCGCCGCCGGTCGGGCATGCGCTGCAGCAGGCGCGGCAGCAGCGCGATCAGCGCGCCGCGCTCGGCTTCGGGCGTGCGCGCCAGCAGCGCGCGCAGCGGTTCCTGGATATCGTCGCTGCGATTGAGCGCGGCGTCGATCTGCAGCTGCGTGCGCAGCGCGTCGAGCGACTCGGGCAGGCTGCGCCGCCAGGCCTGCACCGCCAGCAGCGCCTGCTCGGCGCTGCGGCCCTGCAGCGCGATCTCGGTGGCGCGGCGAAAGAGCGCCTCCTCGCGCGTGCGGCGCGCGGCGTCGAGCAACAGTTGGACGGCTGCCGCGGTCTGGCCGCGCCGCGCCTCGATCTCGCCGATCAGCAGCTGCTGCATCAGCTGCGAGTCGAGCTGCGAGTGCGTCGGCGCCGTGGCGACGTCGGTCTGCGTCTGCGACCACGCGGGCAAGGCACTGCACCCCGCCACGATCACGGCCGCCGGGATCGCGCTGCGCCACTTCTTGCGCACGGGCATGGCTGGCTCCACAGGGACAGGGTTCATTCTCACATAATGGGCCGATGCCCGAGCTCCCCGAAGTCGAGGTCACGCGGCGCAGCATCGACCTCCCCTTGCGGGGGGCCCGCATCCAGGCGCTGCACCTGGGCAAGCCGCTGCGCTGGCCGCTCGGGCGCGACCCGGCTGCTCTGCTCGGTCTGCGCCTCGGGCCCATCGTGCGTCGCGGCAAGTACCTCTGGCTGCCGCTGCACGGCGAGGAACCGGCCAAAGGTCACGCGTGCGACGAGCGCGACGAGCGCGACGAGCGCGCCGATGGCGACGAGAACCCGAGCGCGCAAGGCCTGCTGTTGCACCTGGGCATGTCGGGCTCGCTGGCGCTGCTGCCGGCGCCGCAGCCACCCGGCCCGCACGATCACTTCCAGCTCGACACCGACCGCGGCAGCCTGCGCATGACCGACCCGCGGCGCTTCGGCGCGGTCGTCTGGTCCCCGGGTCTGGACCGGGAGCCGGCCGCCCGGCTGCTCCGCGCCCTGGGACCGGAGCCCTTCGACCCGGCGCTGACCGAGGAACGCTTCCACGCGGCCCTGCGCCAACACCGCGCGCCGATCAAGACGGTGCTGCTCTCAGGCCGCGTCGTGGTCGGCGCGGGCAACATCTACGCCTGCGAGGCGCTTTTCCACGCGGGCATCGATCCCCGCCGCAGCGCTGCGCGCATCGGCAAGGCGCGCTCGGCCCGGCTGCTGCACGCGTTGCGGTCGACGCTGTCGCGGGCGATGGCGCTGGGTGGATCGACGCTGCGCGACTTCCGCAACCCGCACGGCATGGACGGCGCCTTCCAGGCGCAGGCTGCGGTCTACGGCCGCGAAGGCCAGGCCTGCCCGCGTTGTGCAACGCCGCTGTCGCGCATCGTGCAGGGACAGCGCTCGACCTACTTCTGCCGCCGCTGCCAGCGTCGCTGAACGCGTCGACCGTTGCACATTGCATGGGATGCGCAGGGCCCCCTGCGCTACGATGCCCGTCACCTCAGGGCACCCGAATGGAAAGCCTCTTCGCGACCCGTCTGGACGAGCTGGCCGATTGGCGCGGCAAGCTGGATCGCGCCCTGACGACGCTGGGCCGCTTCCTGGTCGACCATGAGCTCATCGACGAGCCGGGCAGCCTGGCGCTGACCACGCTGCGCGAGCGGCTTTCCGGCGACCGCCTGGTCCTGGCCTTCGTCGCCGAGTTCTCGCGCGGCAAATCCGAGCTCATCAACGCGATCTTCTTCGGCGGCACCGGCAGGCGCATGCTTCCGGCCACGCCGGGGCGCACGACGATGTGTCCGGTCGAGCTCTTCCACGCGCCGCAGATGCCGCCACGGCTGTCGCTGCTGCCGATCGAGACGCGCCTGCGCGGCCTCTCGCTGGCCGAATTGCGCCCGCGCGACGAGCCCTGGCATCACGTGCCGCTGGACCTCGACGAACCGGAACTGCTGTCGCGCGCGCTGCAGGCGGTGACGCGCACGCAGCGCGTCGACGTGCAGACCGCCACCGCTCTGGGCTTCTGGGATGAGGAGCGGCCGGACGACAACCCGCCGCAGGACGCCGAAGGTCTGATCGAGGTGCCCGCGTGGCGGCATGCGCTGATCAACTACCCGCACCCGCTGCTGCGCGGCGGCTTGGTGGTGCTGGACACGCCCGGGCTCAACGCGATCGGCGCCGAGCCCGAGCTGACGCTGGGCCTGCTGCCCAGCGCGCACGCCACCGTCTTCGTGCTGGCCGCCGACGCCGGCGTCACGCGCTCGGACCTCGCGATCTGGCGCGAGCAACTCGCCGAACACACGACGGAGCGCTTCGTCGTGCTCAACAAGATCGACACGCTCTGCGACCCGCTGGCCTCCGGCGATGAGGTGCAGGCGCAGATCCGCGCGCAATGCGAGAAGGCGGCCGACATCCTCGGCGTGCCGCCGTCGCGCATCTTCGCGCTCTCGGCACGCGAGGGACTGGCCGCCCGCGTGGCGGGCAGCGCCGAGGGCCTCGAGCGCAGCCGGCTGGGCGAGTTCGAGCAGGCGCTTACCGAGAGCCTGCTGCCGCGCCGGCGCGAGCTGCTGGCGCGGGACACGCGTGCGGTCTTCGAGCGCCTGCGCAGCCAGGCGCTGCGCCGCATCGGCGACCGTCGGCGCGAGTTCGCCGATCAGCTCGCCGAGCTGCGCAGCCTGCGCGGCAAGAGCGGCGGCAAGCTGCGGCTGATGCTGCGCCGCATCGACGCCGAGCAATCCGAGTTCGAGCCCTGCATCACGCGCCTGCAGGCGGTGCGTCTGGTGCAGCAGCGCCAGCTCCAGGCGGCGCTGGCGGGGATCTCCAACCAGGTGCTTCGCGCCGAGATCGCGGCGATGCAGTCGGCGCTGGGCGCACGCCCGTTCAAGCTCGGCGGTCGCGCGGCCTTCGCGACGCTGTGCAATCGCCTGCACGACGCGCTCGTGACCGCGCAGCGGCAGGCCGACGAGATGCGCGAGATGCTCGACGCCAGCTTCGCACAGCTCAACGCCGACTTCGGCCTGGCCTTCGCGCGGCAGCCCGCGCCCGAGCTGCAGCGCTTCACGCGCGAGCTCGACCTGATCGAGCACACCTATGGCCGCTACCTGGGCCTGCTGCAGGCCTGGCGACTGTCGTCGCCGAGCTTCATGGAGCAGTTCCGGCGCATGCTGACGGCCAAGCTGCGCAGCGTCTTCGAGAGCGCGGGCAGCGAGCTCGAGCTCTGGAGCCGCGGTGCCTCGAGTCAGCTCGAGCAGCAGCTCGGCAACCGTCGGCGCAGCTTCAAGCAGCGCCGCGACGCGCTGCAGCGCATCCAGTCGGCCACCGGCGAGCTCGAGCGCCGCATCGCCGAGGTCGAGCTGCAGGATGAGGAGCTGCAGGACCTGCAGCGCCTGCTCGATGCCCGCCTCGACGACATCCTGCGCCTGACCGAGGCACCGCTGCCCGCCGATGCAGACGGCATGCGGGCGGCCAGCGCACGGGAAACCGCCTGAACGACCCGAGCGATTTCGCGGCGCGGGTGCAGCGCTGGCAGCGCCGCCACGGCCGCCACGATCTGCCCTGGCAGCGCACGCGCGACCCCTACCGCGTCTGGCTTTCCGAGGTCATGCTGCAGCAGACGCAGGTGACCACGGTGCTGCCCTATTACGAGCGCTTCCTGCAGCGCTTCCCCGACCTGCGGAGCCTGGCCGCCGCCGAGCTGCCCGAACTGCTCGCGCTGTGGAGCGGCCTGGGCTACTACAGCCGTGCCCGCCATCTGCACCGCGCGGCGCGGATCGTCGTCGACGAGCTCGGTGGCCGCTTGCCCCGGACCGCGGCCGGTCTGCAGCGCCTGCCCGGGATCGGCCGCTCGACTGCCGCGGCGATCGCGGTCTTCTGCCACGGCGAGCGCGCGGCGATCCTGGACGGAAACGTGCGCCGCGTGCTCGCGCGCGCGCTCGGCTTCGCCGAGGACATCGCGAGTACGGGTGCGCAGCAACGGCTGTGGGCCCTGGCCGAATCGCTGCTGCCGGCGCGCGGCATCGCGTCGTACACGCAGGGCTTGATGGACCTGGGCGCCGGCGTGTGTCTGCCGCGTGCGCCGCGCTGCGAGGCCTGCCCGCTGGCCGCGATCTGCGTGGCGCACATCCAGGGGCGGCCGCAGGCCTATCCGGTGCGCAGCCGCCGCATCCGTCGCGGCCAGCGGGAAAGCGTCTGGCTCTGGCTGCAGGCGGGGCCGGAGATCTGGCTCGTGCAGCGCCCGCCCCAGGGCATCTGGGCCGGGCTCTGGAGCCTGCCGGAATTCGATTCGATCGAGGCTGCACGCGAAGCGCTCAGCGGTCTGCCCGGCCGGCCACAAGCCCTGCCCGGCTTCGTGCACGCGCTCACGCACCTGGACTGGACGCTGCAGCCGCTGCACTGGCCGCTGCCGCCCTCGACCCGCGAACGCGCCGAGCGCCGTCTTCGGGCATGCGGTCCGTCCGGCCGCTGGATGACGGTGGAGCAGGCGCTGGCGTCGGGCATCCCGGCGCCGCTGCGCCGGATGCTCGAGAAGGCGCGCGCCTGAGTCACCGGCGCGCTAAGCGATCACCCGCTTCTCGCGCAGGAAGGCATCGACCATCGCCAGCCGCAGCGTCGGATCGGGCAACGCCATCAGCCGCTGCCTTGCCGCCAGCGGCAGCGGCAGCAGTTCGCACCAGCGGTTGGCGACCCAGCCGGCGTCGTCGAGCCGGAAGGGTTCGGCAAACGGAAGCCGACCGCGCTCGCGCAGCGCGGCGATCGCGCTCGACAGCGCCTTGACGGTCTCGAACATCGCCGGCGCCGGCACGCCCGGTGGATCGGGCGACAAGGCCTGCACCGGCGCCTGCCAGAGCCCGTCGGCACCCTGCGACGCAGGCGCACTCAGCTCGAAGCGATCGTGTCCGGTACAGCGCAGTGTCAGGATTCCCGGCTGTTCGGCATCGACCGTGTCGATGCGCGCTCGCACGCCAAGCGGCTCGAAGCGCACCGGCACGTCGCCGCGGCCGGCCTCGGGGCCTTCGGTCAGGCAGACGACGCCGAAGCCCTCGCCGCTGCGCATGCAGCGTGCAACGAGGTCGAGGTAGCGCGCCTCGAAGATCCGCAGCGTCAGCAATCCGCCCGGGAAGAGCACGGTGCGCAACGGAAAGAGCGCGAGGATGCCGCTGCCGGCGTCGCCGGTGCCGGCGACTTCATCGCGCTCAGCTGCGGGCGTCGATCTCACGGTGGCGCACCAGCGTCGCCTGTCGGGCCGCGAAGCGCCGCGCCAGGGTCTCGACCATGTAGACCGAGCGGTGCTGCCCGCCGGTGCAGCCGATGGCGACGGTGAGGTAGCTGCGCAGATCCTCCTCGAAGGCAGGCAGCCAGCGCAGCAGGAAGGCCTCGATCTGCTCGAGCATCACCGCGACCTCGGGCTGCGTCTCGAGGTACACCGCCACCCGCGCGTCGCGGCCGGTCAGCGGACGCAGTTCGCGGATGTAGTAGGGGTTGGGCAGCACGCGCACGTCGAAGACGAAGTCGGAATCGAGCGGCACGCCGTGCTTGTAGGCAAAGCTCTGGAAGACGAGCGTCAGCCGCGCGTCGCGCGCGCCCACGAGCGTACGGATCCAGCTGCGCAGCAGCGCCGGACGCAGCTGGCTGGTGTCGATCACCGTCGAGACCGGGCGCAGGTCGGCCAGCAGCTCGCGCTCGATCTCGATCGCGTCGACCAGCGCGTGCACCGGGTCGCCGGCGGTGGAGCGCGCGGTCAGCGGGTGCGGTCGGCGCGATTCGGAGAAGCGGCGCACCAGCGTGTCGGTGCTCGCATCGAGGAACAGCGCCCGGATGTTCAGGCCCTCGTCGCGCAGCTGGCGGATCAGCGGCAGCAGCACGGGCAGCGAGGCCGCCGTGCGCACGTCGACCGCGGCGGCGACGCGGTGGTTGTGGCGCTCGTGCTGCAGGCGGATGAAGTCGCGCAGCAGCTCCGGCGGCAGGTTGTCGACGCAGAAGAAGCCCGCGTCCTCGAGCGCGTGCAGCGCCACCGACTTGCCCGAACCCGAGATGCCGGTGATGAGCACGACCTCGTCGCGCGGCGGCGTGCTGTCCAGTGCGCCCCAGACCGTCATGCAGCCCCCTTCGCGCCCTGCGCGAGCATCGCCTGCGCGTGCGCGGTGCCCGAAAGCGATTCGCCGCCGAGCATGCGCGCCACTTCCGCCACGCGTGTCTCGCCGCTGACCGCATGCACTTCGCTCGTCGTCGCACCGTCCCTGGATGCCTTGCTCACCACCAGATGATGATCGGCGCAGGCCGCCACCTGCGCCAGATGGGTCACGGCCAGCACCTGGCTCGTGCGTCCGAGCTGCTTCATCAGCGCGCCGACGCTGTCGGCCACCGCGCCGCCGACGCCGCTGTCGACCTCGTCGAAGACCAGCGTCGGCACCGCCGCCTGCTGCGCGCCGCCGCGGCTCGTGGCCACCGCCACCGCCAGCGCCAGGCGCGAGAGCTCGCCGCCCGAGGCCACCTTCGCCAGCGCCCGCGGCGCGCTGCCGGCGTGTCCGGCCACGCGCAGCTCGACCGCCTCGAGCCCGAAGGACTGCGGCTCGTCCTGCGGCAGCAGCGCCACCTCGAAGCGCCCGCCGGCCATGCCCAGCGTCTGCATCAGCTGCGTCACCGCCGCCGCCAGCGGCGGCGCGGCCTTTGCACGCGCCGCGCTCACGAGCCTGGCCTCCTGGCGCCACGCGTCCTCGGCCGCGTGCGCCGCGCGTTCCAGGCCCTCGATGTCGGCCGCGGCGTCCAGCGCCTGCAGCTCCTGCTTCCACGACGCGAGCAGCGCCGGCAGCTCGGCGGGCGTGCGCCGGTAGCGGCGCGCAAGGCCGACCCAGGCCGAGAGACGCGCATCGAGCTCGGCCAGCCGGCCCGGATCGGGCTCGCGATGACCGAGATAGCCGTGCAGCGAATGCGCCGCGTCCTGAAGCTGCGCCTGCGCCGAGCGCAGCACTTCGACAATGGCTGCGACCTCGGCGTCGTAGCGCGCGACCTCCTGGAGCGCATCGATCGCGCGCGCAAGCAGCGCGTCGGCCGCCGGTTCGCCCTCGCCGACGGCGTCCAGCGCCGCACGCGCGGCGTCCAGCAGCGCCTGACCGTGCGCCAGGCGCTGATGCTCGACATTCAGCTCGCCCCACTCGTCATCGCCCGGCGCGAGCTTGTCGACCTCGCCGATCTGCCAGGCCAGGCGCTCGCGTTCGCGCTCGAGCGTGTCGCGCCGGGCGCGCGCTTCGTCGAGCGCCGACAGTGCCGTGCGCCAGGCCTGCCAGCGCGTCGCCAGCCGCGCGCCGTCGACCCCTGCCTGTGCGTCGAGCAGTGCGCGCACCGTCGCCGGGCGCGTCAGCCCCTGCCAGGCATGCTGGCCGTGGATGTCGACCAGATGCTCGGCGAGCTCGCGCAACTGCGTCACGGTGGCCGCGCTGCCGTTGATCCAGGCGCGGCTGCGCCCCTGGGCGTCGACCGTGCGACGCAGCAAAAGCGTGCCCTCGCCGTGCTCGAAGCCGCCTTCGTCGAGCCAGGGCACGAGGCCCGCGGGCAGATCGAACTCGGCACTCACCTCGGCACGGGTCGCCCCTTCGCGCACCAGGCTCGCGTCGGCACGGCTGCCCAGGGCCAGCTGCAGCGCCTCGACGAGGATCGACTTGCCGGCGCCCGTTTCGCCGGTCAGCACGGTGAAGCCCGACTCCAGCGTCAGCTCCAGGCGGCTGACCAGGACCACGTCGCGTAGGCCGAGGCGGCGCAGCATGGCGTGCGGGAGCTCGCGTCCGGTGGCCGGCCCCTAGACCACGCCTTCGTACCAGCGCAGCTTGCGCCGCAGCGTGGCGTAGTAGCTCCAGCCGCGCGGGTGCAGGAAGCAGGCGGTGTGCGCCGAGCGGCGTACGCGCACCTGGTCGCCGTGCAGCAGGCTCGCGATGCTGTGCATGTCGAAGTTGGCCGACGCGTTGCGTCCGGCGACGATCGTGATCCGGATCTCGCCGGTGTCGGGCAGCACGATCGGCCGGTTGCTGAGCGTGTGGCTGGCCACCGGCACCAGCACCCAGCCCGCGATGCGCGGGTGCAGGATCGGCCCGCCGGCCGAGAGCGCGTACGCGGTGCTGCCCGTCGGGGTCGCGACGATCAGGCCGTCGGCGCGCATGTTGGCGACGAAGTCCTCGCCGATGTCGATGCGCAGCTCGACCATGCTCGCCGTCTCGCCGCGCGAGACGACGACGTCGTTGAGCGAGAGCCCGTCGAAGATCGGTTCGTCGTCGCGCCAGACGCGGCTCTCGAGCATCGCGCGGCGCTCCTCCTCGTAGTCGCCGGAAATCATCGAGCGCAGCGCGTCGCGGTACTGCCCCTGCGGCACGTCGGTGATGAAGCCCAGCCGCCCCTGGTTGATGCCGACCACCGGGAGGTTCTGGCGCGCGACCTGCCGCGCGATGCCGAGCATGGTGCCGTCGCCGCCGACGACGATCCCCAGGTCGCAGTGCCGGCCGAGCTCGTCGACCGGGATCGAGGCATAGCCGCTGACGCCGGTGGCCTGCGCCGTCTCGCGCTCGAAGGAAACCTCCATGCCCAGGCCGACAAGAAAGTGGGCAAGCTCCTCCAGCAAGGGCCGGATGCCATGGGCCTGATACTTCCCGACGATCGCAGCGTGGCGAAAGCGCTTGGACATGGTGCGCGGCATTAGACCATAGCGCCCGCGCGGAAAACACCGCCGAAGGCCGCCGTGGCCTGCTCCTCGAGGCCCCGTCGACGAGGGTGAACCCGCAGCAACGACGGGGCTGCAACGCCGCTGCGTTCGTACAATTCCGCCATGCTGGACGATCGTGCCAAGACGCTGCTCAAGGCCCTGGTCGAGCGCTATATCGCCGACGGCCAGCCCGTGGGCTCACGCACCCTGTCCAGGGCCTCGGGGCTCGAGCTCTCGCCGGCGACGATCCGCAACGTGATGGCCGACCTCGAGGAGCTCGGGCTCATCGCCAGCCCGCACACCAGTGCCGGCCGCGTGCCCACCGCGCGCGGCTACCGGCTCTTCGTCGACACCATGCTGACCGCGCGGCCGCTGAACCTGGGCGAGCTCGCGAACCTGTCGCCCGAAGTCGCCGCCGCCGGCAGCCAGCTCCACCCCGACCAGCCGCAGCGCGTGATCACGCAGGCCGCGCAGATGCTCTCGAACCTCTCGAGCTTCGTCGGTGTGGTCACCGCGCCGCGCAAGGCGGGCGTCTTCCACCACATCGAGTTCCTGCGCCTGGCCGAGCGCCGCGTGCTGGTCATCATCGTCGCACCCGACGGCGACGTACAGAACCGCGTCATCATCACCGCGCGCGACCACACGCAGGCCGAGCTCGCCGAGGCGACGAACTACCTCAACGCGCACTACGCGGGCCTGACGATCGAGGAGGTGCGCGAGCGCCTCAAGCACGAGATCGAGGCCCTGCGCAGCGAGATCGCGCTGCTGATGCAGGCCGCGGTGCAGGCCGGCACCGAGGCGATGGCCGAGAGCAGCGACCAGGTCGTCGTCAGCGGCGAGCGCAACCTGCTCGGCGTGCAGGACTTCGGCAGCGACCTGCCGAGCCTGCGCCGGCTCTTCGACATGTTCGAGCACAAGACCGAGCTGATGCGGCTGCTCGACACCTCGAGCCGCGCCGAGGGCGTGCGCATCTACATCGGCGGCGAGAGCCAGGTCGTGCCGTTCGAGGAACTCTCGGTCGTCACCGCGCCCTATGAGGTCGACGGGCACGTCGTCGGCACCCTGGGCGTCATCGGACCGACGCGCATGGCCTACGAGCGCATGATCCAGATCGTCGACATCACCGCACGCCTGGTCGGCAACGCGCTGTCGACGAAGTGAGCGGCGACGCCGCCTGCGCCACGGCCGCGGGCTCCCTGGTGACCGGAGTCGAACGCGCGCGGCCCCGGCTCCTAGAATCGGGCAGCACCGCAACAGCTGCACAGGGGCCGGTAGCTCAGTCGGTCAGAGCAGCGGACTCATAATCCGTTGGTCGCGGGTTCGAGCCCCGCCCGGCCTACCAGTCCAAAGGCGACGTCCGCAGGAGCGGTCGTGCCTCCCTTCGGTGTACCCGTTGGCCGTTGCCTTGGCGCCCCGCGGCCGCGCACGCAAAGTACGAGGCAGACGGCGGTCCCGGCATCGACCGCATTCTCGAGATCCTGAACGGTTCGATCAGGCGGATGCAGGACCGAGAGGACCGAGAGGGCTTCTTCCGGGACCAGCAACTTCCCGTCGCACGTGACCGACGCGATCATCGATGACATCAAGGCCGCCGTCGGCAGGCTGCAAGCGGCGAGCGCTTCGTGAAGGCTCGAGGCCGTCCCCTGCGGAATTTGCAGTGCGACGGCGGCCCGACTATCCTGATCGCAGTCGACTTCTTCGGAGCCGCGCACTGCGATGCCCCCGCAAGCCGATCCAACGGGTGCGGTCGTGCACGAACGACCGCCGGACTACGAGACGATCGCCCAGCGGCTGAAGGACGGCACCATCGTGCCCTTCTTCGGTGCCGGCGCCTCGGTGAGCTGCGGGCTGCCGGCGGCCTCTGATCTGGCAAGACGGCTGGTGCAGCGCGCCGGGTTCCCCGACGAACGCGGACGCGACAACCTGCCGCTCGTCGCTTCCTACCTGGCGCAGACGCAGGATCTGCTGACGCTGAAGGCGGAATTGCGCGAGGCGCTGGCGGTCCAGGCCGAGCCCGGACGGCTGCACCGCTGTCTGGCCGACCCGCGGCTGAAGAACCTGCGCCTCTTCGTCACCACCAACTACGACGACCTGGTCGAGCGCGCGCTGACCGCGCGCCGGCCCTGGGTGGTCGTCGATCGCGGCGACAACTCGGGCACGGTCTGGTGCCGGCGCCACGACGGCGGGCCCGCCGGCGACTGGGAGGAGGCCGAGGCCAGGACGCTGCGCGAGCTCCTCGGCAGCGACCCGCAGCGGCCGATCGTGCTCAAGCTGCACGGGCACTTCGACCGCTCCGACCGCGACCATGACTCCTTCCTGATCACCGAAGAGGACTACGTCGACTTCCTCGGCCGCAGCGAGGGCAGCCGGATCCCGCCGATGCTCGCGGCGACGATGCGCGAGCGCAGCTTCCTGTTCCTCGGCTACGGGCTGCGCGACTGGAACGTGCGCGTGCTGCTGCACAAGCTGAGGCAGAGCCGCACGCGCAGCGGGTCCATCCGTTCGTGGGCGATCGTGCGCCGGCCGGGCCAGGCCGAGCGCCAGTTGTGGCGCGCGCAGGACGTCGAGATGCTCGACGTCGACGTCGAGGCCTTCGCGGCCGAGCTGGAGGCGCACTTGTGGCCGCCGTGACCGGCGCTCCGGCCAGCGGCGTTGCCAGGCCGAACAGCCCCTACGTCGGCCTCGAGCCCTTCGACGACGCGCACGCCGCCTTCTTCTTCGGGCGCAGCCTCGACGCCGAGGTTCTGGTCGACAACCTGCTGACGCGCCCGGTGGTCGTCCATTTCGGCGCCAGCGGCGTGGGCAAGAGCTCGCTGCTCAACGTCGGCCTGCCGCACGCGCTGCGCGGGCGCGACGTGGCCGCGCGGATCCTGCGCCGGCGCGAATGGCACGATGCCCAGGAACTGACGGACTGGCGGCGGGAGGTCGAGACGGTCGCGCACGAGGAAGCGGCGGCAGGCGGGTCGTCGCCGCTGCTGCTCGTGCTAGACCAGTTCGAGGAGTCCTTCGTCTACAGCACCGAGGCCGAGCAGCGCGCGTTCGCGCGCTGGCTGGCGGCCATGGTCGCGCGCACCGACCTCGAAGTGCACGCGCTCCTTGCGCTGCGCGACGATTGCCTGCACCAGCTCGATGCGCTGCGGCGCGAGCTGCCGCAGCTGCTGGACACCACGCTCGAGCTTCGCCCGCTCGGCGAAGCCGCGGTGCGCGAGGCGATCACCCGGCCGCTCGAGGTCTGGAGCACGCAGTACCCGGCCGACGCGGTGTCGGCCCCGCGCGACTTCGTCGATGCGGTGTGGGCGCAACTGCGCGAGCCCGATCCGGCCGCATCCGCGCCCGCGCCCGGCATCGAACTCGCCTACCTGCAGCTGGTACTGCAGCGCGTCTGGGACGAGGAACGCGCGCAAGGCTCGGCGCAGCTGCAGCGGGCGACGCTGCAGCGGCTCGGCGGCGCCAGGGGCATCGCGGGCGAGCACGCGAAGCGCGTCCTGGAGGGATTGAGCGAACAGGACCAGGCGCTGTGCGCAAGCGCATTCGGGCATCTGGTGACCCCCACGGGACGGAAGATCCTCTATTCGAGCGAAGAGCTGGCCCGGCTCGCCCGGATCGACCGCGACACGATCGAGCGCGTGCTGCAGGCGCTGACTCAGGGGCGCAGCCGGCTGCTGCGCGCCGTCGACCTGCCGGCGCGCCGCGGCGGCCGGGGTTACGAGATCGTGCACGACATCCTGGGCCGACCGATCCGCGCCTGGTGCGAGCAGCGCGAGCTCGCGCAAGCACGCCAGCGCGCGGACGAGGAGGCGCAGGCACGCGCCCGCGCCGAGCGCGACCGCAGCCGGATCCAGGCGATGAACCGCAGGCTCAGGGCGGCGACGGCCGTGATTTCCGCGGTGCTCCTGGGGCTGGCGGCGCTCAGCGTGTTCGCCTTCTGGCAAACCCAGCGCGCACAAGCGGCGGCCGAGCGGGCGCACGCGCTGCGACTCACCAACGAGGCGGCGCGCATGCTCGACGGGGGCATCGACGGCGGCGACCGGCGCGCGCTGCTGCAGGTCCTGGCCGCGGCGCAGCTCGCCCCGGAGCCGCCCGTGCTCGGCCAGCTGCTGGATGCCCTGATGGCGCGAAGGCGCCTGCTGAAGCTCGAGGTCATTGGCGCAGCGGTTGCGGCCGTCGCCTTCGGCGCCGACGCCCGGCACATCGTCACGGGCGGGCTCGACGGCCGCATTCGGCTGTGGAACGCGGCCAGCGGCGCAGAACCGGGCACACCCCTGCTCGGGCACGACGGATCGGTCTGGGCCGTGGCCTCGAGCGCCGATGGCCGCCGCGTTGTCTCGGGCGGCCAGGACGGCAGCGTGCGCCTGTGGGACGCCAACAGCGGCAAGCCGCTGGGCAAGCCCCTGCTCGGGCACGAGGGACGCGTCTGGGCGGTCGCCATCAGTGCCGACGGCCATCGCATCGTCTCGGGTGGCGAGGACGGCAGCGTGCGCCTGTGGGATGCGGACAGCGGCAAGCCGCTGGGCAAGCCGATGCTCGGGCACGACGCACCGGTCTCGTCGGTGGCCTTGAGCGCGGACGGGCGGCGAGCGGTCTCGGGCGGGCAGGATGGCAGCGTGCGCTTGTGGGATGCGGACCGCGGCGAGCCGATCGGCGCGTCGCTCGACGGGCACGAGGGGCCGGTCTGGGCCGTGAGTTCGAGTGCGGATGGGCGCCGCGTCGTCTCGGGCGGGGAGGACGGCAGCCTGCGGCTGTGGGATGCCGATCAGGGCAGGCCCATCGGCGAGCCGCTCCTCGCGCATGAGGGCCGGGTCTTCGCCGTCGCCTCGAGCGCGGATGGGCAGCGGCTCGCCTCGGGCGGCCAGGACGGCAGCGTGCGCCTGTGGGATGCAGGCAGCGGCAAGCCGCTGGGCAAGCCGCTGCTCGGGCATGTCGGACCCGTCTGGGCGGTCGCCGTCAGCGCCGATGGACAGCACATCGTCTCGGGTGGGCAGGACGGGAGCATGCGCTTGTGGGACGCGGACAGCGGCGAGCCGCCGGGCCTGGCGCTGCGCAGGCTCGATGGAACGCTCTCGTCCGTGGCGCTGCTTGCGGATGCGCGGCGGCTCGTCTCGGGTGGGGACGACGGCAGCCTGCGCTTGTGGGATGCGGGCAGCGGGGAACCGATCGGCAGGCCGCTGCCCGGACACGCCGGTGCGGTCTGGGCCGTCGCCGCGAGCGCAGACGGGCGGCGCATCGTCTCGGGCGGGGACGACGGCAGCGTGCGCCTCTGGGATGCGGACAGCGGCGGGCCGCTCGGCCCGCCGCTGCTGGGGCACGAAGGCCCGGTCTGGGCCGTCGCCTCGAGCGCCGATGGACGCCTGCTGGTCTCGGGCGGGACCGACGGCAGCCTGCGCCTGTGGGACGCGGACCGCCACGCGCTGCGGGGGCAGCCGCTGCTCGGACACCAGGGCTGGGTTCGGGCCGTGGCGGCAAGCGCCGACGGACGGCGGGTCGTCTCGGGAGGCCGCGACGGCAGCGTGCGGCTGTGGGATGCGGACCGCGGCAAGCCGCTCGGCGAGCCGCTGCTCGGGCACGACGGGCCGGTGGCATCGGTGGCCTTGAGTGCCGACGGGCGGCGCATCGCCTCCGGCGGGGAGAGCCGCAGCGTGCGCGTCTGGGACGCGGACAGCGGCAAGCCGCTGGGCAAGCCGCTGCTCGGGCATGCCGGCACGATCTCGGCCCTGGCCGTGAACGCCGACGGACGACGCATCGTCTCGGGCGGAGAGGACGGAAGCGTGCGCGTGTGGGATGCGGACAGCGGCATGCCGCTCGGCCGGCCGCTGCTGGGGCACGAAGGCCAGGTCTGGGCCGTCGCGCTGAGCGCGGACGAGCGTCGCATCGTCTCGGTCGGGTGGACCGGCCGCGTGCTGAGCTGGCCGGGCCCGGCGGCCTGGGCCGAAGCGCTGTGCGCGAAGCTGGTGCGCAACATGAGCCGCAGCGAGTGGGACGAGTGGGTCGACCGGGGCGTCGCGTACCGCACGCAGTGCCCGGGTCTTCCGATCCCCTCGGATGGCACTCGGCATGCTGCCGCGGCGTCGCGCTGACCTCGCCGCATCCGGAGCGTGGGCGCCGCGGCCAGCGCGCGCTCCGGATGCGGGCGGGCGCACTCAAGGGCCGGCGCGTCGCCGACGCGGCTGCCGGGCGGCGGCCGCCTTTGCACGCAGCTGGAAGCCGGGGCTGCCGTAGTGCTGATAGGCCGCCCAGAGCGCGCCGTACTCGTCCTCGTGCCGGTGCAGTTCCGCACGCGCCTCCATCAGCGCCTCGCCCAGAGGCCGGCCGTCGCCGAGCAGCGCACGGTAGAGCCGGTCGGCGAAGAGCGCTGCGCCCCGGTCGTCGATCTCCCAGGCGGTGCCGACGTAGTTGCGCACGCCGCGGCGAAAGAACTCGTCGGCCAGGCCCGGCAGCAGTTGCGCGTCGCCGCAGGGACTGGACGAAGGGCCGGCCTGCCGCCGCGACAACTGCCCGGACAGGCAGGCATTGGCAACGACCAGCCGCGGCGCCAGGTCGACCCGCTCGAGCTCGCGTGCGCCCAGCAACCCGCCCTGGAACAACCAGCCGCTGCGCTGCCGCGGATCGTCGGCGTCGAAGTCACCGTGTCCGGCGTAGTGCAGCAGGTCGAAGCCGCCGCGCAGCAGTTCGCGCAGCACGTTCAGGCGCGAGGCGTGGGACACATGCCGGCCGCGAAACCACTCCGCCTGCGAGCCCGGTGCGCCGAGCATCAGCGTCACTTCGACGCCGAGATCCTCGAGGATCTCGGCAACGCGGAAGGCCTCGCTGCGTGCGCCGGGCAGGCTGAAGCCTGCATCGGGGTCGCCGGGGTCGCCTACGACCAGGGCGCGCAGCGGCCCGCCCGCGGGCGCTTCGGCCGCCGGCGGGGCGCTGTACGCGGTGCGCAGTTGACGCGCGACCGGCCTGACGAGCGCGATCGCCTTGTCGCGGCCCTCGCCTTCGAGGTCGCAAGCCATCATTTCCCAGTGGATGCGCGCCATCTCGCGGTCGAGTTCGAACACGAGCGCGCCGGCGGCGTCGCGCAGGGTTTCGCGAAAGTCGCGCGGCAGGAGCAGGCGGTTGAGCATGCGGCCCAGTTCGTCGACCTGCGCGCTGTCCGGATCGGTCATGCCGCCACGGCCTCGTCGACGAGGCCGGGGTCGATCGCCGTCGGCCGTTCCGGGATGACGGCCGCGTCGCTGAGGCAGGCGACGACGATGCCGGAGTCCTGCTGCGCGAAGCTGAAGCGCGTGGGCGCGCAAGCCGCGCCGGGGCGCGGCCTGAGCTCATGGCGTATCGACAGGCGTTCGGCGGCCTCCAGCGGATCGACGTCCCGCTGCGCCTCGTGCAGCCGGGCAAGCTCGTCGTACAACTGCGCCTCGAAGCGATCGGCCAGGCCCTCGTCCCGCAGGTGTTCGCCGAGCCGGATCGAGCCGATGATCCTGCGCGCATCGGCCCCTGGCGACCGTCTCCCCGAGCAGGCCCGTGCGAACGCCGCCAGGGCCAGCGCCAGCGCGAGCTCGGTGCCGACCCGGGCGCCGGCGCCCACGAGCAGCCGCGGCTCCAGCTCCAGCCACTCCGGCCAGCGCAGCAGGGCGCCGGAGTCGGCCCCGCGGGCGTGCAGAGCCTGCAAAGCCCTCATCGCGCGCCTGGCGCCGGCGTAATTGCGGTCGACGATGATCAGGCGCGCCAGCGCGCCTTGGGGCACACGACCGGGATCCGCCTTGATCAGGCCCTGGATCAGCGCCTCGAGCGCTTCCTCGGTGGGCACGTTGCCGACACCCGAGCCGATCAGTACCGTGCACAGGGTCTTCGCGTGCGGCAGCGAGCCGACCGCGTGGATCAGGCTCTCGGCCAGTTGCTGCGCCTGTCGCTGGCCGAAGCTGCCGGTGCGTCCCATGCCGCAGACGGCGACGGCCGCGGACTTCGAGGAGGACCGAGCCTCTGAGCCGGCATCGCGCACCCAGGGCACGAAATGGACGTCGCCGAGGTTCCCCTTGATCACTCCCCGTCGCGTCAGCCCGGTGATGACAAGCCGGTCCTGGCGGTCGACGTCGGCCTCGCGCAGACCCGACACTGCGCGGTCGAGCGCCAGCTCCGCGAACTGCGGCTCGACACCCATGTAGTGGCCCACCGCGTAGACATCGGCCTCGATCTCCAGGATGTCGGCGCAATGGACCTCGACGCGCAGGCGGCGCCGGGATCCCGGCGCCTGGGCCGAAGGCTCCGGCTGCGCGTCGGGCGCGGCGGCTCTCGTCACTTGCCAAGGCCCGTCGTCGTCGCGCGACGGCTTTCTGCGCGCTCTCGTCGAGCATGCACTTCATTGCGCGGCGGCCGCGGCGCGGCAAGCGCCTCGAAGCGCGGGTCGCCGTGCAGTGCCTCGAAGGCCGGTGTCACGCGCAGGAAGGGCAGCGAGGTCGAGCGCTCCTGCACCGCCGTTTCGAGCGCGGCCAACGCCTCGTCGCGGCGGCCGGCGGCCGCGGCAGCGCGCGCAAGCGACCAGGCGGACACGCGGCGTTGGGCCGCGATGCGCACAAGCGCCTCGTGGTGCGCGGCGGCGATGTCGGCGCGGCCGCAGGCGGCTTCGATCAGCGCCGCGTGTTCGAGCCAGGCGGTATCGGCCTCGCCCTGGGGTCCGCAGGCGGCCAGCGCCGCGCGCGCCGCAAGAGCCTGCCCGTCCAGCGCCAGCGCCCAGGCCAGGCGCAGTTGCGAGGGCCGGTGCGTGGGAGCGAGCTCGAGCGCGCGCTGCAGCGCCTGCACGGCGTCGGCCCAGCGCCGCTGCAGCATCATGTGGTCGCCGAGGTTCATGTTCACGCCGACATCGAGCGGATCGACCAGCAGCGCCTGCGCCATCCACGCGCCCGCCTCGTCGAAGCGATGCGTCACCGCAGCGACGCTGGCAAGCTGCACCATCGCCAGGCTGTAGCTCGGCAGCAGCGTCAGCGCGCGCCGCAGGTCGCGCTCGGAGGCGTCGAAATCCAGCGCGAAGAAGAAGCGCAGCGCGCCGCGCAGCGACAGGCCGATGCCCAGGTCCGGGTCGAGCGCAAGCGCCCGCTGCAGATGCCCCTCGCAGATCGCGAGCAGTTCCGCGGGTTCGGCGGCACCGTAGTGCATCAGCATCAGCTCGCACTCGGCGCGCGAGGCCCACGCGGGCGCGAAGTCGGGCGCCGCGCTGCCGACGGCCGCGAACGCGGTGATCGCCTCGCGCAGCGCAGGCACCGTGCGCCGGCTCATCAGGTGGCGCCCGCGCAGGTAGTCCCGCAGCGGCTGCGCCGCCAGTGACGGCGGGCTGCGCCCGGCGTGGCCGTCGGCGTCGCGGTCGGTCGCCAGGCGCGCGTGGATCGCGGTGGCAATGCGCTCGGCAATCTCGTTCTGCACCTCGATCAGGCCCTGCAGCGTCCCGGTGTAGTCCCCCGCCCAGGCGTGCGCATCGCTGCGCACGTCGACCAGCCGGGCGATGACCTGCAGCCGCTCGCCGGCCTGGATCACCGTGCCCTCGACCGCCCAGTCGGCGCCGGTCTGCGCAGCGATCTCGGCCAGCGTGGCGCTGCTGCCCGCAAAGCGCAGCGCCGTCGTGCGCGAGAGGATGCGCACGCCCTGCAGCGCGCACAGCCGCAGGTTCAGCAGCTCGGTCAGGCCCTCGGCGACGAAGGCCTCGGCCTGCGCCGACACCTGCCGAAACGGCAGCACGATCAGCGACCCGCCAGGGCGCGCCGCCGCCGCGGGCGCCGCAGGTGCCGCCGGCACGGCATTCAGGGGCTGCACCGGCAGGCACAGGCGGTAGCCGCGCGTGGCGATGGTTTCGATGTAGGCGGGGGCCTTGGGATCGTCCCCCAGCGCGCGGCGCAACTGACGGATGCAGCGCGTGAGCGCGTCCTCCGAGACGAAACCGCGCGGCCACACGACCTCCTCGATCTGCCGGCGCGAGCGCGGCTCGCCATCGTGGCGCGCGAGCTCGAGCAGCACCTGCATCGCCTTGGGCTCGACGTGCTGCGCCCCCGCGGGCCCGAGGATGCGCCCCTGCAGCGGCAGCACCTCGCGCGTCCCGATGCGAAAGCCTTTCTCGAGTGCCATCGGCATTTCCTCGGAAAAACATCGGCGGCTCGCCCTGTACAGCAACTCGCCGCGCACCCAGGATCGCACTGTAGCAAGGCGCCCTGCTCGCCAGGGCGTCGGCCTGCGAGGAGGAGTTCATGATGAATCTGCCTGCACATACTGCGTGGACGAAGTTCGCGACACCTCTGGGTGGGTCGAATGCATCCCCTGACGAAGACACCCAACAGCGAGCGTACGTGCCGACTGGCAGGCATCCCGCTCGTGCGACGCACGCGTGGCGTGCGCTGGGTGCGCTGGCCTTGTTCGGCGGTCTGCACGCATCCGCGGCGGCGTGGGATCCGTTTCTCAAGATCGGAATGGGCTCGGCCGGTCACGAAGCGTCTTGCTTTAACTACCCGCAACGGGAAGCAACCGTGGCGCCGCTGCGCGGAGAGCAGACCTGCGCGCTTGCACCAAGTGAGGGCTACCTGCGTTCCGGCCACGCCGAGGTGGGCGCCGAATACGGTCTCCTGCGGACCACCGCAGCCGGGCACACCACCGGCAACAATCCGTTCTGGTCTGTCATGAACACGGGCGGATTCCTCGCGCAGTTCCAGGGTGTCTACCGTTTCGACGGCCCGACTTCCGAGGTCGACGTCAGCGTCAATCTGGTGCTCGACGGGACGCTGGCTTCTGAGTTGAGCGGAGAACGCTCGGGAACCGAGCTGAACCTGTGGGGAGGCGGGATCGTCCAGGGCATCACGACGCTGCACGTCGCCTCCGATGGTGCTGCGCGGCTCACCGCGAACACGCTCGCTCCAGGCGCCGACTGGCTGTCGCTCGCCAGCCCATCCGGCGCGCACCTGGAACTGCAGACGAGCAAGGTGCGTGTGTCCACCGGTATCGAGCAGCCTCTGCTGTTGAACATGGGCACCAGTTTCATGATCCAGAAGACCGGCTCGGCGGCGTTCGACCTGCTGCTCACGTTCCCGCTCTACGGTGCTCTGGTGTTCAACCTGCCGGACGGCTATACGGTGAGCGGCAACGGCATCGTCGACAACCTCTGGGTGGGCGCCATACCGGCAGTGCCCGAGCCCGCGAGCGCACTGCTGTCGGCACTCGGCCTGGGCGTCGTGAGCTGGCGGGTTCGTCGTCGGCGCGTGACCTGGACGCGAGGATGAGCAAAACCTGCTGAGAGGACATCGCAGCGAAATATCCGGAACGCCCGATATCGGCCCGAAAGGAGGAGTTCGTGATGAATGCGCTTGCACGTGCTTCGTGGACGAAGTCCATAGCGCCCGTGGATGCGGTGACCGCGCCCACCCGACAAGACGAGTGCTCCCGCGATGCGCGCCTCGCGTGCCGAAAGGAGGGGGTTTGTCTCGCCGTTGTTGCAGTCGTCCTCGGCACAGGCCTCTGGGCACCCGGGATCGCGCTGGCCGCCGAACCGTACGTGCGAATCGAAACTCGGCTCAACGAGAACAAATGTCCTTCAGCCGACTATTCCCAGAGCAATAGCGCCGGGCCGATCAGCTTTCAGGGCGAATGCTTCGCGGACCACGGAGGCACGGGAACGCGCCACTCGTGGTACTAGGCCGGAGCCGACTATGGCGTCGTACGCGCCACCTCCAAGGCCACCGTCGATCGCGTCGATCCTTTCCAGAGCGGGGTCACGTTCGGCGGCAGGAGCGTTGCGGAGTTTTCCGGTGAATACGTGTTCGATGGCCCGGCGCGCTACGTCCCGATCCGGTTGAATCTGGATCTCGAGGGCCGGATGAGCCTGTCCCCTGGCATCGGGATCGCGGACGGCGCCGCTTTGCAAGTGGACGCCATCGTGAATTCCCAGCGCGAGCGAACTATCGCCGCCCTCTTCCAGGTCGGCTCGACGGACGAAGCCGGGTTCGAGCGCAGAAGCCTAGACTTTCCGCTCCTGACCCCGGATGCCGCCTGGGAACAGCTTGCAAGCCCGGGTGGCGCGCAGCTGGACCTCCTGACCGGAACCTTCACGGTGCCCACCGGCACACCCATTTCGATTGGCCTGTATCTGCGAGCCCGTTATGACATCCGGGGCGCCGGCGCCGCCGATCTGGACTTCGCGTCGGGGCTGAGCTTTAACCGGGACGGCCCGGTGTTCACGCTGCCCGAGGGCTACACCGTCAACGGCCCGGGCGTGGTCAACAACCACTGGGTAGGTGCGATACCGGCAGTGCCCGAGCCCGCGAGCGCACTGCTGTCGGCACTCGGCCTGGGCGTCGTGACGTGGCGAGCGCGCAAGCGCCCGCGTTGAGAGCAGCCCGCAACAGAAGCTGCCGCCAAGGAGACGCCATGATGCCGCCGACGATTCGCACCCCAGGCGCACTTGCGACGCCCTTGCGGCAAAAGCCGCGTCGACGGCCGTGCGCGGCCGCGGCGGCAGCCGCACTGGCCGCGCTGATTCCGCTGTCCGGGGAGCGGTGGCGCCACACCCTTGTTCTCGCTGCTCAGGGTCGGCGTCGACGCCTCGGGAACCGGCGTCGGCATGGTGACGAGCACGGGTGCTGCCTTGAGCGCCCAATCGATGGAGGTCGGCGTTGCCGGCACCGGCAGCGGCGCCGGCAACGGCACGATCGACAGCAAAGGAGCGGTGATCGGGGGGTGGAGCACCCTGTCGGTGGGCGCCTCGAGCAAGGGCGCAGCGACGAGCCAGACCCTCAGCGCGACGGGCACGATCAAGGCGGGCAGCGTGTCCGACTTCAACGTCTATCGCATCGGCGTCCTCCGCAACGCCAGCGGCGCCGATTCGACCGCGCGTGGCGAGGTGATCACACCCGGCACGGGCGCGTCGACACCAGCCTTCGGGCTGGACGTCGGCGTGCTGAGCTCCACCGGCGACCGTACCCGCGCGACGGGGGTGCTCGATCTCGGCAAGACCTCGTTCTCGCAGTCGTTCTCGACCGAGTCCATCAACATCGGCGTGAGCGTCAGCGCCGGAGGCGGCTCCTTCGCGGACGGCACCGTCAAGGTGGACGGCAGGGGCGGCGCTTTTCGGCAGATCTGGGTCGGCGCCACCGGAGGCACATCCGCCGCGCAAGCGCTCGCCAGCGGCGCCCGGGGGCAGTTCCGGGTGGGTGGTGATGTCGATGTCGCTTACGGCGGCGCCTGGGTCGGCAGCGCTACCGGCTTTCGCCACGACGGCGATGCCTACGATCAGGCGAATGGAGATGCCGAGATCGGCGGCGCTCTGCGCCTGGCTCATATCGACTCGCTGGGCATCGGCCTTGCGCAGGGCGGCGAAGCCACGGGCTCGCTGCGGGCCGGCCGGCTCGAGCTGACCGCAACCGGCGACGGCCCCTGGTTCAGCATCGGCCACGCATGGGGCGGCGGCAAGACGACCGGCGCGCTCGAAGTCGGGGCGATCGCAGCCGATCCGGGCAGTAGGATCGCTCAGCTGGTCGTCGGAGGGTTGTCGGGGGGCGACGCGCGTGCCGATGGAAAGCTGCGCATCGGTCATGGAGATCTGCAGGTCGCTCGTGACGTGTGGATCGGGGCGGGCACAGGGGTCAGCGCGCGAGGCGAGGCCACGCTGGGCGGCGTGCTCGCCGGCAGTGGCAACTCCATCTTGAACGTGGGCTTCGCGGAAGCCGCCGCTGGTACGACGATGGGCGCCGACGTGAGCGGCACGCTCGCCGTCGCGGGGATACGGGACTTCAGGAGCTACAGGGTCGGCACGCTCCTGGGCGTGAGCGCGGCGGACGCGCGTGCGGTGGGCGCGGTGAGCGCATCGGGCACCGACGCATCCACGGTGGCGGACAGCATCAGCGTCGGCGTCCTCAGCCGCACCGGTCCGCGAGCGCAGGCGACCGGAATGCTCGATCTCAGCCATTCGTCCCTCCGCTTCGACGGCTACGACGACGGCGTCGCGTGGATTGGCTACGCCGATTCCGGTCGCGGCTCTTTTGCCGAGGGCACGGTCAGCATCGGCGGGGACGTAGGTCGGATGCGTGCACTCGTCGTCGGCCAAGTTTACGGAAGCACGCAGGAGCGCGCCGGCAGCAGCGCCCGGGGAGAGTTTCGCGTCGGCGGCAACCTGGACCTGGACGTGACGAGGGGCGAACCGCGGATCTTCATCGGCAGCACCGGGGAGGGAGGTGCGGATCGCGATGGCAGCTTCTTCGACCAGGCCAACGGCAGCGTGCAGGTGGGCGGGCGCCTGCGCACCCAGGACAGCGCCCGGTTCGCGATTGGCACCACGGTAGGCGGCGAAGCGACCGGTGCGCTCCAGGCCAGTCGCATCGAGATCACGCCCTACGGCGCCGACCGCTGGAGCTCGATCTGGATCGGATCGTCAGGCTCCGGCGGCAAAGCCAGCGGCATCCTGCAGGCGGGCCGCTTCGAGATGGCCGCGAACGCCAAGCTCGATCAGTTGGTGGTGGGCGCGTCCAACAACGGCACCGCGCGAGGCGAACTGCGCAGCGACGGCGGCCAGCTTCGCATCGGTCAGCTCTTCGTCGGCGACACGGGCTCGGCAGACGCGGGCAGCGCCCAAGGCAGCGTCCAACTGCGCGCAACGCAGCTCACGGCCGACGACGTGCGTGCCGGCGTCGGCATCGGTGCGTCGGCGAGCATCGGCTTGATGCAGTCGCAGGCGCAGGTGAACGGGGACTTCCGCCTCGACAACGGCGAACTCCTGCTCGACGACAGCCTGCTGCAGATCCTGGACACGCTGACGCTGGGCAGCGGCGCCACGCTCCAGATCGACATCGACGGTCTGCTGCGCGGCACGCAGTACGGCGCGATCGACGCCGACCTGGTGAGCCTTGCCGGCACGCTGGCGATCGACCTCGGTGATTTCGACTTCTTCGGCGACTCGTTCGCATTCGACCTCGTCGTCTCGGGCGGCAGCGATGGCATCACCGGCGACTTCACTTCGGTGCTGATCCAAGGCCTGGCCGCGGGCTACGAGGCGCACTACGGCATCGAGCTCGATTCGACCGAGGTCTACCGCCTGCGCCTGACGCGTGAGGCCGCCACCGTCGCGGAGCCGGGGACGCTGGCGCTGCTGCTGGGATGCCTCGTCGTGAGCGCGGGTGTGCGGCGCAGGGCGAAGGCCTGATTGCAGGGCTGCGGGCATTGCACGACGAACCCGCGGGACCGACGTCGGCCGACCCATGAGGAGCAAACGCATGAAGACCGCAGAAACCGGGGCGAGGCCGACCACTGCTCGATCGTGGCTGCAATCGGTGATCGCTGTGGCGATCCTTGCGACTCCACTGGCCCTGCAAGCCCAGGGATACCGCGGCGAGCCGAAAGTGATGACGGACCGGGGAAGCTGGCAGACGACCCTGCTGGGCCGCGACATCCACGGCAGCCCGGTGGATCTGCTCGTGGCCGGCGAACCCAATCCGGCCGCGGTCTTCCTCTACGACACGCTGCTGGACCTCACCTGGTACAACCCTTCGTTCGAGGACAACCCGCTCTCCATGGGCTGGGGCGCCGCGATGGAGTGGACGAGGGATCTGGACGTCGGCGGCTTCACCGGCTGGCGATTGCCCCACGTCGTCGACATCGGCAGCGACGGATGCAACTACAACCCCCGAGGCGGAACCGATTGCGGCTACAACGTCCGCATCCTTGGCGACAACGGCGAGCATCTGTCCGAGCTCGCGCACCTCTATCACGTCACGCTCGGCAACTACGCCGTCTACCAACCGGGCACCGAGATCAAGGTCGAGAACGACGCCTGGGGCTTGTGGAATTCGGGCCCCTTCCAGAAGCTCTACCAGTCCTACTACTGGCTCGACACGGGTCATTTCAAGAACCCGCTCTGGGCATGGTACTTTTTCTTCTATGAGGGCTTCCAGGAAGACACGCGGCCGCGGAACCTGGCCGCGTTCGTCCTCGCGGTCCGCCCGGGCGACGTGCTGAGCCCCGTCCCCGAACCCGCCCAATGGTTGATGATGCTGGCCGGCATCGGGCTGGTCGTCGGGGCCGCCGGTGCCCAGCGGCGCCGACGCTAAGGGGCGCAGGCCGGCTCCCGGTTCCGGGAGCGGCTCATGCGGTCCGGCCCTGCCCGGCCCGGTGCCGTCGGCTCGCGCTCAGCGCGGCCGCGTTGCCCAGACGACGTAAGCGGCGATGGCCTCGCGCTGCGATTGATTCAGCGTCTCGGCAAACGAGGGCATGACGCCGAGACCGTCGCGCAGCACCGCGAGCACCTGATCCTTCGTGGGCTGCAGTTCGTCCAGGTCAGGGCCGATCGGACCGCTGGCCTCGGCATCCTTGAGCGTGTGGCAGGTCGAGCAGGGCGGATTCGCGTCGCTCTTGAAGAGCGCCTTGCCCAGCTGAATCTGGGGGTCGTCGGCCTGAGCCGGGCGCACGGCGCCCGGCATCACCATCCCGAGCGCGAAGACGCCGATCGCCAGCGCATGGAAAGCCGCTCGGGACCGACGGATTCCCCGCAGGCGCGCCAGATGGCCCGCCTCGCACGCTGCGCGCGGATCCACCTCAGGCAACCGTCAGCTCGAGGCTGCGATCGAGCCAGCTGTTGTTGTTGTAGCCGCGCTCGTTCTCGATCCGCTCCCGTGGCTGCACGTCGCCACGCGCGTTGGTGGCGCGGCTGGCGATCCGGTACGTGCCCGACGCGAGATCGACCGGGAGGGTGAAGTGGCGCCAAGCGTAGCGCCCCAGATCGGGACCGAAGAGACGCGCGGTCTGCCACGTCCGGCCGTCGTCGATCGAGACCTCGACGCCCGTCAGTGGGGAGAAGCCCCCGAAGGCCAGGCCGCCGATCTGCACCCGCCCGGCGCGTGCCGGCGCTTCGTGTCCGTACGGTGTCGTGATCCAGGAGTTCACCGGCACCTCCCAGAGCGAGGGCGCACTGGGCGAGCCCTTGACGCCCACCGGCGTGAAGCGATAGCTGGTCTGCTGGATTTTGGCCGCCGACTGCTCCGCGGTGAAGGCCAGCTGCTTGACGTACTTGATGTGGTTGACGCCCATGTAGCCGGGCACCACCAGGCGCAGTGGTCCTCCATGCGCCAACGGCAGCGGCTCGCCGTTCAGTTCCCAGGCCAGCAGCGCGTCGTCGAGCGCGGAGATCGGAATCGAGCGCTCGACGACGACGGTGTTGCGGTCGACGCCGGCCGGAAGCGGCTCGCCGCCGGTTCCCGTCACGTACTTCATGCCGCTGGCCACGCCGCCCAGCGCGGCGGCCACGGACTTCAGAGGCACCCCGGTGAAGACCACGCACCCGGCCGCGCCCTCGCGCCACTGCGTGCCGCTGGGCTTATGCGGGAAGTAGCCCCGGCCATTGCCCGAACACTGCAACACCATCGCGACCGATGCGACGTCGATGCGCTTGAGTTCGCCCAGGGTCGTACGCATCGGCTTGCCGACGCCGGCGAACTCGATGACCCAGGAATCCGGGTCGCGAACAATGTCTTCCGACGGCGGATTGAGGTTGTTGCGCACGTACAGGTGCTGGATCGGCGTCAGCGCGCCCTGCCCCATGTAGCTGCGGCGCAGCTCGATGGTGTTGGCGCTGTGCACGGTCATCGCTGCCCGGTCCTTCCAGCTCGCGTACTCGGGCAAGGCCTTGGCACCACTGGCGGTGACGCGCGCCCGCGGGTCGGCGCGGATGCCGTCGGCCAGCGCCAGCTCGGGCGTCGAGGCCATGGCCGCCAGTGCGCCGCCGGTGAAGAGAGCGCGGCGGCGGCTCGGATTCGGGGCTTGCGGATCTTGCATCGTCTCCTCCTGATTCGGGATCCTGTCCATGGGGACGCCTTGCCTGCAAACGCCCTTCGGCACGTCGAGCGGGACGCGCATCGGCGCCAGGCAGGCGGCGAACCATCATAGTGCGACCACGCCCGCACCGGATCACGCCGGCACGCGTCTGCAACCCCCGGCACGATGGAAGAGGAAATCCGAGGATCGAACACCGAGGACGAGCGTAGGGTTCAGACAACAGTCAGGCGTCGAGGATCGGCGTCGACGGCCATCCCCGCGCGCGCAGCGCGTCGGTCGCGGGATCAACGCGCGTCGCCGCTGGCATCATTGCGGGTTTTCCACGCTTTGATGTTCGGGAGAAGGTCGACATGCGCAAGATGGCCGTTCTGGCGACGCTGCTTGGCGCTTTCACGCTGGCCTGGGCTCAGGAGGAGCCGCGGGTCAACGTCTACAACTGGAACGACTACATCGCCCGCGACACCATCGCCAACTTCGAGAAGGCCAGCGGCCTGAAGGTCCACTACGACCTCTACGAGAGCAACGCGATGCTGCAGGGCAAGCTGCTCACCGGCAAGAGCGGCTACGACGTGGCCTACCCGAGCGTCGAATACGCCGGCCGGCAGATCCAGGCCGGCATCTTCCAGCCGCTGGACAAGTCGGCGCTGCCCAACCTCAAGAACATCGACCCGATCATCCTGAAGGCGATCGAGAACGCCGACCCGGGCAACCGCTACCTGATCCCGTACATGTGGTACACGACCGGGGTCGCGATCAACGTCGAGAAGGTGAACAAGGCGCTGGGCGGCACGCTGCCCGAGGACGCCTGGTCGCTGCTCTTCGACCCGGCGGTGGCGGCCAAGCTGCAGGACTGCGGCATCTCGATCATGGACGAGGCCAGCGACGTGATCCCGGCGGCGATGCTCTGGGCCGGCATGGACACCACGAAGATGGACCCGAAGGACATCAAGGCCGTCGTCGATCGCATCCTGCCGGCGCGGCGCTTCGTGCGCACCTTCAACACCGCGCCGATCGACCAGATGGCCAAGGGCAGCCTGTGCGTGGCGATGATGTTCTCGGGCGACTCGATGATCGCGGCCAAGCGTGCGGCCGAGGCCAAGACCGGCGTCGAGCTGCGCTACATCCTGCCCAAGTCCGGCGCGATGATGTCGATCGACGTGATGGCGATCCCCAAGGACGCGCCACACCCGCGCAACGCGCATGTCTGGATCAACGCGATGATGGATCCCGCGGTGGTGGCCGGCATCTCCAACGAGACCTACTACATCAGCGCCAACACCGCGGCGATCCCGCTGACGGCCAAGACGCTGACCGACAACCCGGTGATCAACGTGCCCGACGCCGACAAGCGCCGCCTGCGCGCCAAGCCGGTGCTGACGCAGCCGGTGCAGCGCGGCATGACGCAGGCGCTGTCGCGCTTCAAGGCAGGGCGCTAGATCGTGGAGGCCGCCGCTGCCGGGCAAGGCACCGGCTTCCTGCGCGTCGAGGGCGTCAGCAAGCGCTACGGGCAGACGCTGGCCGTCGACGACATCTCGCTCTCGATCACGAAGAACGAGATCTTCGCGCTGCTGGGCAGCTCGGGCTGCGGCAAGTCGACGCTGCTGCGCATGATCGCGGGCTTCGAGACGCCGAGTGCCGGCCGCATCGTGCTCGACGGCGAGGACATGACGCGCGTCTCGCCGCACCACCGGCCGACGAACATGATGTTCCAGTCGTACGCGCTGTTCCCGCACCTGACGGTGCGCGAGAACGTCGCCTTTGGCCTGCGCCAGATCCGCCCGGCGCTTCCCCGCGGGACGATCGACGCGCGCGTCGATGCGCTGCTCGATCTCGTGCAGCTCAGGCCGCTGGCCACGCGCAAGCCGAGCGAGCTCTCCGGCGGCCAGCAGCAGCGCGTGGCGCTGGCGCGCAGCCTCGCGCGCGAGCCCAAGCTGCTGCTGCTGGACGAGCCGCTCTCGGCGCTGGACAAGAAGATCCGCCAGCGCACGCAGCTCGAGCTCGTCGAGCTGATCCGCCGCGTCGGCGTGACCTGCATCATGGTCACGCACGACCAGGAGGAGGCGATGGCGATGGCCGACCGCATCGGCATCATGTCGCCGCACGGCACGCTGCTGCAGGTCGGCGCACCGGGCGAGGTCTACGAGCATCCGCGGACGCGCTACATCGCCGGCTTCGTCGGCGAGACCAACCTCTTCGAGGGCCGCTTCGAGTCCGGGCGCCTGGCCTGCCCCGGGCTGCCGCAGCCGCTTGCGCTGCCGGCCGGGACCGCCACCCCCGAGGGCACGCCCGCGTGGCTGTCGGTGCGCCCGGAGCGCATCACGCTGCACGGGAGCGATCCGGGCGAGCAGGCCGGCAACCGCATCGCCGGGCGCGTCGGCGGCATCGCCTACCTGGGCAGTCACTCGATCATCCAGGTCGAGATCGGGGGCGGGCGCACGGTCACGACCGACCATGCCGCCGGTGCGCTCGCGCAGCGCACGCCCGCGACCGGTGAGGCGGTCTGGGTCGCGTGGCCGCCCGAGAACGGCGTGGTGCTCACCCAATGAACGCGCTGCTGCGGCTGCTGGCGCGCGGGCGCCTGTGGGTCGACGCCCTGCCCTGGGGCTGGATGCTGCTGTTCTTCGCGGCGCCGTTCGCGCTCATCGCCGGCGTCAGCCTCTCGACCTCGGAGCTCTCGATCCCGCCCTACATCTGGCCGCTGCGCGAGGAAGGCGGGAGCTGGCAGTTCCTGCCCGATCTCTCCAGCTACGAGCGGCTGTGGGACGAGGTGCTGGCGCTGTTGTCGGCCGGCGGCGAGCTCGAGTACCTGGGCGCCTACGGCAACGCGCTGCTGCTGGCCGCGCTGACGACGCTGGGCTGCCTGCTCGCCGGCTACCCCTTTGCCTGGCGCATTGCTCGCGCCGGCGAGCAGTGGCGCAACACGCTGCTGCTGCTGGTGATGCTGCCGTTCTGGACCTCGTTCCTGCTGCGCGTGTTCGCGTGGATGGGCCTGCTCGATTCGAGCGAGGTCGGCCTCGTCAACCAGCTGCTGCTGGGCCTTGGGCTCGTCGACGAGCCGCTGCAGCTGCTCTACAACCGCGGCGCGGTGCTGATCGGGATGATCTACAGCTACCTGCCGTTCATGGTGCTGCCGCTCTACGCCAACCTCGTGAAGCTCGACCAGCGCCTGCTCGAAGCGGCACGCGACCTGGGCGCAAGCGGCTGGACCACCTTCGTGCACGTGACGCTGCCGCTGTCGCGGCGCGGCATCGTCGCCGGCTCGATGCTCGTCTTCATCCCGGCGGTGGGCGAGTTCGTGATCCCCGACCTGCTGGGCGGCGGCGGCGTGATGCTGATCGGGCGCAAGATCTGGGACGACTTCGGCCCGAACCAGGACTGGCCGATGGCCGCGGCAGTGGCCGTCGTGATGGTGGCCGTGCTCGTCGTGCCGATCATCACCCTCTACCACGCGCAGCGCGACGAGGGCCGCAGGCGATGAGCACGGCGCGCCACGGCTGGGGTTCGACGGCGTGGATGCTGTTCGTCTACGCTTTTCTCTACCTGCCGCTCGTCTGCCTGGTCGTGTTCTCGTTCACCGCGGGCGAGATCACGACGCAGCTCAGCGGCCTGTCGCTGCGCTGGTACGAGGCGCTCTTCAGCGATGCCGAGATCGGCGCCGCGGTGCTGCTGTCGCTGCGCATCGCGGCGCTCGCGGCAACGACCGCGGTCATCATCGGCACGGCGGCCGCGCTCGTGCTCGTGCACTGGCCCGCGCTGCGCGGCAACCAGCTCCTGGCCGGCCTGACGACGGCGCCGATGGTGCTGCCCGACGTCGTCATCGGCTTGGCGCTCGTCCTGCTCTTCACCCACCCGTGGATGCAGTGGCTGGGCGGCCGCGGCGTCACCGCGATCTGGATCGCGCACACGACCTTGTGCACCGCCTACGTCAGCATCGTCGTGCAGTCGCGGCTGGCGGAGATGGACCGCTCGCTCGAGGAGGCGGCGCTGGACCTGGGCTGCCTGCCGGCCAAGGTCTTCTTCGTCGTCACCGCGCCGGTCATCGCGCCGGCGCTGGCTGCCGGCTGGCTGCTGGCCTTCACGCTGTCGATGGACGACTTCGTGCTCGCCGCGATGCTCTCGAGCCCCGGCAGCACCACGCTGCCGGTGCTCATCTTCGCGCGCCTGCACCACGGGCTCAAACCCGAGATCAACGCGCTGGCGACGATGATCGTCCTCGTCGTCTCGACCGTCGTGTTCGGCGCACACCTCGCCAGCTCGCGCGCACGCCGGCGCCGCCTGGCCGCTGCCGCGGCGGCGCGCGCGGAGCCGGCGTAGCGCGAGCGGCGACGCGCGCCTCGCCGCCGGTCGCGCTGCTTGCCACCCGGACTACGCCGCAGGTTTGGGCGCGCCACCGCCCGCGCGGTCGCAGACCCAGCCGGCGGGCATCCGGCCCGAAGCGAGGAAGGCCAGCATCTGCTCGCCGCTCTCGCCCGCGTGCGCGGCGTCGGCCAGCGAGTAGACGATCTTCTCCTCCTTGTCGTTGTGCGGCGCCAGCACCTGTTCGAGCTCGGTCAGGACTTCGGCCGTCCGTGGCGCCGGCGCACCCTGCTCGAGCAGCGCGTCGAGTTCGTCGAGCAGCGGCCACATCTGGCCATGCTCGCGCAGCATCACGAAGATCGCGGCAAACGCCCGGCCCTTGCGCATCGGCGGGAAGAGCATCGTCTCCTCGAGGTAGATATGCCGGCGCAGCGCCTGCAGCGCCCGCAGCGCCATCGGCGCGGCAGATGCAGGCGCGCCGCCGCCGGACAATGCCGCCCTGCACGCGGCCAGGGCGGCGTCGATTTCCTCGTGTTCTTTCTGCAGCGCCTGTGCAAGCCTCGTCACGGCGATCTCCTCGGTCTTCCGCATGGCCTCGACTATCGCGCAGTCCGCAAGACCCCGGGCGCACCGTGCCGGTTCGGGGCAAGATGCGAGCCTGGGCGGTGGCGCCCGCAAGGGGCATGACAGGTATGAAGATCCTCGTTCTCGGCGCCGGCGCGATCGGCGGCTACTTCGGCGGCCGGCTCGCGCAGGCCGGCGCCGACCTGCGCTTCCTCGTGCGCGAGCGGCGGCAGGCGCAGCTTCGCGCAAGCGGCCTGGTCGTCAAGAGCCCGCACGGCGACTTCAGCCTGCCGGTGCAGGCGCTGACGCGCGAGCAGATCGACGCGCCGGCCGATCTCGTGCTGCTCACCTGCAAGGCCTACGACCTGGACGATGCGATCGCGACGATCGAGCCGGCCGTCGGGCCGGAAACGACGGTGCTGCCGCTGCTCAACGGCATCGCGCACATCGAGCGCCTGCAGGCGGCCTTCGGCGCCGCGCGCGTGGCCGGCGGCAGCTGCCAGATCCCGGCCACGCTCACGGCCGAAGGCACGGTGGTGCAGCTCGCCGATTTCCACCGCATCGTCTTCGGCCTGCTGCCGCAGACCGCGCCGCAGGCCGAGGCGAAGCTGCAGGCGCTGCTCGCGCTCTACCAGCGCACCCCGGTGGGCGTGGAGCTGGCGCCGGACATCATGCTGGCGCTGTGGGAGAAATTCGTCGGCCTCACGACGCTGGCGGCGATGACCTGCCTGATGCGCGGCGCGGTCTGCGACATCCTCGCCAGCGACGAAGGCGCGGCGCTGCTGGAGGAGACCTACGCCGCCTGCACCGCGGTGGCCCAGGCCGCCGGCCAGGCGCCGCGCGACGCGGTGATGGCGCACTTCAAGGCGATGTTCGCCAACCGCGGCTCGGCGGTCACCGCGTCGATGATGCGCGACCTCGAAGCCGGCGGCCGCACGGAAGGCGCGCACGTCGTCGGCGACATGCTCGCGCGCGCCCGCGCCGCAGGCATCGCGCCCGGCCCGCTGCGCCACGCCTGGTGCCACCTGCAGACCGCCGAGCAGCGGCGGCTGCGGGAAAGCGCAGAGCGAACCACTGGCGGCTAGCGTCGGCGAACCTCCCGGGCAGCGTCCTCGATCACCTGTGCGCCCTCGGCCTCGAGCAGCGGACCGTTCACCTCGACCGGCGTGCTTGCGTGCGCAAGCACCTCGCGCAGCGTGATCGGCAGCAGCGCACCGCCCGCCAGCCGCGCCATCTCGGACTGCGAGACCGAGAACACGACGCGCCTGACACCGGCCCAGTACATCGCGCCGGCGCACATCGCGCAGGGTTCGCCGCTGGCGTAGACGGTGGCGCCCTGCAGGGCCTCGGGTCCCAGCACCCGCTGCGCGTCGCGCACCAGTTCCATCTCGGCGTGCGCGGTGACGTCGCGCGCGCTCGTCTGGCGGTTGCGCGCTTCGCACACGCGCTGCCCGTCCTTGACGAGCACGGCGCCATAAGGCCGGTCGCCGGCCGCGGCCGCCTGGCGCGAGAGCTCGATCGCGCGGCGCAGGTGGATCTCGTCATCGTTCACTTCAGGAGCCCTCCGATCGACGTGTCGAGAAGTGTCCGCGCTGGCCGCTCCCGAGTGAAGCCCTTGGCGTGGCCGAGGACGTTCACTCCGCCAGCAGGTCCAGCAGCGTGCGCGCGACGACCTTGGTCGCGCGGCGCAGGTCCTCGAGCACGATGTGCTCGTCGGCGCGCTTGGCGTTCGATTCGAGCACGGTGCGCGGGCCCGCGCCGTAGATCACCGCGGGGATGCCGCGCTCGCAGAAGAGCCGCGCATCGGTGTAGAGCGGCGTACCGCAGGCCTCGACCGGTTCGCCGAAGATGCGGCTCGCGTGCGTGGTCAGCGCGTCCACCAGCGGCTTGTTGCCCGGCAGCGGCTTCATCGCGTGCGCGAGCAGCAGGCGCCGGATCTCGACGCTGGCGCCCGGCAGCGTCGCCACCGCGGCCTCGATCATCTGCCGCAGCGCGGCCTCGACCTGCGCCGGATCCTCCTCGGGGATCATGCGGCGGTCGATCTTCAGCACCACCTTGCCCGGGACGACGTTGGTGTTGGTGCCGCCGGAGATCTGGCCGACGTTGATGTAGCCCCAGTTGATGCCCTTGACGGCGCTCTTGTGCCCGCGCAGGCGCTCGTTCTCGGCGTAGAGCGCGGTCAGCACGCGATTCGCGGCCTGCAGCGCGTCGACCGCGGTCTCGGGCACCGCCGCATGGCCCATCTTGCCGTGAACGGTGGCCTCGAGCTGCAGGCAGCCGTTGTGCGCGGTCACGACCTGGTAGCTGAAGCCCGCGGCGATCTCGAGGTCGGGCTTCGTGAGCCCCTGCTCGAGCAGCCAGCCGGGCCCGAGGATGCCGCCGAACTCCTCGTCGTAGGTGAAGAGCAGGTCGATGCCGCCGGCCAGCGGCACGCCCGCGGCCTCGAGCGCGCGCGTGGCGAAGACGAAGGTCGTGAAGTCGCACTTGCTCACCGCGGCGGCGCGGCCGTAGAGCCTGCCGCCTTCGATCTCGCCGCCGTAGGGATCGTGCGTCCAGCCCTCGCCCGGCGGCACGACGTCGCCGTGCGCGTTGAGCGCGACGATGCGCCCGCCGGCGCCATAGCGCCGCTGCACGACGAGGTTGGTCAGCGACTGCAGCCCGTAGTCGTGCACGAGCGCCGCAGGAACCTCGTGCGCAACGGCATCGAAGCCCCAGGGCGCCAGGAGTTCGTGCGTTTTCAGCGCGTGCGGCGTGTTGTTTCCCGGCGGCGTGTCGGTGGGCACGCGCACCAGTTCCTGCAGCAGCCGCACCTGCTCGTCGAAGTGCGCGTCGACGAAGGCGTCGAGCGCGGCGTAATGCGGGGATCGGTCGGATGGCTTCATTTCGTTTCCGCGGCGAGTTGGTCGATGAGGTGCTGCATCGCGCGCACCGCCAGGTCCATGTCGTGGCTGGTGCTGGATTCGAGCGGGTTGTGGCTGATGCCGGCGTTCTCGCCGCGCACGAAGAGCATCGCCTGCGGCAGCAGCTCGTGCAGCTTCATCGCGTCGTGGCCGGCGCCGCTGGGCATGCGCTTGATCGGCAGGCCCAGCGCCTGCACGGCCGCCTCCCAGCGCGATTGCCACTGCGGGGCGCTCGGCGCTGCGGCCGCGCGCATCGTCTCCTCGGTGCGGTGGCGCAGGCCGCGCCGCTGGCAGATCGCGTCGAGCTCGGCGAGCACGTCGCGCGCGCAGGCATCGCGCACCGGGTCGGTGGTGGCGCGGATGTCCAGGCTGAAGCGGCAGCGTCCGGGGACGACGTTGATCGAGCCGCTCGGCACCTCGAGCATGCCCACGGTGGCGACCAGGTCCGGCTCCTGCGCGCCGCGGCGCTCCATCGCGAGCACGAGGTCGGCCGCGGCCGCCGCGGCGTCGCGGCGCTGGCCCATCGGCGTCGTGCCGGCGTGGCTGGCCATGCCGATGATCTCGCCCTGGTAGCGCACGCCGCCGTTGATCGAGGTGACGACGCCAAGCGGCAGGTCCAGGGCGTTGAGCACCGGCCCCTGTTCGATGTGGACCTCGATGAAGGCCAGGTAGCGCGAGGCGTCGCGCCGCAGCCTGGGGATGTCGGCGATGCACAGGCCCGCGTGTTCCATCGCCTCGCGCATCGTGATGCCCTCGGCGTCGCGCTGCTCGAGCCAGGCGGGGTCGAAGTCGCCGATCAGCGCCCCCGAACCGAGGAAGGTCGCCTTGTAGCGCTGCCCCTCCTCCTCGGCGAAGCCGACGACCTCGATGCCGAAGGGCAGGCGCCGCCCGGCGCGCGAGAGTTCACGCACGCAGACCATCGGCACCAGGATGCCCAGGCGCCCGTCGTACTTGCCGCCGTTGCGCACGGTGTCGTAGTGGCTGCCGGTCATCAGCCGCCGTGCGTTGCGGTCCGTGCCGTGATAGACGCCGACGACGTTGCCGACGGCGTCGATCCCGACCTCGTCGAAGCCGCAGTCGGCGCGCATCCAGTGCGCCAGCCGCTGCGCGGCGGCGCGATGCGCGTCGCTGAGATAGGTCACCGTCAGCTCACCGCGCTCGGCGTAGGGTGGCTCGCTGTGGCTGGCCAGGCGCTCGGCCCAGTCCCAGACCTGGTTGCCGAGCTCCGGCTGCTCGCCGAACTTGTCAGAGAGGCGAATCTCGGCGATGCGGTGGATGTTGCGCAGCGCCTCGTCGAACTCGAAGTCCGGGTGGTTGGCAAGGCGGCGCTCGAAGGTCGCGATGATCTGCTGCTTCGAGAGGCCTTCGCCGCGCGGCCCGCGCACCGCGAGGATGAAGGGGAAGCCGAAGCGCTCGTTGTACGCGGCGTTGAGCTGCTGGATGTGCGCGAACTCCTCGGGCGTGCACTGCGTGAGACCTGCCTTGCCCTGCTCGTGGGTCGACTCGGCGGTCAGCGTCTTCGCGACCATCGCCTTGCCGGCAAGTTCCGGGTGCGCACGGATGAGCGCGAGCTGCGCCTCGCGCCCCGCCTCGCGGACGGTCGTCGCCAGCGCATGCTCGAGCGCAGCCAGCGTCGCGAAGGGCCGGGCTTCCCAGGTCTTCTCCGCAATCCAGGGCGAATGCTCGTAGGTGCCGTCCAGCAGCGAAGTGAAGGCCTCGCGCGTGGCGGCGTTGAGTTCCTGCAGCGTCAGCAGAGCAACCATGCTCTCACTCCCAGACAAAGGCGGTGGCGGCATCGAAGGGATGCACCTGCTTCCAGTGCCGCGCGATCTCGACGCGGCGGGCGATCCAGACGCGCTCATGCGCCTGCACATGGTCGAGGAAGCGCTGCAGCGCGCGCATCCGCCCCGGCCGCCCGAGGAGCCGGCAGTGCATGCCGATGCTCATCATCGCGGGGCGCTCGTCGCCTTCGGCGTAGTGCACGTCGAAGGCGTCGCGCACGTACTGGAAGAACGCGTCGCCGTGACTGAAGCCCTGCGGCAGCGCGAAGCGCATGTCGTTGGTGTCCAGCGTGTAGGGGACGACGAGCTGGGGCGCAAGGCTGCCGTCGCTCTTCCTCACGTTCAGCCAAAACGGCAGGTCGTCGCCGTAATAGTCGCTGTCGTATTCGAAGCCGCCGTAGTCGGCGACCAGGCGCCGCGTATTCGGGCTGTCGCGCCCGGTATACCAGCCGGCCCCGTGCAGCTTGCGCGCGTGGTCGCCGGTCAAGCGCGCGATCGCCTCCATCGCGCGCGCCATGTGCTCGCGCTCGATGCTCTCGCCGAGGTTCTGGTAGTGGATCCAGCGCCAGCCGTGCGAGGCGATCTCGTGGCCGAGATCGACGAAGGCGGCCGTCACCTCGGGGCTGCGCTCGAGCGCCATGCCGACGCCGAAGACCGTCAGCGGCAGGCCGCGGCGCTCGAATTCGCGCAGCAGCCGCCACACGCCGACGCGCGAGCCGTATTCGTAGATGCCCTCCATGCTCAGATGGCGGGAGGGGTAGGAGGCCGGGTTGAACATCTCGGAGAGGAACTGCTCGCTGCCGGCGTCGCCGTGCAGCACGCAGTTCTCGCCGCCTTCCTCGTAGTTGAGGACGAACTGCAGCGCCACGCGCGCCTGGCTCGGCCACTGCGGATGCGGCGGCGTGCGGCCGTAGCCGCGCAGGTCGCGCGGGTAGCGGGGCGCCGACGCAGTGGAAGCGGTGGAAGCGGCGGTCATGGCTTGTCTCCCCTGGGCTTGAGCACCGAGGCCAGGTCCGGCGAACGCGGATCCAGGCGCAGGTTGCGCTCGACGCTCGTGATGTGCTGCTCCATCAGCCGCGCCGCGAGCCGGCCGTCGCGTCGCTCGAGCGCCTGCACGATCTCGACATGCTCGGCCTGCGAGTGGTCGGCCGAATGGCCGGACTGGTACATCAGCGCGATCAGCTGCGAACGCGAGAGCAGGTCGGCGATCAGCTGCGCGAGCACCTCGTTGCCGAGCAGGCGCGCGAGCACGACGTGGAAGTCCGCCAGCAGCCGCGTGCGGCCGCTCACGTCGTCGCGCGCCACCGCCTGGCGTTCGTCGCGCAGGTGCGCGCGCAGCTCGGCGAGCTGGGCGTCGGTGATCACCTTGGCGAGCTGGCGCACCATGCCGCCCTCGACCAGGCGACGCACCTCGTAGACCTGGCGCGCCTCCTCGATGCTCGGCATCGCCACGAAGGCACCGCGCGCGGGCTCGAGCGTCACCAGGCGGTCGCTGCTCAGCCGGTTCAGCGCCTGGCGCACGACGGTGCGCGAGACCGAGAACACGTCGGCGATCTGCTGTTCGACGAGCTTGGTGCCGGGCATCAGCCGGCGCTCGATGATCGCGGTGGTGATCGAATCGACGATCTGGTCGGTGACGCTGCCGGCGGCGCCGCCACCGGATCGCGGCGACTCGACCAGGCGCAAGGAGGGGGTGGCAGTCTTGGACACCTTGGCACAACTCCGCATTCGATACACAAGTGTATACACTAAAGCCACTGCGTGCAATCGGTCCAGGTCCCTGTGCTTGCCGGCCGCGCCGCGACGACCCTTGCTTCCGGCATGGCGTCTCCATGCGCACCCTGGCTCGTCGTTCGTTTCACGGGTTTTCCCGGATCACTAAAGTACACTGCACTGTATACAGTGTGCGCATGTCGCCGCGGGATCGCGCGACGGCGCAGGTTTCCGGTCTGCAGCCGCCGGCGCGTGGGGTGCGACCATCCGGCCTCACAGCACCCGCCGTGGTGGGGCTTGCGATGAGGCCGTGCGGTACAAACGCGGCGCCCGCGGCCAAGGACTGGTGGAGACCCCTCCGATGGAAGCCTATCTGCTCGACTGGGCCAACGTGCTGCTGCGCTGGACCCATGTCATCACCGCGATCGCCTGGATCGGCTCGTCCTTCTACTTCGTGCTTCTGGACAACAGCCTCACGCCACCCGAGCACGAGGACCTGAAGAAGAAGGGTGTGGATGGCGAGATGTGGGCCGTGCACGGCGGCGGCTTCTACCACTCCAACAAGTACATGGTGGCGCCGCGCTGGCGCCCGCTGCCGGAGAACCTGCACTGGTCCTACTGGGAGAGCTACTCCACCTGGCTCACCGGTTTCGGCCTCTTCACGGTGCTCTACCTCTTCAACGCCGGCAGCTTCCTCGTCGACAAGAGCGTCCACGACTGGTCGCCCGGTGCAGCGATCGCCGCGTCGCTCGGCTTCCTCGTCGTCTGCTGGATCGTCTACGACCTGATCTGCCGCACGCTCGGGCAGCGCAGGAACGGTGACCTGGTCGTCGGCATCTGCGTCTTCCTGCTGGTGATCTTCGCGTCGTGGCTGGCCTGCAGGCTCTTCGCCGGGCGCGCGGCCTTCCTGCTGGTGGGCGCGATGCTGGCGACGACGATGAGCGCCAACGTCTTCTTCTGGATCATCCCGGGCCAGCGCAAGGTCGTCGCGCAGCTTCGCGCCGGGCAGACGCCGGACCCGATCCACGGCCAGCGCGGCAAGCAGCGCAGCGTGCACAACACCTACTTCACGCTGCCGGTGCTGATCGCGATGATCTCCAACCACTACGGCTGGCTTTATCAGGGCCCGAACAACTGGCTCGTGCTGGTCTTGCTGATGCTCGCCGGCGCGCTCATCCGCCACAGCTTCGTCGCCCGCCACAAGGCGCATGTGCTGCACAAGCGCACGCCCTGGGAGCACGCGGTCATCGGTACGCTGCTGCTCGTGCTGCTGGCCTTCTGGCTCGCCCCCGCACCCAAGAGCGCCGAGGAGATCGCCGCAGCCAAGGCCGCTGCCGCCAAGCCGATCACCTACGCCGACGTCCGCGCCATCGTCGACCAGCGCTGCATCATGTGCCACGGCACGGCGCTGCAGGAAAAAGGCGTCGACCTGCACGACGCTGCCGGCCTGAAGAAGAACGCGCAGATGGCCTATCAGCAGGCCGCGGTGCTCAAGCTGATGCCGCTGAGCAACGCGACGCAGATGACCGAGATCGAGCGCGACACGATCAAGCGCTGGTACGAGGCCGGCGCGCCGGTGCAGTAGCCGCGGGCGCAGAGACCTTAGGGCGCGCCGCCACGCTGCTGCAGCAGCTGCGCAACGACCGCGATCGCGATCACCTCCGGCTCCTTGCCTTCGATCCCTTCGACGCCGATCGGGCAGGTCAGCCGCGCGAGCGCCGCAGGGTCGATCCCGCGCGCCTCGTAGCGGTGCAGGAAGCGGGCACGCTTGGTCTTCGAACCGATCAGCCCGAGATAGCCGAAATCGCCGCGGCGCAGGATGGCCTCGGCGATGCGCAGGTCCAGGTCGTGGCTGTGCGTGAGCACGAGGTAGAAGGCACCCGGCGGCGCCGAGCCGACCTCGGCCTCGACCGGTTCGATGCAGACGCGCTCGATGTGCGGCGCCGAGGGCGCGGCGGGGAATTCGGCCTCGCGCTCGTCGATCCACTGCACGCGGCAGTCGATGCCCTCGAGCAGCGCGACGATCGCGCGGCCGACGTGCCCGGCGCCAAAGAGCTGCAGCGTGAAGCGCGGCGCCGGCAGCGGCCAGGCCTCGAGCCGTTCGCGCGTCAGGCGCTGCGTGCGCAGCACGAGCGTGCCGCCGCAGCATTGCCCAAGCGTCGGGCCGAGCGCGATCGCCTCGTCCTGGGGGGCGTCATGGGCTTCGTCCTGCCCGGCCGAAAGCCTTGCGCGCGCGGCATCGATCGCGCGCCACTCGAGATGGCCGCCGCCGATCGTTCCGAGCACCTCGTCGGCCGACACGATCATTCGCGTGCCCGGCTGCCGCGGCACCGAGCCGCGCGCCGAGAGCACCTGCACCTGCATCGCCGCCCGCCCCTCGGCAAGCCAGCGCGCTGCCGCGTGGCGCAGCGCGGCGTCGGTCACGCCGCGCCGCCCTGGACAGCGTCGATCGCGTCGAGGATCGCTTCAGCGGTGGCCGGTGCGCGCAGCGGCGGGTCGACCCGGTGACCGCCGGCAGCCGAGATCGCGTCGCGGATCGCCAGCAGCACCGAGAACGGCAGCAGCAGCGGCGGCTCGCCCACGGCCTTGCTGCGGTGGATCGTCTCCCTGACGTTGTCACCGGCAAAGAGGCGCACGTCGAACACCGGCGGGCAGTCGTTGGCGGTCGGGATCTTGTAGGTCGACGGTGCGTGCGTCATCAGGCGGCCGCTCTGCGGATGCCACCACAGCTCCTCGCTCGTCAGCCAGCCCATGCCCTGGATGAACGCGCCCTCGACCTGCCCGATGTCGATCGCCGGGTTCAGCGAGCGGCCGACGTCGTGCAGCACGTGCGCGGCCAGCAGCTTGTGCTCCCCGGTCAGCGTGTCGACGAGCACCTCGGAGACCGCGGCGCCGTAGGCGAAGTAGTAGAACGGCCTTCCGGTCATCGTCTCCCGGTCCCACGACAGCCCGGGCGTCGCGTAGAAGCCGTCGCTCCAGAGCTGGACGCGCGCCTCGTAGGCGGCCTGCACCAGGGCGTCGAAGCGCTCGCTGGCCGCACCGGCGCTCACCCGCCCGTTGGCGAATCGCACCTCGCCGGCGTCGACGCCGTGACGCGACGCGAAGAACGCGGCCAGCCGCTGCCGGATCTGCCGCGCGGCGTCTTCGGCGGCCTTGCCGTTGAGGTCGGCGCCGGTGGAGGCCGCGGTGGCCGAGGTGTTCGCGACCTTGGTCGTGTCGGTCGCGGTGCAGCGCACGCGCGTGAAGTCGATGCCCAGTTCGTGCGCGACGACCTGGGCCACCTTGGTGTTGAGCCCCTGCCCCATCTCGGTGCCGCCGTGGTTGGCCAGCACGCTGCCGTCGGCGTAGACGTGCACGAGCGCACCGGCCTGGTTGAAGTGGCTGACGTTGAACGAGATGCCGAACTTCACCGGCGTAAGCGCGATGCCGCGCTTGAGCACCGGGCTGCTCGCGTTCCAGGCGGCGATCGCCTCGCGGCGCGCGAGGTAGTCGGAATCGGCGACGAGCTGCGCAACCAGCGGTTCGATGATGTTGTCCTCGACCGGCTGGCCGTAGGGCGTGAGGTTGCGCTCGCCGATGCCGTAGAAGTTCGCGCGCCGCACCTGCAGCGGATCGAGGCGCAGGCGCCGCGCGATCGTGTCGAGGATGAACTCGATCGCGATCGCGCCCTGCGGGCCGCCGAAGCCGCGGAAGGCCGTGTTGCTCTGCGTGTTCGTGCGCGCGCAGTAGCCGTGCATCGAGACGCTCGGCAGCCAGTAGGCGTTGTCGAAGTGACAGATCGCCCGCGTCATCACCGGCGGCGTGAGGTCGGTCGAGAACCCGGCGTTGGCGATCAGCGTGATCTCGACCCCGAGGATGCGCCCCTGCCCGTCGTAGCCGACCTCCCAGTCGAACTCGAAGCCGTGCCGGCGGCCGGTGATCATGAAGTCGTCGTCGCGGTCGACGCGCAGCTTCACCGGGCGCGAGAGGCGCCGAGCCGCGACCGCAGCGACGCAGGCAAAGAGCGCCGACTGCGATTCCTTGCCGCCGAAGCCGCCGCCCATGCGCCGGCATTCGACGGCCACGCGGTGCGAGGCCACGCCCAGCGCGTGCGCCACCGCGTGCTGCATCTCGCTCGGGTGCTGCGTCGAGCAGTGCACGCGCATGCCGCCATCCTCCAGCGGCACCGCGTAGGAGATCTGGCCCTCGAGGTAGAACTGCTCCTGGCCTCCGACCGAGAGCGAGCCGCGCTCGCGATGCGGCGCCGAGGCGATCGCAGCGGCGGCGTCGCCGCGCGAAAGGTGCATCGGCGGGATCACGTAGCACTGCTGCGCGTGCGCCTCGCGCGCGCTGAGGATCGCCGGCAGCGGCTCGATCACGAGCGCGTCCCTGGCTCGCGCCGCGGCCCGACGAGCCAGTTCCCGGTCGCCCGCAACGACCGCGAACACCGGCTGGCCCAGGTAGTGGACCGTGCCGCTGGCCCGCCCTTCCCCGTCGAAGCTCAGTTCGGCCAGGATCGGGTCGTCATGCTGGATCGGGCCGCAGTCGTTCATCCCCGGGATGTCGGCGGCGGTCAGCACCGCGACCACGCCCGGTTGCGCCCGCAGCAGCGCCAGGTCGATGCCCGTGATGCGCCCATGCGCCACCGGCGAGAGCCCGAGTGCGACGTGCAGCGTGCCCTCGAGCTCGGGAAGATCGTCGGTGTAGGTGGCCTCGCCGCTGACGTGCAGCGCCGCCGATTCGTGCGGCTGGCCGACGCCCACGCGCGCGCCGTCCTTCAGGCGTTTCGCCTCGGCCTCGAGATCGAAGCGGCGCGCGAGCATCGCGCGGTGGTCCGCGAACGGTTCGGCCTGCGACGGGGCGCGCAGAAAGGCTTCGAGGGGTTGGTTCATGGTCTGCGTCTCCTTCCCTTGCATCGGCGCCGCGGCGAAAGCATCATGCCGGCGCGCCGGCCTGCGCACGCGGCAGCACGCTCCAGACCGAGGTCTGGTTCGCGGCCAGCGGCGCATCCGCGCGGGTCTCATGCCACAGGCGCAGCAGCAGGCGCTGCGCCACCTTCATGCGGTAGCCGGCGCTGGCGCGCATGTCCGACAGCGGCGTGAAGTCGCTACTGAGCGCCGCCATCGCCGCGCGCACGTTGGCCTCGGTGAAGGGCTTGCCCCGCAGCGCCGCCTCGGCGGCCTTTGCGCGCTTGACGATCGCGGCCATGCCGCCATAGGCCAGGCGCAGCGCGCGCACCGTGTTACCGTCCAGCTCGATCGCGAACGCCGCGCAGACGGCGGAGATGTCGCAGTCGTAGCGCTTGGCGATCTTGTAGCAGCGCAGCTGCGCGCCGGCCGGCGGCAGCGGCACGCGCAGCGCACGCACGAACTCGCCGCTGCCCATCCGGTTCTTCATGTAATCGACGTAGAAGTCCTCGAGCGGCATCGTGCGCTCCTGGCTGCCGTGCTGCAGCACGATCTGCGCCGCAAGCGCGATCAGGACCGGCGCGCTGTCGCCGATCGGCGAGCCGTTGGCCACGTTGCCGCCCATCGTGCCGGCGTGTCGCACCGGCGGCGAGGCGAAGCGCATCCAGACCTCGGTCAGCGCGGGCATGCGCGCGGCGAGTGCCGCCCAGGCGTCCTCGAGCGAGGCGCCGGCGCCGATCACGATTTCCTCACCCTGCTGCTCGATGCGCCGCAGCGCGTCGACGTCGCCGACGTAGATCAGGTCGCCCAGATCGCGGAAACCCTTGTTCGTCCACAGGCCGATGTCGGTCGCGCCGGCGAGCAGGCGCGCCTGTGGCTTGCGCGCGCGCAGCGACGCAAGGTCCGCGAGTGTCCGCGGCGCGTCGAAGCGGCGCACCTCGCCGACGGCCGGATCGAGCGCTGCGTAGGACAGCGGCGGATCGGCGGCCAGGCGCGAGAGCGCCCGGGCGATCGGCGCGGTGTGCAGGCGCTGCGGCGGCAGCTCGAACATGCGCTGGCCGGCATCGAGGATCGGGCGATAGCCGGTGCAGCGGCAGAGGTTGCCCGCCAGGTCGTCGGCGAGCTCCTGCCGCGTCGGCTGCGTGCCGGCCTCGCAGTGGCGCTCGTAGGTGCTCGTCATCGTCATCGCGATGCCCGGCGTGCAGAAGCCGCATTGCGAACCGTGGCACTCGACCAGCGCCTGCTGCACCGGATGCAGCTCGCCGCCGGCGATCGCGCGCAGATCCTCGACCGTCAGCAGCGCCTTGCCGTCTAGCGTGGGCAGGTAGCGCACACAGGCGTTGACGGGCCTCAGGCTCAGGCCGCCGACCACGGTGGCGCGGGCGCTGGCCGTGCCGGTCGCTTCAGCGCGATCCGCAAGCTCGGCGACGACGACCGTGCACGCGCCGCAGTCGCCCTCGTTGCAGCCCTCCTTGGTCCCGGTGGCGCGCGCGTGCTCACGCAGCCATCGAAGCACCGTCGTCGTCGGCGGCAGGCCGGCGACCTCGACCACCGCGCCGCGGTGGAAGAAGCGGATCGGCCGCGAAGCGCCGTTGTCGGCGCGCGCGGGACTGGCAGCTTGGGGTGCAGCGGTCGTCATGAGCGGACGGTACTCCGACCCGGTCGGTTCCGGAATACATTCCGTCTTATCTTGTCTATGCGACATCTCGTATGACAGACGACGTCCATCTCGGAAGAATCGAGCTGCAACTCGTGAAGGTCTTGCACACGGTGATCAGCGAACGCAGTGTCTCCCGCGCCGCGCTGAAGCTGCAGTCGACGCAGCCGGCGGTGAGCGCACAGCTCAAGCGGCTGCGAAAGCTCACGGGCGATCCGCTGCTCGTGCGCGCGGGCAGCGCGATGGAACCCACCGAGACGGCGCTGGCGCTGCTGCCGGTGGCCGCGCAAATGCTGCAGGATGCGCACCGCCTCTTCGGCGGCCATTCGGCCAATCGCGCCTTCCAGCCCGCGACGACGACGCAGGTCTTCCGCATCGCCGCGAGCGACTTCCTCGACCCGATCTTCCTCCCCGAGCTGGTCGCGCGCATCCGCGCTGCGGCGCCCGACTCTCGCGTCGAGCTGCAAGCCCTCTCCGCCGACTACGACTACCGCCGCGCGCTTGCGCACGGCGAGGTCGATCTCGTGATCGGCAACTGGCTGCACCCGCCGCAGGAACTGCACCTGGGCCGCCTGGTGAACGACGAGGTGGTGTGCCTGGTCGCGACCGATCATCCGGCGGTGCGTCGTCCGCGGCAATGGACGGCCGAACGCTATCTCGAGAGCGACCATCTGGCGCCGACGGCCTTTCACCTCGGTGCGCGCGGGATCATCGACGACCAGCTCGCCTCGCGCGGGCTCAGCCGCCGCATCGCCGTGCGCACGCCGCACTTCGGCCTGGCACCGCGCATGGTCGCGCGGTCGCAGCTCGTGCTCACGACCGGACGCCGCTATTGCGAGCGCTACGTCGCGCAGTACCCGGTGCGCATCGTGCCCTGCCCGGTCGACTTCCCGCCGCTCGTCTATTACCAGCTCTGGCACGACCTCACGCACGGGTCCGCCGCCGGCCGCTGGCTGCGCGAGACGGTGCGCGCGGTCGCCACCGGCCTCACCACGATCTGAGACCCGGGAGGCGGGCATGCCACAGCCATCGAACCCCATGCAGCCCGCCACCGCGGCCACGCCCTCGACGCCCTCGAAGCAGCCAGGCGCCGCACGCATCGCGATTCACGGCGACCTGCTCGACTTCAGCGCGGCCCCGGCATGGGCCGAGCCCGAATCCACTGCGGTGCGCTGGCGTCCCGATCACTGGCTGCTGATCGAGGACGGCCGCATCGCCGGCGTGCAGGCGCTGCCGCCGGGGCCCGAGTGGCAGCGCATCGACCACCGGGGGCGGCTCGTCCTGCCCGGCTTCATCGACGCGCACGTGCACTGCCCGCAGATCGACATGATCGCCAGCTACGGTGCCGAGCTGCTGGACTGGCTGCAGACCTACACCTTCCCGGCCGAGCTGCGGCACGCCGATCCGGACTTCGCCGCTGCCGGTGCCAAGCGCTTCACCGATGCGCTGCTCGCACACGGCACGACCGCGGCAGTCGTGATGCCGACGGTGCACAAGGCCTCGACCGACGCGCTCTTCGCCGCGGCACAGGCGCGCGGCATGCGCCTCGTCGCGGGCAAGGTGCTGATGGATCGCCACGCCCCGGCAGGCCTCACCGACGACGTCGAGCAGGCCGAGCGCGACTGCCGCGAGCTGATCGAGCGCTGGCACGGCCGCGACCGCCTCTCCTATGCGGTGACCGTGCGCTTCGCGCCGACGAGCAGCCCGGCGCAGCTCGCGATGGCCGGCACGCTGTGCAAGGAGGATCCCACGCTCTACGCGCACACGCATGTGGCCGAGAACCGCGACGAGGTGCGCTGGGTCGCCGAGCTCTACCCCGAGGCGCGAAGCTATCTCGACGTCTACGCACGCGCCGGGCTGCTGCACCGGCGCAGCGTGCTGGCGCACGGCATCTGGCTCGACGCAGAGGATCACGCCGCGCTGGCCGACAGCGGCGCGGTCCTCGCGCACAGCCCCTCGTCCAACCTCTTCCTCGGCAGCGGGCTCTTCGACTGGACGGCACTCGCCGCCCGCGGTGCGGCGATCGCGATGGCCAGCGACGTCGGCGCCGGCACGAGCCTGTCGATGCAGCGCACGCTGGCGGATGCCTACAAGGTGCAGGCGCTGCGCGGCCAGCGCCTGACCGCCTGGTCCGCGCTCTACGCGGCGACCCGCGGCGCGGCGCGCGCGCTCGCGCTCGAGGACGAGATCGGCAGCTTCGACCCGGGCTGCACGGCCGACGTCTGCGTCTGGGACTGGGCCCGCGGCAGCGTGCCCGAGCGCCGCGACGAACTGGCGCGCAGCCTGCACGAGCGCGTCTTCGCCTGGCTCGTGCTCTCCGACGAGCGCAACCTCGTCTCGGCGCGCGTGGCCGGCGTCGAGCGCTTCCGTCGCAACGACCCGCCCTGATCCCCTTGATCGAAAGGGACGCCGGACCCCGACCCTGACCCGCGCCCCCCGCCTCGCCCTGCACCACGACCCAAGACCCACGACAAAGGAGACAAGCATGCAGACCCAGGACGGCAGCATGACTGCCGGCGCGACGCCGTCGACGTCGATCTTCGAGCGCCTCTTCAAGCTCGCCGAGCACGGCACCAATCCGCGCACCGAGATCATCGCCGGGATCACGACCTTCCTGACGATGTCCTACATCATCTTCGTCAACCCCTCGATCCTGGGCGACGCGGGAATGCCCAAGGGCGCGGTCTTCGTCGCCACCTGCCTGATCGCGGCGCTGGGCACCGCGATCATGGGCCTGTACGCGAACTACCCGATCGCGCTCGCGCCGGGCATGGGGCTCAACGCCTACTTCGCCTACGTCGTCGTCCTCGGGATGGGCTGGCCCTGGCAGGCGGCGCTGGGTGCCGTGTTCATCTCGGGCTGCCTCTTCCTGCTGGTCACGCTCACCGGCTTGCGCAGCCTCATCATTCAAGGCATCCCGCAGTCGCTGCGAACGGCGATCGCGGTGGGCATCGGGCTCTTCCTCGCGCTGATCGCGCTCAAGAGCGCCGGCATCGTCGCGCCGTCCAAGGCCACCTACGTGACGCTCGGTGACCTGCACCAGCCGCAGGTCGTGCTCGCCGGCATCGGTTTCCTCGTCATCGTCGCGCTGGATCGCCTGCGCGTGCCGGGCGCGATCCTGATCGGCATCCTGCTCGTGACCGTGCTTTCATTCTTCTTCGGCGGCAACAGCTTCGGCGGCGTGTTCTCCGCGCCGCCTTCGATCGAGCCGACCTTCTTCAAGCTCGACATCAAGGGCGCGTTCTCGCACGGCATCTTCAGCGTCGTGCTCGTGTTCTTCCTCGTCGAGCTGTTCGACGCCACCGGCACGCTGATGGGCGTGGCCAAGCGCGCCGGGCTGCTGGTGCCCGGGCGCATGGACCGGATGAACAAGGCGCTGCTGGCCGACTCGGGCGCGATCTTCGCCGGCTCGCTGCTGGGCACCTCGAGCACGACCGCCTACGTCGAAAGCGCCTCGGGCGTGCAGGCCGGCGGCCGCACCGGGATGACGGCGATGACCGTGGCCGTGCTCTTCCTGGCCTGCCTGACGATCTCGCCGCTGGCCGGCTCGGTTCCGGCCTACGCAACGGCGCCCGCGCTCTTCTACGTCGCCTGCCTGATGCTGCGCGAGCTCGTCGACCTCGACTGGAACGAATCGACCGAGGTCGTTCCGGCCGCGGTGACCGCGCTGGCGATGCCCTTCACCTATTCGATCGCCAACGGCCTGGCCTTCGGCTTCATCACCTACGCGGCGATCAAGCTCCTCACCGGCCGCGTGCGCGAGGTGCACTGGATGGTGTGGATCATCGCGCTCACCTTCCTCGGTCGCTTCATCTTCATGGGCAGCGAGTAGCCCGGACGCGTGCCGCTCAAGGCGCGCGCAGCCACCAGGAACCCTGGAGCCGGCGCTGCAGCCAGGCGATGAAGCCGGTGACCTTCTGCGGCACGAGCTTGGGCGACGGGTAGACCGCGTGCACCTCCTGTGAAGGCAGCGCGTAGGCCTGCAGCAGCGGCTGCACGCGCTGCTGCACGAGCGCCTCGTGCGCGACGTAGTGCGGCAGCATCGCGAGGCCGAAACCCGCCTCGCAGGCCGAGAGCACCGTGCTCAGGTTGTTGGAGCGCAGCGGGCCGCGCACCGGCACCGCGTGTTCCTCGCCCTGCGCGCTGCGGAAATGCCAGCGCGCATCGCCCTGGACGCTGCTGTAGACGAGGCAGGCGTGCGCGGCGACATCGACCGGTGTGCGCGGCTCGCCATGCGACGCGAGGTAGGCCGGGGCCGCCACCAGCACCCACGGGTTCATGCCGATGTAGCTCGCGCCGAGCGTCGAATCGGCAAGCCGCCCCATGCGGATCGCGACGTCGACGCCCTGCTCGACGAGGTTGACGTAGCGGTCGTCGAAACCCAGGTCGATCTGCAAGAGCGGGTGTTCGCGCATGTAGTCCAGGGTCAGCGGCGCCATCACGCGGCGCCCGAAGGCCACCGAGGTGCTGATGCGCAGCGTGCCCGCGATCTCCTGCTGCCCCTGGCGCGCAACGTTCTCGGCCTCGTCGAACTGGCGTGCCACCAGCTTGCTGCGCTCGTAATAGAGCGCGCCGACCTCGGTCGCGGTGACGCCGCGGGTGCTGCGGTGCAGCAGCCGCGCGCCCAGGCGCCGCTCGGCCTCGGCGACCGCCTTGGTCACGGTCGGCTGCGTGATCCCGAGCTCGGCGGCGGCCTTGCTGAAGCTGCCGGTCTCGACGACGCGCACGAAGACCTGCATGGTCATGATCCGGTCCATCGCGCGATGCTAGGCCGCACCGGCGTCGGATTCCAATCCGGAATAGCAGATATCCGCCGCCTGATCTTCCCCGCCGCAGACGCTTGCCGGACCATGCGCGCCATTCCGACGAGGAGCACGCAATGGCAAGAATGAAGGCCGCAATGGCGGCAGTGCTGGTGATGGAGAAGGAAGGCGTGACGCAGACCTTCGGCGTCCCGGGGGCGGCGATCAACCCGCTCTACGCGCAGATGAACGAGCGCCAGACGATCGCGCACGTGCTGGCGCGGCACGTCGAGGCCGCATCGCACATGGCCGAGGGCTACACGCGCGCCAAGGCCGGGAACATCGGCGTGTGCCTGGGCACGTCCGGCCCCGCCGGCACCGACATGATCACCGGCCTCTACTCGGCCAGCGCCGATTCGATCCCGATCCTCTGCATCACCGGCCAGGCGCCGCGCGCCAAGCTGCACAAGGAGGACTTCCAGGCGGTCGACATCGCGTCGATCGCGCGGCCGGTGACCAAGATGGCGACGACGGTGCTCGAGCCGGCGCAGGTGCCGCGCGTCTTCCAGCAGGCCTTCCACCTGATGCGCTCGGGGCGCCCGGGCCCGGTGCTGATCGACCTGCCCTTCGACGTGCAGATGGCCGAGATCGATTTCGACATCGACACCTACGAACCGCTGCCGGTCTACAAGCCCGCGGCCACGCGCAGGCAGATCGAGAAGGCGCTCTCGATGCTGCAGGAATCGCAGCGTCCGCTGATCGTCGCCGGCGGCGGCATCATCAACGCCGACGCCTCGGAGCTGCTGGTCGAGTTCGCCGAACTCGTCGGCGTGCCGGTGATCCCGACGCTGATGGGCTGGGGCACGATCCCCGACGACCACCCGCTGCAGGCCGGCATGGTCGGCCTGCAGACCTCGCAGCGCTACGGCAACGCCAACCTGCTGGCCTCGGACTTCGTGCTCGGCATCGGCAACCGCTGGGCCAACCGCCACACGGGGTCGACCGAGGTCTACTGCAAGGGCCGCCGCTTCGTGCACGTCGACATCGAGCCGACGCAGATCGGGCGCATCTTCGCCCCCGAGCTCGGCATCGTCTCCGACGCCCGCGCGGCACTCGGGCTCTTCGTGCAGGTCGCGCGCGAGTGGAAGCAGGCCGGCCGGCTGCGCGACTTCTCCGCCTGGGCCGGCGAGTGCCAGGGCCGCAAGAAGGACATCCGGTACCTGCGCAAGACGAACTTCGACAAGGTGCCGATGAAGCCGCAGCGCGTCTACCAGTGCATGAACAACGCGTTCGGCAAGGACGTCTGCTACGTCTCGGTGATCGGTCTCTCGCAGATCGCGGGCGGCCAGTTCCTGCACGTCTACAAGCCGCGGCACTGGATCAACGCCGGCCAGGCCGGGCCGCTCGGGTGGACGCTGCCGGCGGCGCTGGGCGTGCGCGTGGCCGACCCCGAGCGCAAGATCGTCGCGCTCTCGGGCGACTACGACTTCCAGTTCCTGATCGAGGAGCTGGCAGTGGGCGCGCAGTTCAAGCTGCCTTACATCCACATCGTCGTCAACAACAGCTATCTGGGGCTGATCCGGCAAGCCCAGCGCGGCTTCTCGATGGACTACTGCGTGCAGCTCTCGTTCGAGAACATCAACTCGCCCGAGGTGCAGGGCTACGGCATCGACTACGTCAAGGTGGTCGAAGGCCTGGGCTGCAGGGCGGTCCGCGTGCACAGCCCCGACGAGATCGCGCCGGCGATCCGCCAGGCCGAGGCGTGGATGAAGGAATTCCAGGTGCCGGTGGTGATCGAGATGATCCTCGAGCGCGTCACCAACATCGCGATGGGCACCGAGATCGACAACGTGGTCGAATTCGACGAGCTCGCCGCCGGCAGCGCCGACGTGCCGACCGCGATCGCGATGCTGGATTGACAAGGAGCCAGACCGAGATGCCCAAGTTTGCCGCCAACCTGACGATGCTCTTCACCGAGCGCCCCTTCCTCGAGCGCTTCGAGGCCGCGCGCAAGGCCGGCTTCGACGCCGTCGAGTTCCTCTTCCCCTACGCCTGGCCGGCCGAGCAGATCAAGGCGCTGCTCGATGAGCACCGATTGAAGCTGGTGCTGCACAACCTGCCGGCCGGTGACTGGGACGCCGGCGATCGCGGCATCGCCTGCGACCCGGCGCGCACCGCCGAATTCAGGGAAGGCGTGGCCCGCGCGATCGCCTACGCCAAGGTCCTCGGGGTGCCGCAGCTCAACTGCCTGGCGGGCAAGCTGCCGCAGGGCGCCGACCCGCGGAAGGCCGAGGAGACCCTGGTCGGCAACCTGCGCCGCGCGGCAGGCGAACTCGCGGCGCAGGGCCTGCGCCTGCTGATCGAGCCGATCAACACCTTCGACATCCCCGGCTTCTACCTGCACCGCACCGCGCAGGCGCTGGCGCTGATCGACAAGGTCGGTTCGGACAACCTGTTCCTGCAGTACGACATCTATCATATGCAGCGCATGGAAGGTGAGCTCGCCGCGACGCTGAGCCGTCACCTGGCCAAGATCGCGCACATCCAGCTCGCCGACAACCCGGGCCGCAACGAGCCGGGCACCGGCGAGATCAACTACGCCTTCCTCTTCGCGCACCTCGACCGCATCGGCTACAGCGGCTGGATCGGCTGCGAGTACAAGCCCGCCGGGAAGACCGAAGAAGGCCTGGGCTGGCGCCAGCGCCTTGCGCACTGAGCTTCCGGGATCCACCACGCACACTCGGCGCGCAGACCGCGGCCAACGCATCGACGAGCCTCGCTCGCGCGCAGGCACGAGAAACGACAAGGAGATCGACCATGGCACTCGACATCGGATTCATCGGCCTCGGCATCATGGGCACGCCCATGGCAGGGCACCTGATCAAGGGCGGACACCGGGTTCACCTGCACACCCGCAGCAAGCTGCCGCAGGAGCTGGTGGACGCAGGCGGCAAGCCCTGCGCCAGCGGCAAGGAGGTGGCGCAGAAGGCCGAGATCGTGATCGTGATGGTCCCGGACACGCCCGACGTCGGCAAGGTGCTCTTCGGCGAGGGCGGCGTCGCCGAAGGCCTGAGCAAGGGCAAGGTGGTCGTCGACATGTCGTCGATCTCGCCGGTCGAGACCAAGGAATACGCGCAGAAGATCGAGGCGCTCGCCTGCGACTACCTGGATGCGCCGGTCTCCGGCGGCGACGTCGGCGCCAGGAACGCGACGCTCTCGATCATGTGCGGCGGCAAGCCCGAAGTCTTCGAGCGCGTCAAGCCGGTGTTCGAGCTGATGGGCAAGAACATCACCCGCGTCGGCGGCATCGGCGACGGCCAGACCTGCAAGGTCGCGAACCAGATCGTCGTCGCGCTGACGATCAACGCCGTCGCCGAGGGCCTGCTCTTCGCGGCGCGCGCCGGCGCCGACCCGGCCAAGGTGCGTCAGGCGCTGCTCGGGGGCCTGGCGACCTCGCGCATCCTCGAGATCCTCGGCGAGCGCATGATCAAGCGCACCTTCGACCCGGGATTCCGCATCAAGCTGCACCAGAAGGACCTGAACCTGGCGCTCACCGCCGCGCGCCAGCTGGGCCTGGCGCTGCCGGCCACCGGCACCGCGCAGCAGCTCTTCAGCGCCTGCGTCGCCCACGGCGGCGAGGGCTGGGATCACTCCGGCATGGTGCGCGCGCTCGAGAAGCTCTCGAACTTCGAGATCGGCCAGGGCGCGCCGGCCGCGCAGTGAAGCCGGTGCACGGACTGCGCGCACGAAAGTCCTGGCCACCCGCAGCGGATCGAGCCGAAACCGCATGAACCCGCAGGCTCTGCTGCGCCGCATGTTCGATGCGGCGATCGCCTCGGCGCAGCCCGCGCTGTGCGTGCCGCGCTTCCTCCCCGACCTGGCCGAGGTGCGCGGGCGCGTCATCGTGATCGGGGCGGGCAAGGCCTCGGCGGCGATGGCCAAGGCGCTGGAGGACCACTGGCGCGGCCGCGGGCTCGAGCGCGTCGAGGGCTACGTCGTCACCCGCTACGGCTACGGCGCGCCCTGCGAGCGCATCGAGATCGCGCTGGCCGCGCACCCGGTGCCCGACGCCGCCGGCGAAGCCGCGGCGCGGCGCATGCTGCAACGGGTGACGGGGCTCAGCGCCGACGACCTGGTGATCTGCCTGATCTCGGGCGGCGGCTCGGCGCTGCTGCCGCTGCCCGGCCCCGGGCTCACGCTGCAGGACAAGCAGGACATCAACCGCGCGCTGCTGGCCAGCGGCGCCACCATCGGCGAGATGAACACGGTGCGCCGGCACCTCTCGGCGATCAAGGGCGGGCGGCTGGCCGCCGCCTGCCACCCCGCACGGGTGCTGACGCTGCTGATCTCCGACGTCCCGGGCGACCGCCCGATCGACATCGCCTCGGGCCCGACGGTTGCCGACCCGACGAGCTGCGAGGACGCGCTCGCGATCGTGCGGCGCTTTTGCATCCGGCTGCCGGACGCGGCGCAGGAGCTGTTGCAAAGCGGGCGCGGCGAGTCGGTCAAGCCCGGCGACCCTCGACTGGCACGGGCCCGAACCGAGATCATCGCCGCGCCGCAGCTCGCGCTCGAGGCCGCGGCCGGCGTTGCGCGCGAGGCCGGCTACGCCGCGCACATCCTCGGCGACTCGATCGAGGGCGAGGCGCGCGAGGTCGGCAAGGTGCTTGCCGGCATCGCGCTGCAGGTGGCCGAACGCCGACAGCCGTTCACGCCGCCCTGCGTGCTGCTCTCCGGTGGCGAGACCACGGTCACGCTGCGCGGCACGGGCCGCGGCGGGCGCAACGTCGAGTGCCTGCTCGCGCAGGCGATCGCGCTCGACGGCCATCCGCGCGTGTACGGCATCGGCGGCGACACCGACGGCGTCGACGGCGCCGAGGAGATCGCCGGCGCGCTCATCGCCCCCGACACCCTGGCGCGCGCCTGGGCGCTCGGCATTCGGCCTCGCGACGAGCTCGCGAACAACAACGGCCACGGCTTCTTCCAGCGCCTGGGCGACTCGGTCGTCACCGGGCCCACGAACACCAACGTCAACGACTTCAGGGCGCTGCTGATCGAGCCGACCGGCGATGCGGCGCCCGCACCCGAGGACCCTCATGCGCCGCACGCGTAACGCCAAGATCGTCGCCACCCTCGGGCCGGCGAGTTCGAGCGCCGGGACGATCGAACAGCTCTTCCTCGCCGGCGTCGACGTCTTCCGCCTGAACTTCAGCCACGGCAGCGCCGACGAGCACCGCGCGCGGGTTGCCGCGATCCGTGAAGTCGAGAACCGGCACGGCCGGCCGATCGCGGTCCTCGCCGATCTGCAGGGCCCCAAGCTGCGCGTGGGCAGCTTCGCGGGCGGCGCGGTCGAACTCGCCGAGGGCGCCGGGTTCAGGCTGCAGCTGGATCCGATCGAGGGCAGCGCGCGCGCAGTGACGCTGCCGCACCCGGAGATCTTCGCCGCGCTGCAGCCCGGGGCCGAACTGCTGCTCGACGACGGCAAGCTGCGCCTGCGCGTGCAGCGCTGCGACGCCCGCAGCGCCGACACGACGGTGCTGGTGGGCGGCAGGCTCTCCGACCGCAAGGGGGTCAACGTGCCGGGCGTCGTGCTGCCGATCTCGGCGCTCACCGAGAAGGACCGGCGCGACCTCGACACCGCGCTCGAACTCGGTGCCGACTGGGTTGCGCTCAGCTTCGTGCAGCGGCCCGAGGACGTGATCGAGGCGCGGGCGCTGATCCGGGGCCGTGCGGGCATCGTCACCAAGCTCGAGAAACCGGCGGCCATCGAGCGCCTCGAGGAGGTCGTCGAGGCCAGCGACGCGGTCATGGTCGCGCGCGGCGACCTGGGCGTCGAACTGCCCGCCGAGCGCGTGCCGCCGCTGCAGAAGCGCATCGTGCGCGCCTGCCGCCGGCGCGGCCGCCCGGTGATCGTCGCCACCCAGATGCTCGAGTCGATGATCGAGAGCCCGGTGCCCACGCGCGCCGAGGCGTCCGACGTCGCGACCGCGATCTACGACGGCGCCGATGCCGTCATGCTCTCGGCCGAATCGGCCGCGGGCAAGCACCCGGTGGCCGCGGTCGAGATCATGAACCGCATCATCGGGCAGGTGGAGTCGGACCCGCTGTACCGGCAGTTCCTCGAGGCTTCGCACAGTCCCAACGTCCCCGGCCACACCGACGTCGCCGACGCCGTGTGCTGCGCGATGCGGCGCGCGGTGGCGCTGCTGCCGGCACGCGCGATCGTCTGCTGCACGCACTCGGGGCACTCCAGCCTGCGCGCGGCGCGCGAGCGCGCCGAGGCACCGATCCTGAGTCTCACGCCGCTGCTGTCGACCGCGCGACGCGTCGTCCTCGCCTGGGGCGTGCATTCGCTGCATGTGCCCGAGGTCAACAGCGTCGACGAGATCACCGGACTGGCCGGTTCACTGGCGCGGCGCGAGGGTTTCGCCCAGGCCGGCGAGCACTTCGTCGCGATCGCCGGGATGCCCTTCGGGACGCCCGGGACCACCAACCTGCTGCGCATCGGCGTCGCCTGAGGCGGCGGGAACGAAAGAATACGGGGGCAAACCGGAGCCACCGGAACACGAGGAGAGAAGCGATGGGACACCTGAGCACGCACGTGCTGGACACCGCACACGGCTGCCCTGCCGCGGGCATGAAGGTCACGCTGCAGCGCGTGCATGACGACGGCAGCGCACGCACGGTCAAGACGATCACGCTCAACGCCGACGGACGCAACGACGGCGGCGCGCTGCTCGACGCGGCGGCAATGGAGGTCGGGCGCTGGCGCCTCGTCTTCGAGGTCGCCGCCTACTTCCGCGGGCGCGGCGTCACGCTGCCGCAGCCGCCGTTCATCGACGTGGTGCAGCTCGACTTCGGCATCGCCGACGCCCAGGGCCACTACCACGTGCCCCTGCTCGTCAGCCCCTACAGCTACAGCACCTATCGCGGATCCTGAGGGCGCGCGCCGGGTTTTCCCGAGCCCGTACTGCGCACTGCTTTGTATACAGTTCAGTACGCCTGAATGGGCGCAACCCGGATACTGCCGAGAGGAGACATGCCGATGCCCAACGCCCCCGCCGTCCATCCGGTGGACGAGAGACTGCCCGCAGGCAAGCTGACCGCGCTCGGGCTGCAGCACGTGCTGGTGATGTACGCCGGCGCGGTGGCCGTGCCGCTGATCGTGGGCCGCGCGCTCAAGCTCAGCCCCGAGCAGGTCGCGATGCTGATCTCCGCCGACCTCTTCGCCTGCGGCATCGCGACGCTGATCCAGTCGCTCGGGATGACGCCCTGGTTCGGCATCAAGCTGCCGATCATGATGGGCGTGACCTTCGCTGCCGTCGGGCCGATGGTGGGCATCGCCAACGTGACCTCCGGCGAGGAAGGCGCGCGGGCCCTCTTCGGCGCGATCATCGGCGCGGGCATCGTCTCGATCCTGATCGCACCCGCGGTCAGCCGGATGCTGCGCTTCTTCCCGCCGGTGGTCACCGGCACGATCATCGCGATCATCGGCGTGAGCCTGATGCGCGTGGGGGTGGGCTGGGCGATGGGTGGACCGGCGCACCTCGCGCAGAACGTCAATGCCGAGGCGCTGGCCGAGATGATCGACAAGGCGAGGACGGCGCATGTCGCGGCCTCGGTCGAAGCCGCGGCCGCGGGCGCGAGCGCCCCGCCGTTCCGGCTCGGCCCGATCCCGATGATCGACAACCCGAACTACGCGGCGCTGGACAACATGGCGATCGCCGCGATCGTGCTCGTCTTCATCCTGCTGCTGGTGAAGTTCGGGCGCGGCTTTCTTGCCAACATCTCGGTGCTGCTGGGCATCGTCTTCGGTTGCGTGATCGCCGCCGCGATGGGCAAGATGCACTTCGACAAGGTCGGCAAGGCGGCCTGGGTCGACATCGTCACGCCCTTCTCCTTCGGCATGCCGACCTTCGACCCGTTCATGATCCTCACGATGGTGATCGTGATGATCGTCGTGATGATCGAATCGACCGGGATGTTCCTCGCGATCGGCGACATCGTCGGCAAGGAGATCACGCAGAAGCAGCTCGCCGCGGGCCTGCGCACCGACGGCCTGGGCACGCTGATCGGCGGCATCTTCAACACCTTCCCCTACACGAGCTTCTCGCAGAACGTCGGCCTGGTCGCGGTCACCGGCGTGCGCTCGCGCTGGGTCACGGTGGCCGGCGGCGTGATCATGCTGATGCTG
>Ga0116143_10000389_pt1 | contig 60910 bp, 48 predicted proteins | sample AD_UKC034_MetaG_FD_89745 | JGI IMG/M metagenome (GOLD analysis project Ga0116143, IMG submission 89745) | Active sludge microbial communities of municipal wastewater-treating anaerobic digesters from USA - AD_UKC034_MetaG | ecosystem: Engineered > Bioreactor > Anaerobic > Digestate | place: USA... | reverse complement strand
TTCGAATTGTCTGAACTCCTCTGGCGTAAGATCAAGAACAACCTGTCTGCAGGCCGGGTGCAATCGGTCGCGGTCCGGCTGATTGTCGAAAGGGAAAGAGAGATCCGGAATTTCGTAGCCGTCCCTTTCTTCAAAGTCAGCGCCCTTTTCAGGATCCAGGATGCGGAAGGAAGGGTGTATACGCTGAAAGCCGAACGGCCCGAACGATTTGACGATAAAAAGGACGCCCGCAGCTTCCTGGACGCCTGTATCACCGGGCGGTTCAGCATTCAGTCCATTGACATTAAACCGTTGCGGAGAAAGCCGGCGGCCCCCTTTACTACTTCCACCCTGCAGCAGGAGGCCAGCCGGAAACTTGGGTTTTCCGTCAGCCGCACCATGGTGACCGCCCAACGCCTTTACGAACAAGGCTACATCACCTACATGCGTACCGATTCCACCGCTTTGAGCAATGTCGCTGTCCAGCAAATCACTGAAGAAATCGAGCGGGCTTATGGGAAACATTATGTGGAAACCAGGATTTACAAAAGCAAAGCCGCCAATGCCCAGGAGGCGCATGAAGCCATTCGTCCTTCGTACATCAACCGGCTGGAGGTATCCCCTATTCGCGATGAGCAGCGCTTGTACGAATTGATCTGGAAACGCACCATCGCATCCCAGATGGCGGATGCCGAACTGGAGAAAACCATCGTGAAAATCGGAATATCCACCCTGCCCGGGGAATACCTCCAGGCTGAAGGGGAAATTCTCAAGTTCGACGGTTTTCTGAAAGTTTACCTGGAATCCAGCGATGAAGAAGAGGACGGACATGATGAATCCATTTTGCCTCCCCTGCATATCGGCCAGGTCCTGGACCTTAGAAAAATGGAAGCGGTGCAACGCTTCACCAGGCCCCCTTCCAGGTACACGGAAGCAAGCCTAGTAAAAAAACTGGAAGAACTCGGGATCGGAAGGCCGTCCACCTACGCCCCCACCATATCCAAAATTATGGAAACCGGCCGGGGTTATGTGGTGAAAGAACAACGGGAAGGGATCGAGAGAAAGTTCGAAATCCTTACCCTGGAAAACGGCCAGATCCGGGAATCCATGGATTCGGAAATCACCGGGGCTTCTAAAAACAACCTGTTCCCCACTGACATGGGCATGCTGGTCGTGGATTTCCTCACTAAAAATTTTGAGGATATCATGACCTACGGGTTCACGGCCGAAATTGAAAAACAATTTGACATCATTGCGGAAGGGAATATGGAATGGCATCAGATGATCCAAGCTTTTTACCGGCCATTCCATCAAAAACTGGAAGACACCCTGCAGAATACGGGTCGCGAAAGCGGGAAACGGATCCTGGGTTCGGATCCCAAAACCGGACGGGCGGTATTTGTCAGAATGTCCCGTTATGGCCCGGTGGTGCAGATCGGTGACACGGAGGAATTGAAAGAGGATGAAAAACCCGAATTCGCCAACCTCAAGCCGGGGCAGTCCATGGAAAACATTTCCTACGAAGATGCCATGGAATTGTTCAAACTGCCGCGTTCCCTGGGCGAATACCAGGGCAAGGAAGTGATCATTGGTCAAGGCCGGTTTGGCCCCTATGTAAAGTATGACGAAGGATTCATTTCCATTCCCCGGCCCGAAGACCCGCTTGCGGTAAGCCTGGACCGGGCCATTGAGCTGATCGAGGCCAAACGGGCCGAACTTGCGCCATTGGCTTATTATAAAGAAAAACCCATCACCAAAGGCAAAGGCCGATTTGGCCCTTTTGTGAAATGGAACGAGCTCTTTGTCAATGTGCCTGCGAAATACAATTTCGATAACCTTGACCCGAAAACAGCCATTGACCTGGTCAAGGCCAAAGAGGAAAAAGAGGCCAGTAAATACCTCAGCCGGTGGGAAGAAGAAAACCTAAGCGTCCAGAACGGCCGATGGGGTCCGGTAATTTATTACGGGAAAAAACATTATAATTTTCCGAAGAATCCGGATGGAAAGAGGATTACTCCGGAAGAGGCAGCGGCCTACAGCCTGGAACAGGTCAAGTCCCTGATCCTTGCCTCCGATCCCCAGGCCTTTGAAAAGAAAGGAAAGCGTAAAACAACCGGAAAGGCAAAAAGTACGCGCACCCCTTCAAAAAAGCCGGCAGCTAAAAAACCGGCAAAAGCCAGGGCCATATCCTGAACCCGGCGGAAATCAATTGGTTTTTACCGGCTTTTTACCAATACGGGACAGGCGCATCTGGATATGATTGTCCCGGTACTTCTCCGTCCCGATGAGGATGAGCATATCGCTGTTGAATTTGGACTGCCATTCGCTCTTCTTTTCTTTCGAATCGTCCGGGGTCATTTCGAGAAAACCGAGATTGTCGATGGTAAAATTGCCCTTTGAGGTAATCTTATGGTACATCCCTTTTTCATATTTCCCGTTGGGAAAAAACTGCATCCAGAATCCTTGCATTTCTTCGGCGGTGATGTTCTTGGGACCTTCGATCCCACCGTCAAATTTCCACATTTGGGTGCATAGATCCTTGATCAAAATCGTGTCAAAACGGCTGTATTTGTTCCGGGCCATCGCGTCGGGTTTTGTAAAACTGGATACCATGGGCGTATCCGAACGGACCGCATTGGCGGATACCGGCATCTCGTTGATCCCGGCCGTATCTTTCTGTGAAAAAACATCGCCCGTGGGGTCGGCATTATTCTTACAGGCTGCGGCTGCCAGCCCGGCGAATAAAATAAAAATGCCAAATTTGCTAAACGACATAGTCAGGTATTGAGGCTGCAAAAATATGCCATTCCCGATCGAGAGAAAAATAAAATCCATCCTGGAGACCCACCCACTGATTGCGCGGGGCGACCGGATCCTCGTAGCGGTCAGCGGCGGGATGGATTCCATGTGCCTGATATCCCTGCTCCAAGCGCTCGATCTGGACCTTGCCGCCGGACACGTCAACTTTAAACTCCGGGGTGGAGAATCCGACCTGGATGAAGCCCTGGTCCGTGCCCACTGTTCCACTCTCGGCCTGCCTGTACACAGTGTTTCTTTTGACACCCGGGCTGAGGCGCAGAAATCAGGGAAAGGGATCCAGGAAACGGCCCGGGATCTCCGCTATGACTGGTTGAGCGAAATAGCCGACCAGTACGGGTATCATAAAATTGCCACGGCCCATCACCAGGACGACCAGGCCGAAACCCTGATCTTCAACCTGGTCCGGGGATCCGGTCTCCGCGGAGCCGGAGGAATTCCTATCATGCAGGGCAGGATCATCCGACCTCTCCTGGCCGTCTCTAAAAAAGAGATCAGGGAATACATTTCCCTCCGGGGCATTCCTTACCGGGAAGATCTATCGAATCTCAAAACCGATTATACCCGGAATAAAATCAGACACCAGATCATCCCTTTGCTGGAACAAATAAATCCCAGGGCTTCGGCCCACCTCGCGGCATTTTCAGAACGAGTGCAGCAATACCTGCCTGTTTATACCCTGTGGAAAAACCAAATGTCCCGATTGCACCTTACCAGGTCTGGAAGAAAAGTGGTTCTTTCCATCCCTGAGCCGGCGGATCCCGCTTTATTGTTTGTTTTACTTGAAGATTACGGTTTTAACTCCAGCCAATGCAGCAATATCGCAATGGCCCTTCGCGAAGGCCACAAGGGCAACCGCTTTTATTCTGAACGGTTTGAACTCATGACCATCGGACAAATGGCAGAACTTTATGAAGTCAGCCAGCCCCCAACGACCGTGGATATTGAAATCCCCGGCCTGCCCTTTGAAACCCGCCTGGACGACCGTCATATTGAGATATTCACCTGCCCGGCCGGGGAGGGTCCGAAGTCCTTTGCCCAGGCCGATCTTTCCTCTGTCCGGTTTCCACTCCGACTCCGGACCTGGAAGGCCGGGGACCGCTTTGCACCCTCGGGCATGGAGGGTAAAACAAAAAAGCTCCAGGATTTCCTGACCGATATGAAGGTCAGTGGATTAGAAAAAAAACAAGCCCTGGTCCTCTGTGATGCTGACCGGATCATCTGGGTCTGGCCCGGCAACCGGATCAGCGAATGGGTAAAATGCAAGGAACAATCAACGGTATGCCTGGGCATTCGGTGCGGACCTTAATAGGTGTTTGCTTTCCCTCCCCTGTCTTCACATTACCGGTCGAATTCCAGCCTCTGAATTACCGGTCGAATTCCAGCCTCTGAACTGTTTTCACGGGATTAAAAACTCCCCGATTATAAGCGAGGTTGCCGTTGACCCAGGTGGCCAGGATTTCTCCCCTCAACTGGTAATTTTCAAGGGGAGACCAACTGCATTTGTACAAAATATTTTCACGGGTGACCAGGACTCTTTCGTCCGGATTGACCAGGACCAGGTCGGCGTGATAGCCTTCCCGTATGAATCCCCGGTCTTTGACCTTGAAACAGATCGCAGGATGATGACACATTTTGGTCACGATTTCCTCCAGGGGGATCTCTCCCTCGTGATGCAGGGTCAGCATGATTTGCAGGGAATGCTGGACCAGGGGCAGGCCGCTTGCGGATTGAAGGTAACTGCCGGTTTTTTCAGAAAGGGTATGCGGGGCATGATCCGTAGCCACCACATCCAGCCGGCCATCCCGAAGGGCTTTCCGGAGCGCTTCGCGGTGACGGGCATGTTTGATGGAAGGATTACATTTTATTTTGTTGTGCAGGCTGGCATATTGAGCGCTGTCAAAGAAAAGGTGGTGCACACAAACCTCCGCAGTGATTTTTTTTTGCTCCAGGGGAAGGTCGTTGTTGAACAGGGCCAGCTCATCCAGGGTCGAGATGTGGAGAATATGCAGCCTGCTTCCGTATTGCTGCGCCAGGTTCACCGCTTTGCTGCTGGATGCCAGGCATCCTTCCGCACTGCGGATAAATTCATGCGCCGAGGCCGGGATCTCATCACAAAATTTGACCCGGTATTCTTCCTGCTTTTGACGGAACATGGTTTCGTCCTCGCAATGGGTGGCGATCAGGGTTGGCGATTCGCGGAAAATCCCTTCCAGGGCACGGTCATCCGCGACAAGCAGGTCTCCGGTGCTCGATCCCATGAAAATTTTAATCCCGCATACCCGCTTGGGATCCACCTGTTTGATTTCTTCCAGGTTTTGATCGGTGGCTCCCAGGTAAAAGGAATAATTGCTGAAGGCCTGCTCTGATGCAATGCCATATTTTTTTTCCAGTACTTCTCGTGTGGTGGCGTGAGGCACGGTATTGGGCATTTCCATAAAACTGGTGACCCCTCCGGCCAAGCCGGCTCTTGATTCGGAGGCGATATCTGCCTTGTGGGTCAGGCCGGGCTCCCTGAAATGGACCTGGTCATCGATGATCCCGGGCATCAGGACCATGCCCCCGGCATCTATTTCTTCGGCCGCCAAATGTTTACGTTCCGGTCCGATATGCTCAATCCTGCCCGCGGAGATCAACACGTCCTGCTCCTGGATCTTTCCTTCGTTGACCAGTCGGGCATTGTGGATCAGGGTTAACTTGGCCATACATTCAAATTAAAACGAAAAATATCTACTTTTGGCCATTTCTGAATGGATTCAGCTTTCGATTCCTCACCGGTAGGCATTTTGGGCGGCGGCCAGTTGGGTAAAATGCTTGCCCAGGCCGGTGCGGACTGGAACCTGAATCTCCATGTGCTCGACCCCGCGGAAGATTGTCCCGCCGCTTGCTGTGCAAAACAAACCCTGGGCGATTTCAGGGACTATGAAACCGTTTTAAAGTTTGGGGCAGATAAAAAGATCATTACCATCGAAATAGAGGATGTCAACACAAAAGCCCTGGAAGTCCTTTCGGGCAAGGGTATCCGAATTTATCCCGGCCCGGAGGCCCTGGGGATCATTAAAGACAAAGGCAGCCAGAAGCAGTTTCTGCAATCCCAGGGCATACCTACTTCAGAATTCAGTTTAACCTCATCCAGGCAAGAGATTGAAAATCTGGTCAGGGAAAATAAATTACAGACGCCTTTTGTTCAGAAACTGAGGACTTCCGGCTATGATGGCCGGGGGGTGCTGATGGTAAACAGCCCCGCCGATTTAAACCTGCTCCTGGAGGGGCCCAGCCTGATTGAAGAAAAAATCCGGGTACAAACGGAAATAGCGGTTCTTGCCGCCCGCAACACCCATGGCGAGGTGGCCACTTATGAACCCGTTGAAATGATCTTTCATCCCGAGGCCAATTTATTGCTCTACCAGGAAAGCCCGGCAAGCATCAGCCCGGCTGCAGCTTCCAGGGCTAGGAAAATCGCCGCCGACTTGATCCATTCCATGAAAATTATTGGTCTGCTGGCCGTGGAATTCCTGATTGATGAAAACGATCAGGTTTTGGTCAACGAGGTGGCTCCCAGGCCTCACAACAGCGGCCATCACACCATTGAGGGCAATTTGACTTCCCAATATCACCAGCATCTCCGGTGTATCCTGGGCCTTCCGCTGGGCCTCACTCAAGTGACCGGACACACGGTCCTGATCAACTTATTGGGCGAACCGGGCTTCAGCGGTCCGGCCAAATACCAGGGCATCGATTCCTGCCTTGCTTTACCGGGGGTTTATGTGCATTTATACGGGAAAAAGGAGACCCGGCCCTGGAGAAAGATGGGTCATGTGAATATCCTTGGCAAAACCAGGGAGGACGTGAAGGAAAAGGCCGACTGGGTCCGAAACCATCTCAAGGTGATCAGTTGATCCCTTACTTTTGTTAAACCTTTAATCCATATTGAAAATGAATAAGATACAGGTTAGCATCGTCATGGGATCGGATTCTGATTATGCGGTCATGAAAGAGGCAGCCCATATCCTGGAGTATTTCGGGATCGGTTTTGAAGTAGATATCGTGTCCGCCCACCGGACACCAAAATACCTGTTTGATTTTGCCACCTCGGCCCATACCCGTGGCATCCGGGTCATCATTGCGGGCGCGGGGGGTGCTGCTCATTTACCCGGTATGGTGGCTTCCTTATCCCCGCTTCCGGTCATAGGGGTACCGATCAAATCCAGCAATTCGATCGACGGATGGGATTCCATCTTGTCGATTCTTCAGATGCCCAACGGGGTCCCCGTCGCCACGGTAGCTTTAAACGCGGCAAAGAATGCCGGAATCCTGGCCGCCCAGATCCTGGCCGCAGGCAATATCCGGCTGCGGAAAAAAATAGAGATTTACAAACTGGAACTCAGCCAGGAGGTCGTTAAAAAAAGAAAAAAACTTAAAACCGGAAAATAAAAATCAGGCCGAAAACGAAGTGCCACACCCACAGGTGCTTTTAGCATTCGGATTGGTAAAGGTAAAGCCCCTGTTGTTCAACCCGTCCACCCAGTCTATCTGGATCCCGATCAGGTAAAGGGCATGGGCCTTATTCATCAGGATCTCCAGGCCCTGGGTCGAAAATCGCATATCGTCCTCCTGGCCCTGGTCAAATCCCAGCACATAGGAGAAACCGGAACAACCCCCACCTTTCACTCCGACCCGCAGGCCCAGGTCTTCCGGGATCTGTTGTTCTTCTCGAATGCGCTTCAACTGGCCGACTGCGCTATCGCTCAGGGTCAAGGGAAGGGTTTCGGTCTCGAGATCATTCATAATGCTCTGAATATTTTCATCCAAAATTAGTTCTTTTTAAACATGAACCAAAGGGCAATGGTTCAATCCGACTCCTAAAATCTGGCAATGCCCTCGCGGCCTGGCCTCCCTTGACCGGGCCGGGCCTTATTGGTATTATAATGTTAATTTTGCCCGCAAAATCCATACCCGGATGTTTTCAGGCAAGTTCTCCTCGATTTTAGTCCCTGCCGGTCTGTTTTTTATCGGGGCCGTGTTGCTTTTTATTTACCTGTTTTTGAAAAGGAACCTGGGCATTTATATCAGGGAAAGCCTGGACCGGGTACCTGGAAGCCAGTCCGGCCTGATCCTTAATGCTTATGAGCGGCTGGCCCTGCTTTGCGAACGCATCCAGCCCGGTCCCCTGGCCATGCGCCTCCAAACTCCCCAGCTCAACGCCCAGGCCCTCAGTCAGGCCATGATCGTTGCCATACAACAGGAGTTTGACCATAACATCAGCCAGCAAATCTATATTTCAGAAAAATTGTGGAACATCATCCTCCTGGCCCGGGACGAGGCGATCTATGAAATCATCCATACTGCCGGCGAACTTTCTCCCGAAACCGGGAGCGGAACCCTGACCCAGAAACTGATGGAACAGCGTCAAAACAGTTCACTGAATAAAGCTCTTCAAGCCATCCGAAATGAAGCCAAACTCCATGTCAAAGTTTAAATACATCCTGTTGGCAGGAGCCGGGATGCTCCTTGCACAATGCAAGACCTACGATCACTTGGCTATGGTCAGGGCAGACACCCTCCGCGTGTCATCGGCCGCTCCCGACAGCCAGGTCAGCAGGCTTATACTTCCTTACAAATCCGAGTTGGATGCAAAAATGAATGAGGTCATCGCTACCGCTCCGGAGTCCATGACCAAAGAACGACCGGAATCCACCTTGACCAACTGGGTGGTGGACGCCCTGTATAACCAGGCTTCAAAACTTTATACCGAAACCCCGGCATTTGCATTCCAGAATTACGGAGGAATAAGGATAAACAACCTGGGTAAAGGGGAGGTCTCCCTTTCTCAAATGTTTGAAATCATGCCTTTTGACAACCTGGTGGTCCTGCTTCAATTAAAAGGAACGGAAGTACAGAGGTTCCTGGACTATGTCGCCGAAGCCGGCGGCGCACCGGTTTCCTCCCAGGTCCGTTTCCGCATTGAAAACAAAAAAGCGACCGATATCAGGATCCAGGGAAAGGGTATTGACCCGGAAGGCCTTTACCATGTCGTTTTCCCCGATTACATCGCCAACGGGGGCGACAACCTCGAATTTTTAAAGGATAAGCCGAGAATTGAAAAAAACATCCTTATCCGTGATTTACTGACTGCGGAAGCCCGTGAAAAAGGAATCCTCCGGGCAAACCTCGATCAGCGCATAACCATAAAAAAATAATGAACATGAAACGAAGGGACTTTTTGCTGCAATCCGGGCTTGGGGGCGGCTGGCTGCTTGGCCAGGGAATTCCATGGAGGTCATGGGCGCCCGAAGAAAAAGTAAAGCTCACCATCCTGCATACCAATGATGTTCACAGCCGGATCGATCCATTTCCGATGGACGGAAGCCGTCTACAGGGCATGGGAGGGGCTGCCGCGAGGGCTGCCATGATCAAAAAGATCAGAGCGGAGGAAAAAAACGTGCTGTTGCTGGACTCGGGGGATATCTTCCAGGGGACGCCCTATTTCAACCTGTACAAGGGGGAAATCGAGATGAAAACCATGACGGCCATGGGATATGATGCCGCCACCATGGGCAACCACGATTTTGACGGGGGCCTTGAAATGCTGAAAACCCAACTCCCTCATGCCCGCTTCCCCCTTGTGGTTTCAAACTATGATTTCAGGGACACCCCGATGGAAGGCCAGGTCAAAGACTATTTTGTCAAAGAGTTGGATGGCCTCAGGGTTGGAATTTTCGGCTTAGGCATAGAAATGAAAGGGCTGATTCCCGACGCCCTGGTGGGGAATACGCGGTACCTGGATCCCGTGAACAAGGCCAATCAAATAAGCCTTTTGCTGAAAGAGGAAGTCAAATGCGATTACGTCATTTGCCTCTCCCACCTGGGTTACCAGTACCGGAACGAAAAAATATCGGACCTCCGCCTCGCCCCCCTGTTGAATCATGTGGACCTGATCCTCGGCGGACATACCCATACCTTTCTCGACAAAGCGCAAGTGGTTAAAGACCTTGGAGGAAACCCATTGATTATCAACCAGGTTGGCTGGGGAGGCGTGTTGCTGGGCCGGATCGACATTGAGTTTGAAAGAAATAAAACCAGGCACCGCTGTAAAACTTGTAGTAATGAATGGATTATGAATGGTTGAAGAAAATATGTTTTGACCCCCGCCTGAATACCGAAACGTTTGGCATATTTTTTTGACATTTGTTGAAAAGGATTTCTGCCGCTTCCTGCCCGGTTATTTACGGATCCATTCACTCATCCGAATAAAAAAACAGGCCGGGAGCAAAAAATCCGGTGCGGATCATCTTCTTAAATTTCAATTCTAGTATCTTATATGCTCCTTATGCATCAAATCGTCTGGAATAATTGTCTCAAAGCTATACGCGATGCAATTCCGGAGCAAAGTTTCAAAACCTGGTTTGAACCCGTGAAACCGATCAAACTGGAAGACGATGTATTGACCATCCAGGTACCCAACAAGTTTTTTTACGAATGGATCGAGGAGCATTACCTCGGCATACTCAAAAAATGCATCCGGCATGAGATCGGCAAGCAGGGACGGCTTGAATATTTTATCCCTATGGAAAACCAGACCCGCAGTTCCGCCGGGGAACCCAGTTTTCCTAAGCCCCTGGATTCCAGCCATATTGTCAATCCTTTTGTGATCCCGGGGATCCGCAAGGCCAAGGTGGAATCCAACCTCCACCCCGATTACCGGATGTCCAATTATGTAGAGGGGGATTGTAACAAACTGGCAAGGGCCGCAGGCATCGCCATCGCCCGCAAACCCGGCGGTACTGCATTCAACCCGCTCTTCATTTATGGCGCGGTGGGTTTGGGCAAGACCCATCTCGTCCAGGCCATAGGCAACGAAATCCTGGCCAATCATCCCGATAAAAATGTATTGTACATCAGTTCCGAAAAATTCACCCAGCAGGTCATTCAGTCCATAAAAAACAATGCCATCGATGATTTTATGGCCTTTTTCCACAACCTGGACGTGCTGATCATCGACGATATCCAGTTCCTGGCCAACCGGACCAAAACCCAGGAAATCTTTTTCCATATTTTCAACAATATGCACCAGGTCGGGAAACAGATCATCATCAGCTCCGACCGCCCTCCCAAGGATCTCCAGGATGTCGAAGAAAGGCTGGTGTCCCGCTTCAAATGGGGACTGAGCGCAGATATCCAGGCGCCCGATTTCGAAACCCGCATGGCTATCCTGGACGCGAAATCACAACTTGAAGAAATCCAGTTGCCCTATCCCGTGCTGGAACTGATCTGCCACAATATCAAGGAAAGCGTCCGCGAACTGGAGGGCGTCCTCATTTCCCTCGCCGCCCAGGCTTCCCTAAACCAGAGGCAGATCGATGTGCTGCTGGCCAAAGAGGTTATTGAAAAATTTGTACGCAATTATACCCGGGAGATTACCCTGGACCAGATCCAGAAAATGGTGGCCGAACATTTTAATCTGAAGGAAGAATACCTTCAGGGCAGAACCCGAAAACGCAGCGTGGTCATCGCCCGCCAATTGTCCATGTACCTCGCGAAAAACCTGACCACCTATTCGCTGGCCAAGATCGGCGGCACCTTTGGCGGCAGGGACCATTCGACCGTCATCTATTCGGTAAAAACCATCAAAGACCTCCTGGATACGGATGATGGGTTCCGTTCCACGGTATCGGAACTGGAGAAGAAGATCAAGATGAGTATGGCGGTGTAGTGACCAATAGTCAATAGTCAATAGTCAATAGTCAGTAGTCAGTACTAACAATAGTCGGCGATAAGGGAACGAGGGGTACACAACTTTTCTCTATTTTGGCGGGATGGTATTTCGTTCTTTGGTCATGCTTTGCATTTTCTTGGTTGGGTATTTTCCTCCCGTACCCGGACAATCGTTAGTACCGGAACTGGGAAACCGGAACATCCGGGTAAATCCCATCGTGCCCATAAAAAGCTATGCATTCAACCTTAAGGAGGTAAGCCTCCTGCCGGGGAGTCCCTTTTACCATGCGCGGAGGATGGACAGCATTTATCTCAGCCTGCTTTCCCCGGACCGGCTGCTTCACCGTTTTCACAAAAATGCAGGACTTGCTCCCAAAGATTCCATATACGGCGGCTGGGAAAGCGGAGGATTATCGGGCCATACCCTGGGACATTATTTGTCAGCGGCCGCCATGATGTATGCGTCTACCGGCGACCGGGCCCTGAAGAAAAAAATAGACTATACCATCAAGGAACTTGGCCGAATTCAGACAACCAGGAAAACCGGTTATCTCGGAGCCATTCCCAACGAAGATTCCGTGTTTTTGAAAGTGTCCAAAGGCATGATCCGGGCCACGGGCTTTGACCTCAACGGAGCCTGGAGCCCCTGGTATACGGTGCATAAAATCATGGCCGGGCTGGGAGATGCTTATATCCATGCGGGCAACCGGGAGGCTCTGGAGATTGTCAGCCGGATGGCGGACTGGGTGCATCAAACCATCGCCCATCTCCCTGATTCCGCAAGGCTCCGGATGCTCGATTGTGAATACGGAGGCATGAATGAAGTACTGGCCAATCTTTATGCTTTCACCGGAAATAAAAAATACCTGGACCTTTCTTACCTGTTTTATGATGAATTTGTTTTGGGCAATCTGGCCCAGGGCATAGATCCCATGCCCGGTAAACATGCCAATACCAACGTACCCAAAGTGATCGGAAGCGTCCGGCAATATGAACTCACGGCCAATCCCCGGGACTACCGGATCGCCGACGTTTTCTGGAATGCCATGGTGAACCATCACAGCTACGTCATTGGAGGAAACAGCAATTATGAATACTGCGGGGAGCCGGACCGTTTGTATGATCGACTCAGTGACAATACCTGTGAAACCTGCAATACGTACAACATGCTCAAACTCACGCGACACTTTTTTGCCCTGAGCCCGGATTCCAGGTATATGGACTATTATGAAAGGGCCTTGTACAACCACATCCTGGCTTCCCAAAACCCGGAGAACGGGATGATGTGTTATTTCGTCCCCCTCCGAACGGGCGCTAAAAAAACATTCAGCGATACCTTCAATACTTTCACCTGCTGTGTGGGCAGCGGCATGGAAAACCATTCGAAATACAATGAACAGATATACAGCCACGACGGGTCTAAGGTGGTGTATGTAAACCTCTTCATCCCTTCTTCCGTGCATTGGAAATCCCGGAAACTCCTGCTTGAACAACAAACCCTTTTCCCGGCCCGGGATGAAGTCGATTTTTGGTTGAGATCAAATCCAAGGCCCGGCACCACCCTTGCCATCCGTCACCCTTTTTGGTCGAAAAAAATAAATATCACCATAAATCAACAACCAGCCCTTAAGCAGTACATGCGAAACGGATACCTTTTCCTGGAGCATCCCTGGAAAAAAGGGGACCGGATCCGGATCTCTTTGGAAAAGACTCTTTATACCGAACCTATGCCGGATCAGGCCGACCGGATTGCCATAAAATACGGCCCCCTGGTGCTTGCCGGTCTGCTGGGTGATTCCAGTCCCCCGGAGCCGGAAATTCCGGTGCTGGTCTCGAAAGAAAGGGACCCAAACCATTGGATTGCACCAGGAAACCAAGCGTTGACCTTCAGCCTGACCGGCACCAGGCCTTCCCCCGTAATGCTGAAACCCTTTTACCAGGTTTACGACCAACATTATACTGTATATTTTGATTTTTACACCGAAGCCCAATATGTGCAGAGGCTCCGGGACTACCAGGCGGCACTGGACCTAAAGAAGGCCCTGGAGGAGCGCACCATCGATTTTATCCAGCCGGGTAATGAGGAGGACGAAGAAAGGCACGGATTGAGTCATAGTGAGCGCTCTTATGTGGACGCGGCTTTGGGCCGCACCGGGAGGGAAGCCCGTACCGGGCATTATTTCGAGTTCCGGATGAAAACCCATCCCGGCCTGCCCACTCAGCTGGTCTTTACCTACCTGGGAGACGATCAAAACAGGTCCTGGGATATTCTGGTAAACGGTCAGAAATTAACGACCGTGGAGTGGCCCGGCGGCCATTCCGGAAAATTTTACGATGTATTTTATGATCTCCCTCCAGCTTTGAATATGGGATCAGAGATCCTGGTGCGGATCGAGGCCAACCAGGGCAAGACGGCAGGCCGGGTTTTCGGAGTCCGGACGGTCCGGGCAACCTAATTAACAGGAGGGGATTTTTCTTCCCGGTAAAAAATCTTTCCAACAATTTTCCATCCCTCGCTGGTTTTAAGGAGGCTCATGAGGTCATGAAAATAAAAAGACGGGTATTCAATGGTCAGTTTGGCCGTGGCCGCATTGCCGTATACCTGGATGGATTCAATCTTTGTTTTCCGGTTTTGCCTGACCCCGTTGTTGCGGGCACGGGCCATAAAATCCCCGAGCGATACGTTCATCAGCGTATCGTTTCGGATATACCTCATCTGCCCGTCCGGCACAAAGGCTTTCGAAAAAAGGAGGCTGTCCCCCAGGGTGCCGCCGTCGAGATAATACGTGCACACTTCCTGGATTTGCCGGATCGTCTCCAGATCGGTTTGGGCCGGAAGCCGCTGCAACCAGGACGCGGCCAGGATAAAAATGAAAACATTGAATTTCATGAGGTGTGAATTGGAATTTTTAAATAAAAAAAAAGCCTCAGCAGATATTCGGGATATCCATCGAGGCTTTCAAATAAATTGTAATTAATCAGGTTTTCGCTTTCTCCGCCGCCTTTTGCATCGGGTTGACGCCGGGCGCAGGAGTCACTTGTTTTTGTTTGAATACTTTAAAACGGCTCGGTTCCGGTATCGGTTTTTCTTCTCCGTACACGTTGTTGCTTTCGTCGATATCGGCCGTTTCGCGGTAAGGATCAAGTTTGATGCTGGCTACCTCTTTGTCTTTCAGGAAAGCCTTGGTAATCTTATTTTCATTGTAGCGCCAGACCTGGGCGGGAATACGCTGAATCTCAGAACTGCCGTCCTTGTATTTCCATTCCAGGATAATGGGCATGACCAGTCCTCCTTTATTGCTGAACGTGATTTCATACATATGTTTGTTGCCGTATTTCTTCTTCGCCTCGGCGTCGAGGGTATCCTGGTTGGCTACCAGGGTCACCGGGTATTTGGTGGTGTCGTATTTGGCGATATCCCTGGCATACTTCCAGTAGAAGTCTCGCAGGGACGTATCCCGGTCGGTCACAAAGACGATATTGGTATCCTGACGATTTCTGATTTTTGAAAGGTCCTCAAAATCATTCACATCGGGTTTGGCCAGGGGCCTCATCACCATCGTATCCGTCAACCTGGAAGGAACGGCATGTACATCTGCGGTGGCATATTTAACGGTATCGATGGATATGTCTGCGGCATCAATGCTGTAAAACCAGCCTCTCCAGAACCAGTCCAGGTCTTCCCCGCTGGCATCTTCCATAGTGCGGAAAAAATCAGCCGGGGTGGGATGTTTGAAAGCCCACCGGCGGGCATATTCCTTAAAGGCCTGGTCAAACAATTCCCTGCCCATGATGGTTTCCCTGAGGATATTCAGTCCGGTAGCGACCTTGCTGTAGGCATTGGGCCCGAAACCAATGATGTTTTCTGAATTGGTCATAATGGGCTCCAGCCTGTCTTTGGGCCATTTCATATAGTCCACAATGGTATGTGGCGGCCCCCCGTCGGAAGGAAATTTATTGTCCCAGAGCTCCTGGGTGATGTATTGCATATAGGAGTTCAGCCCTTCGTCCATCCAGGTCCACTGACGTTCGTCGCTGTTGACGATCATGGGGAAAAAATTATGGCCGACCTCGTGAATAATGACCAGGATGGCAGCGTTTTTATTGCCTTCGGAATAGGTCCCGTCTTTTTCAGCCCTGCCCGGGTTGAAACAGATCATGGGATACTCCATTCCATTGGACGCTTCCACACTCTGGGCTACCGGGTAAGGATAAGGGATGGTAAAGTCGGAATAGGTCTTGATGGTATGGGCCACCGCTTTGGTGGAATATTTACTATAAATCGGGTAGGCTTCCTTGGCATAGAAACTCATGCACATCACTTTTTTATTATTGACCTGGATGGGCAGGGCGTCCCAGACAAACCGCCGGGAAGAGGTCCAGGCGAAATCGCGGACATTGTCGGCTTTGAAAATCCAGGTTTTTTTTGCTTTGCTTTTGTCCTTGGAGGCAGCCAGCGCTTCGTCAAGAGTGACAATCTGCACCGGTTCCTTGGCGGTCTGGGCCTTTTGCCAGCGAAGCTTTTGCGTAGGGGTGAGATTCGTCGTATAATTCAGGCATTCCCCGGTGGAACCCACCACGTGATCAGCAGGAACGGTCATTTGAACCTTAAAATTGCCAAAGGATACCGTAAACTCCCCTCTTCCGGTAAACTGGTGGTTTTGCCAGCCAATTTCGTCGCCGTATTTACAAAGCCGGGGGTACCACTGTGCAATGGTAAAAATATGGTTGCCGTCTTCCTGGAAATATTCATAACCGCCGCGTGCATTCTGAAAGCGGTTGAAATCCATGCGATCCACCAGTTTATAACTCCAGTCGATTTTAAACACAAAAACACTGTTGGGCTTCAGCGGAACAGGCATATTGACTTTCATCATGGTTTTATTGATGGTGTACACCAGCGGTTTGCCCGTGGCATCCACGATCTTGTGAATGATATGCCCGTACCCGTTGTCCGTTTTGTATTCCTCGACCCGGTCAATCACCCGGTCCGTCAGGACCTGGGGCATATTGCTGGTATTCTGGTAATTGGCATTATTCACCGAACTGTGCTGGTTTTCATCCAATTGCAGCCAAAGGTAGTTTAGCACATCCGGAGAATTATTGAAATAGGTGATCGTTTCGGAGCCCGTCAACTTTTGGTTTTCTTCATCCAGTTCGCATTTGATGTCGTAATCCACCCTTTGTTGCCAGTATTTAGGGCCGGGGGCTCCGCTTGCGGAACGGTATTCGTTTGGAGTGGGCAGAATAGTGCCCAATTGCTCAAATTTGTTCCCGTGGTTTGAAGTGGACTGAGCCGAGGACAACCAGGCATATCCTGCCAGGAAGAGGACCGGCCAGAGCCTACTTTTGATCCTTGAAGGTTTCATATGATTTTCGATTAAGTTTTTTGCAAATTTCGGAAAAAAAGGCCATCCGGGGTGGATTGAATTCAGTCATAGATCAATGGGGGATGGAATCGGCCGCATAACGGATATTTGCCGACCAACGTTTCTACCATACTGCGAAATTATAACTAATGGCCCCACATTCCGATCCCTCAAAAAGGGGGATTATTGATTTTGCGGGGGCTGCCATTCGAGCAAGCGGACCGGGGATCCCTGGTCCATGCCCAATCCTTCGGCGTCCAATTGGCGAACCTTCAAAAGAAACAGGTTGAGAATCCCGGCGGAACCCCAAAGGTCCGGGTCAAATGTGGGCTCCCAACGGTCGAGCGACTCTTCATCCAGATCGGAAACCATCCAATTCCTGAAACCAGGGCCTTTGCTGCTGGCCAGGGATGGCTTGTTGTCCCTTTCCTGGTCCCTGAAGAGGATGCCGGCCCGGAATGTTTTCCCTTTGCCCCATACCAGGACCTGGGGCCTGGAAATCGGTATCGACCGGGTGCCGGTGCCCTTCAGGCTAAAACCGGTCTTCCGAAACCCTCCGGAACTGGAAATCCACTTTTTGCCTCTTTTAAAGACGAGATGGTATTGAGGCGCCTCTTCGCCCGGGTCTTGCCAATAACTCGCCACAAATGGCCTGCCTGAGCCATCGCAGGTCATAGAGGTCTGATTGATCAGTTCGCTGCCCTGGGGAATCCGGCGGATGTATTCGGCCGTCGCGGCGGTAATTGGGAGCCGGTAGGCTTGTCCCAAAGAATTCTCCCAGTGCAGCCCCCCATCGCGGGAGACCGCATAACACAGGTCATGGTTACTCGCCACATCCGGGGTCTCCCTCCAGGTCCAGGACAGATGCAGGCCACCCTTGTTGTCCACCGCCGCCTGCCAATAGGCGTTCCGTTCCCCTTCACCATCAATGAGTACCTGGTGGAGACGGCTCCAGGTTCTGGAAGCGCAATCGTATCGGTTGATCACGAGGTTGCCGTTTCCGGAACTGCCATCCCGGTAGAGGAATATCAGATTCCCATCCGGGAGGCGGTAAAATTCCGGGTATGAGACCTGGTTTTCCAGATGGCCGGTCATGGCCTGCATGGGTTCGAAATCCAGGGATCCCGGTGCCGAACTCCGGATATAATTCAGCCGGTTGTTGTGGTGATCCCAGGCCAGGTGCAGATATCCCTGGCCATCGAGTTGAATGCTGATGCAATTGTGTGCGTCCCCTGCCCTGCCTTTATAATTCAGTCGTTTCCATTCCCAGGACCCGGATCCAGGGGACCTTCGGCCTACAACTACCGTCCCCGTGGTATCATAAAAGGAGGTAAACTGGTATTGGGTATTGCTCGTGAGGGAATGTTTACGGAAAATGACCGCGTTTACAGAATTAGCCGACCAGGCTGAGGGATAAAGGGTGTCGATCCTTACCTGGCCTGATGAAAAGCCAGGAATCAGGAAAATGATCGCCCGTATACCGCAAGAAAACGCCTTAAGAATCCATCGCCAAACAGGTATTTTCATTTTAATCGGCTTCATTTTACTTGTCCACCGAAAAATACTAAATTTGCCCTTCCAAAATTTGGCCCATGGTCCGGTGAGGTGGATGAGTGGCTGAAATCAACGGTTTGCTAAACCGTCGTACGGGCTTAAACCTGTACCGAGGGTTCGAATCCCTCCCTCACCGCTTCTTTCTCCTCCTTTGGTTTTACTTTCCTCCGGCTTACCAGGAAATAAGAGAGCCGCGAACCGCAAGGTAGCCCGCATAAACCCTATTCAACAGGGGCCTGTACCGCCCGCAATTGACCGTATTAAGGACTGATCCCAAAAAAAAGAGCCGTTACCGGTAAAGCAACGGCTCCTGATTCTATTCTTAATAAATTGTAATTACTGGTGATAGGTGATGAGGGCTATCCGGCGGTATTTCCCCAGCAGGCCATCATCCACAAAATGAACCATACCTCCGTTAAGGATCACTTTTTCGATTACGTCGTCCACGGCATCTTCCATCGGAAAAGGGACGTGATCCAGGCCAATAGTTATAATTTCTTCATCGACAGCCCCTTGCGCGGCAGGCTTCCGGTAATTTTTTTCAACTACCAGGATGCGGCCATTCTTCTCCGTCGCTTGTTTCCACACTTCCTTCAGCCCCGTTGCCAGCAGTTTTTTATTCAGGGCATCTTCGACCTGGTCAATGATTTTCCGGGACCGGGTTTCCTGGATCCGCCCAAACGATTCCCTGGCCAATTGGTTCAACTCGGCAGGGGTACTTTCAAGGTAATTGCCTTCGATATAATCTTCAATGACCTCCCCGTGTTTCGTCATCTTTTTAAAATGACCGATGTATTTTTCGCTTCCGGCCACGATCACCGGACAGGCATGGTCTTTCAAAGCCAGGGCAATTCCCTCGTCCGCATTCTGAAGAAAGAGCTGCATGGCTTTATCCCTGCGCTCGCTTTTTTCGTGGTGAATTTCCACATCGTGCAAGGTATTGGCCATAAAGGCCTCGATGCGGTTGGAAATATCCACATTCAATTTCGTCACGTGTGCCGGGGAAACGAGGTAAAACCGGATTTCATTGGCGCTGAGCAATAAAAGGATGGCCTTGCTCACTGCATTCTTATTATAGATCAAATCCCGGATTTCAAAACTGCTGTCAATGATGTTTTTTTCCTGGGGCTCAAAATCAAGGAAATACGTTTTCTGGAACCAGGGGGACAAAAAAATGGCCAGACCCTGATGCATGTTTTGCGGTTTCAGGTTTTCCGTGAGGCTGGTATACTTGGACATCAGGGAAGCCACTACGTCTGCCGGATAGGATTTGAGGAGTTCTTTCTCTATTTCATCCCTTTTGGTTTTCAATTTATGCTTCAGTTCGACCCCCATTCCCACTTTGATGTTGAATGGGAAAATGACCGAAATACTCGGAAGATAATTTTTATGCTCGACGATTTCGGTGATTTCAGGATAATTTTTAACGTTCATAATATAGGTTTTAAACAAAACTAATTTTTTTGCTAAAGACCCTTCCTGATGGAAGTCATACTACCTGGTGATAAAATTCATCCACAATACAACGGCTGTAATCCTCTGGTCTTCAAAGACCCGCATGCAGCTGCTCATCAAACAATTCAGCCTGCTGCGCGGATAAATAGTATTCTTTCAACATGATAATCAGGTATTTACCGGCATTGAACACTTCGCGGTTGAAATTGATCAGGGTTGAAAATTCATCCCCGGACAAGGCGATGTCAAAGCCGTCTTTATAAAACCGGCCGACCATGGTATGATAATGGTCTTCGAGCTTCTTCACATTTGAAAACAACTGATCATAAACCGGCTGGGCTTCCGGGTGCTGAAGAATGCCTCCTATCTCGTCAACCAGTTCCATGACCTTTTGCCGGGTTTCCATATAGAATCCAAATTTGACATCGTTGGAAGAATTGCTCAGGAGGTCGATGTCGTGAAATGAATCCTTTATGCTTTTCACGGCAAACATGGCATCCCGCACCGTCTCCAGCAGTTGATCGATGCGATTCAGTTTTTCCTCCTCAGTCGTCAGCCTTTGCAGGTTGAAGGCATAATTGCGTATTTCCCCGTGCAGGCTTTTGAGGTGGTTATACCATTGCAAACGGTCCATGCCGGCCATTTTGGAGGAGATTCCCGGCAATGGCTCCGCCGGATTTTCCAGGCGGAACGCCTTCCTGGTGAAAACGAGGACCCATTGCATCATCTGGTGTGTTTCGGTTTCCAGCGCTTCATGGGCATAATCTCCGTCCGTGACCTTTACTTTGCGGATGATGCTGGTATCGTCACTGTCCCTAAAAGAAAGCACTTCCAGCCAGTGACCCAGTTTTTTCAGGATGGGTAAGAACAAAATCGCGCAACCTACATTGATCAGGCTCTGATAAAAGACCAGGGCAACAAGGTGGTCGCCGATGCCGATGAAGTCCCGGATCAGGCTATGCGTTGGCCTGATCAAGGTAAAAGCCACGACCAGGGTCACCGAATTAAAAACCAGGTTGCCCAGAGCCACCTTTTTCTTGATGACCGGCCCGTCCAGGGCAGCCAGTACCAGTTTCAGCGTAGTGCCTACCTCTGAGCCGAGCACGATGGCCATCGCCGCAATCAGGGAGATCGCCTCGGCATTGAGGGCGCTGAGTGCCAGCACCACGGTCGCCGAACTGGACTGGGTCAGGGTGGTGGCAATCAAGCCAAACAGGACAAATAAAAGGAGGGGCGACTGGTTTAAAAAAGCAAGGTCAAAAGATGCGATCACTTCGAATACACTGATTTTTATGTATTCCAGGCCAAAGAATAAAAAACCCATGCCAAACAACAGCCTCATCCAGAAAAAGAGGATATTCTGCTTTTTGTATAAAAAGGTAAAAAACCCGCACAGCGCGATCAGGGGAAAGGCCAGGTCTTCCAGATTAAGTTTGAACCCAACCAGAACGATGATCCAACTGGTGACGGTAGTGCCTATATTGGCCCCCAGCATGACCGCCAGGGCCTGATAAAGGTTGAGCACCCCGGTTCCCACAAAGGATAAAACCAGGAAGTTGACGATGCTGCTGCTCTGCAGGATGGCCGTCACCAGGGCCCCGGCCACGAGCCCTCTGACCGGCTGGCTGGTATGTTTTTTTAAAAAAAGTTTGAAAGCCCGCCCGGTGACATTCCGGATGGCTTCCTCGATGAAACTGAATCCCAGCAGAAAGATTACGATACCGGCCAGGAGCTTAAAAAGGATCAGGCCCATTGGAGAAACAATGGTACAAAATAGCGAAGAATATTGATCCGGTTATGATCTGCAAATCCCAAATAGTATATTGGTCCCTGAAGGACCGAAAATTAAGCCGGTCTCCAGATCCAGAGCCATATGGAGTCCAAAGAAATCAAACTCCAGCAGTTTTTTTATTACACCGCCCTTTTGCTGTCGGTGCTCTTCCTGTTATACGCGGGCAGGACCCTTTTTATCCCGATGTTTTATGGATTGCTGATCGCCCTGGTCCTTTATCCCTTTTGCAGGGGCCTGGAGGCAAGGGGATGGAACAAGACCGTGGCTATTGTCCTCGGCATGATCATCGTGACTTTATTAATCCTTTTCCTGGGCTTCCTGCTGATCCTCCAGATCAAAGCCCTACAGCAAGACTTCCCGGAACTGAAAGCCCGGTTTCTGGCCAATATCCCTGCCCTCCAGGCCTGGATCCAAACGACTACCGGCATTTCCCAGGCGGTTCAGGACCAATGGTGGAGTGATTTCAAATCTTCCCCCAGCGTCTTTTCAGGGAGTGCGATCCGCAACACCATGTCGGCCACCCTCAACACGATATATATCGCCTACATCACCCCGGTCTTCACCGCCCTTTTCCTTTACAACCGGAAAGTGTTTGTGCAATTTCTGAGTTCCCTGGCCGGAGAAGAATACAAGGACAAACTCTCAGTCATCCTCCGGGAAACCGTGACCACATATGCCAATTTTATCAAAGGCATGATCAAGGTATACCTCATCGTCGGCACCCTCAACAGCCTGGGGCTGCTCCTGCTCGGCATCAAACACGCCCTGCTGTTTGGTTACCTTACTGCTATCATGACCATTATCCCGTATATCGGCATTTTTGTCAGTTCCATGTTGCCCATTTCCATGGCCTGGCTGACCAAGGGGAATATCCTGTACCCGCTGGGGGTCATTGCCGTATTTTCATTCGTTCAATACCTCGAAGGAAACGTTATTTTTCCCCGGGTAGTGGGCTCCCAGCTCAATATCAGCACCTGGGCTACACTCGTTGCGATTATTGCGGGTGGGATCCTGTGGGGGATCAGCGGCATGATCCTTTTCATTCCGTTTATCGGCATGCTCAAAATCGTGAGCGATTATATTCCGGAATGGAAAGCCTTGAATATCCTGATCAGCCGCCGCCCTTGACCGGATCCGGTCAATAAGTTCTGACCCGGCTATACCCTGTAAATTTCAGTGGTGGGCTTGATAAAAAAAGAAAAACCTGCGACCAAAATACCCGTAATCAGATAAACCAGTTGCAGGAAGTGATAGGTCCTGATCAAAACCACCTGCCCTGCAATCCAACCGACCAGGATTATTCCTGCAGCCAGCACCCAACCCTGGGAGGATGGGTGGTCAAAAACAATGGAGAGCGCCCCGGCAAGACTGGATCCCCCCACAATAATCAGGAGTATCAGCCCGGGAATCATAAAATCACGGAATACGGTGTGCCGGAGCACCTCAGGATCGAGTTGCAGGGTGGAACCATCAGGGTTTAGGCAAATGGCCAAGCCCGAAAAAACAGATGTGGATGCTACAAATCCCAACAAGACCAGAAGGATTATTTTTACCGTATTGCTCATACTTCTTGGCATTTTAAATATTTATACCCCGAACGGATAAGTCTCCGGCACTTGCCCCCCCGAAGGTTTGATGTGCAGGGGATGCAGGGCCCTGGATTCGTCAATATGAATAAACGCATCATAACGCAAGGGTAAAATACTGGGCACATAGTTTCCATACTGTTCGTATTCCGGCTGATACACTACCCCGACTGCACGGTGTGGGAGGTGATGCTCCATCAAAATATCGTCCTTAAAATCTTCCATGAGCAGGAGTTTATCCTCAGGAGACGCCGTATGAAGGTAGTCTTCCCAACTCCCCCTCCGCCCCGGAGGCAGGTCCATAATTTTCATTTCTCCGCCCCAGCGATGGCCGGCGGTGACCGTGCCTTGATAGCTGCCGAAACCCACCAAATACACCCCTTTGTCCCAGAGATGGAGCCGCGCGAGTTCACCGATATTGTACATGCCTTCCTGGATCATATCGGTCGCGCTCGCATCCCCGATATGCGTATTGTGCGCCCAGATCACGGCCTTGGCTTCGGACCCATGAAAATCCAATAATTTAACGAGCGTGTCATGCATGTGCCGGTCCCTGAGATTCCAGCTGTGCGCCCCTCCCCGGATCATTTCCCGGTAATATTGTTCGGCATTGGCCACCACGGTGGAATTCTGCGCCACACTGAAGACATTCTCCGGGTCCGTGTTGTAGGAAGTGATCCTGGCCCGGATTTCAGTGAGCAGACTGACTACTTCCGTCTGACATAGCTCGGGAACCAGTTCAGCCGCCCGGGCGTAGGCCAAGCCTTCATTTTTACGGTAAGGTTCAAAACAGCGGGCCGCTTCAAGGGCTACTTCATAGGCAGAGGGATCGGTTTTGTGGAGATATGCCAGGATTTCCTGAAGACTTTCATGGAGGCTGTATACATCCAGGCCGTAAAACCCCACCTTCCGGTTGGAGGGCTTTTCCTTGTTGAAATGGTGAAGCCAGCCGGCAAAAGCGACCAGTTCCCAGTTGGCCCACATCCAGGTAGGCCATCGATTGAATGCATTCAACACGGCATACGCATCTTTGCCGGCTTTTGGATCATTTTTAATAAACCGGTTGAGCCGGTAACAATCCGGCCAATCGCCCTCCACGGCAATAAAATTGAACCCTTTTTCTTCAATCAGCCGCCGCGTGATGTGCCACCGCCAAAGGTAAAAATCGCTGGTCCCGTGCGAAGCCTCTCCCAGCATGACTATCCCTGCATCCCCTATATTTTTAATCAAGGGGTCCAGGGCGGAAGGACCGGGCAAGGGATAGGACCATTGTTTGATTACCGATACGGTATCTTCCCCGGAAATTTTCAGCGGTTTGGAAAAATATCTGCCCATATTCATTCAAAGTTGGTCATCAATCAAGCGGGCTTCCCATGAATTGAATCAATCCCCCCCCTGATTCCGGTCACACTGCTGAAAACAGAATTCAGTTATCTTCACAAAAAGGGATTTATATGGAATTGCAATTTGAAGATGAAGTCATCATCCCTTCGGGTAAAGTTGAATTGAAGGGAGATTTGATTGTACCTGTGGATGCAAAAGCAATAGTCATATTTTCACACGGAAGCGGAAGCAGCAGGCACAGTCCAAGAAACAAAATGGTTGCCCGATATCTGAATAAACGGCATATCGCCACCCTGCTTTTTGACCTGCTTACGGTGGAAGAGGACCTCAATTATGAAAATCGTTTCAACATTCCTCTGTTGGCTGAGCGCTTAAAAGATGCCACCCGGTGGATTGTTTACAACCCCGTCACCCTGGATTGCAGGATCGGTTATTTCGGGGCCAGTACCGGGGCCGCTTCGGCCCTGATCGCCGCAGCGGGAATGAAAGAAATAGGGGCAGTCGTAAGCCGGGGAGGAAGGCCCGACCTGGCGGGTTCCTCCCTGCAGAAAGTGACCTCCCCCACCCTGTTATTGATCGGAAGCCGGGACCCTGAAGTGATAGAACTGAACCAATACGCTTTCAACTTATTGGGTGGAGAGAAAAAAATGGAAATCATTCCGGGAGCCACCCATCTTTTTGAAGAACCCGGCACCCTGGAAAAGGTATGCGAATTGGCCTACGGCTGGTTCGATGCCTGGCTTATTCAATCAAACCCTTAATCCATCGCCATGATCTTTGCAAACCGATCGGAAGCCGGGACCATCCTGGCAGCCAAATTGTGGAAATACCGGGAAGAGGATGCCGTCCTGATGGCCATCCCGCGCGGCGGAGTACCCGTTGCCTTTGAAATCGCTAAATCTCTCGGATTGCCCATGGAACTGGCTCTGATCAAAAAAATAGGGCATCCCAACAATAAGGAATACGCCATTGGCGCAGCCAGCCTTACCGATTATTTTATCGTTCCCTTTGAAAAGGTAAGCCAGGATTACGTTACTGCGGAGGTGCAGAGGATCAGGAAACGATTGGACGAAATGCGTTCAAAATTCATGGGAGGCAAGGAAGTGAAGGATATTAAGGGGAAGACCGTGATCGTAGTGGATGACGGGATTGCCACGGGGAATACCCTGATGGCTACCTTACAGGTCTTGAGAAAGGGCAACCCTTCCAAAATAGTGATTGCGGTACCGGTTGCATCCACAAACGCAGTCCGCAAACTCAAACCGGAAACCGATGAATTGATTTGCATTTCCGTACCCGAGGAGTTTTATGGGGTTGGGGCTTTTTACAAAGATTTTGACCAGGTCTCGGACGAGGAAGTCATCGAATATTTCAGGATGCTTCAGTCCATGCCGGGATAAAAAAAAGGAGACGGGTAGTACCCATCTCCTGGGATTAAGCATTTCTACCGGTTCACGAACCGGCGTTGACTACTTTAATCATTCTGATATTTGGAATTTCCTTATATCATTTAATCAAATATAAAAGATAAGCGGATAGGCAGCTATGAAGCGGATCAGCCGGAAAACTGATTGAGGTCAGGGATGGGCGGTTCTGACTTCCCGGGTCCAGGAATTTCAGAATGGTGGCATATTCCTATTTTTACCGCCGTTCAAGCCGATCATCCATGTATCTTTCACCAGACCGGTCTTATTCCAATAACAACAGGGTCCAGTTTATACGGGGAGGAAGCGCCTTTTTCAAGCTCATGGAGCAACTGATCGGCGAAGCCAGCGATACGATCCACCTCCAATATTATATCATTGAAGACGACCAAACCGGGCGGATGATCATCGAACCCCTGATCCGGGCAAGCCGCCGGGGGGTAAAAGTCTACATCCTGGCGGACGGGTATGCCTCCCAGGGTTTTCCCGACGCTTCGATCCACCGGATGAAGGAAGAGGGCATAATGTTTAAATTCTTTGAACCCCTGCTCAAGAGCAAGTATTTCTACTTTGGAAGGCGCCTTCATCATAAAATCTTTGTAGTGGACACCACCCGGGCCATGATCGGAGGACTGAATATCAGCAACCGGTACAATGACCTGCCCGGCCAGCCCGCCTGGCTGGATTTCGCGCTTTTTGCCGAAGGCCAGGTCGCTGTGGAATTGTGTATCCTGTGCTGGAAAACCTGGAACCGGTTTCCCTTGAAAATGGGCCTTACCCCCTGTGAAAAAGTACCCAGGCCGGAGATCCCGCAAGGAAGCAGGGCCTATGTACGGATGCGGAGAAACGATTGGGTAAGGGGCAAAAACCAGATATCCAATACTTATTACCACATGTTCAGGACGGCGCGCAAACAGGTTACCCTTTTGAGCAGTTATTTTTTACCCGGGAAGACCCTGCGCCGCCTGATGTCCAAAGCCAGGAAGCGGGGGGTCAGGATCCGGGTGATTTCGGCTGGCGCCTCCGATGTCATGCTGGTCAAGTACGCCGAAAGGTGGTTGTATGACTGGTTGCTCCGGAACGAGATTGAATTGTACGAATACCAGAAAAATATCCTGCACGGCAAACTGGGAATATGCGATTATGAGTGGTTCACCCTGGGCTCGTACAACATCAACGACATCAGCGCCTACGCCAGTGTCGAATTGAACCTGGATGTCATCCAGCCAGCCATGACCCAGGATATGCTGAAACTTATGGATAAGATCATAGCTGAAGATTGTGTCCGGATCACGCTGGAAAAACACAAAAAATCAAAAAACGTATTCATCCAGTTTGGGAGGTGGCTTTCGTTTGAGTTTATCCGGGTGGTTTTTTACCTGTTCACTTTCTATTACCAGCAGAAAAAATAAAGGGATGCTTAATCCCTGAATATCCTCACCAGGAGGTTCCGGGCTACCGCCCAATCCCAGTGTTTAAACCTGCCCCGCTGGACGACCAGGGTATTGTCGTCGGGATGCTGCAGGAAGTAATGGAAAACAAATTTTTGCCTGGGATCCTGCCACCCGATGATCTGTCCAAAACGCAAGTCATTAAAGACGAGGGTATCGCCCCATTTTTCTACGGTGTAAAAACCCTGGGAGAAACGCTTGAGTTTGTTTAATTCCACATGGTCATGCGTTTCGTCCAGGAGCGAATCGTTGACCGGAAAATATTCAAAGTCCATGGTCGGGCGGTCCTCAAACACCGACCGGAACCCAACATGATACCCGCGGTCATCTCCGGCTACCACATACCACAACCAGTTTTGCAGCGGCGCCGGGGTGGTAAAATAACGGGTGTAGGAAATCTTTTGATTCGCCAGGATATCCCTTACGGTTCGGTCGATATAATATTTGTTGGCCAGGCAATACAGGAGGTAAAGCCCGCTGAGCCCCAGTCCAAACAGCCATACCGGACGCCTCAGAAGATTTGTCCTAGGCAGGTAGATCAGCGCAACAGCCGCAAGGATGGGTCCCAGGGCAAAAAAAGGATCCGCCACATAAATGGCATTGAACGACATCCGCAGGTGACTGAAAGGCTCAAACCACCCTACCCCATAATTGTTGAAGGCATCAATCAGGATATGGGTAAAAATCACCCCGCCAAAAAACAAGAGCCAGCGCGACAGGCTGATGTTGTGCGGACGGTGCCATCGTTCCGCAAGGATGGCAAACACCGGAGTGATCAGGGCGCAAAACAGGATGGAATGCGTAAAGCCCCGGTGTGCCAACAGGTTGCTGGCCGTATCCATCCAGAAAGAGGCCAGAAAATCGATATCCGGAATGCTCTGGGCCAATGCTCCCCACAATCCGGCCTTCCTGCCCAGTTTTTTACCTGCGAAGGCTTCACCCATGCATGCGCCCAGGGCCAGGTGTGTAATGGAATCCAATGGTTTATACTGATGATGAGGGATAAAATTACAAAGGCTTGTGCATAAACAGGCTATCTGCAAGTTGGGCTGCCCTCCGCCGGACCTGTGCCTTGGCGGCCTCTACGTTGTTTTCGCGTCTCTTGTTTTCATCATTGGGACGGAGCAGCCAGTAGGCGGATGAATGAATCAATCTGGCTCCGGCCATGTTTATCAGTTTTTCAAATCCGTTTTGAGCATTTGCAGTGGACCCCGCACCGAGGGTGATGGCCACCACAGCCTGATCGGCCAGCTCTGTATTTTTGAGAAAGCCGCGAATGCTCCGGTCGGGTTGCCAGTTGTAAGTATTGGCGCACAAAACCCAGAGATCCGGGTGACTGGTTTCCATTTGTTCAGCGTATCTGACCGTCATGACCTTTACAAACCAGCCTTTTGATTCCAGGACCAGGGCGAATTCCCGGCATAATTGAAGGTCCAAATCATAAATGGGATCAGGATCAAAGACGATCATGGCCCGGAACCCTGAACGGGGCTGTCCATAGTCCCAGTTCGCCGACGGACCTTTCAGATTGACCCAAATGGTCAAGCCAAGCCAGACCACAAGAAGCACCAGGAGAAGCCTTAACAAAATCTTAAACATATCCTACAGCTGTTCCTTTTCAAAAATAGGTCAGAGCATGGGCTCCTTACTGACAAAGGTCAGGTCACCGGCTGTAAAAGGTCATTTTTTGGGCAGAGGCCCAAACATATCTTGCCGGCAAAGAACAAAATGTCAATGAATTTTGAATCCTATGCGGCCAAGGGGAATGAGTTGGTAAATCATCTTTCCTCCGACCTTGGGGTACCCAGGGACCAGGCCGCCCGGATTTTGAGATCGGTGCTGCACGCTTTGCGCAACCGGATTCCGCTGGATGAAAATTTTGATTTATTGGCACAATTGCCCATGGCCTTAAAGGCCGTCTATGTCGATGGATGGAAACCGGGTAAAACCGTAAGTCAATCCTCGCATCTGAAGGACTTTCTGGACGAGATCCGGGATGCCGATGCACAGCTGGCCGCTTATGATTTCGGTAATGATGCCAAAGCAAAAGAGATGGTCCTGGGCGTGTTCCGGGTTCTCGCCCAGTTTGTCAGCTCCGGCGAATTGAACGATGTGGTGGCCGGCCTTCCAAGGGAAATCAAAAACTTCATTACCACCATTCTGGATGAAAACCAATTGTTTTAATAATCAACGAATGATAATATTCATAATATATGATGATGCGGATCATGCTGCCGGCAAAGGCCGTCGGTTAGCTTTGTACTATCAGTAAACAACAATAAAAAAAGGAGGTTATATGACCACAAGAGCATTAAGTAAAAACCGGGAATTTTTCCCTTCTGTTTTTGAAGATTTTTTCAAGCCTTGGAATGAATGGTTTCAGCCCAATGATTTTATGGCCCGTACGCTGACCGTTCCCGCGGTCAATGTGGTGGAACATAAAGATGAATACCTGGTTACCCTGGCTGCTCCTGGAATGGCCAAAGAGGATTTTAAAATCGATCTCGATGGCAACCTGCTCACCATTTCCAGTGAGAAGGAAGAAACCAAAGAAGACAAAGACGAAAAATTTTCACGCAAAGAGTACAACTATTCCTCCTTCTGCAGAAGTTTTACCCTGCCGGAAACCGTGCTGCGGGATAAAATCGATGCCAAATACGAGGAGGGTATTCTGAAACTGGTTCTTCCCAAAAAGGAAGATGCGAAAAGAGCTTCCACTTCTAAGATGATTGAAGTTAAGTAGTTAGGTTTTGTAAGCCCTGCAGCGATGCAGGGCTTTTTTTACACTAAAGCAAACTAAGGAATAATTTTTCGGGTAATCGGGGAAACATGAAGACAATGGTATCAAAGCGTTTTAAACACGAACAGGATCGCTTTAAACACGAGTATGATCGTTTTAAACACGAATATGAAATGTGGAATACGACCGTAGAAATATTGCAAGATGAGAATGTGGATATGAAAAACAAGATGTCGGATATCCTGCATCGCAGCAATACCACCGGTCAGTTGCTGGAAAGGGCTGAAGCCTTTCAATCCCGCTTCCTGGAAGAGGACGAAGCATTGAGGAAGTTCCGACGGGAGGTATTGAACTTTATAAAACAGTCCCAAAACATGGGGGAAAATGGCGAACTGAGCAATGGGGTGGAGAAAATGCGGTTCAAACTGGAATTGCTCAAAAAGGAATTTTTACAATTAAAAAACGACTTCGATAAATTTTCGGGAGAAACGGGGGCCTGATCAATTCATCAGGTGCTCGAGTTTATTCTCATTCAGCAAGGTGATTTTGCCTCCCTGAATTTCAATGAGTTTTTCACTTTTGAAATCGCTTAAGGTCCGGATCAGCGATTCCGTAGCGGTACCGGCGATGCTGGCCAGGTTTTCCCTGGAGATTTCTATACTGAAATGTTGCTGATCCGCGCTTTTATATTTGCGGGAAAGGGAGATCAGCGCCTCGGCCACCTTTTTCCTCAGGCTGTTATAGGCGAGGGAGATCAGGTGTTCTTCCTGTTCGGCAACATTTTTAGCCAAAAGTTTGGCGAATTTCCTCAAAACAATAATATCCCTATTGAGTAATTCTTCAAAGTCCTCCCGGGGAATGACAGCCAGTTCGGTGTCTTCAATCGCTTCCGCGGTATCCTTGTATACATCTCCTTCAAACAGGGCGGTATAACCCAGGAAATCACCTTCTTTGTACAGGCCCACCACGAGGTCTTTGGCATCATCGTTGGTTTTGATGAGTTTGACCTTGCCTTTAAGGATATAATACAGGCGGGAAGGGCGGTTGCCTTCGGTGTAAATGATCTGTTTCTTTTTGTATTTATTGATGTTTCGGTCGGCCGTCAGTTCTTTGACTACGTCCCGGTTTTGCTGGTTGAGCCGGATGATTTGTTCCAGCCCGTCGAGGCCCGGGGCAAATTCTTCCTTGAGGGTTTCGTATTTCTGGAGCCTCCGTTCCACTGCGCTCAGCAATTCGGTCCCCGTGAAAGGCTTGGTGATGTAATCGTCGGCGCCCAGTTCCATGCCTTTCCTGAAATCCGTCCGCTCGGCCTTGGCGGAAAGAAAAATAAAGGGAATCTGGTGGAGTTCTGGCGATTTCTGCATCATGTGGAGGACGCCATAGCCGTCCAAAACGGGCATCATGATATCACAAATGATCAGGTCCGGTTTTTCGGCGTTGGCTTTTTCGACCCCCTCCTTCCCGTTTTTTGCTATGATGACCGAGAAACCCGCCAGTTCGAGAATTTCAGCGGTGTTTTCACGGATATCATCGTTGTCCTCGATAAGGAGAATTTTCTTCATAGAATGCCATTATGGGCTAATATACCTCCAAAACTTTAGTTGTCAAAATTTCAGGGAAACTTGAGGATGAAGCGGGAGCCCACATTTAACTCGCTTTCGCAGGTAATGGTCCCGTCCATCATGCTGGTATATTTGGATACGATGTGCAGGCCCAGTCCGGTACCCTGGATATTGGAGGCATTGGCACCCCTGTAAAAGCGGTCGTAGAGGTATTTCTGATCTTCCTTCGAAATGCCGATGCCTTTGTCTTCCACCATCAGGACCCAGGGGCGCTGGCTCGTATCCGTACGGACCTGGATGGTCTGGTGGGGGGGAGAAAACTTTACGGCATTGGACAGCAAATTCAGGCAAATGTGTTTCATCAGCGAAGGATCGGCCCACACCCGGGCCGGGCCCACATGGGAATACTGGATCTCCTGTCCTTCCTTTAAGATGGGTTTCATTTGATTGATGACATGATTCACCTGTTCCTGGATATCGCATTCCACGATCTTGGCAATGACCTTCCCTTCCTCCATTTTCCCCACGCTCAGAAAATCCTCCAGAATGTCGGTCATGGTGTTGACCGAGGAAATAATTCTTTCGAGGTGTTTCTCCCTTTTGGGTTGGTCCTCCGTGGTTTTATATTTTTGAAGCAGGTAGGCCGAAGAATTGATTGTGCTCAGCGGCGTCCTGAATTCGTGCGAAGCCATGGATACAAAGCGGGATTTCAGTTCGCCCAGTTCTTTCTCCTTCGCCAGGGAAACTGCCAATTCGGATTCGGCTTCTTCGGTTTCCTTGATCTGGTTTTGCAGTTTTACGATCGCTTCGGCCAGGGCCTCGGTCCGCTCGAGCACTTTCTTTTCGAGTTCGGCATTCAGCCTTTTGATGGAGGCTTCATTTTCCTTCCGGAGGGTGATGTCGTTGACAAAGGATATCACAAATATCTCATCCCCGATCTTATAGGTGCCCAGGGAAACCTCCACCGGAAATTCCGTTCCATCCTTTTTGACCGCGTATAAATCCATGCCCAGGCCCATCGGCCGGTTTTGAGGATGCTCAAAATAACGGGCCTGGTGTTTGTCGTGATGGGTATGGAAGCGGGCCGGGATCAGCAAGTCAATTTTTTTAAATTGAAGTTCTTCTTTTGTATACCCAAACATCTCCTGGACAAACCGGTTGACCAGGATGATCTCCATCTTGCTGTCGACCAGGATGATGCCTACGGAAGCGTAATCCAGGAAGGCATTCAGCCCTTGCTTTTTAATGAATTCTATGGATTGTTTTCTTTCCTTCATTGCTGATTGGTTTTTGAATCCCCGGGCGAAGGCTCTTTGGTGATCAATCCGCTGCGTTTCCCGATCCAGGCCACTCCCAGGTAAGCCAGGGACATCACCCCGATGGAGGACAAAGGCATTAATATGGCAGCCACCAGTGGACTCATCCGACCGGTCACCGCAAAATAAATCCCGATCACATTGTAAATGATGGAATAGCCGAATCCTGCCCAGATCAGGTATTTTCCCTGGACGGCCATCTTGATCAGCCGGTCCAGATCCTTTAACCGGTCTTCCCGGACCAGGATGTCGCAGGCGGGAGAAAAAGAAAAATGACGGTCCACCACCGCCAGGCCGATATCACTTTGGCGGAGCGCACCGGTATCATTGAGCCCATCCCCGACCATCAATACCCGGTCCCCGGACTCATGCAGCTTGCGGATATAATCGAGTTTTTGCTGGGGAGACTGGCCAAACAATATCTTCATCCGGGCAGGCAATTGTTTTTTCAAAGCCGGAAGGCTCTCCGGCCGGTCGCCGGACAGCAGGCTCAGGGTATATCCGCTCAACCGTTGCAAAAGGTCGGGCGCCCCCGGCTTAAAAGGGCTCGACACCGTGTACACGGCCTTTAACCGGCCATCGATGCTCACATAGACTTCACTTCCTGGCCCCCCGGCGCTTTCGTGTCCGGTGAATTTTTCATTGCCGATCCGGATATGCCTGTCCATCACCCAGCCTTCAATGCCGCCCCCGGGAATTTCACGGTACGAGGCTACCGGGCAATCGACCGCCGGCCTGGCCCAACTCAGGATAGACCGGCTGAGCGGATGGCTGGAGCCGGCCATCAGGCTGAGCGCCATGGATTCCTCTTCCGGTGTCCAGTCCATGAATCGCAGCGATACGGTGCCCGCATTGGAGTGGGTCAGGGTGCCCGTTTTATCAAAGACCAGGTGATTGATCAAAGGCAGCGTTTCGATCACCGCTGCATTTTTGACGAAGAACTGCAGATTTGAAAAGAGCCGAATGAGGTGGCCGTAGGTAAAGGATGAACTCAGCAGCAGGGCGCAGGGGCAGGCTACGATCAATACGGCCGTGAAGGCGTTCCAGGAAACCGAGGGCTCCCGAAGCTGCCAATAAGTAAAGGCGGTCCCGGCAATGCCCAGCACGAGGATGGTAAAATATTTCGCCAGCAAGTCTGTCTTGTAATGGCCTGTATTTTTTTCTTTCCGGAATACCTCATTGTTCCACAACTGGGTAAATCCGCTTTGCGAAAAAGGTTTAACGGTAAGGATTTCAACGGGGCTGCCCTCCACCCTGCCCCCTGAATAGACCCACTCCCCGGGACTTACCGCCACCGGCTGGGACTCGCCGGTTATAAAACTGTAATCGATCAGGCTGTGGCCAATGCTGAGCATCCCGTCGACAGGAAGGATCTCTCCATTTTTTAATAAAAGGATATCCCCCTTTTTTACGTCCCGTATATTCCGGGAACTTACCTGGTCCCCCTCTTTCACCTGGACGGAAATCGGAAAATAGGATTCGTAATCCCGGCTGAACTGAAGGGATTTGTTGGTTCTGTTCTGAAAGGCCCTCCCGACCAACATAAAAAATACAATGCCGCTCATACTGTCCAGGTACCCCATGCCGGAACCGCTCAAGATTTCAACCAAGCTTCTTATAAAAGTCACGAGGATAGCCAGGGATACCGGGCCGTCAATATTGAGGTACTTTTGTTTCAGGCCGGTCCAGGCATTGCGAAAAAAGACATCCAGGCCAATGAGGAATACCGGTATGCCCAGGCCCAGGTTGAGATAGCGGAAAAAATGGACCAGGGATCCGTCCTGCCGGAGGTTTAGCCCAAAGTATTCCGGGAAACTCAGGAGCATGATATTGGCGAAACAAAAGCCGGAGATCCCGATCTGAATGGCTGTTTTATCCAGTGCGGATGACGGGGGGCCAGGCCGATTGAGTTCAATGAGCGGTTCATAACCCAGGGAAGTAAGTTGCTCGGCGACGCCCCGGAGATTGATTTTTTCCGGATCAAAGGACAGGTAGACTCTTTTCTCCATAAAGTTTACCCGGGAGTCTAGAATGCCCGGGTGGAGTTTATGAAGGTGTTCCAGCAGCCAGAGGCAGGAACTGCAATGGATCTGGGGCAGGTAAAATTGAGCCTTGACCAGGCTGGGGCTGGAGAAGGTTATAAACCGGGAGGCCCATTCGGGATCATCCAGGAACGAAAACAAGGTGGGCGCCGTTTTGCGGGCATTGATCCCGGGAGTCTCGTTCAGGCAATAATACTGATCCAGGTCGTTTTCATGAAGTATGCCGTAGACCGTGCGGCATCCGGCGCAACAAAAATGCTTGTCCCCGTATACAATACGGTCATCCGGGCAGCGATCGCCGCAATGGAAACAGGTCAGACTGGCGAGGGTTGGTTTCATTTATTCAGGCGCCGGGCAACTTATAATTTTTGAAACATGATTGATCAGCGGCAAGCTGGAATGAGGAATATGAATGTTCAAGCCCCGGATGACCAGGACCACTCCCAGGAGGATGGCGATGACCCTGGATGTCCACTGCAGATTCAGTCGAAACCTCCTCGTAATCATCGTACCGGAAAAATAAGCCGCCAGAAGGGCAGGCACCGTCCCCAGGCCGAACACAAACATAAACGCAAAACCGCTGAGCGGATGGCCGGTGGCCGCTGAAGCCCCAAAAGCAACGAGGATCATGACGCAGGGCAGCAAGGCATTGAATATCCCGTACAATACAAATGAATACCAGGCCGGATGGGACAATAATTTCTGAAACCTGGATCTGATTTTATCGCTTAGGTCAAAAGACAGGGTCATTTTTCTGCTGATCCAGGGCCACAGGGTCACTGCCAGGACAAAGATTCCGGCAGCGACAGACAATATAAGCTGGCCGGTAATCCATTTGAAACCTAAGCCGGCAGCGCCGACGGCCAGTCCAAGGACTCCATACATCAGTGCTTTGGAAACCAGGTACAGGCTGAGGTTTAAAGCGGTGTGTTCCGTTCGGGTGGAGCCGAAAGGCAGGGCCATCACCAGGGGACCGCACATACCCAGGCAATGGAGGCTTCCGCCCACACCGAGGATAAATGCCGATACGACCAGGGTTGTACTCATGGGCCTTGCTTATAAGTAAAACTCTTTAAAATATTTTTGATCCCCGTCGTCTAGCGAAACTTTCAGACGGTAAGGACAGTTTTTCAATCCACTGGTACTCAGGATGAATTTGCCCTCCCCGTTGGCCTGAAGGGGCATGACCCGGTCAGCCTTTGCATCGGCAGGGCAATAAAAATGAGCTGAACCCGATTTCAGTTGAAGGGCAAGGCGGGGTGGTACCGACAATTCAATAACCCCTTCCAATTTTTTGAGGACCAGGAGGCTGTCTATACTCTCCGCGTTCCGGATCGCTTTTTTTCTTTGGTTATAAAGAAGTTCCTGTTCATAATAGTCGGGAGTGACCAGCTGGAGGTCCTGGGCCATGAATCCAAAGATCAGGCTGAAAATAAACAGGAGGAAAATCCCGCCTCCCAGGAGGATCAAATTGCCGCTTTTAAACCATTTATTCATAGTGGTCAATATCTTCCGATGAAGGTGATTTTTTTAGTTTGTACTTTTTTATTTCCTGATAAAACGTCCATGAGGAGGATCTCTTTCCGCTCCGTGATGGACGATTTCGGTTTTTTGATAAAAAACAATTCTTCCACCCCCTGGCCGCTGTGCAGGGAATCCACCTGCCGGCCGGCATAGACCAGTTCGGCATCGGTATTTTTCAGTTTCAGGTGATAATCCCGCGTCAGACTGGATTTATTGATGATTTTCATCCGGTAAAGATTGCTGATGGTCCCGTCCGCATTTTCCTGCAATACCTGGCCGGGAACCCTCAATACCGTCGTGTCAAACATGGAACGTTCCGCCAGCAGGAAGCCCATGAGGCCCACCAGGGCGATCAGGACGGCGCTGTATGCTTTGACCCGGTAGGTCAGTCTGGGTTTTTCCCCATTGCGGATATTGTTTTCGCTGGCATAGAGGATCAGGTTTTCCGGACGGCCGGTGTTCCGCATCATCAGGTTGCAGGCATCGATACAGGCGGTGCAATTGGTACATTCCATCTGGGTGCCGTTGCGGATATCAATACCCGTCGGGCAAACCTTGACACAGAGGTCACAATCGATGCAGTCCCCGGCCTCTTCCGACCGGGTCCGGCTGACCCTGGCCCGGGGTTCTCCCCTGACATAATCATAGGCCACCACAATCGAATTCTTATCCAGCAAAACACTTTGAAGCCTGCCGTAAGGACAAATGACGGTGCATACCAGTTCGCGGACAAAAGCAAATACGAGGTAGAAAACAAAAGAGAAGGCGAGGATGGCAATAAATCCGACCAGGTGCCGCGTCACCGGCTCGCTGACAATACTGATCAGCGCATCGATGCCAATGATATAAGCGAGGAATACATTGGAAATCAGGAAGGAAACGAAAAAGAAGATCAGGTGTTTCAGGCCTTTCCGCATATACCAGTCGGTAGTCCAGGGCTGTTCGTTCAAGATTTTTTGTTTGTTGGCAGGACCCTCGATCCAATACTCGATTTTACGGAAAACCAGCTCCATAAAAATGGTCTGGGGGCAGATCCAGCCGCAAAAAATCCGGCCGAAGATCAGGGTGAATACAATAATGAACAGCAGCAGGGTGAGCATGGCCAGGCCAAAAAGGATAAAATCCTGGGGAAGAAAGATCTTTCCGAAAAAGATGAATTTGCCCTCCACCACATTGAGCAGGAAAAGCGACTCTCCGTTTATTTTTATAAAAGGAAGAGCCACGAGGACCACCAGGTAAACATAACTGAGCCAGGTCCGCCAGGTATAAAGTTTGCCCTTTGGCTGGAGCGCATAAATCCACTCCCTCTTGCCGGCCTTGTCTGCTGTGGTGATCTTGTCTTTAAAATCCGTGGTTTCCTTTGACAAAACTTGATGTGTTTAAAAAAGGTCAGCTAATGCTTCGGATGACCAGGGTAGTGTCCCCAAAATCGAAGGCATCTCCGGTCTTTTTGGCTTCAAGCTGGTTTACGATTTCGGAGTCCGGGGAAACCCCGATCAGGGTCCTGCCTCCGGACATCGGGATGGATTTCACCGGTATTCCGATGTAAAGCAGGATTTCATCGGTAACCACCAGGGCTCCCGGCGCCACTCGGTCGGTTTCCACCTCGGACAAGTTGTTCAGTTTGTATAAATCGTTTTCCGCATTCACCAGCAAGGTCCGGTAATGCGACAACATCTCCATGGATGCGCTCTGGAAGGAAGCATCTTCAGGATCTATGACTTCCCCTTCCGGTAAATCTGCCTCGTGCTCGAGGTTTTGGATCGTGGCTTTCAATTCGCTGATCATGGCTTCCTGATGATTCCGGATCTGCTGGAGGATCTTCTTTTTATCTTGCATAGTCGTTATTGATTTAAACGCATGTACGAATCCTGTTATTTGCCCCCGGTGGTATCCGGGGCAGCCGCCGGGCTTTCCTCAACAAACAGTTCGCCCTGTTTTTCTTTGGCATTGGCCGGATTGGTCCCATGCAGGGATTTGACGTAAGAAGCCAGTTCCGCGATCTGAACCGGCGAGAAATCATCCTTCCAGCTCTTCATCCCTTTCTCCGGAACGCCGTATTTGATGGTGTAAAAGATATCCTTGATGGATCCTTTGTGGATCCAGTAATCGTCCGTCAGGTTAGGGCCAACCACATTGCCTTCCCCATTCACCCCATGACAGACGGCACAATTGACCTTAAACGTCATGGCCCCTTTAGCCACGCTTTCCGGATCCAGCATCGTGACATTATTTTCATCAATGGCGCTGGCCGCAGTCTTCAAATACTGGGATTGCAGGATCTCGGCCCGCTCATTTTCCTGGGCCAGTTCGATCAGCTGACCGGGAAGGGACTTGCTGACAAACATGCGGTACAGGTAAATGGCTCCGAAAAGGATGGAAATATAAAATGCATAGGTCCACCAGGCAGGGGTCTTGTTGTCCAGTTCGCGGATGCCGTCGTAGTTGTGGTTTAGGTCCAGTTCCGCTTCCCGGTCGATCGCTACGGTTTGGTTGAGCCTTTGGAAAAGCGAGGGTTTTTTCACTCTTTCAACGGCGGGTTTCATTTTTTGAATCCCGACAAACTGGAAGAGGGTCCTCACCAGGAATAACATGATCAGCAATTCCAGCAAAATGGCGGCGATCAGCAGGTAAATGTCGAGGGGCACCGAGTTTGCCGCGCCCGCCAGACCTGATTGCCCGGAAACGGAAGTGGATATCATCATCAGCCCAAGCAGGCTAAGCGGTTTGGCCAGGCTTCGGGCAGGGCTATTCGGATTCCCGGTAAAATTTTGGATTTTAAGACGGGCGACGGCGAGGACGGAACGGGCCATAGCCAAAAGGATCACCAGCAGGATGGCCGACAAGCCGAGCAGGATCCACCGGGTGATCACAAAAGCGTCGTAAGAGACGGCCTGAGGTCCGGCCACCCCGTTGGTTTGAGCGGCGAGTCCCGCCATACCAGGTATGCCGGTTATAAAAACGGAAGCCGTCAAAATGGAGCGGACCAGGCTATCCTTCGTGATTAAGCATTTCATACATCTGATTTTCATTTCAAGGGAATATTGGCGCGTTCATCCATGTCTTGTTTGCTGATCATGAAGGTATACACGACCACGGACACAAAGACCAGGACAAATAGAACAAGGGTGATCAGGGGATAGATGCTGACATCCTCTATGGATTTGAGATAATTGGAAAATTTCATGATTCGGACTTAATTCATTTTTTAATATCGGTTCCCAGGCGTTGCAGGTAAGCGATCATGGCGATGATCTCCTTATCCGCACTCACCTCTATCTTGCTTCCTTTCAGGCCGGCAGCGATCCGTTCGGCCTGTTTACGCAGTTCTTCATTGCTGATTTTATCTTATCCCTCCGGATAGGGGACCCCCAGCTTTTGCATGGCCCTTATTTTCGCTGGTGTGGTGCGGGTATTGAGCTCTTTCTCCAGCAACCAGGGATAAGGGGGCATCACGGATCCCGGGCTGGTCTCCTGCGGATCCCGCATGTGGTTGTAATGCCAGCTGTCCGGATATTTCCCGCCAATCCGGTGCAAGTCCGGTCCGGTGCGCTTGCTGCCCCACTGGAAGGGATAATCGTACACAAATTCACCGGATTTGCTGTACTCGCCATAACGCATTTCTTCATCCCGGAAAGGACGGATCATCTGGGAATGGCAGGTATAACACCCTTCCCGCACATAGAGGTCGCGGCCGTGCAATTCGAGCGGGGTATAAGGTTTGACCGAAGAGATGGTCGGCACATTGCTTTCCACAAGGAAGGTGGGCACCAGTTCGACGATACCGCCGATGGCCACAACCACAAAACTGAGGGCGAGCATTTGCACGGGTTTCCTTTCGATGGCGTTGTGCCAGTGTTGTTTGACAGGAATAGGCTGGGCGGACAACGGAAGGGCCTCAGCCACTTCATTGTCCACAAAACTTCCTTTTTTCATGGTTTTGTACAGATTGTACACAGCCAGGAAGGCGCCGATCCAATATAAAGTCCCTCCGATGCCGCGCACGATATACATCGGGACGATATGGGTCACCGTCTCCAGGAACTGGTATTGCAACTGGCCGCTATCCGTAAATTTTTTCCACATCAGGGACTGGGCCCAGCCTGCCCAATACATGGGGATGGCATAGAGCAGGATACCTATGGTGGAGATGAGGAAGTGCACATTGGCCAATTGCCTGGAGTGCAGGGTGGTGTTCCACATGCGGGGCACCAGGTAATAAAGCATGGCAAAAATCATAAATCCGTTGAAGCCCAGTGCTCCAATATGTACGTGGGCCACGGTCCAGTCAGTATAATGACTGTAGGCATTGACATTTTTGAGTGAAAGCATCGGCCCTTCCACAGTGGCCATCCCATAACAGGTCAGCGAGACCACCAGCATCTTTAAAATGGGGTCTTCCCGGACCCGGTCCCAGGCGCCTCGGAGGGTGAACAGGCCGTTGAGCATCCCTCCCCAGCTGGGCAGGATCAGCATGATGCTGAAAACCGTACCCAAGGCCTGCGCCCATTCCGGCAGCGCGGTATATAAGAGGTGATGGGGGCCGGCCCAGATGTAAATGAAGATCAGCGCCCAAAAATGGATGATGCTCCAGCGATAAGAATATACCGGGCGTTCGGCCGCTTTGGGCACAAAATAATACATGAGTCCCAGGAAAGGAGTGGTCAGGAAAAAGGCCACTGCATTGTGTCCGTACCACCATTGAACCAGGGCATCCTGGACTCCGGCATAGAGGCTGTAACTCTTGAGCCAGGTGAAGGGAATCTCAAACGAGTTGACGATATGCAGCATGGCCACCGTGACCCAGGTACCAATAAAAAACCAGACGGAGACGTATAGATGCCTTTCCCTCCTTTTAAGGATGGTGCCGACCATGTTAATGCCAAAAACCACCCAGATCAGGGTGATCAGGATATCCAGCGGCCACTCCAGTTCGGCATACTCCTTCCCGGTGGTATATCCCGCAACCAGGGTAATGGCTCCAAATACGATGATCAGCTGCCAGCCCCAGAAATGGATCTTGCTGAGCAGATCGCTGAACAGGCGGGTTTTTAATACCCGCTGGAGGATAAAATATGCCCCCCCCATGACCGCATTGCCCACAAAGGCGAAGATGACGGCATTGGTATGCAGGGGCCTCAGCCTTCCGAAACTGGTATAAGGGATGCCGAAATTAAGGGCCGGAAAAGCGAGCTGGAAAGCGATCAAAACGCCCACCAGCATTCCGATAATGCCCCAGAAAAGGGTGGCTACTCCAAACTGTTTGACAATTTTATTGTCGTAGTAAAACTTATCCACAGTACTCACAAAATTTATTTTTTATCAATGGGTTTTTTGTCTTCAAAAAGGATCCGTTCACCCGGCGAAAATACGTCATCAAACTGGCCGTCCCTGACGCTCCACAAATAAGCGAGAAGAAATACCAGGGCTACGGACAGGCTTGCGATGAGCAGGATGATGATGACGGACACCGGATGGACTTTTTAAGGTTACATAAAAAAGGCTGTGATACCCGACTATAGCTTAAAAGTAACTTCCCTTTGGTGTTGCTTTATATTCTTACTATAGACCTACCAGGAAAAGGATATTCACAGCCCGATTTCTTATTTTTTCTTTGTTGGTTTGCTTTTGTAGATCATGACGCCGCAAGGGGCATGGCGTAGTACCGATTCGGCCACGCTGCCCATGAGAATCCGGTTCAGCCCTTTCCTTCCATGCGAGCCCATGATGATCAGTTCCGCTTTGGTATTTTTGGCCGACTCGAGGATGCCTTCAGCCGGGTCCATTTTATCACTGATTTCCGAGGTCACTTCGACAAACGGATGGTCGGCCCGGATCATCTCGACCATCGCCTTGATTTTTTTATCCACATCCTTTTTGGTTTTCTCAAACCAGTCGTCCAGCACAATATTGGACATGCCGGTCAGGGTCCAATCATAAAAGTTAGGGCGGGGCAAGACATAAATAATATGGAAAGCAGCCGCGTACTTTTCAGCAAGCTGGATGGCGATCTCCAGGGTTTCCTCCGACATATCGGAAAAATCCACGGGACACAGGATTTTTTTAATGCGTTTCATACTTTTAATTTTTTGTTAAAGCAGAACAATATTACAAATTTGATTTTTATCAATATGTGCCCGCATGACCACAATAGGAGGGAAAACTGATATTGGTCAGGTTGGAGGTCAGAGGTAGGAGGTTAGAGGTTAAAGGTCAGAGGTTGGAGCTTAGAGGCCTTGGGAGCAGTGACCGGCTTCCTGATCGGTGTATACCCCCTAAATTTTGGAGCAAAGAATTTCATTTAAACGGACCATTCCGGTTTAAAATGACAAAGAGCCGCAATAAACGTATTGCAGCTCTTTGATGATCCGTCGGGAAGACTGGATTCGAACCAGCGGCCTCCTGCTCCCAAAGCAGGCATTCTACCGGGCTGAACTACTTCCCGAGCTACATATAAATCCATGACTTTCAGCCAGTCATGAAAAAAGCGTCGCAAAGATAACATTTTCCTGATAGGAATGGACTGAAAGGGAATTAGATATCTTAAGTTCCAGACCCGCTTCTTCAATTTCAACAGACGACCGGCCTTCCAGGTCAACCCTTGACCCTATCATTTGGAACTGACCTCAATGGCTGGTCAAACGGGCTGACCGAAAACGTCCGCACAATGGCCTCGTCTCTCGCGTTCCGGTTCCTTTCCATTTTCCCCTTTATGCATTTGGCACTTAACTTTACACCTGTGTTTTTCTGATCGAACAGAGCCAAAAATTTTGTATATGAAATTCAGTACCCTAATCCTTTTACTCTCCTTTTCTATTAGTACGGTTGCCCAGAACTCAAACATCGAGCAGCTCCTGGTGGAAATCAATGAAGCGCAGGGCTCAGACCTGGTTGACAAAACGCTCCAGCTTGCCAATGCTTATTACCGGCTGGGTGAATATGAACAAGCCAAGGCCGCCGGTCATAAGGTCATGGAGCTGGCTCCCGGCCTGGGGATGGACCGGCAAATGCAGGAAGCTCAGGACCTGGTCGTCCGTTGTGAACAAATCACCGCCCTGAAAAACAGCCAGGCTAAGAGCGACCCCATGGGGTCCATGGTCATTGCCCTGCAGCTTTCGGATCTTTTTTATAAAAACGGGGAATTCGATAAAGCCCGTCAAATGGCTGCGGAATCGTACAAATATGCCTATCAGTTTGACAATAAATCATTTATGGCCACGGCCCTGAACCGTGAGGCCCGGGCCACCCTCAAAAAAGACAAACCCAGCAAGGAAGAAGAAGAGGAGGCCCGAAGGAAACTCCGAACAAGCCTGAAAATCATCAATGACCATAAAGTAATTAATCCTCTCCTGAAAAACGACAACCTGGTCAACCTTGAAGAACTGGGGAAAAATTTTGTGGACGCGGAAGAATTTGCCGAAGCCAACGAATCGTTTAAAACCGTGATGGACTCCGTCAACACCCATTTCCGGATCTGGTCTTACGAAGGCAAACACAGAAAGAATGGAAAAAGGGATTCCGGATGGCAAGGCGCCGTTTTTTTAGCACCCCGGGATTCCATAAAAAAAGGACTGCCCGAAGACCTTTATGAAAAAATCGTTCAGTTGAAACAAATCCGCCTGGCCAAAGAGCTGATCGCCCCCCTGCCCCCGCCTTCCTCCGCAGGAAAGGACGTCAACTTAATGGTCGAGCAAGTCACCAATGAATTAAAGGATTTGTGGCCAAAGGAATTGCAGGAGATCCAATCTGATTTTGAAAAAAACGAATCGCGCATAGGGCAGCTGGCGCCGGGTGATGTCAAAAAAGAACTGCTGCAGGCCACGTATAAAAACAAATACGACTCCCTGATGCACCTGCACATCCTGGACTCCATCAACCTGGAAAAACAGGAACTCTCCATCCGGCAGCATGAAGCGGAAATGGAGCGCCAGAAAGCGCGGCGTTCTTTTATGATGACCGGGTCCGGCAGCACCCTTTTATTGTCCCTGTTTTTATTTTTAGGATTTACCCGGCAAAAAAAACATAACCGGCTCCTTACCTTAAAAAACACGGAAATCAAACTGGCGCAGGAACGCTCCGAAGAATTGTTGCTCAACATTCTCCCGGCCCAGGTCGCGGACGAACTCAAACAATACGGTGAATCCAAAGCGCACCGCTTCGACAATGTAAGTGTATTGTTTAGCGATTTCATCGACTTTACGCGGATCGCCGAAACCCTACCCCCTGAAACCCTGGTCAAGGAACTGGATTATTGTTTTAAAGCCTTTGACCGCATCATCAGCAAACATTCCCTGGAGAAAATAAAAACCATCGGGGATGCCTATATGTGCGCCGGGGGCCTTAATCCAAGCCTGGGCAACCAGACCTCCGGGATCGTGCAGGCCGCCAGGGAGATGCAACAATTCCTCCATCAGTGGAAAGAGGAAAAAAAAGCCAGGGGGGAGCCATTTTTCGAGGCGCGGATCGGAATTCATACCGGGCCGGTCGTAGCCGGTGTGGTAGGCATGAAAAAATACGCCTACGACATCTGGGGAGATACGGTGAATATCGCATCGCGGATGGAATTGAGCAGCGAACCGGGAAAAATCAATATCTCCGGAGAAACCTTCAAACAGTTGAATGGGGAGTTCTCATGTTCTTACCGGGGTAAAATCAAACCTAAAAATAAGGCGGAAATCGATATGTACTTTGTGGAGGTGAGTGGATAAGGTTATTATTTCGCGCAAAGGCGTCAACCAGTTTAATGGTTACTCGCAATGGGGCAAGGCACCAGTACAATCCGTTCCACGAGGTAATATTTCTCGCGGAGAGCGCGGGAAGCACGGAGAAATATTTTATTGAAGAATGTTAACCTGTTCGGTCGAAGTTTACCCAGTTGGGTCGAAGTTTAGCTTCGGCCATCTTCAACTTTTCGCGCAAAGACGCAAAGTCGCAAAGCGCCAAGTTGGGTCGAACTTAGCCATCCTCCATTTTTCGCGCAAAGACGCCAAGACGCAAATCGTCCAATTTAGATGAAGCTTGGCTTCGGCCATCCGTTCGGACGAAGCTCTGCTTCGGCCATAACTGAATCTTCATTATCTACACATATTCGGAGCTCAACTCCTCCCTTACACAGATCTTAACCGTCCAACGCATCCAGTACCACCTCCTTCGCCAGTTCCTTGTACCGGCATAGCGCGTTCGCCAGTTTCATCTGCTCTATTGAATGGCATTCCGGTTCGAAAAGTGCGGGGGAAGCCACCAGGATACATATGCATTTTGCCCGGCTGGTGGCCACATTGAGGCGGTTGAGGTTGTAGAGGAAATTCATGCCTCGTGGCGCGTCTTCGGCCGAAGAACTGGTCATGGAGTAGATCACCACGGGGGCCTCCTGGCCCTGGAACTTATCCACGGTACCGATTTCTATCCCGGGTAATTTCTGGCGGAGGGCGCCCACCTGGGCGTTGAAGGGAGCCACAATTAATATGTCCTTGTTCATCAGATTATTTGTTTTCCCTTCCTCATCGGTCCAAAACCCACCTGCCAGCAATGTTCCAACAATGGCTGATATAGCGGCCACTTCTTCATCTGACCGGCTCTGATTGCCTTTGTGGGGAACCGGTACGTAGAACAGACCCGCTTCATCAAATCCGCGCGTCCCGCTAATCCGTTGTCTTTCGAGTCCAGGTTTCGAATTCAATCTGCTCTCGTAAAACAGCTCCGAAGTGAACTTGCAGATCTCCGGATGGAGGCGCCAGCTCGTACCGAGAAACAGCCCTTTCGTCCCAGGTATAGTCAGGTGGCCATCCAATAAATGGCTGAGGGCGGCAATATCACTGCCTTCCGGATGAGCCCCTTTCTGGGGCTGTTCTAATTGTTGCGGGTCTCCCAATAAGACCAGGTTTTTAGAAGCCCTCGAAGCTGCAAGTGCATGAGCCAGGGACATCTGACCTGCTTCGTCGATGAACAGGTAATCAAGGACTCCTTCTGATTTATCTTCGGACCACAACCATGCGGTCCCACATCCGATTTTACCTTCTTCCAATGCGGCCCTGACCTTGTCCGATTCGCCCACTTCCCGGATGAAAGGTATTTCTTCAGGATCTCCAACCGAACCTTTATGAACGAAAAAAATTTCGAGGTCAACCGGCTTATGTTTGATTACCGACTTGGCCAGGTTTCGGATCACTTTATGACTTATGGCAGTAATCCCGATTTTTTTTCCCTGTTTGTATAAATCGACGATCATTTGAGCCCCTGTAAAGGTTTTACCGGTACCCGGTGGTCCCTGGATAGCCAGTACACTGGAATTTAAACTGGTAGCCAGCCTCCTGGCTCCTGACTCCAAATCTTCTTTTTGCAATAAGAGAGGGCCATCATAGTTGTATAACAAGTCCGGGCGCATTTTGGTCAATAAATGGAATGCCGCCCGGCAAGACCCCTGTCCATTAAATCCATGATCAAGCAGGTTCCGGGCAACGGCGGCAAGAGAGTCGGTCAGTAAGCGAGGATCTACCCGTTCAGGTACATGCACAGCCCGTGGATGCCTTTCTTTGGCCAGACCTGACTTTTTTATATCGATGGTATTGTTTTCCAGGGATATGGCTTTCACCTGGCCGATGGATTTTCCTTTAACCTCGTCCAGAGCGTCCTCAACTTCCACCCGGATTTCCTGCGGAGGAAAACGGTACCGGTGGGTCGGGTTTTTTTCCCTGGGACCTTTAGGAAGTTCTTCAACAAACTCCAATCCAGCAATCGCCTTCCTTTCTTCAAGAAGATCATCGTATTCCAGTTCATGAACCCTGAAATATTCCCACCAGGCACTTTTATCCTCTCTTCTGAAATAATCCAGCAGGTTTGCCAACAAACGCCTGGCCAGTTGTTCGGCATCTTTGCTTTCCGAATTCAGGTTTTCGGTCAGTGCCAGGAACAATTTCCGGGTCCGTTCATCGAGGTCCTTTGTTTCATCTCTTGCTTCCACCTCCTTTAACAGGGGCCTTTCAATCGGTTTTCCCAGATTGATCTCCGTCTTCCGCTTCTCTTCCAGCCATTGATGCAGCGCCGCAGTAGACCTGCAATCGTCTTCATTGTATGCCTCCAATTCCGCGATCACCTGTTCATCCAAACTCAGGAAATCATTCAGTTCAAGCGCCACTTCTACCCTTTTCCTTGCGCTGCTGGCCTTATGCAGTTCGAGTTTGCGTTCGTAAGCGGCAAATTTTTCGAGTTCTTTCAGGGAATAGGTTTCGACGCTGGCCAGGAGCGACTCTTTGAATACCTGGTGCAAATCAATAAATCGCAGGCCTCTGGCCAACTGGTCCACTTCGGCCTCATAAACCGAATGGATCATGGCCAATCGTTTTACAGTGGATGGCTCATAAGGCGCAAAATGATAAATAAACATACCTGGAAATTCCTCCCATTGTGCCTTCACAAAATCCATAAACCGGCTAAAGGCCTGCTTTTCTTCATGCTTGTTTGAGGACCAAATCCTGCGGTAGTCCAACCCCCCCTCTTTTTTAACGGCATATCCAATCAGGTATTCCAGTCCCCCTCCCTCAAAAAAGGCATCCCCTTCAAAATCGAGATAGATATCCCCTTCATTGGGTTCCGGAAGGCGGTGAAAACCTCTTCCCTCTTCCGATTCCAGAGTTTTACTAAGCAGTTTTTGCCGTCTTCGCCCCTCCAGTTGAATACGTGCCTGCACCTGCCTTTTCAAAAGTGCTTCGAGGTTGCCCCTGCCTGGTTTGAGGATAAGATCGGTTTCGGCAAACTGCTCCAGCCTTGAAATCCCCTGTGATTTTAATTCTTCGATCTGGATGGACTGCATACCCGCCACCAGGGAAAGGTAATCGTCCATATGCCGCTTTTTATCACATTCCTGCCACCAACTGCAGATCTGACAATGCTCTACCGGCTCGGGATAAGTCGGCAGATCAGGACCGGCCATGGTTTCTTCAAATCGTTTTTTCACCAGTCGGTAATAGGCCCTGTAATCCAGGTACCGGAATGCCTCCCGCTCAAAGGGATTTCCCCGCTTGATGACCGACATGCTTTCCGCTTCGCCACCCTGAATCCCGGACAAGAGGTCGGTATAAAGGCAGAGTTGCAGGATGGTTTCCGCTTTGGTGTTTTGCGTAAGTTTCGTATCCTGGACTTCATAACAATAAGGCCCAAACCGGCTCTGGCCGTCCACTTTCAGGAGGATATCCGCGATCCCTCTCCAGGGCCCCTCCCCCAGTCCGGCCTGGACCAGGACCTCCGCACCTGATCGCATGGCTTCCACCACGGCCTCGGAGTCCTTTCCCCGCAAATCAACCACCTGTTTTCCCTGTGCCCGGAGGTGCTCCACATAGGCTTTCTCGTGCTCCATCCCGCGTTCCCTCAGGACATCCATCATCGGATCATGCCATCGTGGTTTCGCCATTTGACCCATGGCCACCTTTCGGTTTAATTGGGTCAGGTGGTGACAACTTAGGTGGTTGGTCAGGTCGGTGGCTGCAAGGGTAAAACGGTCGGAATCATATTTCATAGTGATGGTAAATTACGATGGATTCATTTTACTTGCTGGTACGTTTAATTTCCTGATTGGGAATCAGTACGCGGGCAGCACTTATTCGCCTTTTTTATTAAGTTTGGGACTTAATATTCAAAATTTTCAAAGAGTATGAAATATAAATGGCTCGGACTTGGTCTCCTCACTATCGGAATACATGCCTCCCTTCCTTCCTTCTCACAAGGATATGTCAATACGCCCCCTGCCGTATCCCCTATGCCGATGAAACCGGAAATGACGGAAATCTGGAATCCCGAAGTTCCAGTAGTAAAACCCGGAAAAAATCTGGGGGAAGCCCCGTCCGATGCGATCATCCTGTTTGACGGCAAAAACCTGGACCAATGGGTGAGCCAGCGCGATCCCTCCAAACCGGCTCCCTGGAAAATTGTAAACAACGACCATATGGAAGTGGTGCCCGGGTCGGGGGGCATCCAGACCAAAATGCAATTCGGGGACTGCCAGCTGCACATCGAGTGGAGCGCGCCCGATATGGTGGAAAGCGGGGGACAAGGCCGCGGCAACAGCGGGGTCTTCTTTCAGAACCGGTATGAACTGCAGGTGCTGGATTCTTACAACAACCGGACCTACCGCAATGGCCAGGCCGGCAGCATTTATAAGGACCACGCTCCCCTGGTCAACGCCATGAAAGGCCCTCTGGAGTGGAATGTTTACGATGTGGTCTATACGGCCGTGCGGTTTAAGCCCGATGGCAGCGTCTTCTCCCCAGCGCGGATCACCGTTTTCCACAACGGGGTATTGATCCAAAACAACGTGACCATCAACGGGATCACCGAATACATCGGATTGCATATGTATAAATCCGCCCATGGTGATGACGTCCTTTCCCTCCAGGACCACAATAATAAAACCCAGTTCAGGAATATCTGGGTCAGGCCTTTGTAAAGGTGAAAGGTGAAAGGTGAAAGGCGAAGGGAGAAAAAAATGATCAAGGCCACCGCCACCCACCCCATGTAATTTTGCTCCCTTTCCCGTTTACCCTTAACCGTTTACCCCTTGACATGGTTTGGGAGGAGCTTAGCTTCGACCCTGAAACTTAACATTAGGGGTTAGCATAAATACGAAAAAGCCGAAGCTAAGCTTCGTCTGAACGGCCACCCACCACCCACCACCCACCATCCACCACCCACCACCCACCACCCACCACCCACCGTCCTGTCCTCTCATCCCGGCTACCCGTGTCCTTTTGCTCCCTTTCCCGTTTACCCTTAACCCTTGTCCTTCAATTTCACCCCTGCCGGGGGATACCCCTGCTTTTAAAATAATCCACCTTGCAGCCTGCATTTAAGCGTAACTTAGACGGCATCCCGGTAAAAAAACCTCACCTTATGAAAAAAATATATTTGATTTCCTGCCTGAGTCTGATTCTTATATCGGTAAGCGGGCCATTGCAAGGCCAATTATTACGTCTTCCTGATGCCAACGTGACCAATCTCAAGGCTTCGGTTGGCCGCACGGTGGGAGTCACCGATATTATGATCCGGTACAATTCGCCTGCCGTCCGCGGACGGGAGGGAGGGATCTGGGGTACGGCGATTGTGCCCTATGGATATAACGTACTGGGCTTTGGATCAAACATGGAATCCCCCTGGAGGGCAGGTGCCAATGAGAGCACCACGATTTCTTTTTCCACCGACGTCACCATTCAGGGCAAGCCCTTAAAAGCCGGCCAATACGGTTTCTTCATCGCCGTTTACCCGGATTCCTGCATCCTGATTTTTAATCAGAATACCAAGGGCTGGGGCAGCTATTTTTATGACAAAGGCCTCGACGTCCTGAAAGTGGCCACCCGACAGCAAAAAAACATGCCCGCCAGCAAAGAGAGGCTTGAATATGCTTTCTCCAACCAGACCGACCGGTCCGTCGAAATTGCCCTGGAATGGGAACGCTGGAGGATCCCTTTTAAGGTAGAAGTGGACATAGACGGTACTACCCTGGCTTCCATTCAAAGCCAGATGAGCGGGGCTATGGGTTTTGATCCACCCAGTCTTCAGGCCGCCGCGGCCTGGTGCCTGAGCCACAATACCAACCTCGATCAGGCTTATACCTGGATCACTTCCGCCACCGATCCCAACCTGGGCGGGCTCAAGACCTTCGCCGCCTTGTCCACCAAAGCCGGCATCCTGGGCAAAATGAATAAAAAGGAGGAAGCCGACCAGATCATGGCCCAGGCCGTGGAACAGGCCAATGCCTTCGAACTGCATGCCTATGGGCGGCAATTGCTTGCCCAGAAAAAGATGAAGGAGGCTATGGATATTTTTGAAACCAATTATAAAAAACACGAAGGCAAATGGCCAACGGCGGTGGGCATGATGCGCGGATATTCCGCGATGGGCAATTATCCGGAAGCGCTTAAATATGCCAAAATGGGCCTCACCCAGGCTCCCGACGACCTGAATAAAAACAGCCTCCAGGACGCAGTCAAAAAGCTGGAAGCCGGTAAACCGCTTTAGGCTTTGGAGAGAAAGGACAAACACCGGTTCAGGCAAGACCTGGGATGACTCGCTAATCAAATAGTCAATGTTACATCCCGGTGTATATTGAACCACCGGATTATTTCAACATCAAACTTTCCATGCTGACATGAAACAATGGATCATGCCCCTGGCATTTATATTCATACTGCCTTGGTCAACATTTTCAGTAACTGGCCAGGAATGGATGAATCTTTCCCTGAACTATGGCCCTTATAAAACCGGCTTCCGTTATATTGAGACTTCGGATCCGGGAAGACCCTGCCTTACCTGTGCGAAATCGGTAACCGGCTATGCCGCCCGGGAAATGGAGATCGCGGTTTGGTACCCATCCGAAGACCGGGAAACGGCCACCATGCCCTATATTCAATATCTGAGGTTAGGACCGGCTGGAACCATTACAGATTTAAATATTTTGAAACAGGCTTTTTTCAAGAGTATCTCCGGCCTGGGCGGGGATACCAGCCTTTTCGAAACCGCTTTTGCCCCGCTCTTTCATGAGGCAACCCGGGCGCAGAAGGACCCTACCCTGGCGCCGGGCCGATGGCCATTGATCCTCTATCCGGATCAACCTCATTTTCAAAACACCCTTTGCGAATTCCTGGCTTCACATGGTTATATCGTGGCTTCGCCCAGGATTAAAGGGACTTTCCGTGCGGAACCTGAATATAATCCTGCAGGGATCGAAACGGGCACGGATGACCTGGCCTTCACCCTGGCTTATATGCGCAGCCATTTTCAGGTCAACCGGGAATTTGCTTTCATCGGCACCGGTTTCAATGCCACCCTCGGGCTTGCCCTGTCTTTCAAAAACAAAGATTTGGCGGCCTTGGTCAGCCTGGAGGGAGGCATTACCACTCCCTTTGAAGCAGGCCTGATCTTAAAGAGCCCATATTTTGATCTCCGGCAATGCTCGGTACCGATGCTGGTGATTCACGCCCCGCACCCCGATGTCAAACCCGAATTGACCCACCGGTATAAATATTCGGAGAGGGTTTATCAATCTTATCCCCAATCCTCCGAGTTTTATTTCCTCAATTTCGGCCTCTGGGAGAAAAAGGTCCGGAATATTTTCCCCAAAGCCAACCGGGCAAATACCTGGGAAAGTTTTGAAATTTCAGCCCAATCGGTCCAACTCTTCCTGGATTGGAAATTGAAAAAGGATGAAAAAAGTAAATCCTTGCTGTTGGAAAACGACTGGCCGCCGGAACTGATGCAAACCTCGGTACGCCCTGCCGTTCCGATTCCCCCTGACCATGAACAACTTTCTGAAGTATGGGAAAAGAAGGGCATCGATTCCCTTAACATGATTTACCGGAACCTCAGGGCATACGATAATCAACCTTTTGATTTCAGCTCCTTCTATCAATTGAGCCAGAAAATGATCGAACAATCGAGATTCAGGGACCTTTTGTCCTGGGCCCTTCTTTTTGCCGACGCACATCCGGGATCGGCCATTCCTTATTCCCTGCAAGGCCGCGCCCACCTTGAATTGAGCAATAAAGCGGAAGCAAAGAAAAATTATGAAAAAGCATTATCCCTGCTCGGACAGGATCCCGAGCTCAATGCGGAAGAAAAAAATTATTTCGGACAAGCCATTGAAACAAGGATCAGAAGTTTAAACTAAACCCGTTCGAATATGAAACCGTTATTTGTAATCGCAGCCCTTGCCCTGTCCTTTCCCATCCAAGCCCAAAGCCCTGAAGACTCCGTAGCCATCAAAAAGGCAGCCCTGGATTATGTGGAAGGCTTTTTTACAGCCGACAGCAGCAGGCTCACTCAAGCCATGTCTCCCGAATTGACCAAAAGGATCATTGACCATCGCAGCGGGAAGAGCAAACTCCTGACCATCGGTTTAAAAGAATTGATCGGGTATACCCGGATGGGAAAAATACCGGATAAAAATCCGGATGAACCGTTTAAGGCCAAAGTGGAAATTTACGACATTGCCGGAGGTATCGCCCTCGCAAAGGTCAGCACCAACAAAATGCCTGAGTTTTTTGATTATATCCAGGCAGGTAAAATGAACGGGGAATGGAAAATCATCAACGTATTGTGGGCCTTTAATTGAGGTATTCAAGGGTTTGGATCGAACCATGGCAACCTTAAGCTTCCTCTCCGGAGGCTTTACAAAATTTTTACATCCCTTTTACAGCTTTTTACCAAGATAAAGCTGTGGGAGGGTTGACTCCCGGTATTTTTATGCCATTCTTTCACCAAAATCATTTTAGCCATGAAAATTCATACTTGTACTTTTTTGCTCCTTCTACTATCCCCCTTTTCCGGCAGAAAAGAATTAGAATTTGCACCGACCGCCCGGATCACAAGCAGTCCGCAAAAACTCAACAATGAAAAGCCGGGCCTGAAAAACATCATTTTTAAGTCCACGGATGGCGGGCAGACCTGGCAGGACATCAGTGAAGGCCTTCCCGAAAATTTTAAGGAAAATGGCTTCTATGCAAACGACCAGGGGATCTATTTACTGTATGGTAACGGGGTCTATCACAGAAATATAAATTCCCAATCCCCTTTTTGGGAAAAAGAGATTTTGATCAATAAGCAGCCCAATATTGCCCCAGGTGATTCCAGCTTATTTGCATACGGCAACGATGGCCCGTTTTTACAAAAAATAAACGGAACCAGGGTTTGGTCGCCCTTGTATTCAAATTTTCAGGGTGGAGCGATCCATGCCCTTTTGGAGACAAAAGGAGGTTCGGTTTTCATCTGTTCCGACCGTGGCCTATATAAATCCGACAAGAGTGGCAAAAGCTGGAAACAAGTCCACACAGGAGGCTGGGTGATGAAATTAGCAGAGTCAAACGGTGTACTCCTTGCAACCAGCCAGGGGGGGATATTAAGATCGACCGATGAGGGTGAACATTGGGATTTGGTGATCAGCGAGGGCGGTGTGGGCATCGCCGTGGAATGCATCAACGGCGGATTCGCCGCCATCACCTACAATACGGAATCGAAGACCAGAAGAGTGCGAATATCCTACGACGGCGGGAAAACCTGGTCGCCCATTGACGCCGGCCTTCCGCCAAGCCTTTCCATAGCTTCCATAATTCAGGCTGGCGAAAACTTCTATTGTGGTCATCCCGACGGCATTTTCAGATCATCGGACCAGGGAAAATCATGGAGTCTTATGCTTCCTTCTGTCGAAAATAAGGTATTCAATTTAACAGTTTCAGGCAAAGTGATTTATGCCATACCCAGGGATGGTGGTTGTTAAATCCCCGATTTCCCAGGCACCTACAACCTGCGTCCTTATTTATTATCCAGGTTTTTCAGCTCCTGATCGATCGGATATAAATAAGGATAGTCCTCAACATATTTTGGCCATATGTATTTTCCATGCGGAATAAAAATCCCAACAGGGATTTGTTTTACTTTAAGTTCTTCAAAGTCCTGTTCAGTCATGGTAAAGTGATAGGCCGTGATGCCTTCATTATAAAACATCACGTCTATATCTTCAAATTCATTCATATTCACCACCGTCTTTACATTTGGCGGAAGCAGACGATTTAATGCCTTGTAAATTTCGGTATTGTATATCCTGATGTTTCGTTCATTGTTTTGGGGTGACAGATAGTTTATGAACCAGCTCGGATTTAAGCTTAAATAGACTGTTGCCAGGACCAGGGCAGCCAGGACCAGCCGGGATTTTCCCAATTTCTCAAAAATATAATTTAAACCCAACGAAATATAGATCAAACCCAGCGGCACAATAAAAAAAACATAGGTATCCACTTTGGTCTTCACGAACACGCTGAAAAACCAGAAAACAAATAACATTCCCGCGATGATCCCTGCATTTAACCGTCCGGAAATTTCCTTTTTAATAAAACTCAACAATAAACCAACAGGAATGAAATAATATAAATATTTTCCTATTAAATCCACAAGATGGTCCAGATAAAAAGAATTGTCCCCGGTATGGCCTTCCAGGGCTTCCGTAATATGCCTTTTATTAAAATCATAGACAAAATTTGCCAAATCAGGAAACCGGTCCAGGATATATATTTGCCAGGGAAGGAACACCGGGAAACAAAAAAACAAGGAAAGGAACGTATGAATGACTTGTTTTCCTACACTCGATTTTTGCAAGCCGGTGATCAGAATAACCACTCCCCAGATCAAATACACCAATAATCCGGTCAGCCACTTATTCAAAATAGCGGCGCCGGAAAAAACACCGGTCAACACAACCCAGTACCATTTCTGATTCCGGTGATATTCACAGTAAGTCCAAATACTGGCAAGAACATAATATCCGTGCGCCACATCATTATGATCCATCCCATGCATTCCGGCAATCAACTGCAAATGAAATCCGGAAACGGCCAGCATTAAAGCGGAGAATAAGGCCACCGTCCTATTTTTTGTCAGGAGGATCGCTATCCTGTAAGTAAGAAAAATCAAGATCGTTCCCATAACGGCGCTGGGAAGACGCATGGACCACTCCGATACCCCAAAAACTTTCATACTCAAAGCCATCTGCCACATAAAAAGAGGCTGTTTGTGCAGCCAGACATGATTGCAGCACCAGATAAACTTGTCATAGTTGTCTGTGACAGGATTTGCCCGTAGAACAGGAATCAAGGGATGGTCCATGAGATTCCGGGCCACCAGGGCGTGAAACCGCTCATCCCAGGGATGGAGAAATGGATCTGTAAAAATGGCGGTAAGCCTTAAAACAAATCCGATTAAAAGTATAATGAATAAGGTGATGTTCTTTTTAATATCCAGCATCGTATTTGTTCATAGTCTCTCACTTATTTCAGCCGGGTGAAAGCGGCGGAAGATATTGAATATGGAATAGAGAATCCGCTACCTCCTATCTCTGCATAGACCCAGGGACCTCTCCCGAAGCCTAAGCCTCCTACCTCTTACCTCCTACTTCTACTCCAATGTCCTCAACTTAATATTCCTGAACCACACCTCATCCCCGTGGTCCTGCAGCAGGATATGTCCTTTGGCTGCGGAAGCAAAGCCCGGGTATACTGCATACTTGCTCCTGGCCACCAGGGCCTTGAAAATATTGCTGTTGCGTTCGTATTCGACCACCTTGAAGCCATTGAGCCAGTGCTGAACCATATTGTTTGGATAAACGATTATCCTTCCCTGGTTCCAATCCCCGATTTTCCGCTGAAAACGGGAATTTAAGGGAGTGGCGGGTATCAAGTCATATAAACTGGACAGGGTCCGGTTGCCCACTACTCCCTGTTTTGCATCCGGATGACGCGCATCGTCCAGGACCTGGTATTCCAGCCCGATCCCGGACCTGCCCCCGGAGTCGTATTGTTCGTCTACAAAATATTTAAGCCCGGAATTGGCTCCCTCGGTCAGTTTAAAATCAAAGGTGAGTTCAAATGCCCCGTATTGGTCCGTGGTCACGATGTCGTTGCCCGTCTCCGAACCGTCCGATTTCATCACCCCGATCATGCCTTCCTTCACCGACCACCGTTTTTCCGGGGGGCCGGTTTGGTGCACTTTGCGCCAGCCGTTGAAATCGTTCCCGTTGAACAATAATTTGAATCCCTGGTTTTTTTCCATCTCACTCAAATGGTTGTTCATCAGGTTAACGACCGGGGTTTGGTCATAGGGCCGCGGTTTGAGACCCGAGGTCTGGATACGGATATTCCTCCACCGGATTTCAGTGCCGGGAGCCTGGTCCTTGCCAATGCTGTGCACCTGGAGGGCGATAAAACCTTTGAGGGTCAGGTCGTCCACCAGGCAGGCCACCGGGATATCGTTGATCCAGGTGCGGATCACCGGGCCTATCGCCTCAATCCGGTATTTGTTCCACTGGTCCTTTTTAAAAGCCTTTTTGCCTTCCGGATTGATGTCCGGGATATAGAGCCAGTCTCTGCGCGCCTCGTCGTAGATCCCACCCGACCAGGCCCGGTCGGACGGATCGATTTCCACCTGGTAGCCGTGGACCCGTCCTTCTTTATAGGAGGGAAGGGAAAGGCTCCTGATCTGGATCCCGGAGTTCATGCTGTTATCCACTTTTAGTTCGAGCTCGAGGATAAAATCACCGTATTCTATTTCGGTAGCCAGGAAGGAGTTGGGGGTATTGGCGACCGTGGTCCCCACCATCTGGTTATTTTCAACGCGGTACCGGGCCTGTCCGTTTAATTGTTTCCAACCCTTCAGGCTTTTCCCGTCGAACAGGGAGGTCCAGGTTTGACTTTGAGCCAAAGAGGATAAGAACAGAAGGAGGATCCATGCATGATTCTTTTTCATATCCGGAATTTTTTGCTGAACAAGATAAAAAGCTTTTCGCTGCCTGCTTCCAAAACCGCAGAGGAGACCAGGAATTCCGGAAACCTTAGCCAATAAATACACTTAATTTTATGTTATAGACCCATATTTTTTCCCGGATGAATGTTTTGTCCCCATCACCTCTCCCCACTACCGATCCCGAACCCACCGATCCCCGCAGGCTGGCCGGGATGCTGCGCCAAAACCTGGATCCCTACCCCGGCCCCTGGGATGAAAAGGGGCTCAAACATCTCCTTCGCCGCAGCCTCTTTGGCACCTCAGCAGCCGAAGTCGAACAATTTCTCCTGCTGGGAAACCTTGAAAACACCCTCTCTGCCCTATGCGAGATCAAACCTCCTGCCAGCCTCCCCCTGGTCAATTATACCGATGGGGATGGGGTCCGGGAGCCAAACGCCAAAGACGGCGAAACCTGGATCCATGAAGAATACAACAATGAGCTCGAATATTACCGCCTGCTCTCCCTAAAAACCTGGTGGCTGGACCTGATGCTGAAAGACCAGACGCTGATGGAAAAAATGGTGATCTTCTGGCACAACCATATCCCGGTGGAAATGGTAGGGGTCTTTCACGCGCGCCAGGCTTACGACTACCTGGCCACGATCCGGCAATACGCCCTTGGTAATTTCAGGCAATTGATCAGGGCCCTTACCCTTGATCCCATGATGCTGTTTTATCTCAACGGGAATTCAAACAACAAATCGGCGCCGGATGAAAACTATGCCCGGGAGCTGCAGGAATTGTTCTGTATCGGCAAGGGGCCGGAAGCCAAATTCACCGAAGACGACGTGAAGGCGGCCGCCCGCGTGCTCACCGGCTGGAAATCGGACTATCTGAAACCGAAAACCTTTTTCGCGGAATGGGCCCATGATACCGGGGATAAAACATTTTCTGATTTCTACGGGGGAAGAGTGATCCGCGGTCAGAAGGGATCAGAAGGCCAAAAGGAGCTGGATGAACTGATTGATATGTTGATCAGCCACCCGGAATGTGCCAGGTTCATTTGCAGGAAACTGTACCGGTTCTTTGTTTACCCTGAAATTTCAGACTGGAGTGAAGAAAACATCATCCGGCCCCTGGCGGATCTTTTCATAAAAACTGATTTTGAAATCGCCCCGGTCGTAAAGGCCCTGCTGTCCAGCAATCATTTTTTCGATCCCCTGCTCCGGCTGGCCATGATCAAATCCCCGCTGGATTATACCATAGGACTGAACCGGCATTTTGGCATGCGGTTCCCCTCCTCCCCCGGAGAGATAAAATCCAAATTCCAGGCGCAGACGGTGATGTATTATTTTCTCACTTCTTTTCAGCAGGATATCGGGGACCCTCCTAATGTTTCGGGTTGGCCGGCTTATTATCAATTCCCTCAATACGACCGTTCCTGGATCAGCACCCATACCGTCCACCAGCGCGGGATCCATTCGGACATGCTGGTCTGGTATGGCTATCAGATGGACCAGGGCGTGGCTACCATAGACTGGCCGGCCTACACCGACACCCTGATCCATCCGGAAAATCCCAACCTCCTGATCGAAGAAGTGCTTGGCAGGCTGTATGATGTCCCGGTGGATGCGGAGGTCAAAAAATATCTCAAAAGCATCCTGCTCTCCGGGCAGGTCAGCGACCATTACTGGACCAACGCCTGGCAGGAATGGAAATCGAAACCCAATGATCCTATGGCCAGGAATACGGTAGATATCCGTTTGAAAATTTTTTACCAATACATCCTGCAAATGGATGAATATCAAATCATGTAAGGGGTATGAAAAGAAGGGATTTTTTCCGGTTGACGGGATCAGGCCTTGCGGCTAACAGTTTTTTACCGGGCTTCAGACCGGATAAAATTCCTCAGTGGTTTGACTGGTTCAAACTGGATACGGACCGGGTCCTGGTTCTCATACAGCTCGATGGCGGAAATGATGGTCTCAATACCGTGATCCCGCTCGACCAGATGGACCTGTACAACAAAGCGCGCCAATCCGTGGCCCTGCCTGCCAACAAGGTTTTGTCACTCCCAACGACCATTAAATCAGGCCTTCACCCCGCTTTGGATGAAATCAGGGGCCTTTATACGGAAGGCAGGATAAAGATCATCCAGTCCGTGGGTTATCCTTCGCCCAATTATTCCCATTTCCGGTCCACCGATATCTGGATGTCGGCCTCGGATGCGGAAGAAGTGCTGAGTTCCGGCTGGGCCGGCAGGTACCTGAACCATGAATACCCGAATTATCCCAATGGTTTTCCCACCGAGGACATGCCGGATCCGCTGTCCGTGGAGATCGGTTATGGCCAGAGCCTGGCCTTCCAGGGGCCCGCCACCAGTATGAGCGTCACCATAGCAAACCCGGAGGACTTCAATAAACTGATCCAGGGCATCGAGACACCTTTGCCTCAAACACCTTTTGGAGACAAACTGGGTTATGTCCGTTTAATAAAAAAACAATCCAATACCTACGGCGAACGAATGAAGGACGCCTTCGGGAAAACGAAAAACAAAGCCAGTTATCCGGAGGACAACGACCTGGCCGATCAGTTGAAGATAGTGGCCCGCCTGATTGCCGGCGGACTGAAGACCCGTATCTATAAAGTAAGCATCAGCGGCTTTGACACCCACGACAACCAGGTGCAAAACGGGGATCACGCAACCGGTGAACATGCCAATCTTCTCCGGCGGATATCCGGTGCCGTGAAAGCCTTCCTTGACGACCTGACCGCCCTCGGCCTTCAGGACCGAGTAGTGGGCATGACGGTTTCCGAATTCGGCCGACGCATTATATCCAATGCCAGCCGCGGTACGGATCATGGAGCCGCCGCGCCCATGTTCCTTTTCGGCAATGCCATCCAGGGCGGCCTGCTCGGGGAAAACCCCACCCTGCCCGCAGAAGCTAAATGGGACGACAATATCCCCATGCAATACGATTTCCGGTC
>Ga0116143_10000381_pt1 | contig 61678 bp, 50 predicted proteins | sample AD_UKC034_MetaG_FD_89745 | JGI IMG/M metagenome (GOLD analysis project Ga0116143, IMG submission 89745) | Active sludge microbial communities of municipal wastewater-treating anaerobic digesters from USA - AD_UKC034_MetaG | ecosystem: Engineered > Bioreactor > Anaerobic > Digestate | place: USA... | reverse complement strand
TTTCGGCGATCGTGCGGTACAGCCATGTCCGCCCCGGATCGAACGCAAGCGATCTCTTGAGCGCTTCGACGGCGCCCGCATAATCGCCCTTTTCCCGCAGCGCAGCCGCGCGCCGTTCATGCAATTCAATATCCCCGGGGTATAATGCCAGAGCGTCGCCGTAAACCTTCAGGGCATCGTCATACATCTTCAGCATAACGTGTATAGTCCCGAGTATTTTAAATGCAGCCAGACTGCGGGGTTCGATCTCGAGAGCCTGTTTAATATCGGCCAGCGCATCAGCGTATTGGTTCTTCCTGAGGCGGGCCGACGCGCGCACTTCGCGCAGCCGGGCATTCCGCGGAAAAAGCGCGATCGCCTTGCCGTACAGGGCTTCGGCTTGCCCGTCCATGCGCATCTTTTCATACACATCCCCGAGCGCCAGGTATGCCGTTACGTCTTCAGGATCGGCCTTAAGCGCTTTCCGATAATACGTAACGGCATGGTTATACTTCCCGAGCCGGCCGTATATATCGGCCAGGCGCATATTGATCCAATGCTTGTTTTCCTGAACGGCGGCCGCCTTGTGTAAATAGTCGGCCGCCTGGCCGTAATCGCCTTGTGCGCATAATATATCCGCAAGGCCGGCAGTAACGTCCTTCGCGGCGGGGTCATACGACAGGATCGTTTTATAAATAGCGGCGGCTGTGCCGGCCTTATTACAACGCAGGGCGCTTGTAGCCGCTCTCAGCCCGATAGCGGTATTTCGCGGATCGTTCTCCAGGATCCGCTCGAACCAACTCAGGGCCGCGGCGTGATCTTCCCTCTGTTCGTAAACCGAAGCCATAGTCTCACACAGAACGGGATCGCTCAATAACGAGCTTGGCATGAGCCCGACATACCGTGAAACCTCGTCGTCCTTGCCTAATTGCGCGCACACCACTGCAAGGCTTCGCAATAACGTGCTTCCGTCCGGATCAATACGAACGGCTTTTTGAAGATATTCGAACGCCCCCGCATAATCATGTTTATTCTGCAGAACCGAAGCGATCGCGGTAAGCGACCCGACATCCGCAGGCGACATTGAAAGGGCCTCTTGATACGCCTCGATCGCTTTTTCGTATTCACCCATCTGGAAGTATAACGCCCCGACGCGGCTGAATCCCTGCGCATTCGGCGATAATGTCAGCGCCATCTGAAAATTATGCAGCGCCTCGATCAGATACGGGCGGTTACGCGCCATGCTTCCGACTGCCTGTTCGATCATATCAATGGCATTTCTGTAATCATTCTCCTCAGCGTCAAGCATAGCAAGACCGGCATAGGAATCATGAGAGAGCGGATTCAGTTCGATCGCTCTCTCGAAAGACTTGCGTGCTTCCTCTTTGATCCCCCGTGCCGAATACAGATGCGCAAGCCGGTTATACCCATCTGCGTCCTCGGGCTTCAGTGCGACCAGTTTCCGAACAGCATCGAGCGCTTCATCTTTTCTATCAAGCGCCTCGCAGGCGTCCGCGAGCATTGAATACACCTCCACGGACTCCGGATCCAACTTCAGTACGCGCATAAAAGACTCGATCGCATTTTCATACGCGCCTTTTTTCAAATACAGCTTGCCGAGCTTGATATATATCCGCGGGGCCCTCTCATCTATCGCCGCGGCCTCCCGCAAACACGCAATCGCCTCATCGGCCCGGCCGCTTTTCGCCAGAATATCCCCGAGGACAATGTAGTTATCGAAATCTCCCGGAGAGAGCTTTATCGCGTGTCGGTAAGACGCAGCCGCTTTCTCATGATCATTTACCATCACATAACATTCGCCAAGACGGGCCAAAACCGCGGGAGCATCGACATCCGCATCCGACACCTTCGAGAACCACTCTATTGCCCGCCGGTAATCTCCTGCTGTTGCAGCGGCTTCCCCAAGGATGGCATATACCGCTGTCATGCGGGGATCGAGCTCATGCGCCCTTGTCGCGCATGTTCCGGCAAGGTCGGCGTTATTGATCCTGTTAAAATACTGCGAAAGACGCAAATAAACATCTGCCCTGCCTATTTTTTGCCGAGTCAAGCGGGTGAGAATTTCTTCAGCCCGAACAATATCTCCTTGATCGATGAACAGTTCGGCAAGCTCAAAATATGCGGGATATGCATACGGCGCGACTGAGACGGCTTTATCATACGCCTTCACGGCTTTATCGTATGAAAGATCCTTCGTGTAAAGATCGCCGAGCGCCATATGGACTGCCGGATTTCGTCGATCGAACATCAAAGACTTGAGCAAATGCTCTTCGGCCTTCTTTGTGTCGCCCATTAAGGCATACAGCTCTCCTGCTTTTTGATTCGCGTACGCACCGACTGCGCTGTCTGCGGTCAACCGCTCAAAAAGGCCGATTGCGGAATGATAATCGCCCATCCGCTCATACACAAAAGCACAATTAATGATAATATCGGAATCGTCGGGCCTGTACGCGAGCGCCGCGGTATAGGCGCGTACGGCATCTTTATATCTGCCGGACTCTTCGTGGATTTCGCCGAGCAGTTTGATATACCGCAGCCACGAGGCGCTGAATCGGGAGTTCTGCGCGCGGGCGAACGCAGTTTCAAGCCAGCGGACCGCCTCGTCCTTATTTCCGGCTTTCGCATACGCGTCGCCGGTCTTGAAATACATAAGAATGAATCCTTCATCGTGTCCGATCGTTTCTTTATAACACTGCGCGGCGGCGGCATAATCGCCGCACGCGTAATAAAGATCCCCGAGAGCCGGATACAGGTCGATATTCCCGGGATTAATGGCGATCAGGCGCTTGTAACACTCTATGGCCATGGCATATCGCCCTTGTGCTTCAAGCCGCGTCCTGATATCACGATAGGTCTCGATCGGCCCCGGATAGAAGGACAAACTGTTCCTCATCAGACCATCGGCCGGCTTTGACTCGTTCACGGACCGGCTGCACGCCAGATCCCCTCGTTCGCTGTAAAAACGCTCCAATGAAAGCAAAGCATACGATACTTCGTTGCGTTCAAAGACCGTTTCGAGACTTTCGACCGCCACCGCGTTATCGAAGAAACCCGACCGCCGCAGCTGCAGCATATTCCGGTCATGGACGAACCAGTTCGCGGCGGTGACTGCCGCATAAAACGCACACACCGCCAGCGTCGTCATAACGGTCCAGGGAATCGAACGCCTCACCCTTCGTATGACCCACGTCACCATCATGGCTGCCGCCAGAATGGGGACGGCAACGGCGATCTTGACCGGTATGGCACGGATTCGGAATAATTCGTCCAGGGCCAGGCGGACATTAAAGAGGGTATCTGTCTTGGCGACGATGCCGGTCGCGGTCAGCCAATCAAGCCCGGCCATGAATTGGCTGAGCGAAACAAAGTTCGCGATAATGCCTAATCCGGCAAGCCCGATACAAATGCCCTTCCATACGGACGGCAGTTTTTCCAGCAAAAATGCCAGCAGCAGGACCAGAACGGGCCATTCGGTCATAAGATGGCGGAAAATGAACGAACTGTCGAATGTCTGGAACAGATTTCTGAAAAGAATCAGTTTGACGACAATGGGAGCGGTCAGGAACAGCAGGAAAACCCCCTTGAAAGATGCACGCCTGCCAAATGAATATTTTTTGCGCGCAAAGACAGAAAAAGCCGCTGCAACGATGCCGGCCATGCCAAGATACAGTACCGGCGACATATAAAAAAGTCCGCGGTATGGATCAAAAAGCGCGTCATACGATCCTGCCGGTAATTTTAATAAATTCGCGAACATAAACTCCTCTGCCCATAAAGACCGGAACAGAACCGCATTGTTGATGATCTTCATGACATAAAAAAATGCCATCCCCGTACAGAACGATACAACACTCTTCCAGGATATCTTTCCGCGCATGATCTGATAAACTGCCACTGCGGCGATCGAAATTATTTGCGCGCGTATGTCGATCTTGACGACCATGCAGAATGAGAAAAAAAGGCCGTACATGAACCAATATCGGGGCCTCTCAGCCAATATGCTCTTTAAGAACAGAAGTGAAACGACGCTCGCAAGGGTAATGGCAATGTTCGCGTTGCCGGTGTCGTAGACCCAATAATAGAAGAACGGCGTACCGAACAACATGACGACAACAGATGTTATCGCCCACGCCGGACGGACAAAATAACGGCACAGAATATACGTCAGCAGAAGCGCAGCAAAACCGAACACGACCGTGCTCAAAGACATTGCGGTATGGGTAAAAGCTGAAAGACCGGCGCCGTGCAGAGGGGCAAGTTTAAGCGCGCCTGCAATAAACCACGACGCTTTTCCCAGTACATAGAACGGCAGCCACAAAACTACGCCTCCGCTGTTATGATAATCCGGCGCCATATAATTGCCGGTAACGCTCATCGGAGAACCCGCGGCGTTCATCTGATCCACGGGATTGAGGTCGCCGTTTTCTGCGACGCTCTGCGTATAGGCGAAATAGATCGGTTCATCCGGGCCGTGAAAGCCGCTTTCGAAAACCATGAATGACGCGAACAAAAGCCCTGCCAGGATCAGCATTGGAACAGTCTGCGCATTATTCTTTTTCATTTCCTGCCTCATAAAGCGGCTTGTGCCGTGGTCCGCCGGGATGCTCACGGAAATAGTACATGCAAAAACGGAAACTGTCGGACAAAAGAACCATAAGCGACTTGAAACGCACCGCATGCGACCTGCCCGCGGCCCGCGCGGACAACGGGAACACAAGCTCTTTGAGCGTCAGGCCCGAACGCAGACCGAGTATCATGTTCTCGGCATTGAAAAAGAAGCCGCGTGAAAATCCCGGGAAAGTGCGCGCGGCCTGCGTCGGGTATACTGACAATCCGTTATAATACGTGACCCGAAGGCCAAAAACGAGATTCAATATACCCCGGTACGCGCGGGAAAGCGCGCGCCGCGTCCTGCTGCGGTTATCATATCCTGCATGATGGCATGTCACGATGCGCCTGCTTGACAGATACGGCAAACACGCCAGGAACTCGTTGGGGTCATTCTCTCGGTCAGCCGGGAACCAGCTGAAATACTCACCCCGGGCAGCCCGGAGCGCGTCAAAATAACACGAACCGATGCCCTCCGGCCTTTCATGATGAATGACCTTGACCATACCGTATTCGGCTGACAGGGATTCAGCGATCGAAGCAGTCCCATCGCTGCTACCGTCGTCGACAATAATTATTTCGTAGGACCCGACTGCAGCTTTGAATGCGCCGATCAGGTCCTCGATCGAAGCGCGAAGCGACCGCTCTTCGTTCAACGCAGGGACGCACACCGAAAATCTGATGTCGGTTCCGCCGGTCGCCGTCATATAAAATTCACGTGCGCGGACGGATGCGAGAGCTCCCATAAATAACGATTTACGGCGTCAACCCTGCATCCCTTTCTGCACCGCGCCACACTCCATTTTGTCCGCATGTATGCCATGACCTGTTTCCTTCTGCGTCCTTCCCATATGTCTTCGAAAGAAGACGTATTCAGGTTCCCTAACATGAAATCCTTGTTACCGATGAAATAATTGCACGGATAAACGTCGCCGCAGGACGTGACGAGCGTCGTAAACTCCGTGCCGAAGCACCGGCGGTACGGCTTGTCATTTTTGATATACTCCGCTGTCCGGGAACGATATACGACCTTGAATCCATTGTTCGAATACCTGGTCGCCGCCTCGGCGGCTCTGTCGATAGCCCCGGAACGATCGTCGCTGCTGATCCGGTGAAGCGACATCGGATGATGGGAATACGGTTTGAGGACGCAATAATCGAGTCCAATGTCGCGGGCGATCCGTACCAGAATGCCTGCCTCCCGGTAATTATGGGGAAGAAGCAGGAATTGCGCGCCGAGCGTGCAGGCGATCTTTGCTTTATTCCGGAAGCAAACAGCCTCCTCCATGTTGCGCAGAACAACGCGGAATTCTTCCGGAGGGCACCCATGTATTGTAGCATAGGTCGCAGATGTTCCCGCATCAATACTCACCTTGAACCAGGATAGCAACGGCAATAATTCCCGTGACAGATCCGGCATAAACCGCACGCCATTCGACGTTATGGCAACATCAATGCCGTTCTTTACGGCAGCACGTACCATCTGCGCCACATCCGGATGGAGCAGCGGCTCGCCCTGACCCGAGAGCATAATGCTCTTGACACCCTTGCGCGCGGCGTTACTCATAAACCTCGAGAAGACATCTTTCCGGAAAAATACCGGTTTGTGCTTAAGATAATCAAACGCGCAGAATATACAGTGCTGGTTGCATATGTCCGTAATGCCTATTTCGATATATATGGGATAAACGGCAGCGCCGTGAAGCCACTCGTGAACGCGGTCAACGTGAAACATGAGCTTGTGCGAATCGATACGGTAAATATCCATCAAAAGCGCTCCTCTGTTTGTTTGGGGACGATTGACAAACCCTGCGGTTCGATGACCCATGCGGCCTGATCGAACGATGCAAACATTTCAATATCCCTTTCGCTCAATGCCCATTGATATGTCCCTTTCATAAAAAACGCTCCCATTTCCCTGTTCCAGCACAACGGCGGTAAAGAACGGGCGATATCCCCGGAAATATACAGCCGCCGGTCGCGCGAGATCAATCCGCTGTGAATGCCGCGCCGGATATTCGCGACCAATGATTCGAGCGGCGAAAGCTGTTCGTCAAGGATCGCGATGACGCGCGTCGACATTGACGCATTTACCGCCAGGATGGCTGCAGCACCGATCACGATAAGGAGCAAAGACCTTCCCTTCATGCTGACTGAAGCATTGATGAGGACAGCGGCACAGGAAACAACGCCGATATTGATAAAGAACATGTGCCTGAACTGAGTCAGATTGGACAGAACCGTATTCGTCGGTATTCTTCCCAGATAAATACCGAATAAGACAGCGACAGGCAAAAACAGGAAAAAAATCAATCGCAAGACGAGCTTTTTCTTCCCGCGCCTTATGGAATGATAAACACATACGCACAGCGCGCACACGCCTGCCGCAGCCACAGCCCGCGCAATACCAGCGAGCGTCCCCGCCGGCACCCGCGCAAGCACGCCTCCAAGCTCAAGATTATCGCCGACCGACAGAGGAAACGCGAGAAAAGGCATTGCATTAATAACGACCCCGTTGTAGATAAAGGAAAATATCGAAAGCGCACATGCATCGCCGATGAGCGCCCAAGAAAGATACGACGCCGGTTTTGATACGTGATTTACGTATAACGGGAACTGCCGCACGCACCACCATATGAACGCGTATATGACGTATACCGCGGCCGCCAGTAAAATCGTCCTGAACGCCAGGGCGGCGTATCCATCCTCACGGCCAAAGGCATACAGCAGGATGAAACATGCAAGGGGCCAGACGAGGTATGCTTCATAGAACAACGCGCCGCCCAGAAACAAGAGCCCCGCCGCCCAGAGGCGCCAGATGCCTCCTTTTCCGATATGAGTTATATACAAATGAAATCCGTACGCGAACATGCAAAACCCGATCAGAATATAAATATGAAAATTTCCCCAAAGAATGTCCATATGAGAGAACAGAAAAGCCATTACGCCGCCTGCAGCGAACACCAGGAACCGATGACCGATAAAATCGTTCAGGAGAATCATGAGGAATGCAAGGGCCAGCGCAAAAAAAGAAATGTTTGCGATATTGTAAAAAAGGAAACGAGCTCCCCATAGGGCATGTTCCAGATACAGCACCAGGAACGCAAGCGGCCGGAAACCCGCCTCATGCCACGGATCGATCTGAAAAAGATACAGCCATTTGACCTGCCCATCCGTTAAAGCGCCAAGATGATGGAACTGATAACAGAACGCCCACCAGTCGGAGCGCATCGGCATGGTAAAGGCCCGTCGGTAAAACAGAGCAAACACCAGCGTGAGACAACCCCAGACAAGAAGCGGAAAGCATAACCGGGGGATCGCAAACGCTGTTCTTTTTTTCATGTTCTTGTGCCGTCCGTTCCCGTCCTGAAAAAACCGACTGCGGCTTGCGCAAGCGCCCGCGCGCCGCATACTGCCCCGAGCCAGAGAAAACAGCACGTGTAAAGAAAATACCTGCCGCCATAATTATCGCTGAATACGGCCTGAAGACAGGCAAACAGCACGACAAACAATAAGAACGCCGAAAGTGCTGCCTTCTTCCACCGCGCCCGTAACATGATGATCCCGATAATCCACAAAAACCACATGATCCTGTTCAATACGATACCGAACGAAGAATTCGGGATCATTCGATCCCACAGGGCAAGCAGTTTCAATGCACTGCCGGACCCCGGCCGGCTTCCCCAGTATCCGAAGAAGTAATACCCGGCCAGAGCATGAGAAGTCATCAAACGCTCACCCGTGATACCGTCCTCGCCGAACCGGATGAAGGCTGCGCCGTTCTCATTGAGGGACATGTTCGTTTCCAACTGAAATGACCGCGGCAGCGGCGGAACCCGGATATCCTTATTGAAAATGCGTAAGAACCGCGCCTTGAGAACGCTGCGTTCCCACGCGAGCGGAGAAACGTCTGCGGCAGGCGCCGGCAGCCATTGCGCCAGATATTCCCTTCTATCCCGCATCTCCTGCTCGGAAAATCCCCACATATGCCCGGTAGGTGTGGTATATCCGCTCTCGTCAGTCATCAGTCCGGGTTCGTATACGCCGAGCTGCCCCAGCATGCGCAATCCGGTGAATTTCAGGAACTGACGCGGATGCGCGGCCCACGATTCAAGGCCTGCCTTGAGAAAAAGATCATTGGCGGCATACAGCCCGCGGTCGTGCCCGACCGCGGTATATGCGCCTATCACTGCCGCGCGATAATCCTGATCGGCGACCTTGCGGAACAGGCCGGAATCGAGATATCGCTGGATCTCCGCACATGCCGGGCCGTTATCCGCGCTGAAAATACGATCCTCGCCGTACGCGACGCGGAAAAAAAGATTAAGGCCCGTTGACTGAGCCACGCCCCAGAACCCGAAACTCAAAAAATATACCAGGCATACGGCATTATATACGGCAATGCTCAGGATCAAATATAAATTCGCCTGTTTCCAGATACGATGGCCGGCATAGCCGAATATCCAGAACACAGGAATAAGCAGGACGGATTCCTGACGCGTCAAGCAACACAGGATGGTCAGCGCGGTCAAACCGGCAAGGTTCCCCGCACCCGGGCTCCTGATCCACCGGATAAAAAAAACAGCCGTCACGGTCAGCAGCGGGATATAAACCGTCGTGATCGACAGATGATGGAAATGGACGGACAGCGGCAGATATGCCGCAGCCATGAGACCGAGAACAAATCCGATGCCGCGGCCGAAAAACAATCCGAGACGATAGACAAGAAGGATAGTTCCGACGCCCAGCATATGGAGAAAAACCCCGAGCAGGAAAACATGATGTTCGAACACAAGATACAACACGTTCTTTATCACCGGCAACAATGGAGCGCGGAACATCAGGCAGAATGGATCGAACACGTAGCCGGTCATTATCTGCAGCCCGGCAGCATCATAACTGTACGCGTCCCTTCCCGCATACCAATCGAACGCCATCAGCGTCAGGACATGGTTCAGGATGCCGATAGCGGCGACAAGGAATACTTCGGGATAGAATCGCATTCTCTGTTTAATCCGGCACATAACAGGTCCGCTCATGAATTATAAAAAAAACCCATGGTCCGCGGTAAGGGCCGCGTATTCAGGAATGTATCGACCCGGCGCGAAAGATCATGCCGCCCGAGCGTATCGAGGATCTTTTTCTCGGCCATTGCAACAGGTATCATCCTTTGCTGCGCGTATGATAACGCAAGCATGAAATGCGTCATGGCGGATGCGGGATCGGATTCCGCCGCTTTTTGAAAATATGAACATGCCTGCGCGTAATCATTCACGAAGTCGTAATATGAAAGCCCGAGCCGATAATAAACATCGGCGTCCCGGTGTCCGAGCGATATGGCTTTTTTGAAGCATTCGATCGCCCTGACGCCGATGGACTTATCATGATATATGGTCCCCAGGGTATAATACAGCGCTCCGTCCCCGGGGCGTATCGCGATGGCGTCCTCCATATGCGCGATCGCGGAATCGTACCTGAATTCGTTCATATCGATCCGGGCGAGAAGGATATGCGCCGCAACATGCCGGCTGTTAATCGCGAGGCACCGATTAAGGAGATCCCTCGCTCTTGCATAAAAAAACTGCCTTCCATAAGGAAGCCGGCCGTACGTATAAAGGAGCCTCGTATTGCTTTGATCCCGCTGAAAGGCGCGGCGGGCATACCGCAGGCCGGCGGCAGGATCGCCGGAAGCCTCATGGATCTCAGCCAGACTCTTATACGCAGGGATAAAATCAGGCCATTGTCCGATAATGCGCTCGAGACAACGAACGGCGTCAGGATAAGATCCCTGCTGTTCGTACGCGGTCGCCAGTTCATAGATGATCTCGACGCCGGCTCCGTCTTGCGCGGTTTCATTCTCGAGCGACGTTACGGACCTGCCGCAATCACCCTGCGAGGCATACTGCTCGGCTTGCGCATAAAGCTGCTCGATCTGTTCGCGCCCGTAAGCCGGCGCCCACGCGGGGTTCGCCGAACCGGCTGCGATCGTTACGGCAATGGCGTTGATCATAGCCCGGCGTATCCTCATATTCACGCGCTCCTTTTTAAAAAAAACAGGGCGTTCTCACGGATGGTCGCTAATGCGACCCGGTACTGGTTCGCATAATTGAACCGGATCCATTTCCGCGGATGAAAAAACGCCCGGTAAATACGAAGCGGATTAAGAAAATATCCGAGACAGAACAAACGGTAGATAAGATATAAAAGCGCCTTTCTGCGCGCCAGGATGACATTCGCTTTGCCGAACAGGCGGTATGAACGCGGATCACCTTTTTTGTCCCATTTCTGCCAATACTGGGTGCCGGGCCGGGGTTCAAGGATGCTCACATGCCAGATCGGGGACGTCCTGATAAGATACCAGTACGTGCGCAAACTCTCCAGCAGGGTTTCTTCGGCATTGCCGATAATCCCGTGGTTATGGACAATAATGCCGTTTTTGAGCAATGCCGCGCAGGTCCGGCTGTTATCTTCTATGGTGAACGGTTTTCGGTACATCCTGAGCACTCGCTCGTTCGCCGATTCGATGCAGATATTCACTTTCACGCAGCCTGCCGCTGCCATAAGACGGAATGTCTCACTATCCCTGATCGACCTGCTCCCGATCGTAGTGCCCCAGGGAACGGCTGCGTTATTCCGGACCAGCAGCCGGCAGAATTTCTGGACATTTTCTTCATCAAGCGCCGTATCGTCATCCGCCATGAAAACAAAATCAACGCGCGCCCGCTTCGCAATTGCGAACTCTTCAACGATCCGCTCCGGGGATTTATGGCGAAAAACCCTTCCCCACATCGTTACGGTCGAGCACATAGCGCAATCGTATACACATCCCCGTGATGTTTCCATAATAATATACCGCGCCCCTCCCCGCTCGAAATACGGCCGCAGGTCGAACCGCGAATAGTCATTGAGCGGCAGGGCATCAAGATCCGTGATAAGGCGCCGGGCCGGATTGCGCACGAGCGATCCGTCGCGGCGATACACGACTCCGTCGAGTCTGCGCACGTCATCCCCCGCCGTCCATGCCTCGATGAACGCCTTGAATGTCTCCTCGCCTTCACCCGCCAGCACATAATCATATCCGTTCGACAAAAGGTCATCGGGCGCGAACGTCGCGTGATTCCCGCCGGCAATAACCGTGGTGCGGGGATATTTCTGCTTGATGCGGGCGGCATACCCCATGCAAAACGGAGCGGCATTCGTAAAATTACAGGAGATACCGACAATATCGTATTCTTTTTTGCAGAGCAGGCCGGCCGACTGCCGTTCGGGATACAAAGACAGATCCATCAATTCCACGCCGCAGCCGAGTTGATGGGCGGTCAGATATAAAGACATAAGCCCCAGGCACGATACGTATTCATAACAGGTATCGACATTCGGATTCACAAGCAATATTCTCGGCCGCGCACCATTCATATGTGTCAGTCCCCGTACAGCGTCCGCTTGATCTCACGCAGATGCCGGACCCTGCGATCGTCGCCGATCGTTGAAAAATACCAGATCATCTCTTTAAGAGAGCCTTCATTCTCGAAACGTTCAAAATCCTCATGCCGGAGTATCCTTGCCTGGGCGAAGAAACCCGAATCGCGCAGCCGCTGCACGTTCTCCGCCTGCCGCGCGCAATTCGATACGGTGACAGCCGCGTAGGAAAAAACCATCAACGCCGTAAGAGCCGCGAAAATGCGCCAATAACCCGACGGCCGGGAAGACATCCGGTACCACGGCCGGTCAATGATCCGGCCGTTGCGGATCCGTCCGAAACTCCACACACCCGCCGCCGCCAGGACCGATGCAGGCGCAAGATAAAAAAATTTCATCGCGGGTTCCTTGATGCGCATCACCTCGCTCATAAACGCAGGAATAACGCGCAGACGCTGCAACACTCCCGGCGCCGAAACGATATAATACAGGTCGGAGCCGGTATAGTATTCGGCAATAATAAGGCAGTTCCATGCGGCGGCCATGCCGGCCAGTATCCATAACCATATCCGCGCCGGCCGCGGCGCTATCGATACGACATAACCGATGAGGAGCGCCAGAATACAGGAGTCGGTCAACAGCACCCGCGGCCCCGGGGTTCCTCCTCCCCATGCGTACCGGAATGCGATGATCACAATCTTGAGGATGATCAAAAATCCCGTCATCGCAATGAACCGGTCGCGATAATATAATTTCACGGGCTGTCCTTCGGCCGTACGGGCGGAACGCATAAAGCTGATGACCGCGCCGAGCAGGCATACGAGAAGGATCGGCGAAGTATACGCATAGCCGCGGTACCGGGAAAAAAGCTGCTCGAACAGATAAAACGATCTCGAACTGAGCAGGCTGAATTCTGCCTGACGGACCATGCCGTACTGCACAAAATCGTTCACGATCTTCATGACAATACACGGCAGTGCTCCGGCGGCAAATGCGGCCGCGTGGCTTCCGCGGACACGGTGCCGGCGGCGCAACATATAATAATACGCGCCCACGAAGAATATATAGAACCACAGGTCGAGCTTTGTGACAATACACACTGAAAAAAACACGCCGTACCAGAACCAGTCGCGTATACGGGTGCCGACGACCGTGTACGAGACGCACAACAGAAGGGTTGCGAGAAGGCTGGCGGGAATCTGGGCGTTCGCGGTCTCAACAAGGGTAAAAAAGAAATACGGAGTCGCCAAGAATACGGCGCACACGGCCAGAAATGCCGTTCCTATCGGAAAGAACTTGCGCACAAGCAGGAAGATGAGCAATAAGTTCATAAAACTCATCAGAACCGTGCTTAACGACATAACGGCCTTCATCACGCCCTCCGGGCCCGGGCCATCCCGTGCGCCGTCGTCCGGGCCGCGGAGCGTATTGACAATCTTGCCGTATATATAGAACGGCGCCCAGAATATGACGCCGCCGTGATTATGAAAGTCGGAATGATGGTACGTCGACGTCACCTCGAAAGGCCCGGGCTCCGAATGCAGCTGGTCAACGACATTGAGGTCCCCGTCGTCCACAATGCTCGCGGTGAAGGCATAATATATCGGCTCATCGGGCCCGCGGAACGAAACGGCGAACGTCAAAAAAAGAACGATAAATATCGCGGCCGCTAAAAACCGCAAAAGAACGGTCATTCTATTAAATTCATGTTTTTCCACTTCTATCCTTTGCGCAATAGAAATCGAGTTCGCGGAATAGCTGCTTCCATTGCGCGGCGATGCACCGGGCGGAACAGCGTATATTGAGTTCCCCGTGGGTCGAATCCCAGCAGCATTCCCGGCATCGCTTTACATCATCGCGCATCGATTTGAAATACGGCGACCGCCAGATACTCGCGAACGTTTCGTTTTTAAGTGACTTCTCCCCTGTCATATGGTCGCAGCATGACACCCTCCCGAACGCATCGACGGTACACGAAATATATCCCGCATAACACGGAAGATGACGGCCGTTCGCGCCGGGGCCGGCCGCGATTCGTTCGAGGAAATACTGCGAGTTCGAAAGAAGCCTGCTTTTCGCGATGGCACTGCGCAATCGTTCCATCTCTTGTCGGACACGCGGCATATCCGACTCGCAAAATGAATATTTGCCTGTCTCCTCCCTGAGGGCCTTGCCGTGCATCAGGTTCGTATGGATAGAATCGAACTTGATCTGATCCGCGCCCAGCTCTTCCGCGAACGCGACCATAAATTCTATGCCGCTCACGTTCCGGCTCGATATGACGCAGTTGATCCCTATCCTGATCCGCGGGCTTGCCGCGCGCAAACAACGGACCGCATCGACCGCGCGGCTGTGGCAATCCGCGCCGCGGATCGCATTATGAACGCGGGGGTCGCTTGAATCGATCGATATCGAGACGGAATCAAGTCCGCTTGCCGCCAGAAGGCCGGCGCGCCGGTTGTCGATCAAAGTCCCGTTGGTGCACAAATGCACGGGGATGCCCCTGCCTTTCGCATGCGCAACGATCTCCGCCAGATCATCGCGCAAGAGGGGCTCGCCGCCGGTTATGGTCAAGACCCTGACGCGCATATCCGCCACCTCATCGATAAAGCGTTTCCATTGCTCCGTGGACATTTCCAGCTCATTGTGCTCGCGTAATGTCCTCCATTGAGAGCACATCGCACAGCGCAGATTGCAGCGGCCCGTGATCCAGACGACGGGAAACATGACGGTTTCAGGCGCACGGTTCCAGAACCTTCTCGTTTTTACGTGCGCTAACGCGATGCCGTCCCGAACAAGCGTTGGCAGAACATTATCCATTGCATCCTTTTTTCCTGCGCATGAACGCCATGGCAAAATAATCTTCGGCTCGTTCGATGAACTGGAAAAGATTGTTGAACGGAAGCGTGATGAAACACAATGAGTGGACGAGCCCGGAGAGGCTTTTCTTCGACAAAAAACGTATGATAAAACAAGCCGCGGCCACGGGAAGCCTTGTCACGACCGGCAAAAGGACCTCGGCCGCATAAGACATATACCTGTCGGGCAATTCCAAAAGCGAAATGTAATGATAGGAACCGGCGCCTTTCTTGACATCTTCGTACGCCTGTTCCGTTATGAGACCGTCTTTACGCACATTTTCCAGGATCTCCGTGCCGGGGAAGGGATACAACATGAACGTGGCCGTATAACTGGGATCCAGTGCCCGATTAAAAGAAATGGTGCGCTTGATATCTTCCCATGTCTCCCCCGGCAGCCCGAATATATATTCCGCGTCAACGCGAAGGGAGTATTTCTTCAGAATGGCAACGGCGCGGAAAATCTCATCATTCGTTTCCGAGCGCTTCAATATCTCCTTTCTCTTATTCTCATCAGCCGACTGTACGCCCATGCAGACGCTGTGACAGCCCGCATCGCAAAGGAGGGATACAGTTTCATCGTCCACAAAATGGGTATGTACATTGCATTGAAAGGGCAAGCGGATGGACGCGCGATAATGGCTGCTGAATTCGCGCAGCCATTCCTTGCTCATGACGAAAATGTCGTCTTGGAAATTTACTCTCTTTACGTTGAATTGCCGCACAAAGAAACATATTTCGTCTATGACCCGCGCGGGTGAATACCGTCTCAGGAACGTGCCGTTGTTACGGTATATGTCTTTCCAAAACGGGTTCACGCAGAAATTACAATCATAGCAGCAACCGCGTCCGGTGATCATGGTAAGGGTGCTCGAGAACCCTCCCTGGCGGTAAAAAAGCGATTTATCATGGAACGGGAGCGAATCAAGATCTTTGATGCACGGCCGGACGGGATTTTTTACGATCGCGCCGTCCCTGCGGAAACAAAGGTTCCGTATATCCATGAGGGGATCTCCGGCTGAAAGACGGTCGACAAGATCGACAAGCGCTCCTTCGCCTTCCCCGATGCAGGCCGCGTCAAAAAGGCCGTCGGCAAGGACATATTCGGGTAGTGCCGACGCGTGCACGCCGCCGATGACCGTAAAACAATCATGAGCGTTCTTTAACTGTCCGACGAGATCTCGAAGATACGGATACGTGTTCGAGGTCGAAGAAACAGCGAGCACGTCCGGCCGGTATGTCCGCATCCGGCCTACGAGCCGGTCCCACCGGTTGAGCGTGCGCGCAACCTGGAAGCGGAAATAAAAAGTATCGTCGAAACCCGGATCGAAGACGAGATCCGTATCGTGGCCCGCCGCCCGTAAACAGGCAGACATGCTTTCGACACCCAAATATTCCGCGCCGCGGCACACAAACATAACGCGCATCTTACGTTTCGGCATTTTTCATCTTTCCCGCAGGGCAAGTATGGAAGACATACCCTTCACGTGCCCCGCAAACTCCGTCCTTGTTTTCATGGACAGTATCTTGTGAATAAGATATCCCGGCCGCAAATAAAACTCCCGGAACGCTTTATTCAGCGCAGCCCCGTAATCTTCGCAGGAGAACGCCGGCGGCACGTATGCATACGACTCATGGTCGGTGCTGAACGATCCCCTGTAAAAATCGAACGAATAGCCCTGCGCCGTCAGGTTCTTGTATATATCGGTGCCAGGATACGGCACGAATTTATTGAAATGCGCGAAATCGAGCGGAAGGCTTTTGGCAAACTCCACGGTCTTGCGGAAGGTCCCTTTTGTTTCCCAGGGGGTGCCCACGAGAAAATCAGCCCGTATTCTCAAACCCGCTTTTTTCGCCCAATAGACCGCGCGCCGGTTCTGCTCGACCGTATTGCCCTTACCCAGTTTTTCGAGGATACCGTCGTCTCCCGACTCAAGCCCGTACAGCACCTGCCAGCATCCGCTCATCTTAAGTTCCCTGAGCATTTCCGGGGTTACGGCCGTGACCCGCGTCAGGCATGTCCATGGGATATCGAGGAACCGCGTTCTCATGAGCGCACAGATGGACGAGGCATGGCCGCGGTCAACGGTGAACGTATCGTCGAAAAAACGGACCTCCTTCGCGCCGTATTTATTTACAAGCTCGTCAAGCTCCGTTCCCACGTTATCCGCGCTCCGCTTTCGGAACGAAGAGCCGAATATGGCGCGGTCGCAGAACGTGCAGCGGCTCGGGCATCCGCGGGACGTCATCACGATACCGACGGGAAGCCGGCGGTATGAAGCGGGCGTCGGATGGTATGCGCGCAGCCCCGGGAGCAGGTCGCGGGCCGGCAACGGTATCCTGTCAAGATCATCGATGTATCCCCTCGGCGTTGTTACGACGACCGAAGAATCATTCCGGAAGGCGATACCTTTGACCGTTTCATCAGGCCTCCTGCCTTTTTCCAGACAGGACAGAAGCTCAGCGAACGTATCCTCCCCTTCCCCCATAACAAGAAGATCGAAGGCGCCTGCGGCAAGAGCGCCTGCAGGGTCGCACGTCGCGTGGGAACCGCCGAGAACATATACCGCTGCCGGATGGATCTTTCGCAGCGACTCTGCGATCGAACGCGCCTGAACGAATACGGGAGTTGTCGACGTGATCCCGATGACATCAGGCTTACACGACGCCGCCGCCGAATAGAGCGCGGCTTCATCGTTGTTGACCGTGCAGTCGAATATCGATGCCTCATGGCCGCTTGATCGCGCAGTCGCCGCCAGATACCCGAGCCCCAAGGACGGTATCTTATTCGCGGCGCTGTTAAAGGTCATCGACATTTCCCGCCCGCGGTCAAAACCGTACGGCGGCGGATCGATAAACAGTATTTTCATTGATAGAACCTGTTCAATAATGCGGCGATCTTCTCGATATCCCTCCGGCACATGGATTCATGAACGGGGATATGGAGGGCCCTGTTATAGATGCGGCTCGTATTCGGGCAGCTGCCCCCGAGCGTCAGCGTGCAATCATCGGCGATCTCGCTTTTGATGCCTGCATCGACCCCGTGATCGAGAAGGTATCTGCGCGCCTCAACGGCCCGGTCGGGGACAAGCACGACGAAAAAGTAATAATTGGGAGCCATTTCCTGTTCGACCTTTTGCGGCCGAATGTCCTCATCGAGCAGGGACTTGAGCAAAACCGCGTTCTCCTCGCGTTTCAGTATCCTCGCCGGCAAAGACTCGAGCTTCCTCATTGCCAGAAACGCCTGAAAATCCGTAAAACAACCGCCCCTTGAGCCTGCTGCCTGGGCGGTCCGATAAAGGCGATAGAACTGTTTGTGGAGCGTATCCGACGCGAGCATCCTGAGGAACGGATACGACAGCGGCGTCGGCAGAAACACCTTTTCCATATATGCGCTCATTATTTTCTTAAGCGGGATATCACCCGCGTTCGCCGTGGAAGAAACCATGGCGCGTATAGACCGCGCCAATGCCCCGCTGCCTGTCACGACCGCGCCGCCGCCGTATGCGTTGACCGGCTTGATCGTTTCAAAGCTGAAAAAAGCCGCATCCGCAAGCGATCCTGCCATGCGGCCGCGGTACCTTGACCCAGCCGAATGCGCGCAGTCCTCGATAACCGGCACGCCGCGGCGCCGGGCAGCGCGCATGATCTCGTCGATCCTGCATGGAACGCCGAACAGATCAGCCGCGATCACTGCGCTTGTCCGGTCCGTCAGACAGGCGTCCACCGATTCGGCCGTTACATTGAACGATTCGGGGTCCACGTCAGCGAGCACGGCCACCAGGCCGAGAGATTCGATGATAGGCACGAGGTCTTTAAGGGTATATGCGGGGATGACCACTTCGGAGCCGCGCTTCAGATCCAGCGCTTTCAGGATGTATTCCATGCCGGTGCGCCCGGACGGAACTGTCACCGCATTGACGATACCGATAAAAGAAGCAAAACGCTCTTCAAAAGCCCCCATGCTGCCCCGAAACCGCCTGCGATCGGCCAGGACAGCTTCCCTGATAAAAGAGATCTCGCCGTCAACGCAATGGATCGTTCGCCTTGGTATCATAGCCCCCGTCTCATCATATCTGAGCGATATCCTCGATCTCGACGGACGTATGTCCGTGGATCTGGAAACGGTTTGTCTTTACCTTAACGTCGCAGGGATTGCAGTCCCCGAATGAAGAACATTCCCGGAAGCGGTCTTCGATAATGAATTCCGGGTCAAGGATATGCCCGATAGGTTGGAAATCCTTATACAGGTCGTGGTGGCAGCGATATACGCCGCCATCGGGCCCGATGATGACATCGGACGTGCGGCACCGGCAGCGTTTCAAAACCGGGTTCGATACCGCGTCCGGATACCTGAACGTGCCGTACATTCGCCCTTCATGCACGCCAAGCAGCTCCTTGAGCCTGAAATCAATGCCTGCCTGCACACACTGACTTTTCACCGCATCAAGATGGGATTCCTTTCCCGGTATCAGGATCGAGAATATCCCGATCGAGAACCCGGCCCTTTGCATCGCGGCGACCTTGGGCAGCAACTTGCCGAAATCCATGTAATCGGGATGGTAACTGACCCTGATGCTCGCATATGGCGCGTTTCTTCTGAGACGCGCGGGGTCAACCGCGCCGATAAAAGCGTCGACATCGAACAAAAGGTTGGTCAATATGTCGATATTGATATCTTTCCTGATGTTGTTGATGATCCAGACAAAATCGGGATGCTGGCTCGGTTCTCCTCCCTGCAGCGTTACCGGCGTATCCGGCGGCAGGATAAAACGGTCAAGCGCGCCGACCCACTCTCTGCCGGTCATAAGCTTTTTGCGCGCGCGGCGGGACGCGCTATGCAGATTAATACAATAACTGCACCCGACGGTGCACTCAAACGTCAAAAAGGAAGCGACGTAATTATACCTTTGCGGTAGGCTTAAGGCGCGCAAATTCTTCATCGATCCGTTCGCTCACATTGAGTGGGTTGATATACGCCATGCAATTTTTCTTTCTATTGCATTTCGGCAGCATGCACGGTATGCATGAAAACTGTGCACCGGGCAGGACATAACAGCCGCGGCCGTACAAATACACTTCATGAGTCGACGTCGGCCCGAACAGGGATACGACCCTTTTGCGAAGCGCGAGGGCAAGATGCAGTCCGAGCGAATCGCATGTGACAAGCATCCTGCAGGAATGTATCCAGTCGATATAGTCGTAAACACTGTCAAGCCCCTCCTGCCAGGACATGCTATACCGGCCCTTCAAGAACCGCTCAAGCTCACGCCAGCGGGACTTGGGCCACGTTTTGTTCTTCCATTTAGAACTTGTCGCCCAATTCAATCCGATATCATATTTGATCTTCGAACGGGGCCGGTACCCGAGGATATATTCCTCGCCGTTCCACATATGGCCGATCGCTTCGGACAGTATCTTCTGCCAGCAATCCCGGTTCGAACGTTTTTTCCCGATATCCTGACTTAGTTCAACGAGCCGGCGCGCCGCCTGCACGTGCGTTTTAACCTCGTATCCAAACCCGTTATAAACAAACCCGAAGAATTCGCGGGCATTGAGCGAATGCGCGAAATCACAGATATCCGGAAGTTTCTCGAAATTGATGACAATGTCATATTTGATCGCGCGCAGCCCGGAAAGGGTCTCCGCGCTGTAATGATAGATCCGGTTGATATATTTATTCCCTTCGAGCAACGGGCTCGCGACTTCATCGACAAGCCAATCGACGGAACAATCTTTATAAAAATGCAGGATGACCGTCGTCCGCAATACGTCGCCGAGGCTCGTCGTCAGGCTCAGCATCTGGTCGAGCGTCTCGGAATACCCCAGTTTAATGATCAAAACCTTTTTTTTCATCCCCGTGCATTCTCGTGGCGGAAGAACTCCTGGCGCAGCGAACGCATGAATATCTTAACGGAATTCATAAAACCCGTCTTCGTCACGTATATCCTGGTGCGCAGAACGTACATTTTTGTCAGATAATACGCTATCGTATAGATCATATTATGCGGCAGATACACAAGCACCCTGACGATAAGCGTGCGCAAAAACGGGAAGGTCGTCGCGACCGCGCCGAGGACCGAGAGGTTCATATGGACGGTCTTTTCGCGTTCGGTAAAACAGTTCAAGGGCGAGCGGTACATGTACGACGTATGCATTTTCTCATAATCGGGCGTGTAATAGCCGTCGTCGATCGTTTTCTGGCCGAGGCGCGTCGCCGGGTAGGGATGGAATATCAGGAATTCGGACCAGGTTACCCTGCTGGCAATGCACAGATCGACGGATTCGATCTCGTTCGCAATTGTCGCTGTGGGCAGGCCGAGTATGCTGTTCGTAAAGGTATATATACCGTATCGGTCGCACAGCCGGTGGGCGCGGACGATCTGCTCGTTCGTCATCGACCGGTTCAACAGCGTCTCCCGGAGGCGCGGATTGCCCGCTTCGATGGACATGCTGATCGTATGGCAGCCGGCTTGCTTTAAAAGCTTAACCATGTCTTCGGTCAAAAGGTCCGCTCTTGTCAGGACAAAAAAAGGCAGGCCGATGCGCGACGGATAAAGTTTTGAGAACTTTTCAAGCCAATCGTCTGCGCGATAGGTGAAGATATCGTCGTAAAATTTGACAAAACTGAGCGGCCATGTCCGTTTGACGAGGTCGATCTCGTCGATAAGGTATTCGACCGAGTGGCGGCGCGTCGCCGGACCCTTGCCTTCATAGATCCTTCTCCAGCTCGCGTTAAAACAATACGTGCAATCATACGGGCATCCGCGCGAGGCGATAATGCTTTTCAGCGGATATTTCCCCATGGGCGTATTATCATATAAAAGCCGGAAATCAGGGAACGGCAGGGTATCAAGATCCTCCACGAGGCCCCTGACCGCTTCGCCTTTTTTCTGGCCCGGAACGCGGATATTCGCTATCCCCGATAATCCTTTGCCCGCAGCGGCCGCATTGATAATATCGACAAAGGCGCCCTCCCCTTCGCCGACGCATATCGCATCGAGGCCGGCCTCATCTGCCACTTCGGGGAAGAACGTCGGATGCGGACCTCCCATGACGGTGATAAGGCCGGGGTGCCGGGCCTTGATCGTCCTGTTCAGGTTCAGATAATGCTTGACCTCTCCTGTCGACGAGCTATACGCGATGATACCCGGTTTAACCGCGGCGATCCGTTCGAAAACATCCTGCGAATTCACCTCGCACAGAAAACAATCGTGGCCCGCTTTGCGCGCGGCCGCGGAAATCATACACAGCCCGATCGGGGCCAGGAAATTCTCGCTTTTGAAAACAAACAGGATATTCACGCGGCTGTTCCCTCTGTCAGGGCGGCGATCTCTTCCGCAGCCCGCTTCCCTTCCAGGATCGCGTTTTCCATGGAGTGATACTTCCAGGAGCCGTACCTGCCGGCCGGTATAACGCGATGCGAACGCAAAAAACATTCTATAGCAGCGCAGGCCTCACGGTGATGGCGGTCATACAGAGGATAACCGTATCTGATATCATTGATATCCCTGCAGAGGATCCGGTCTTTCTTTTTCAATATCCCGAGAGAATAAAGATGCGCGATGGAACTGGCGGCCGCTCTCCGCTTATCGAGCGGCGTGCGCGCGGAATACGAGAGTTCGACGTATAATGACCCGGCGCCGGCCGGCGCCAGCGACGGAGAGAAATTGTGCGCGAACCCGACCCGGAAAAACGGGATGTTCTTTTGCGCGAAATAGATCCAGTGCCTGCCGGGCTCAGGCGTGCCGTCTATGCCGAGATTTATGTTCAGGATAGAATTCCATCGTAATTTCCTGAACGAGGACCTGACCGATGCGGGCATATCGGGTATCAGCCGGGGCAGATCGGGCAGCGGAATGGTCGAGATCAAATAGTCATATTGAACGGAACGGCTGTGCCGCATCCTGATAATGCGTTTCTTGAGGTCGATATTCTTGACCTCGCAGTCGGTGTGGACCGACGGGCACCCGCGCGCGAGCGCCTCCGGTATGCGGCCGATACCCCCCGTGCGTGGATACCAGAACCGCGCATTATACCCCATGTTCCGCGTCGCAGGGCGGTCATCGCGGACGCAGCCCTTGACGAAATCTCCGATCGCAGGCACGGGAATAAAATCGTCAAGCCAGTCGCAATTCAACCGGGACGGCGGAACCGTCCAGAATTTCCGGTTATACGGCACCATAAAATGCTTTGCGATCCCGGTTCCGAGCCGCGCATTGATCCAGGCAAGAAAATTATCCGGGCCGGGTTTCTGCGGGGAATAACGCCGCCGGGCTTCGATAAACCCGGACCTGCATTCCGCGATGATCGCGCGCGGCAGCCGGCACAGATTCGCCTGAAAAGGATATCTGCAATATACACCGTGCGAATAGACCCATGCGCTGCGGACGTGCCGGACCAGATCGACCCCGAGCCGCCGGTGCAGAAGATCGAAGGTATAAGGATACCGGCAATGCAAAAGGTGGCCGTCGTAATCAAAGGTAAATCCGTTGACGGATTTCGAACGGCACAGGCCGCCGGCAGAATGTTCTTTTTCAAGAATATCGGCGCTGATGCCTTTCTGGGAAAGGTGCCAGCCGGCGCTCAAGCCGGATAATCCTCCCCCCAGAATGCAAATACTCTTTTCATCCATTGATACGAACCCTGCTCATAGCCCGCCAGACAATAAAACTGACGAACATCACGAAAATGATGACGCCGGCCCCGATGCTGTTCGGCACGCAGGACATGACCACGCCGCAGGCGGTAAAAAGAAACGCCAAAGACGACATGAATATAAGCGCGCGCCGCTTCGAATGGCCAAGCGCAAGAAACCGCAGAACAAGGTGATCCTTGCTTTTCCTGACCGCTGACCTTCCATTGGCCATTCGCATGACAGCGACAAAAAAGGTATCAAAAATAGGAAAGCCCATGATAAAAACAGGGCTGATAAGCGCCGCCTGCCGGGATGCTGACGCATAACTGAGCTCGATGGATACCGCGGCGAGCACAAAACCGAGAAAATGGCTTCCGCTATTGCCCAGATAGATAGAGGCTTCCGGACGATTCAGGACAAGGAATCCCGCGGCCGAACCGGCGATAATGCCTATCAATCGCGCCGACCCGATATCCCCGTTCAATAAACAAACGATCAAAAGCCCCGACGCGATAATACCGGTCACCGACGCGCAGAGGCCGTCCATGATATCGAGTAAATTGAAGGAATTCGTGATGAACAGCACCCATGCGAACGTAATAATGATATTGAGCGGTTCGTTCAAAAAAACAATACGGGTCCGGACGCCGAGCAAAACCAATAAAGCGGTCGCGGCGACCTGGGTAATTATCTTGCCCGTAACCGCTAATTCGCACACATCATCCCACAGTCCGGACGCCAATATAAGAAGCGCCGCGGGAATAAAGGCTTTATAAAAAGATGACGCGGAAGGATATACTGCGGCAAGTAAGGCTCCGGCCGCGCTCACAACAAGGCCCACGGCCATCCCTCCTGATAATGGCATGCCGGCAGCATTACGAAGGAGATTCGACCGGGAAAAGAGGCGTGAAAGATAGAACGTGCCGCAGAAGGAAACGATAATACTCACACCGAGAAGCATCATATATTTTTGGGCTCACACAGGCTCGGAAAACCGGATAAATATGAAAGCTTAAGCGTTTAGTATACCACTAATCCATTGATATTTCAATGATTACGCATTACACGGAAAGCGGAAGTCTGTATATCAGGGACTTGGATACGAGCTTGATCCTGTATGCCGCAGAACCGTTCTCAAGCAGGCTCCGGAGCGCCTGATTATACTGGTCGGTCGCCGCTGCGATGCTCGAATCGCTCATCGTATGCGCGGAAAACCTGGCTTCCTCGTACGCCTCGGTCATGTTCAACAGAAGGCTGTGGGGGATATTGGTCCGGTTGTGCGCCTCGAGAACAAAATGTTTATACGGCAGGTTGCCGCATGATCTCATGCCGGAGATCCTCAGGATGTGCCTGATATTCTCGTATAAAGCGATGAGATACTCACGGGGATCGCTTTTTTTCCGGCACAACTCCTTTTTTTTCTTATCGGTCAAATACAACAGAACAGCGGCGCTGAGCAGAAAAGCGGCCAGAATGCCGCCGAAGATCCCCGCAAGGATGCCGAGTATCCACCGGAAGCTTGCCGTAACTTCAAGGGCCACCGGCTGGCTTATAAGGCCCTCATATACCGCGCGGATAGCGCTCCTTCCCGGTCTCAGAGGATACAGCATGTTCTTTTCGGCCCTGAATGCGCGGCGGTCGGATAATTCCCAATTCACCCTGCCGGTCACGTCCTCCTGGCGCGCATCGCTCCACACGGCGACCGCCGTCAGCGTAAAAACGTCGTGCGGGTCCCCTCTGGCGCGGTCCGCACGCGCAATGATGGAAACGAGTTTCGGCGGCACCACCGTAACCGGCACAGGGGGGCTTTCTATCAGCTCGTAAACAGCGGTTAAAGACACAACTCCCGTGTCGTGGGCGTATATCCTGCCGGCCACCACATCCGCAATGGTACGATCGGTGCTTTTCCAGATCACGATATCCGTAAAATCCCATTTCGAACCGTCAGCGCAAATACCGGTAACCGTCGGGATGACTGTTTCGTCGCCGATGCCGACCAGGACCTCCGGCGGCGTGACGGACAACGATCGAAGAGGCACCCTGTGTTCCGGTTGATATGGTATGAACGACACGGGTGTCGGTATGGTTCCCTGTGCGCCCGCCGCGTCGTTCACGCGGTTGATCTGAACCGCCTCATCGATGCGGCTGTGCATCTCCTTCATTTTCTCCGGCGCAAGATAGATATTTTCCGCAAGAGCGGCCTGGGCGCGGTGAGCCTGGGCGACCTGTATCATATGGGTCTTGATAGCAAGCGCCTCCTGCAATGCGTCGATTATGCCGGAGCCGGCGAAATACCCTTCGGCCCGGCTCGATTCGAACTTTTGCTGCACAGGCTCAAGGTCAGCCAGACCGCCGGCGCCTCGGAGACCGCCGGCCATTTCGGCAAGGAGCTCCTTTTCTTCGCCCGCGAGGGTTTGTGCTTTATCCGAGAGATACGCCATATCTTTCCGGTATATCTCGTAAAGCTTCCATTCCTGCAGGCGCTGCAACTGCTCGATGATCTCCGATCGAATGCCGCTCCCCATAGAATAGTCTTTGACCTTCTGCTGAGGCGCGGGAAGATTTTTTAATTCCGCAAGCGACTGCGCCTGGCGTATCCGGTTGGCGTGATTCATGATCGACATACGCGCGGGGATACTGAACGGGTCTGCCTTGAGTCTTTGCGACAGTTGATTCATGGCCGTATTCTGCTCGAATTTGGTCTTGCTGTCGCCATAGGCATTGAGATGCCGGCGCTTTTCCAATTCGATATTCTCTAATCCGGCGCCGGGCGTTTTGAGAATACTGACCAGACCCTCTTCTCCCCTCTCCGCCTCGATGGTCAACGGTGAATTTTTAACGAGATTATTGAGATCATTGAACGATTCGATCCTGCGTTCCTGAGATGCAAGATCAAGGATCATTTCGGAGGATTCCTTTTGCACTAATTCCTGTTTGTCGTAGTAATCCTGTTCCCATTGCCGGTCTGCACCTTCACGCTCCCTGAAGAGGATCCCTGCATGCGTGGCTTTCGACAACGGAAAGGCGGATGCAAGGAAACCTCCGAAAAGCAGGCTCGCCGCAATAAGCCCGACGGGTACGATGAACGAAATGGAATGCGTAAAAATGGTCCCTGCCCTCCGGCCCGCATCGGTAAAGAAATTGATGTGCATTGCCAGGCCCAGCGCCAGAAGATATATGACGATGAAGACCGCCTGCCCCAACGCGTGCTCTTTGACGAAAAGCGCCTGCGCCATAAATAAAGGTACGCTGAGTGCCTGCACGTAGGCCGCAAATGACTGGACGCATAAAGTAAAACTCAGGGCGACCTCGATGAATATCAGCCCTTTCAGCATCATGATAACGACATCCCGATAGGCAAGCGGCGCGCTCAAGATCATATAGATCATCCACGCGCAGATAGCCGCGATAGCGCCCGGCGCTGCCGCATGCGCCCATCCATTCGGCCGAGGCATGCGTAAAAGACTGAAAATAAAGCCGGCGGTCAATACCAGGGTGATCTCCCCCTTGAACGGGATCACCGGCGCCGGGAAAAGGCCGACGGCGCAGACCACCATGCCGATGGTCAGAATAAGCTCGATCATGTGAAACCGGTCTTTGGTCTCCATATGGCTACTCGGAAAAAATATACTCGAGGTCGTCGCCCGCAGAAAAAACGAACGGGTTCAATTCGAGTTGTTGAGCGAACCTGATCTTTGCCCGGACGAGCGTCTCGGGCCGCTGATACCCGGTGATGAATGACGATGAAAGCAGGATGAACGGAAATAAAGAAATATTCCGCCGCCCGGCGGTCGCGTACGTCAGGAATGTCTCCCAGTCCCGGTCAGGCATGATGACGATCAGATTCGAATCGTCAGGAATGAACCTGATGAATTCCTTGAATATCTCAGCGATCGACACATTGCTCTCCGGCCTCGCGAGGGTCAGAAACTTCAATATCTCCCCGAGATGCTCCCCGCCTTTGTTCGAGGGGATATGCACGATCTCTCCGGTATGAGCGACGACCTCCACGGCAATATCGTTATCAAGCAGATACCTCGACACCGATGCCGCTATCCGGATGATATACTCCGAAACTGTTTCCTTTCCTTCGCCGAGGTTCGCTTCCTGGGACAGGTTAAAAACGAGCGTCGCGCGGTAAAAATTCTGCTGCTGGAATTCTTTGACGATAAGCCGATTCTTACGCGCGGTCGATATCCAGTGGATGCTGCGTATCGGGTCCCGCGGCCGGTAATCCCGCGTTCCGAAAAATTCATCATCGCCGCCGCTTGAGCGCGTTGCGCCGATCCCGAACCACGGCGCAGTCCCTTTTATCAATTGCGGGAATTTTTTTATCCTGAACATGCGGGGATACACGTACATGACTGAGAGGGCGGGCACAACGCGCGTGAAGAATATAAGGCCGAGAAAATCGCTGAATATGAGCGTGCACGGTCCGAGCTCATACCTTCCTCTCATCTCGCACACGCAGCCGTAATGCACGGTCACCGGATATCCTGCGGGGAGGTAATCGATAGCCGCGCGAGGCAGACGCTTATCCGCGGGGGCGCACGAAAGAATATCCTCAACGATGATATTAAAGGCGGGGACAAAACCGGTGTTCTCGATCTCGGCCGTGACCTCAAAAAGATCCCCTTCATCAACGCGCACGGGATGCGTCCGTTTCACCGTTACACGCGCGCCGTGATACATGGCCGCCGCGGCAGCCATGTTCATAAACAGGGATCCCAGAAAGAACCAGAACAGAAAATTAAAGAACGGGATCGGGACCCGGAGCGCGAGAATGCCGGTGAATATAATGACGATCCCGGCAAGCACCCGCCGCTTGACGCCGTTTTTCTTCATGGCCCGCCTTTATGGTATGGGAACAACCGATAAAATTTCGCGCACGATCGAATCAGCGGTCTTCCCGGATACAAGCGCTTTGGGATGCACATTGATCCGGTGTTTCAGTACGAACGGAAGCAGCTGCGCCACATCCTCCGGCACGACATAATCGCGGGATTCAAGAAGCGCCCACGCAGAACTTGCCTTCATGAGCGCGATCGACGCGCGAGGGCTCGCCCCCAGTTTAATATCCTCTTTATTGCGCGTCGAATATACCAGGTTCACGATATACTGCATTACCTGTGCCGAGACCGTGATCTTCTTGACCTCTTCCTGAAGGGCGAGAATGTCCGCGAGCGTCGCCACAGGCCGAAGCGTCTCAATAGGATGCTGGGCCTTCTGTGCGGCCACCACCGACATCTCTTCTTCGGCGCTCAGGTATCCCATGGAGATCTTAAGAAGAAACCGGTCGATCTGGGCTTCGGGAAGCGGATACGTGCCCTGATGCTCGATCGGATTCTGTGTCGCGACGACCATGAACGGCGCCGGCAGAGGAAATGTCTTTCCGTCGAGGGTCACATTATGTTCCTGCATGCATTCGAGAAGCGCCGACTGGGTTCTCGGCGTGGTCCGGTTCACTTCGTCAGCGAGCAAAAGATTGGCGAAAACAGGCCCTTTCTTCACGTCAAAATCCCCGGTTTTCGGATTATACACATAACCGCCGGTGACATCCGAGGGCAGAAGATCCGGCGTGAACTGGATGCGCTTAAAGTCGCCGCTCACGGACTTTGCCAGCGCCAGCGACATCATGGTCTTGCCGGTCCCCGGCACATCCTCGATAAGGATGTGGCCGTTGGTAAGCAAACCGACGAGCAAAAGCTTCACCGTTTCGGTCTTGCCCACGATAACCTTTTCGATATTCGCGATCAACGATTTAAAATCGAACACTGCCATGCGGACTCCTTTCGTATTTTCATGCAGCGCCGGCGGCCGGCGTATCGTATACGCGGGACGTTTCCTCGACCATCCGGCGTGTCGTGTAATCCTCGTTCAATGAAGCGGCCGCTATCTTGCCCGCGGCTTCTCTCATACCGCCGTCGCGAAGCAGCGACCTCAGTTTCTGCGCCATCGCGCGCGTATCGCCGGGCCTGACGATGAACCCGTTCTCCCCGTCGCGCACAAGGTCCCTGATGCCGCCGGTATCCGTGACGATGACCGGCCGGGAAGCTGCCATTGCCTCGATGACCGCGATCGGCATGCCTTCCCATAATGACGTCAGCATAAAAACGTCAAAGCTTTTGACGACGCCGGCCATATCCCTGCGCCAGCCAAGGAGTTTGACGCGGCCCTGGAGGCCTGACGCGGCGATAAGCCGCTCGACTGCCGGCCGCTCTGCGCCGTCGCCTGCGATCACGAACACGGCATCCGTTCCTGATGCGCAGATGTCACGGGCGACCTCGATGAAATCACGCACTGCCTTTTGCGGCTTGAAACACGCGGTCATACCAACGACCAACGCCGCAGGCGGTATGCCCGGCAGGGAGCGCGCGCCGGGCCGGGCTGCGGCAAATGCGCCGATATCGATACCGTAGCGTATAAGAACATACCGCTCGGGCGCCGCTATTTTGCATTCCACGCCGCGCCTTCTGTCAAACTCCGAAACTACGATGATATTCGTTGTCCAGGAACCTGCGCACCGTTCAAGGAACATGTAGAGCGAACGCACGGCAGCATTCTGAAAGCGGTGAAAAGACCATCCGTGCACGGTATGATGCACGAAGCGGATGCCCGCGGCGCGCGCGGCGAACCTGCCGATGATCCCGGCTTTCGAGCTGTGCGTATGGACAATATCTATTTTTTTCCGCCGCATGAATCCGACAAGCTCAAAGAACGCGGGGATATCCAGGAACGGGTTGACCGCCCGTTCAAGAAAACGCGAGCGATGCACGCGCAGGCCGGTGACCGCCAGGGCGTCATCCATGAGCATGCCCGTGCGCGCCGTAAACAGGAATATATCGTATTTTGAGCGGTCCAGTCCCCGGATGAGCGACAGAAGCTGCGTCTGCGCGCCGCCTAACTCGAGTTTGGTGATGACATACAACAGATTCTTCTTAGCCACGGAGTATCACCAGGATCGCGGAATGAGGCACGATAACAAGCTTTCTCGACTCATACGTGATCTCAACGCCTGAATTGCGCAGAAATATGCAATAATCACCCTCCCGTGCCTGCAAAGGGAAATATTTCTTCTGCTGCTCCGGCGACTGCCACGGTTCTACCTCAAGGTCTTCGGGGCTGGGCATGGGATATCCGGGCCCGGTCTTGATGATCGTGCCTGCCTGGACCTTCTCTTTTTCCTTGACCCCCTGCGGCAGATACAGGCCGGTATCGGTCTTTTCATCCTCCGTGTCAGGGTCAATAAGGACGCGGTCGCCCACAACAATCAGCTCTTTTTCCACATCTGCCTTTCGTTTCTTCCGGCTGCTATGCGGTCACTTTCGGAAGATCTTTCAATGCGCGCGCGATCTCGGCTGAGGGATGCGCGTAATTAACGAGCTCTCCCGCCATGTATTTATCGTAGGAACCCAGGTCGAGGAACCCGTGGCCGCTCAGGTTGAAGACGATGCATTTGCCTTTCGGCGCCCGCTTGGCAACATCGATCGCGGTCTTGATCGCATGCGCGCTTTCCGGAGCGGGAAGCGTGCCTTCGGTCTGAGCAAAGAGCATCGCTGCCTTGAATATGTCAAGCTGCTCGCATGATACGGCATCGACGAGCTTCTTGGCGCACAGCGCGCTGATGAGCGAAGAACAGCCGTGATACCTCAAACCGCCCGCGTGGATCCCCGGCGGCATGAATTTATGGCCGAGGGTGAACATCTTCAACAGCGGCGTAAGCATCTCGGTGTCGCCGAAGTCATACGCGTATATGCCGCGCGTGAGGCTCGGGCATGCGCTCGGTTCGACCGCAATGATCTTCAAAGCCGGCCGCTTGAGCTTATCCGCGATGAACGGCAGGGCAAACCCGCCGAAGTTGCTCCCTCCGCCGACGCACGCGATAAGATAATCAGGAGTTTCTCCCGCCATTTTCAGCTGTTTCTTCAGCTCAAGACCAATGACGGTCTGATGAAGCAGGACATGATTCAGGACGCTGCCGAGGGAATAATTGGTGTTTTTATGCCTGGCCGCATCCTCGACCGCCTCGGATATGGCCGCTCCGAGGGATCCCTGTGAATGAGGGTCGTCCTTGAGCATGGCCCTGCCCGCATCGGTCGTATCCGAAGGCGACGCGATGACATTCGACCCCCAAATATGCATGAGCGACCGGCGGAACGGCTTCTGATGGTAACTGACCTTGACCATATACACCGTGCACTTGAGGCCGAATATGTTGCACGCAAAGCTCAAGGCGCTTCCCCACTGCCCCGCCCCCGTCTCGGTCGTGAGGCGTTCGATCCCCGCTTTTTTATTGTAATAGGCCTGCGCGACCGCGGTATTGGGCTTATGGCTGCCCGCGGGAGAAACGCTCTCGTCCTTGTAATAAATGCGCGCTTTGGTTTTGAGCGCTTTTTCGAGCCTCACCGCGCGCTTGAGCGGGGTCGGCCGCCAGATACGGTAAATATCGAGGATCTCGGACGGGATATCGATCCACCGTTTCGTCGACATCTCCTGTTTGATCAGCTCCATCGGAAATATATGCGACAGGTCCTTCGGCTGTAACGGCTGTAATGTGCCCGGATGTATGGGCGGCGGCAGCTCGAACGGCAGGTCAGCCGCGACATTATACCAGGCCTGCGGGATGTCTTTTTCGCCAAGCACAAACCTCGTTGTTTCCATACGCGCGCTCCTTTGTTTAGGCCCCTGCCGGTTACCGGCCTGAAGCCTTGATCATTTTACGCAAGATAGACGTGTATTTTTCATCCTGCATCTCTTCTATCGACAGCGGCATGATCAGCGACCAATTTGCCGGGCCGACCGTGCCGGGCGTGTTCAGGCGGTTCTCATACGGATCCCCGCCGATCGCTCCGAAAAGATACAGGATATCGGTGATCAGGTTGACCGAAAATACCGAAGCGGTCTGCAGGTTGGTCCGCATTACCTCGTTGATGAGCGGCCGGGACGCTTTTTCTTTCATTGCGCCTTTCATGGCCATCTGCTTCCAGAGCTTCTCTTTCTCCATATACGAGTTCTCGTACAGGTCGATGAACTGCCACGACTCCTCGCGGCTCCTGCCGAGGACGGAAAGAAGCGTATCGACGGAATCGACCGCCGTGAGCCAGCGCAGCCTGCCGTGCATTGACAGTTCCGGATCGAACAGCGCTTTTTTCATCGCTGCCGCGTCGATGCCGCGGCCGGCGCAGGTGCGGTCGAACAGCCCTTCGTCGATCGTGCCCGCCTCGTTCTCCCACCAGGCCGCCCAGTTCGTCGTGTCATGCGTGGACAGCATCGAAACCGCCAGCGGCCGGTATTCATCCGGGGGAAGAAAATCGTGCTTTACTTTCCAATCCTTGATCCAGCGCTGGACGTCGTTGCCGGGGATGTTGTATTCGAGAAGGGTTTTCGTGCATACCGGCGGGATCGTTCCCAGGTCTTCCGCGCATAAAAGCATGGACGTATGAGCGAGCATGAACGACAGGATGCGCTTGCCGTGCGCCTCCCACTGCAGTTCGTCCCGGGGGTCGTAGGCGCCGTTCAACCCCTTGTTCTCCTCGGGATCGTTGAACGGGATCGCCCAGATCCTGAAAAGCCCGACCACATGGTCGATGCGCAGGATATCGTAGAAATTCTGGGCGTAGGCGAGCTTTTCCGCAAGATACGTGCCCGCGTCGGAGAAGATCGCGTCCCACTCATACGTCGGCGTGCCCCAGCGCTGGCCCTTTGCGCAGTACATATCAGGCGGAGCGCCGGCGACAAAATCGAGCTTGAAATACGCGGGATGCGCCCATACGTCAGCCGAATCCCTGGAAACCAGGATGGGCAGGTCGCCTTTGAGCAGGATACCTTTTTTCAGCGCGTACTTTTTAACCCCTGCGAGCTGCTTGAATAACTGCCACTGGAGCCATTTGTAAAAATCAAGATCGCCGGCGTGCTCGACTGCGATGTTCTTGAGAGCGACAGGGTCGCGGTCCCGGTATTCCTTCTCCCATTGCCACCACGCGTATCCCGTATGGGCTTTTTTGAGATAACAGAACAAGGCGAAATCTTCCAGCCAATACCTGTTCGCGTCCGCATACGCGCTGAATCCGGCCTTTTTCGACTCCGGCAGCGCATCGAAGATGCCGCGCAGGACTTTCAATTTTTCATCCTTGATCCGGTAATCCACGTTCTTTCCGCCCGGAGGGAACGCCTCTTTCAGCTTCGCGATGGAAGCGCGCGCCGTGCCGGTGTCAGCCCCGTCAACCCCTTCAAACCGCATATACATGGGGTCAAGCGCGAACGAACTTAAGGAATCATACGGGCAGAACAACGGCCCGACCTCGTTCATGGGCAAAAGCTGCAGAATGGAATTGCCCGATGCAGCGCACCAGTCGACCAGCAGTTTGATGTCCTCGATATCGCCGATGCCGGCGCTTTCTTTCGAAAAAACGGAAAACAGCGGAACGAGGATGCCGGCGCGCTTCTGCCTGCCGATGCGGCTCCATGCTTTATCGGCAAGCTGCGCCGCGTCCTGCTTTACTGCTTCATCAGTTCTCATGTTCGTCTCCGTGGCATTGTTCATATGTGCAGCAATCTGCGGGCGTTGCCCCCCAGGATATTCTCTTTCTGAGCCCTGCTCAGGCCGAGCCGGCCGATATGGTCAAGCGCGATCTTCTGGTCGAAAAAAGGGAAATCAGTTCCGAACACGATCCGGTCCTGCGGATGATGTTTCAGGATATACCGGACGTCCTCGTCGGAGATATATCCGAACGAAGCGGACGTATCGAGATACACATCCGTGCCCACAAGCTTTTCCTTGACCTCTTCCCACTGCCTGAACCCGCCGAAGTGAGCCGCGATCATCACCAGTCCCGGGAACCGTTTGTGAACGGCAAGCAGCCGCTCAGGCGTCGCCCGTATGGTCAACTGCGGCGCGAGCTCATCCCCGGAGTGGAACAGGACCGGCAGGCCTGCCTTCTCAATGGCCTCATAAATAGGGAATACCGCCTCGTCATCGACAAAGAACGATTGGAAGCTCGGCTGGAACTTGATCCCCTGCGCGCTCACTCGTATGCGGGCAAGCTCTTTTTCCCATGCCTCGAACGCAGGATGCAAAGACGCAAAAACCTTGATGCGGCCGCTGGCGACGGAAAACAGCCAGTTGTTGATCGAGGTGACCTGTTCCGGCCTGGACGCGACCGCGCATATGACGCTTGCGTCGATCTTATTGGCGTCCATGAACGACAGCAGCGTCGAAACCGTCGGATCGCCGCAGCATTTGACCGTGTAATACGATTCAAGGCTCTCGCGCGCCTTCTGCGACACCTTTTCCGGCCAGGCATGCGCGTGAATATCGATGATCATATCAGAACTCGTGCAATTCGTCCTCGAGAAGATCGAACCCTTTCTTTTGCAGTATCTTCTTGATCGCAGACGGATCCTTGACCTCTACGCAGAATACCGCCTGTTTGCTCGATTCGATAACGAACCCGTATGCGTCAAGCACATTGACCTTGTGCGTGTATAAAAGGTCGGCGAGTTTCAAAAAACTGCCCGGCTTGTCCTTGAGCGCGATGGCGAGGATGTCCTTTATGGCGCACGCAAAACCCTTGTCCTGGAGCGCCAGAAGCGCCTCCTGAGGCTTATCCACGATCATTTTCATCAGGCCGAACTCTCCGCGGTCCGCAAGGGTCATGGTGCGGACGTTGATCCTGTTCTGCGACAGCACCTCGGCGACCGACCGGAGCCTGCCGGGGCGGTTCTCGACAAATATGTTCAATTCTCGTGCCATTGGATACACCCTCCGTTATTAAAACGCTCCCTGCTTGCTGCCGCTATAATTTGGCCCGCGCGTCAACAACGCGCTTTGCCTTGCCTTCGAAAACGGGCAGGCTTCCCGGCTCGTGCAATTCCACGACCGGATTGATGACGATCGAAGCGCGCAGGTCGTCCCTGATCCTGCTTTTGAGCGCGTCGATCTGGCCGATATCGCCGCTGAAGAGCTTCGAATAGATCTCGACCTTGACGACGAGCTTGTCAAGCGTCCCTTCTTTTTCAAGATATATCTGGTAATTGGTCCCGACCTCGGGAACGCGCATGATGACCGCCTCGATCTGCGACGGATATACGTTGACCCCGTTGACGATGAGCATATCGTCGGTCCTGCCGGTGATGCGCGAGAGCCTGCGGTGCGTGCGGCCGCATTTGCACGGCCCGCGATGGATGCAGGCGATATCCCGGGTGCGGTAACGCAGAAGCGGGGTCGCGCGCCGCGTCAGGTTCGTGAGCACAAGCTCTCCTTCTTTTTCGTCAGGCAGCGGCTCGCCCGTCCGGGGATCGACGACCTCGATCACGTAGGTGTCTTCCCAGCAGTGCATGCCCGTCTTGTACACGCACTCGAACGCAACGCCCGGTCCGTTCATCTCGGACAGCCCGTACGAATTATACGCATCGATACGATACAGGGATTCGATCTTTTTGCGCGTATTCTCGGAATACGGCTCGGCGCCGAGATACGCTTTCTTGAGCTTCAGGTCCTTGCGCGAAACCCCGCATTCCTCCAGCTTTGAGAATATGTGAAGCGCGTAACTGGGCGTTATATGCATCACGGTCGTGCCGAAATCCTTCATGAGCTGGACCTGGCGTTTGGTATTGCCGCCTCCCATGGGGATCACGGTCATGCCGACCCGTTCGGCCCCGTAATGCAGGCCGAGGCCGCCGGTGAACATGCCGTATGACATCATGTTCTGGAAAATATCCTCTTTGCTTGCGCCGGTGGCGACGATCGAACGCGCGAGCAAGTCGGTCCACACATCGATATCCCCGCGCGTATGATAGATGACGGTCGGGATACCGGTCGTGCCGCTTGACGTATGCAGCCTGATCACGTCCTTCATCGCTACCGCAAGCAGGCCCGCAGGGTAACATTCGCGCAGATCGTCTTTTGTGGTGAACGGGATACGGTTATGGTCGTCGAGCTTGCGGATATCCTCAGCCGATCTGATACCGCATTTCTTAAGCCGCGCCTTGTAGAACGGCGTCTTCAACGCCTGGCGCACGGTCTCTTTCAGGCGTTTGAGCTGCAGAGCCTTTAATGCGCCGCGCCCGATCGTCTCAATCTTCTTATCCCAGAATTTCACTTCCATCACAAAGCCCCCATGTCCTTTTGGCCGACAACGCGTATTTTGTTCGCCTTGAGCACCTCGATGGCGGTATCGGGATTATCGAACCTGAACACAAGCAGCGCGCGCGTCGAGGCGCGTTCGAGGAACCCGTACATATACTCGACGTTGATATTATGCTTGGCAAGGACCTTGAGCACCTCGGCAAGGCCGCCGGGCTTATCCGGCACCTCGACCGCCACTATCTCGGTGAGATTCGCGACAAAACCCTTGGCCTTCAATATCGTCGTCGCCTCCTGCGGCTTGTCCACGACCAGGCGCAGCACGCCAAAATTATCGCTCTCGGCAACGGTCAGGGCGCGCAGGTTGATCTTGTTCTCGCCCAGGAGCGAACACACGTCAAGCAAACGCCCCTTTTTGTTCTCGAGGAATATCGATATCTGTATAAGCTTCATAGCAGGCTCCTTTATGGTTTACAGCACCCGTTTGTCTATGACCCGCTTGGCCTTGCCTTCGCTGCGCTCGATCGTCCGGGGCTCGACAAGCCGCACCTTGACGAAAACGCCCAGCACCGATTCGATCTCCTTCTTGATCTTCTCCTCGAGGCCGCGCAGTTTCTTGATCTCGTCGGAAAATATCTTCTCCTCCACTTCGACCAGGACCTCGAGCTCGTCCAGGTCGCCGATCTTGCGGTCGACGACAAGCTGGTAATGCGGCTGGGTGCCCTCGATGCCGAGGAGCACGTGTTCGATCTGGGACGGGAACACGTTGATGCCGCGCACGATGATCATGTCGTCGGTGCGGCCCGAGATCTTAGAGATGCGGGGGCTGGTCCTGCCGCATTTACATTTTTCGTATTTGATCGCGACGATATCGCGCGTGCGGTAGCGGATGAGCGGCAGACCCTGCTTGGTGAGCGTCGTGATGACAAGTTCGCCCTTACTGCCTTCCTTCACCTCAACGCCCGTTTTAGGATCGATGACCTCGGGATAAAACACGTCGGAGAACAAATGGAGGCCTGATTTATGCTGGCATTCCTGCGCCACGCCCGGGCCGATGATCTCGGACAGGCCGTAGACATCGGTTGCGATCATATCATAGGTAGATTCGAGCGCCTTGCGCATTCCCTCGCTCCACGGTTCCGCGCCGAACACGCCGATCTTCCACGACGCGTCCTTCGGTTTGATGCCGATGGATCTGGCCTCTTCGGCCATGTACAAAGCGTAGCTGGGGGTACAGCCGAGGATCCGCGGCTTGAAATCCTGCATGATCTTGAGCTGCCGCTTGGTCTGACCCGACGACGCCGGAATGACCGACAGCCCCATCTCAAGCGCTCCGTAATGGAATCCGAGCCCGCCGGTGAATAATCCGTACCCGTAGGCGATCTGTATCATATCTCCCGGCATTGCGCCCGCGCAGCACAATACGCGCGCCATGACCTCGGACCAGAGCTTCAGGTCGTCTTTGGTGTATCCGACAACGGTCGGATTGCCGGTCGTGCCGCTTGACACGTGGATCTCATTGATATCCTTGACCTGCCGCGAGAAAAGACCGAACGGATAGCTGTCGCGCAGGTCGTCCTTGACGGTAAAGGGAAGCTTCTTGATATCGTCAATGGACTTGATGTCTTTGGGGCATATGCCGAACGCGTCGAGTTTTGCCGCATACGCGGGAGAGTTCTTATGGATATAGGCGGCCAGATTCCTGAGCCGCTCGGACTGGATATTTTTGAGGTCCTCGGGCTTCATGCATTCCATTTTCTCGTTCCAGATCATTTCATCTCACCCCTTCCTCGCAAAAATGCGTCTTTGTTGCCCTGCGGGTTCTTTTTCGCAAAAACGGTATCGATGGCCAGGAACCAGCTCGCTTCGCTGATCGGCACATGGCGCGACAGGACTCCGAGCAGATAGCTGTTAAGGAATTTTTTTTCTTCGATCGTGCCGTGCGCTTTTTCAAGGTCTGTTGTCAGATCAACACCGCGGCTGCGAAGCATGGGCCTCATGCGCAGGCTTTCGTCTTTTAAGAATGATACCAGGTAATCCGCCGTGCCTTCGGGGATAAGCGGGGAATACACGCGGGCGCCGAACCGCACGTGCGACTCGACCGAGCCGCCGCGCTGCGCCATGCCGTGAACCTCTGACTTTTTGACGTGATACCCGTCATAGATCGCGGCCCAGCTCAGGACCTCCGCAGCGGACAGAACGCCCTGCCCTCCTGTTCCGCAGAACAGCACATTCGTCGTTAAAACCTTAGGGACGGTTCTCTTCAAAACCTTAGGGACGGTTCTCTTCATAGATCCTGGGGACGGTTCTCCGGTTTTTGATCAGGGGAACGGCTCTTTGGTTTAATGAGCGCGCCGAAACTGCACGCGCTGACGCAGACATCGCAGCCCGTGCAGGTCTGCGCATTGATCCCGATAAGCCCGTCTTGTGTTTTAAATATCGCCGGGCAGTTGACAGCGAGGCACTGGTAGCATTTTTTGCATTTTGACGCGTCGAAGTGCGGCGCCTCTGACCGGCTGCGCTCGATCAGCCGGCACGGAGACCGCGCGATGATGATTGACAGCGACGCCTCATTGAGACGCTGTTTGATGAGTGCTTTGAGTTCGCTTATCCTGAACGGATCGATGACATCGACATGGTCAGCGCCGCAGGCTTTGCACAGGTCCTCAAGGATCAGCTTTTTTGTCTGCGTCCCTTTTGCCGTCATGCCGGTCGCAGGATGCGGCTGGCTGCCGGTCATGGCAGTGGTGGAATTGTCCAGGATGATGATAACGCCTTTGGTCCTGTTATACGCCGCGTTCACCAGCCCCGTGATGCCCGAATGCACGAACGTGGAATCGCCGATCACTCCGACGACATTATTGCCGAGCGCGCGGCTGAACCCGTCGAAAAAGGTAACGCCGGTGCCCATGCACAAACAGGAATGTAAAGCCCCCAGCGGCGGCAAAGCGCCGAGCGTATAACAGCCGATATCGCCGGCAACCGTGGCTTTCAGCGATTTCAGCGCGATGAATACGGCGCGGTGCGGACAGCCGGGGCACAGCACCGGCTTGCGCGATGTCGGCTCGGCCTCGATCTTTTTCTTCCCGGCCACGATTCGCGGCATGAATTCGGGCCGAAGCTCGCCGATGCGGAACGACGGGTCTTTCGCCTTTGCTTTCCTGATCCCGAGGCGCACAAGCTCCTCCTCGATAAAAGGCTCCAATTCCTCGACGACGAACAGGCGCTTGACCCCGGATGCGAATTCCTTCGCCTTTTTATCCGGGAACGGGAACGGCATTCCCAGTTTCAGGACCGATGCTTCGGGATACATTTCCTTGACGTACAGATACGATACGCCGCTTGCGATAAAGCCGATCGAACGGCGGTTCAATTCGATGCTGTTGAGCAGGGTGCGGTTCGAATATTCTTTCAGGCGCAGCAATTTCGCCTCAAGGGCAAGATGTTTCCTGTAGGCATTGCCGGGCACCATGACATACTTGGCCGCGTCGATCTTGAAATCCCTCTGCGCGATATTACGCGTGCCGGCGGTTGATATATTTTCTTTGGTATGCGCCACGCGCGTGGTGAGCCGGATCATGACCGGCGTGTCGAAATCCTCGCTGATCTTGAACGCGATCGGTGCGTATTGATAACATTCGAGCGGATTCGCCGGTTCGAGCATGGGGATCTTCGCAGCGCGGCTGAAGATACGGGTATCCTGCTCGTTCTGGGAGGAATGGATGCCCGGATCGTCGGCAACGACCACGATGAACCCGGCGTTGACGCCCGTGTATGCCGAGGTCATGAGCGGGTCCATCGCGACGTTCAAGCCGACATGCTTGGATGAATACAGCGACCGCTTGCCTGCGATCGCGCTGGCGAGTGCCACCTCAAAGGCGACTTTCTCGTTCACCGACCATTGAGCATCCACATCCGCAAACTTCGCCAGATACTCAAGCACCTCGGTAGCAGGAGTGCCCGGATACGAAGCGGCAAACTGCAGCCCCGCCTCATAAGCCCCCTGCGCCACCGCTTCATCGCCCGACAAAAATTTCATCATCATTATCAAGACGCTTTATCTAAATTCATACGGGAGAATAACTTACAACTTCTTTTGCACTTATCCTACACGATTAACCGGTGCAAAAGATCTTGTAACTCCTTGCGTTAAAATATTTTATCTAAAGCGTCTTCAATTGTTAGAACTTGAGTTCAAGCTGGGTACGAACGAAGATCGCCCGATCTGCGTCGCTCGTGTAGAACCCTTTGCTCCCTTTATTTGGAATAAAATATTCTCCCAGTAAATACGCAGTTACATTCTTGTTGAACATATAATCGAGCTTGCCGATGATCAACTGCCCGCGATTCTTTCCTGTGCCGGACAGATTACCCGTTGCGTTCGCGGCAACGAGCTCATTAGCGCGCAGGAAGCTGTAATTAAGATTGAACTTCGCCTTCTTGACAGGAACAAGCGAGATCCCGATCCGATACATCGCCAGGTTCGTCCAATATGAATTCCCGGACTCATACGTGAACGCCTGCGCATACAGTTCCGAATACATGGGGAACCTGCACCACAGGGGGTTCCATCCTTCATGCTTCAAGGTCCCCTGCTTGTTCCCGGACAAATACACGTACCCGGCGCTCAACACCGGCTTCATTTCTGAATCGTTCACGTCAAAATCCGCAAACAGATACCCGCCCTGCGCCTGCCGGTCATCCTGGCCGTATTTGCCAAGCTGTTCTGCGATCTGCGCATGGAGCGTCCACGGCGCGATCCGGTATTTGCTGAAAATACCGATGGTCTGGACCTTGCTTTTCTTTGCCTGGTAGCCGCTGCCGTAATCGTCGTCCTCCCATTTATACATGAAGTACGGCTCGACCGCCAGATCCTTGATCGACCGATTCTTCCAATAAAAGGCATACCCCTCTTCGGCTGTCGTCGCCAGAACAACAGGGTTTTTGTCCTCGTTGAAAACCGGCAGCCAGATATCATCGCGCGGATTGTTCAGATATATGAAATCGACCGTGTTCTCGCTGTCGAAATCCCAGCTCGCCTTCAACGCGTTGAAATAGAACGTGCGCGAGCCGTCGCCGGGAGTGCCATCGCAGATCAGGAAGTTCTCACCATACTGGCCCACAAAATCCTGGCGCCCGATCCTGAAGCTCAACGGGATGTCCCCGGGCCGTTTCACGTCAAGATACAGGTTATCGAATATGATCTCATCCGGGTCCCAGTGGCGGTGGCTGCTGTAATATTTCTTGCTGCCTCCCGATCCCAGGAGATTATAGCTCTTGATCTCGTTGGTCAGCTTTCCGTATAGCGACAGGGTCTGTTCATAATCGGCCTGGCCCCAAACGCTCGTCTTGAACCTGAAATAATTGCGGTCTCCTCCGCCGTAATACGTATCCTCCATGTCCTGGTTATTCTTCCAGTACTCGTGGCGCACCCGTTCGTAAAATCCGCCCTTGAGCTTGATCGCGTCGTCCTGCGCCATGGCAGCCGGGATCCCGGCAGATATCATAACCGCCAGCAACACTATCACCGCACACAATCGCCGCATACGTACCTCCTTTAGATATGTTTGAAACACGCCTCGATATGATCCTTTGACAGTTTTTTGGTGAACAGGCTCACCCCGAACGCCGTTATGAGCGACAAAGGAAGCACGACCACAATCGGGTCCACGACGTTCCACGGATGGACCGCAAGACAGGGCTTGTTGAATATGAACTTGCACAGCCCCAGCGCCGCCGCTTCCTTCTGATGGATGAACAACAGCCAGAACGCGCTTCCGAGAAAACCGACCATCATGCTGGCGATCACTCCACGCTTGGTCATTCCTTTCCAGAAGAGCGCTCCGATATACGAGGGAAGGAACGTCGTCGCGCACAGGCCGAAAAAGATCGCCGTTGCGACTGCGATGACGTTATCCGGCAGTTTAAACCCGAGCAAAACCGTAACGAGCACGCCCAGTACGATGCCGATCCGGGTGATCCCGACCGTATATTTGAACTGCCTGCCTGCCAGGATCGATTTCTCGACAAAATCCCTGCCGAACGCGCTTCCCAGCGTATGGAACTGCGAGCTCGACGTGGACATCGCCGCGGACAAAAGCGTGAGCATGAACACATATACGAACCACGTGGGCAAAGCCGCGTTGATATAGGTGGGGATGATCTTGTCGATGTTGCCGCCCGCTGCTGCGACGGCGATCTTTCCGAACCCGGGATGCTCAAGAAAATACACGTTGGTGAGCGCCCCGACCACGAACGCCACGCCCGTCATCATGAGGATGAAGATCCCTCCGATCATGACCGCGCGATTAAGCTCCTTGTTGCTTTTCACGGTCATGAACCTGACCGCGAGCTGCGGCTGCGCGAGGACCCCGATGCCGACTCCCATGACGATCGTGGAAACCAGATTCCACCAGAGGCTCGAACCCAAAGCAGGCATGTGTGTCCATCCTCGATGGCCCTGCGCGACCAAAGCCTGCGGGACTTTATCCGCGATCGCGGTCAATGCCTGGTGCGCGACGATCACGCCGCCCAATTTAACATACGTAAAAACAAGCAATATCGCCATGCCGACGAACATGATGCTGCCCTGCAGCGCGTCGGTGTACATGACGCCCTTTAAACCGCCTGCCAGCACGTACGCGCAGATGATCAGCGTATAGATGAGTACCGCCACGTTATAATTGATATAGCTGGGGAACGTCGCTTCAAGGAACCGCGCCGCGCCTATCAGGACCGCCGCGGCGTATATGGGCATGAAAAGGAAAATAACCATGCCACTGAACCCCTGGATGAACGTCGATTTAAAGCGCCTGCCGAGCAGTTCGGGAAACGTATGCACATCGAGATTATGGCCCATCTTGCGCGTGCGCTTTCCGAACACGATGAACGCGATCACGATGCCGACGAAAATATTGAGGAACGTCAGCCACAACAGCCCCATGCCGAACAGCCCCGCCGCTCCGCCGAAACCGACGATGGCGGACGTTGAGATGAACGTCGCGCCGTAGGACAGGGCCATGACCACCGGATGCGCGCTGCGGCCGGCAACCAGATAATCAAGCGCATTCTTGGTCCTGCGGTATCCGTAATACCCCAGATACCCGATCATGAACAAATACGCCACTACGATAAACGTTAAAAGAGTGATGTTCTCCATATATCCTCCGCTCAAAGGTTAAAGTTCCTCTTTCGCTTCTTTTTCATCCTTTACCCATTTGACATCTTCAGGATATACGGGCTCATCCCCTTTGTTCCAGTTCGCCGCGCCGTACACGATGCTGATGATGACGCTGACGATGCACAACAGATACGCGCTCCACACTCCGGGATCCGGTATTCCAAGCATCCCACCCTCCTGTTCTGTTGACCTTCTTTACTGCCGCAGTATATCGCGCCCTGCGCGGATCATCGGTTTCCCGCTGCATGCGGCCTTTATTCCTGCGGAGCTTCCTTCTGATATCCTTCGGGCACTTCGAATAATTCAGGCGGCAGCGGGCCTATGGCGATGTCGGACAACGTGCTTTCCCAACTGCCGTCGGTCGACTTGCGCTTTATGGGCCACGAAATATCTTTTGCCACCCATATATGAATATTCTTATTACCTTCGAATCCTTTTGTGATCACGATATATTTGTCCACATCCCTGCCGTCCAATGTCTCCGAGCAGATGAACGTGCGATGGATCTCACCCGGAAGCTCGCCGCGAAAAGAAGGGATATGATCAGGAGGCAGGATGGTTTCGACATACGATTTCCTGCCGGGATCAAGCGACAACAATATTTTCTTATCGAGCCGAATAATGTTTATCACACCGGCTGTTTCAAACCGGATCTTGTTTTCGGATATGTAAACCTTTCCTTCCTGGACCCTATCCTGATAAACATTCCGCGTCGCCGCACTGAATTCCTGAGCGAACACGAACCCCGCGGCTGCGGCCGGGATCATACATGTCATAACGACAATGCAGACGGTCCTCACGATCTGGTCCCCCTGTGTTCCTCAACAACCCGATTTTCCAGGGTGCCGATACCGCAGACCTCGACCTCGACCCGGTCGCCCGGCTTCATCGCGCCGACGCCGGGCGGTGTACCGGTCGAAATGATGTCCCCGGGAAAAAGCCGCATGACACGCGACACGAACGAAACCAGGTACGGAACGGAAAATATAAGATTGGCTGTCTGCGACCGCTGCCTCACTGAGCCGTTCAGGCGGCACAACACGGTGCTCGCCGACGGGTCGAACGCGGTCTCGACCCAGGGGCCGACCGGGCAGAACGTGTCGAACGATTTCGCCCTGGTCCACTGGCCGTCTTTTTTCTGCACATCGCGCGCGGTCACGTCGTTCAGGCAGGTGTACCCGAGAATATGCCCGGCCGCGTCCTCGACAGGGATATTCTTCGCCTCTTTGCGTATGACCAGTGCCATTTCCGCTTCATAATCGAGGCGGTCAACTCCTTTGGGAAGGACGATCTTCTGCTTGTGCGCCACAAGCGCGGTCGGAGGCTTCAGAAATATGACCGGGTCTATGGGAAGCGGCATGTTCAATTCAACCGCGTGGTCGCGGTAATTCAATCCTACAAGGACGATCTTGGTCGGCTCTGCAGGCACTGCGAATTTGAGTTTCGATAGAGGAATGGTTGTCTTGGAGGGGACGATCGCGCGAAAAGGAGGCTCTTTCAGGAGCACGACGTCGGCGTCTTTGAGGATGCCCCAGCGGTATTCCGAATTATATTTGCATCGAACAAGGCGCATTGCGTTGACGCTTTTTTATTACAGCCAGCCGATAAAAGAAAGCGCGCAGATCGTCTTCGCGTCGACGATCCTGCGGTTCTTGAACATCCGACGGACCGCGGCGCGGCTCATCGGAATACATTCCAGGACCTCATCCTGCTCAGGCCTGACCGCTGCCTTGCGCAGGTTCCGGGCAACGAATATATCGATCTTCTCGGTCGAATATCCGGGCACCGGATAGATCATTCCCAGCCGCTTCAGCGACCCTGCGGCATAGCCGGTCTCTTCTATCACTTCGCGCCGGGCGCAGGCGGCAGCCGATTCTGCGCGTCCGCGCGTTCCGGCTGGAAGTTCATATAAATAAGCGCCGATCACCGGCCTCAGCTGGCGCAGCATGATCACGGTATCGCGGTTGATAAACGGTATGACAAGCGCCGCGCCGGGATGTTTGATGACCTCCAGTGCGGCGACATACCCGTTGGGCAGCCTGACCGAACGCGCGTACAACCGCAGGAGCTTTCCGTGGAATATCTTTTTCTCCGCGGCCATCAATATTTATAGTAATTCGCCGGCACCTGCTGCGATATATATTTGACCGCCTCGATAATGCAGACGCGTATGGCTTTTTCCATGGGAGTATTGGCATACCCCGATAATCCCGCCCCGAGCCCCCAGCTGCCCAGAAATCCCGCCAGTATCCCGCCCTGCATGTCGGTCGCCTGGCCCTGCACCCGCGTTGCGGCGAGTATCTCCGAGGTCGAGGTATCGAGGATCCGTATATCCAGCGCCATGTGCGCCTTGTTCTTGGAACCGCCCAGCACTGCTCCGAGAACGCCGCGGCCGATATTTCCGCCGCCGCCAAGCCCGACGGCGCCGCCGGATGCCGCAGGCTCGAACTCGGTTACCGCAGCGGTTATCATGATGTCGGCGGTTTTGATCTGGCCCCGCTGAACTCCTCCGGCCTGGGCAGCGCCCGATGAAGCGAGTTCCTGTTCCTGCATCAGGGCGTTGAGCACCTGCCGTTCGACAACGCGGAACCGGTTGGAATTCATGAGTGCGGTCACGAGCATCTCGCGCAGCCCCGTTCCGATCTCTCCGTCAGCCCTGGCTGCCTTCACATCGAATTCAGCGACCGCGATGCGGGCCTTGGGGCCGCTATACGGAGGCATTGCCGCAGTGCCGGCATTGTTATCCACCTGCGCTGTCGGCTGGGGTTGGGCGAATGAACCGGATGCCATTGCAAGAGCCGCAATGCATATAAAACCCGTTTTAAGGACGAATGGAAATCTTTTCATGGCAACTCCTTTCATATATTTCAATATTGTATACTGCTTTAGCCCTTTTATCAACAAAAAACCTAATACATTTTTTTAATTTCAGCGGACTTGAAATAATGCTCAAGAATATCCTTATACGTTTTGCCTCTATTCGCGAGGCCGCACGCGCCGGCCTGGCACATGCCCACGCCATGCCCCCATCCTCCGCCGTAAAAAACGAATTGCAATGGATTCTGATCGCGGTCGTACCGGGCCTCGACTTTGAACATACTGCTTCGAAGGTCTCCGAACGATTTGCGGATATTCAATTCTTTTTCTATAAGATACGAGGACCTGCTTCCGATCAGTTTCAACGCGGCGATATGGCCTGACGGATTGCGTTTGATGATCACGATCTTAGACACCCTGCCCACATCCCCCAGCCTGGCAGCGAACGCATCCATTTCCGCTGCGGTATATATACGCACCCACCTGAAATTACTCGCACGGGCAAATTCGGGTATATTGCAGAGGATACCTTCCGGAGGGTCTTTAATCCAGCTCTCAAGGCCACCGGGGCTCAAAGGAAACGTTTCCTCAGGGGGCAACATATCAGGCGTGCCTTTAAAATAGGGGATCGTTTTCGGCTCCCGGCCGAATATATTATCCTGCGTATGCCCCCCGCAGCAGCTCGAATATACCGCGTCGATCGGCCTGCCGTCCGCATACAGCACCATCCCGCGCGTTTCGTCAACGGCCAGATTCGTCGCCGCAGTCTCCCGTTCGACGCCCGAGTACGCCTGGCAATGCACATCGCTGCAAAAATCATATTTGTCCGCCTTATGCCTGCCGATCTTATGCATTGCCTCTGACCGCGCCGCGACTGCCTGCGATTTCAGGGCCTCGAACGGCCACGTCGAAGGCATTTCCGACGGAACGACGCTGTACAGATACTCTTCCATGCTCAATACGTTGATAAGCCGCACTGTGGAACCGTGCGCCGAGACCTCGATCATACCGCGGTACGAACGGTCATCGTTCCGGCGCCAGAAGCTGTCCTTTCCCACCATAACGCCGAATACCGTGCACGTACCCCTGCCCGTATCGGGCTCGAACACAACCGGCTCGTCGACGACCACCCGCTCCCCGCCGCTGAACTGACAGACGATCTTATTATCGGCGGTGGCGGAAACACTGCAGACCTGGCCCGGGCTGCCTTTACTGATCAAAAAACCGCCCTGTTTAGACCTGATCGTGTACGCGGTAGACACCATGAGTTCCGCCTCGTCAGCAGCATCCACCAACCCGACCCGTACGCGGGGGACCGTTGCGGGAATATCAGCCGGTTTTACAAACACTTTTTTCAATCGCTTGCGCTCGAGGCGCTTTTCTTTTTCCTGCGCAAAAAACGATTCCCCGAGCTTTGCGCGGATCATCTCAAGCTGCGCACGGACGATCGGATCCGAAGGGTCGCGGCCGCGCATCTTTTCATATATCTTGTACGCTTCGCGATAATTCCCGAGCTTCACCAGCGCCGCGCCCCAATACGCATAGATATGCTGGATGCTGGCATCAAGCAGATTGACCGCCTTATACTGCGCGTCGGATTCCTTAAGCCGGCCGCTGCGGTAATAAATATCCGCAAGGGTCAGATGCGCGATCACGTTATCCGGGTCGCGCTCAAGCGCCCGGTGCAGATACCCGTCGGCATCGGTATCGCGCCCTATGCTCTCAAAGCACAAGCCGAGCAAAAGCAGCGCGTCACCATCCTGACCGCCGCCCCGGACAAACCCCTGCAGCACATCCACGGCTTTGTGCGGCTCGCCGTTCAGGAAATAGAACCGGGCAAGCAATTTGAGGATGCGGGCCTCCTTCGGGAACCGGACCGCGGCGTTTTTCAGCACGCGGATTCCCTGCCGGTAATGGCCGAGGTCCTTGAGGATGACTGCAAGGTTAAGATACCCGTCGAGATCGCCCGAATCGGCGCGGGTGCGGTAATATTTGATAGACTTGTTGAACTCGGATCGGTTATACAGGACAGGCGCGCTTTGCGCGCAACATTCGGCAAAGGGACTGAGGCAGGCAAAAAACGAAACGATGAATGTTACTATGACCTTGTTTTTGGGCATCACGCTCCGCACGATACAGAAAGCCCGGGAAAGCTCTGGCTCCCGGGCTTTCATGCCGGAATCATTTCTTGATGAACGCCTTTATGATCTTCTGCTCCGTGACCGGCCGGTCCTGCGGCCCGACAGGCGTCGTTTCGATCTTCTTCAGGACATCCGCTCCGGCGACAAGCTCCCCGAATATCGTGTGGTTCATGTTAAGCCAGGGCGTGGGCACTGTGGTGATAAAGAACTGCGATCCGTTGGTGTTCGGCCCCGCATTGGCCATCGCGAGGATACCGGGCTTGTCGAACCTGACGTCTTTGCGCACCTCATCCTCGAACGGCTTTCCCCATATCGACTGCCCGCCCCTGCCGGTGCCGGTCGGGTCCCCTCCCTGGATCATGAACTGCTTGATGACCCGGTGAAAGATCAGGCCGTCGTAATACCCTTTCTCGACGAGCTTCACGAAGTTTTCGCATGCCTTCGGCGCGATATCAGCCATGAGTTTGAGTTCCATGGCCCCCTGCGTTGTCTCAAGAACGACGATCGGATTCTCCACAGCTTCAGCTCCTTTGGATAAGATAGATAAACACAACACCCCTGCCGCAAGCAACACCAGCCGTTTCATGCATCCCTCCTGCTATAGCATCCGGTCCGGCCTTATTTCGTCTCGCCGGCCTTAAGCGTGATATGCTCCCGGTCCCCCCATGGCCAGAGCATCGCGAACACCACATTGCCGCCTTCCTGCTCGGCGTACAGCGTCTGGCCTGCCATGACGCTGCCGTACTGCGCAATGGCTTTTTTGACCTCCGCGGAAACCGGCGTATCAGACGGCCACGCTATTTTGCCGAACAGCTCGTTCAAAGCTGTGATATGATCTTCCAGTTTTGCCTTGAGAAAAACCACCTCGAAATACGTATCGCTTTCAGTGCGGAGCGTTTCATACCCGGCGGCCTTGATCCGCCCCTTCAGATCAGCGAATTGGATCATGTTCCCTCATGCGCGTTTTGCGCTCTGGCCGGCAGATTTCGCCGCCAGCAATTTTTTAACCAGCTCGTCGATCTCGGCCTGGGTCAGCTTTCTGTCTCCTGCGGAAGCTGCCGGGATCTGAGGTTTCTCTTCGTTCAGGAGGATCTTGATTGTATCTCCTGCCTTGATACAGCGTAATTCTTCAGGCGGGCACAATATCCTGCCGATGACCACAACAGGGAACGCGGGCACCGGCCGGTCCGAAGTGCTTGCCGGCGTCCGTCCGAAAAAGACGCACAATCTTTTTTCCTCATGGCGGTATCCGACATCGCCGACATTCACCTCCATGGTCGCGTGGAGATCCGACGCCTGGATGCCTGTATCAACATATATCTCATCCCCCCAAACACTGATCACCCCCTCAAAGGGCAGGCTCTTTATGATCATTTGAGCGGTCAGAGACTGATCGAATTCAGCAAGGAACTTCTTGTTCTGGGTGTTAAAAGCTACCTGCGCCATAATGGCTTATATTACTATAAAATACGCCGTTATTCAACAGAAACTTGGCCCTGCCTGCTGACGGACGATACGGCAGGCGCCCTTTTCCTGAAAAGGACTGCGTACCAATTTTTTTTATGCGCAACCGCAACGCGAACAAGGGCGCGGGATGAGAACCTCCTGCGGAACAGCGGATAATTATCGTGAAATATCCCCGAAACCGCCAGAAACCCTCCCGGAGCGACTGCGCCGACAAGCTTTTTTTGCAGCCGTATCAGGTCCTGGGTCAGGAGATTCGCTGCGACAAAATCGAATCGCCCATTGATCCGGAAATCCTCAAAAGAAACTGACTTGAGATATTCGAACGCGCAGCGATTTGCCTTGCAGTTGGCGAAAGCGGTCTTGACCGCGACAGGATCGATATCTATTGCGTATACGTTCGCCGCGCCATAGGCCCGGGCGATAAGCGCCAGAAGCCCGGAACCGGTGCCGATATCGAGAAACCTGCCCATGCGGCCCCGGCAGCGCCGCAGGAACCCGGCCATCATACGGGTCGTTGCGTGCAAACCTGAACCGAAAGCGAACGTCGTGTCCAGATAAACCGGGATCGCCCCCGCAGGGATCCTGGCATGCTTCGTCCACAAAGGGACCACGCGTATATCGGGCGTTATGTTGAACGGCTTAAAATATTTTTTCCAGCGCGTGGTCCAATCCTCATCCTTTATCCCCGCCACCGATACTGCTGCGCCTTTGAGCTTCAACGACCGTATCCGGCGGGCATGCATATCTGCCTGCGCGCGCGATCGTTCGTACCACGAAAGCGTGCATCTATCCGCGCGATATTGCTCGATGATCCGGCTGTCGGCAACGCCGGCATTGACCAGGACGCATCTGATAATATCCGCCCGGCCGGCGTTTGAATCGCGCAAGCCGACCCTGACTTCAAATATCATCGCCATGTGATATCGGGATCGTTGCGCTGAGGGATCCTGGCATATGCGTAAAGCGGATATCCGATAAGGAACGCCGCAAAACAGGCGCATTTCTTCGATATGTTCACGATGCCGGCAGCAGGCGGCCATTGGTTAAGCGCCATCTGGGCATACCCTGCCCAGCAGGTGCCGATCCCGTGCGGCAGGGCTGCAAGCTCGAAATATTCCCCTGCGATCACGCACGCGCTTTGGGCGATCATATCGTCCTTTATTCCGTAGAGCAGAACAAGGTGCGGCGCATTGCGGCAGATAAAATCCTTGCCCGCGTCCCATCCGGCGATCAGATTCTCAAACTTCAGCGCCTCCGCCATCGGAGACTTTTCCTTGATCAAAGATCTCATCCAGAATATGGTCTCCTGGGCGATCGCCGCGACTTTCTGCGTTTCATGCACCACGACCCACCGGACCGGCTGGCGGTTCGTGCCCGACGGCGCGTACCGGGCCGTGTCGATCATACGCTCGATCATGGGCCGCTCGACAATGTCGGGTTTGAACAGTCGTATCGACCTGCGGCCCTTTAACAACTGCTCGACCTGGGGAACGGTCAGATTCCATCCCGCAGGCAGCACATTGCAATCGGACGCCGGCATAGCCGCAAGCGATAATGCTCCGTGCGGGCAGGCCGCGACGCAATGGCCGCAGTTAATGCACCGCTCTCCGGCGCCCTCGACGGGAACGGGTATTCCCTCCTCGTTCATGACGATCAGGCCGACCGGACAAACCTGCGCGCAGCGGCCGTCCCCTTTACACAAAGACCGGTCCACCGTAAATAAGCTCATACGCTCCTTCTTTCCGCCGCCCTGCGCCGCGCGCGCCGGGCGCATTGCGCACCGTTGTCTACCAGAGCCAGCTTTTTACTGCGCGGCCATGATTTGATCTGACATTCTCTTTTCAATGCGCTCGACCGGTCAGCGCAGTCTTCGGCATACAGCAGCCTGACCGGAGGATTATAACTCGTGTACCGCGCGCTTCCCCGCACGTGCTCCTTATACCTGCGTTCGACATCGCAGGTCATGCCGGTGTATAACGAACCGTTTTTGCACTGCAATATATATACCTGCCAGCGGCGTTTCCTCGGGAGCATGATTTATTATACCCCGGCGCGCGAGAATATAAAGTTAAAAATATTGCATGCGCAGGATAAGTCAATTATAATAGCTTCATCATGCGAAAAACAGCGCGTATCCTCCTCCCATGCATCCTTGCTGCGTCGGTGCATACCCATGCGCTCGCGGTGAATTTCTACGACGGGGTACGGGCTCCCCAAGGCCATTATATCCTCACCTATTCCGCCTACTACACTGCGGACAAATACACGAATGCCAAAGGCGTGGTCAGTCACAACGATTATGACTACGTCAAGAACGAGGAAATCCTCCGGTATTGTTATTACACGCCCGACCTGGTGCTGACCGCGATGTTCGCTGCCGGCAATACGCGCAGCGGCGCCTACCATATGTCGTCTGAAGGCGTCGGCGATATCAACCTGGGCATCGGACACTTCCTGCCGGTCAAACAGGCGGACATCCTGCCTGCGCTGTTCGTAAAATTCCGCAACGGCAAATATGACAGCGCAAAGACCGTCAATTACGGGACCAACCAGTATGACATCAAGCCGATGGTCTTTCTGTATAAACAATGGGGCAGATACAGCGTCGACGCGGTCGCGAAGTATTATTTCCGGCTGGAAAACCCCGCGACAAAGGTATCCCCGGGCGACGAGATATATCTGCAGTTCCTGCCCGGCATTCAGTTGACGAAAATATTAAAAGCAGGCCCCTCGTTCAACTGGATGCAGAGCTCAAGCAAAAAGGTCAACGGCGCGAAGGTAAGCGACAGCAGGCGGGAATCCATGTCGATCGGCGCCGACGTGTACGTGCGCACGCCCGTCGCCGGCATCACCTTTACGTATCTGCGCGATGTCTATTCCCGGAATACGACGCGGGGAGATTTCTTCCAGATAAAAACGACCTGTAAATTCTGACGAGGCGCGTATGCTTGAAGGCAAAAAAGTGGTCGTGGTCATGCCCGCGTACAATGCGGAAAAGACGCTTGCCAAGACATACCGCGAGATCCCGATGGGAGTCGTCGACGAAGTCCTCGTGACCGATGACTGCAGCAAGGACCGGACCGTCGACGTCGCCGGCGAAATGGGTCTTTCCGTATACCGCCATGACAGCAATACGGGCTACGGCGGCAATCAGAAAACCTGTTATCGCGAGGCGCTCAAGCGCAATGCGGACATCGTCATCATGCTCCATCCGGATTACCAGTACCCTCCGAAGCTCATCACCGCAATGGCCGGGCTGGTCGCATCGGATATGTTCGACATCGTGCTGGGCTCGCGGATCCTCGGCGGCATGGCGCTCAAAGGAGGCATGCCCCTGTATAAATACGCAGCGAACAGGATACTCACGTTCGTCGAGAATATCCTCCTGGGACAAAAGCTTTCGGAATACCATACCGGATACCGCGCATTCTCGAGGGACGCGCTCGCGCGTCTGCCGCTGCTTGAGAACTCCGACGATTTCGTGTTCGACAATGAACTGCTCGCGCAGGCGGTTTATTTCAACTGCAGGATCGGCGAAATAACCTCGCCTGCCCGGTACACAAAAGAATCTTCGTCCATCGGTTTGCGCAGGTCCATCGGCTACGGCGCCGGGGTTATTGCGACTGCGCTGAAGTTCGTGCTCCAGAAAACCGGTATTGCCCGATTCAGTATCTTTGACGCAAACGGCAGAAAACTGGCTTGAACCCATGCAGCCACGGCATATATCGATCTTTTTCATCATCCTCGCCCTCGTTGCCATCGCTTTTCTTTATACCTATCCGCTCTGCCTGACCATGTCGTTCCGTCTGCCGGGTTTCGAACAAACAGATACCTATTTATCGGCATGGAACATCTGGCATTTGAAAAAAACGATCCTGACCGGCCTTGATTTCTTCAAACTCACCACCGGATACATCTTTTATCCGCAGACACCTTCGCTTTTCCTTCATAATTATATCATCACCTCCGGTTTGCTCTCTCTGCCGTTCCAGGCGTTCTTCTCACCGATCGTCAGCATGAACCTCGTGTTCTTCCTGCAGTTCGTCCTGACGGGCGTCGGCATGTCCATGCTCGTGTCATGGTATACCCGCAGCAGATTCGCGGGCTTCTGGGCGGGCATCACCCTGGCGTTCTGCCCCTATGTCATCATGCAAAGCTGTTATTTCCTTCATTTCTCGTCGGTGTGGTTCTTCCCCTGGTTCATATTTTTCTTCTGGAAATTCCTCGGTTACGGCAGGCTCCGCTTTGGCGCCGGCGCCGCGGCCGTGTATGCGCTGTGCCTGTTCGAAGACCAGACGTATTTTTTATTTTTGACCATACTTGCCGTGTTCATGGTCGTGTTCTTCTCCGCGCGAAAACGCAAGACGCTTCACAGCGGTTTCAGGATGAATGCCGCAATATCGGCTGCGATATTCCTCGGGCTCGCATCGTGGTATCTTATCGGGCTCATACGCGCGACAGCCGCTGTTCAGACGCGATTACCCGTATGGCCTGACGCGGCTATCGATTATTTCTCGATCCATTGGGCAGGCTTGCTGCGGCCCTCGCCGCTGCTTGCGGCATACCGCACAGTGCCGTCGCTGGCCACTCCTCTGGCGCATGTAACCAACGCATTCGCCGGATATGTCCCGCTTTTTTTCGCCTGCCTTGCGCTTTTGAGGATCAACCGCCTGGTCGCTTACAAAAAGAAGATCGTGCTTTTCTGGGTGATAACCGGAACGGTCTTTTATTTGCTGGCCGCAGGGCCGTTACTTTTCGGGCCTCATGCGAACCTCCGTGCTCTTGCCCCCTACAATCTTTTGTGCATCGGCCCGCTGCGCCAGATGAGGATCCCGGTCAGATTCGTGTTTGTAACGCTGGTCTCAGTCTATATCGTGGCAGGGTTCGGCGCGGAGCAATTCCTGAGGATGAAACGATTGTTCATTCAAAGCGGCGTGTGCGTGGGAACGTTCCTGATAATCCTGCAGATCATTGAATTCCTTCCAGGATCCTATCCTTTACTTGATCTGACCGTGCCGCAGGTTTATGTTGACCTGGCGCAGCGCGACAAAGGTTCTCCGGTCCTCGTATTGCCGCTTGGCTGGCAGACCAGTTACAAAAGCGTGGGCTATTACAACAAGGAAACCCAATACTTTCAGACCGTCCACGAGCATCCTCTCTTCCAGGGCCAGATCGCGCGCATCGACGACAAATACATCGATTACTACACATCACAGCCGGGCTTCAAATATCTGATGGAAGCGCATTTCAGAAGCCCGACCCCCGAAGAACAGACAGACGTATATCGGATACTGAAAGAATACAACATCAAGAACATCATCATCTCCTCCAAATACTTCCCCCCCCACCATCTCCACACAATTCAAGACGCTTTAGCTAAACCATTGCGAAACAAAGAATTACAAATTAATTCCTACTAGAATACAAATTGACGCAAAAAGAATTAAATTGTAATTAATTATAGCTCTTGGGGTTAGCTAAAACGTCTTCATTAGGAACTGGGATTTGAGCATGCCTTCGTCCCATTCGCCTTGAGGAGTGGAGTCCCACACTATGCCGCCGCCGATGCCCATCTCGCCAGTCCCATCCCGCAGCAGCAACGTCCGGATCGGTATGTTGAAGAACATATCTCTGTTCGGCAGTATATATCCGATCGCCCCGGTGTAGATCCTTCGCTCCTCGTTCTCCAGCTCCCGAATGATCTCCATCGCCCGGATCTTGGGCGCGCCGGTCACCGAGCCCGACGGAAACACCGACGCGAAAAGTTCGCGAACGGGAATATCCTCCCTGACAGTTGCAGTCACGGTCGAGGTCATCTGATACAATAGATTATATTGCGCGACTTCGAACAAAACAGGCACCGCGATATCCTTCCCGCACCTGCCCAGGTCATTGCGCAAAAGGTCGGTGATCATCAAGTTCTCGGCGCGGTTCTTTTTGTCAAAATGCAGACGCAGACCTGCGGCCAGGTCGCTGATCGGATTGCTGCCCCGCGGCCAGGTCCCTTTCATAGGCTTGGTCTTTATGAAAGAGCCGGATTTTTTAAGGAACATTTCCGGAGATAATGACAAAATACGGAAGCGATCCGTTTCCAAATACGCGGGGTACGGCACCGGCTGCATGCGATACAGCGCCCGGTACAAACCAAATGCATCCCCGTCCCATCGGAACCGCATCTTGATGCAATAGGTTATCTGATACACGTCGCCGCAGGCGATATACCTGCGGATCGCATCGATATCCTTAAAATATTTGTCCTGCGCAGTATTAATGACAATATCGTTTAACGCGTACGGGCCGCACGCCGTGCGCGAATAAGCGCCCGGCAAAGTCGACGCCCGATAGCATCCCATGTACAGGAGGGGAAAATCATCCTGTTTGTCATGCCACAGTTTCTTTTCGAACGCATACCCCGCCTCATACGAACAAAACCCCGCCACGGTCAGTCCGCAGGCAAGAGCCGATTCGATCATGTCAAAACATGCGTTCAGGCGGGCAGGATGATAACACGAGATTATTTTGACGGGATCCTCTAAATAAAGCGGTTTTTTTTCGAACTCGAACAGGATCTTCATGGGGCACCGTGATGGCTGCGGCCTGGATGCCCCGGGAGGGGTTAATTTACATAGCCGTGTATCGGTTACAAATATACCACGTCTTCGGCATGATACAAAGACAAAAATAACAGCAGGTAATCCTTGAGGTGCCGCGTCAGCAGGAAGTTGTTGCGTATATGCTCCCTGCCGTTCTCCCCGAGCTTTTTGGCATATCCGGGGTTGTTGAGCAATTGCTTTACCGCGAACGCGGCGCCGTCTATGGAACGGCACAAAAGGCCGGAATACTTATTCTTGATCTGTAAAGGGATCCCGCCGACATGAGAGGCGACGACCGGTTTTGCCTTCCACAGCGCCTCGGACACGGTCAGGCCGAACCCTTCGCGCAGGGATTTCTGCATGATAACGGTCGAGGCGCGCTGCAGCGCGTTGACGTCGATGTCGTTCTGCGGCATGAGCAGGATATGGATATCCTTATCTTTGCCCGCGCGTTCCCTGACCTCCTCAAGCACCTGGAGCCCCTCAGGATCGTCCGTCGCCGTGCCTCCCGCAAGGATGAGCCGGCACTCGTTGTATTTCTTGACCCGCTTATACGCCTCGATCACGCCGACCGGGTCCTTTAAACGGTCGAACCGCGATATCTGCGTGATCAGCGGCTTGTCCCGGGGGATCTCATATTTGTCGAGCACGGCGTTGATCGCTGACTGCGGCAGTTCTTTGTTCTTATCGCTCAGCGGATCGATGGACGGAGAGATAAGGAACTGGCGCACGGGCAACGGCCGGGAAAAAGACGGCGCAGAGAACACCGCCGCGTCGTAACGGGGAATATATTGCATCAAGAAATCCCACACCTTGTGCTGGGGCTCGGAAACATCCACATGACAGCGCCAGATCCACTTGTTCGACGCCTTCTTCTCGACCAGAATGATCGGCTGGGGGTCGTGGACGAATATGATGTCCCCGCTCAGGTCCATCTCGGCCAGGTTCGTCCGGCTGGTCTGAATAAAAGCCTGCAGATCATCATCGGTAATACGCTCTGACTTGCCATGCAGGGCATTGTGGAACTTCTTGGTAACGGCAAAGAACCGCTCCCCGCCTTTAATGACGTCCCAGCGCGCGTCAATGCCCAGTTCCTGCAGGAACGGCACCATACGGTTGAGGATCTCCGCAACGCCGCCTCCGACAGCGGTCGAATTGATATTGCGGATGACCTTCCCCCGCAGCTTCTCGGCAAGGAGCCGCAGATCGTCGATGACCGGCTGGGTCACGACAGGGATATAATCATCAAGTCTTGGCATATCCTGCCCTTACGATTGAAATGATGCGCCTGCGCAACTCCTCCATGGTGTAGGCATACGGATCCAGGCGCGCAAGCTTCCCGGCGATATCGGCGCAGCCCAGCGCGGTATCGATCCAGTTGTAAAAATCATTGGTCTGATGCTCAAGGCGCAGCCGGGCCTCGAACACATGGAAGTATATCGAATCAATGGTGATCTTTTCGAGTATCTGAGCGAACTCTTCGAGGTTGTTCGCGATATACGGCGTCGGTATGATAAAACTGACCGACTTGATGAAATGGAACTCTTCTCCCGCGCCGGCAAAACGCAGCGTTGCCAGCGGATTCTGCGCAACATATGTCTCGATGGTTTGAGCTATCTGATCGCGGAGGCTGCGGATCGTGGGGAATTGTACGGTATCGATACTGGCAAGCTGCTCTGCAAGCTCATCCTCGCCGATCACCTCGCTCACCCAGTACGCGAAATCATTCGGCGGCTCAGGCGACAGATACTGATGCTGCTCGAGGAACCGGTGGGTATGATGATAGATGCATGCGCCGGGGACCTGTTTGATCAATTTCAAGAGCTGCGGCAGGACCGATGCGCGCAATCCGGTCAATTCAGTGAGGTTCAACCGCGTGTGGAACCTGAAAGGCTCTTTTGCCTGTGGTAAGGGATCCATGATATTCACGCCCTTTGCGCGACGATACGCTTTAAAAGTTCGTCCACTTCGTCCTGAGAACGAAGATAATACCGCGCTGCGCTTGACCGGCGCCTGCCCACGACGACCGTGATGCCTTTGTGTGCAAGCGCGCGGAACGCGTCTTCATCAGTCGAGTCATCCCCGCAATACAACGGGATTGATCCAACCCCTTTATCCATCGCGGCCCATCGTTCGGTAAGCCAGCGCACTGCGTTTCCTTTATTCCACCCGGACGCAGGCCTGATCTCGACGACCATCTTGCCGTGCCGGATCCTGACGAGGCGTCCGGAGCCGTACGAACGCACGATTCTATCAACGGCATTGCGCGCCGCGCGCCTTTGCCCGGCGGATACGCGGCGGTAATGCACGGAAAGCGTACACCCTTTGTCTTCGATCAAAACCCCGCTGTATTTCCTGACCGCTTCCGCGATCATCGGCCGTAACAGCCCGATCGCCTTGCGGTACCCTGCGCTCAACCGCACGGTATGACGCACGCCAGGCCCTGCGATCTGCAAACCGTGATTGCCGACATATACGACGCCCTTGAGGCCGACCTTTTTCCTGATATCCTCAAGCGCCCTGCCGCTGACAATAGCAACCCTGCACGAAGACATACCCGCGATCCTGCGCAGCAATGACTTCGTCGAACCAGGCAGTCCGGCTTGTGCCGGCCTGGGTACGATGGGTGAAAGCGTTCCGTCGAAATCAAAGAACAACAATAACCGCCCGGCCTTGATCCGCCTTGTTAAAGCGCCCCACTCCTTCAGGAGATATTTCATGTCATACGTTCTTTAACGCGGTCAGGTCCGTGATGATATTAGCCGCCCAACGGTATACATTATTCTCGGAAACGATCCTGCGCATGTTCTGCATGCGCCTGACCTGCTCTTCAAGGGGCATCTCGACCGCCTGCAATATACTGTCGGCGAACTCCTCGATGGAATAGGGATTGATCAGTATCGCGTCGGTCAGTTCCCGGGCAGCGCCGGTGAACTGGCTCAGGATCAGGCTGCCGTGGTCGTCGCGTTTCTCCGAGACGTATTCCTTCGCCACCAGGTTCATGCCGTCGTGAAGCGAACTGACGATACAGAAATCAGCCATGGCGTAGAACGGCGCGATCTCATCAGCGGAAAAATGGCGTTTCAGGTACAGGATCGGCTTCCAGGCGCCGTCCATATGCTTCCAATTCGTTTTCTCCACCAGTTCGTCGATCTCCGATATGAGATCGTGGTAGCGCTTGATGTGCGTGCGGCTCGGGGACGCAAGCTGGACGAATACGACCTTGCCCCGGTACTGCGGATACTTCTCGAAAAAACGGTCGATGGCGAGGATCCGTTCGACAAGCCCTTTGGTATAATCGATCCGGTCCACTCCGGCGCCGACGATCACATCCTTCAGATTGAACTCCTGGCGGAGCCGCTCCATTTTGCGCCTCGTATCTCGCTCGGACACGCCGCCCCCGGGATTCGTGTCGACGCTGATGGGGAACGAGCGCACGAACGTCTCTTTCTCAGACCGCACGACGCTGAATTTCTCCGTGTCAACGCGGGATTCAAGCAGCCGGTTGGCCGTGTCGAGGAAATTATTACAGTGATTCTGGACATGGAACCCGATCAGGTCGCAGCCGAGCATCCCGTCAAGGATCTCTTTCTGATACGGGCATATCTGGAACGCCTCGGGCGTGGGCCACGGAATATGCCAGAAAAGCGCGATCTTTGCGTCAGGCCGCTTCTCCTTGATCATCTGGCCCAGCAGGGTGAAATGATAATCCTGGATGAAAACGAACGGGCTTTGCGCCGGAAGCTCTTCGAGCAGGCTGTCGGCGAATTTCCGGTTCACCTGTTTATATATCTGCCAATCCTCTTGCCGGAACAAAGGCCGCGTGTGGGTATTGTGGCACAAGGGCCAGAGGCCCTCATTGGAAAATCCGTAATAATATCCGTCCTCTTCCTGCTTCGTGAGCCAGACACGTTTAAGGATATACCGGTTATCATTCGGAGGGACGCCGAGCTTATCCTTGGAATTGACGTATTTCCGATCGGCATTGCCTCCGCCGTGCGCGATCCATGTGCCGCCGCAGGCGCAGAGGATCGGATGGATCGCCGTAACAACGCCGCTCGCCGGCCGTATGCAGGCCACCGAACCCGTCGCCTCGTCCATAACATGCATATACGGTTCGCGGTTCGAGACGACGAACAGCGTCTTATCGCCCAATTTTGCCTGGATAAGGTTGCGCAGCTTCGATTCGGTCCAGACATCGTCTTTCTGCAGTTTCACGGACGCTACGTCGGATATGGTCTTGCGCGCGACCCGCAGGCTCAGCGCGACCTGCTCGACCTCGCTCGCCAGCTTTCCAAGCTCTCCTTTTTCCCTGATCGGATGCTGCGCATCGGTCTCCCCTTTCTGGAAATGATGGAACCATTCCGTCAGCCGCAGGACCGGAAGCACGAATATCTGCTTATGGATGAACATCGAGATCAAAAGGATCAAAATAACCAGCGTAACAAGCGTGCCGCTGATCCTTTTCCACAACTCGGCAAGGCGGGTGAACACAAATGACGTGTCGTGGATAACTTCCACAAGGCCGATAAGGGACGCATTGTCGTCCAGGATCGGCAGAACATAACTGTACACCGTGTATTCCTTGAATCGTTCAATGCCGCTGCGGGGCTCCTTTGTTCCTATAGCTTCTGTCAGATACGGCTTATTCTTTTCTTTCCAATCAAGGAACCTGCGGGTAATGGCGAATACCGCCCCTGTCCGGTCGTAGATAACGCATCCCTGTAACCGCTCGCGCGTCTGAAACTTTTCAACGAGATAATTGGCGGTCTTGAGGTCATTATCCTCAAGGACGTGCTTAACGGATATCTCCATGCTTTCGGCGATCGACCGGGACTTGCGCTGCACGTCATCGAGAAGCTTTTCCTCCTCG